>Ga0209075_1000016_pt1 | contig 114110 bp, 104 predicted proteins | sample Stecom2011_FD_187523 | JGI IMG/M metagenome (GOLD analysis project Ga0209075, IMG submission 187523) | Agricultural soil microbial communities from Utah to study Nitrogen management - Steer compost 2011 (SPAdes) (version 2) | ecosystem: Environmental > Terrestrial > Soil > Agricultural land... | reverse complement strand
CGCAATTACAACTAATACTTTTCCGGGTCATTCAGGAATTAGTAAACAATATCATCAAACATTCGCAGGCACAAAATGCCGAAATTAGATTTGGCAACAGTCCAAACGGTTTGCAGATTGAAATATCAGACGACGGTATAGGATATGAAGATGTACACGATTCCGGAAATCAAGGTTTATACAGCATTACCAAACGTTTGAAATCGATAGGTGGTAATTTTAAAATTACAAAAAGAAAAGCTGGAGGCACGCAGGCAAAAGTAGAGTTAATGCCTTAAAATATAATATACCGTCTAATATTAGTACAACGCTGAATCTATATGTACACCCGAATATGGAGCAAAAGAAAAAGGCAATAGAGCAGATGTTTAAGGCATTGAGGTGAACATCCCTCTAAATTTAAGATTATATTCTGTCACAAATATTTACTTTTTTTGTGACAGAATATAATGATTAAAAATATCCTCAACAAAAAACGTTTGATATTTCAATCATTTCACTTGTTTTTGTGTGAAATAACAATCACTCAAAATAAAAATGCAACAAACTAACACCATAACGAAATTTCAAATCAACGTGTAATGAGTGAAATTTGATGCGTAATTGATGTTTTTGTATATTTATGCATTATTTTTCGTACATTAGATTTAAATTTACAATGAATGAAATATAATTCATTGTAATCTAAAAATATGGTTTATGAGTAATATATCAGACATTAGTTTGTTTTCGGATAAGGCAATTTTGAATACAATAGGTTTGTTTGTACAGCAAACCCGTATTAAACAAAATCTAAATCAGCAAGAATTAGCCGATAAGGCAGCGGTGAGTAGATCTACCGTAAGTTTGTTGGAACGTGGCGAAAATATCTCTTTAATTAACTTACTAAAAATACTGCGAATTTTGGATGCGTTGTATGTTTTGAAAGCGTTTGAAGCAAAGGAAGAAATCAGCCCACTTCGTTTAGCTAAAGGAGAAAAAAAATTACGTAAAAGGGTAATGAAAAAAGATACTCCACAAGATGATAATTTGGATTTAGGATGGTAACTACAGCTTTTATAAATATTTTTGGACAACGTGTAGGTGCAGTAGCGTGGGATTCAGCTACCGAAATGGCATCATTTGAATACGATCCTAAATTTGATTTGGAAAAATTGCCTATTGCACCTATCAAAATGCCTTCCCAAAACAGAATTTATAGTTTTCCGGAACATCGCAATAGCGAAACCTTTAAAGGTATGCCGGGACTTTTAGCCGATGCATTACCCGATCGATACGGAAAAGATTTAATCAATGCGTGGTTGGCAAGACAAGGGCGACCCGATGATAGTTTAAACCCTGTTGAATTCCTGTGTTTTATTGGACGAAGAGGTATGGGTGCGTTAGAATTTGAACCTGTAATGGGTAAAGAATCACCGTCGTATGATATTGAATTGTGTGATTTAATCGAAACGACGAAAGCCTTATTATCAAACAAGGAAAATTTTTCTATTCAAACTCAAAAAAATATGGAGGATGTGATGATGGATGTCCTAAAAATGGGGACATCTGCCGGAGGTGCACGTCCTAAAGCTATTATTGCTTACAATGAAAAAACAGGGCAAATCAAATCGGGACAAACACTTGCAGACGAAGGTTTTGAGCATTGGTTGATTAAGTTTGACGAAGTAAGTGATGTGCAATTCGGCGAATCAAAAGGATATGGACGAGTGGAAATGGCTTATTACAAAATGGCAACAGATTTTGGAGTTGAAATGATGGAATCACGATTGATTGAAGAAAATAATCGGGTTCATTTTATGACCAAACGCTTTGATCGCATAAAAGGAAATCAAAAATTGCACAGTCAAACATTATGTGCTTTACAGCATTATGATTTTGCAAATATCACATCCTACAGTTATGAGCAATTTTTTCAAACTATGCGTCAACTTCGATTAACCTACGCTGAAGCAGAACAAATGTTTAAACGTATGGTATTTAATGTGATTGCAAGAAATTGTGATGATCATACTAAGAATTTTTCATTTCTGATGAACGCTGAGGGAATTTGGAAATTAGCACCAGCTTACGATGTTTGTTTTGCTTACAGACCCGATAGTAAATGGGTAAGTCAGCATAATTTAAGTATTAATGGCAAACGAAAGGATTTTACAAGAAAAGATTTGTTGACTATTGCAGAACAAAATTCGATTCGAAATCCCGAAGGAATTATTAACTCATGTATAGAAGTTGTTGCAAACTGGAAAATGTATGCTGAAATGTATCAAGTTGATGCTAAAAAAACACACGCAATCGATCAATTATTATTAAAGGAATTGAAATGATCGTATTTCATAGTATTATCAAGTTACAACCTTAATTTTGTATCTTATTTGTACCATAAAGACATAACTCATTGATTATCATATATGGTTATTTTTGAAGAAGTGAAATAAAAAAATCCTAGCATTTTTCAGTTGAAAAACTGGAGGTCAGGAAACTATTAAAAAAACGCAATCATTAATTTGGTTGCGTTTTTTTATGAGTAATTATTTCCCTTAAACCCATAGAAAAATCTCTTTTCTTCCTTACTTTCGAAAATTAATTATTTAATATTTAATCATGAAATTAAATCTCTCTCTATTTTACCTACTTTTTATAGGTGTCTTATTTAGTAGTTCTTCGCAATCTGTAAGTAGCGATGTGATGCTTGAAAAAATTAAAACCGAAGGTTTTGAAAACTCTCAAGCCATGTCCATGTTAAGTGAATTGTCAGACGTTTATGGGCAACGTTTAACAGGCTCAAATGAGTATTTAGCTGCCGCAACTTGGATGTCGGATAAAATGACATCTTTAGGATTGCAAAATGTGCACTTTGAATCTTATTGTAACGATTGTCGTGGTTGGAGTATGGAAAGTTTTCACATGGAAATGGTTTCACCTAACTATATGCAAATTTCTGCTTATCCATTAGCTATGTCAAAAAGTACAGATGGAATTGTGACTGGCGAACTAGTTCATATTAAAAAATATAAATACTTAGACTCTTTGAAGCTTGAGTATTCAGGAAAACTTCAAGGGAAAATTATTTTATTGGGATCTATTCCTTCTAAAAAATCCTTAAACGATACTCTTTTTAAAAGGTACAACGAAAAGGATTTAAATAAAATGGCAAAACAAGATTCGGCTAAAGTAAAACAAACTCCATTACCAGAATTATTTAAATCTTGGGAAACAAGTGATGTTAGGGAAGAAGGTCTGCTAAGGTTTTTAGAAGAAGAAGGGGTGTTGGCAGTTTTAATTTCCCGACCTATGTATTTAGGTGTTTTACACCCAGATGGTACATACTTTTATAAAAATGGGCAATTAAAGCCTCTACCATACTTTACTATCATGCCAGAACATTTTGGCAGATTAGCTAGAATGATTGATTTAAATGTGATTCCGAAAATCCGATTGAATCTAGAAACTTCCTTTTATTCAAAACCAGAAAATAACGTAAATGTGATTGCAGAATTAACAGGAACCGACAAGAAATTAAAATCTGAAACCATTTTACTTGGTGCCCATTTTGATTCCTGGCATTCTGGTACTGGAGCTACCGATAATGGAGCTAATTCTATTGTTTTGGTTGAGGCATTAAGAATTCTTAAAAACATAGGATACAAACCTAAAAGAACTATAAAAATTGGTCTTTGGGGAGGCGAGGAGCAGGCCTTTTTAGGCTCAGCCGCTTTTGCTGAAAAGCATTATGGCAGCTTAAATGAAAACCCAAATACAGAATCAACCAAAATATCTGCCTATTTAAATTTAGATAATGGGGCTGGAGCTATAAGAGGCATGTATCTTCAAAATAATGCTTTGGCAAAACCTGTGTTTAAAAAGGTGTTTTCAGCTATTTCAGATATTACGGAAGGCGTTTTAACCATAGAGAACACTTTGTCAACCGATCATGAAACTTTTGACCATTACAACATTCCCGCATTTCAATTTATTCAAGATCCTTTAGATTATTACTCCGTAACCCATCACACACAAATGGATTTATTGGAATATGTTCCTGAGGAAGATGTTATTAAAAATGCAGTGATTATGGCTTGGACTATTTATTCACTGTCTGAAAATAAAACAAAAGTGCCAAGAAAAACCTTATAAAAGGAAATTAGATCATACACTTAACTTGAAGTTCTTTTAAAACAATAAAACACAAACTCCCGATAATTTTCGGGAGTTTGCGTTTTAATAAATATATTTAATTGTCATTCATAACAGGGTGATGATTATTCGTTTTTAGATATATCACCATTTAAATCCACTTTAATTACTTTTTTCTTACCGTCTTTTTCAATTTTTAGCTTAAATGCTTTTTGGGTTTCTTTGTCGTGATGATAAGTAACTAAATACGTGTCACTAGCTATTGTCCAGCCAGGATATTCGTTGTATACAGCATTTCTAACAGCAGGAGGAAGGGCAACATCGTGGAACTTCTCGAAAGATTTTATTAAATGACCTTCGCTGTTGTAAGTAACAAGTATTCGTCCGTCGTTAGAAGATTCGTCTTTAAATATAACGTCGTATGCATCAAATTGATTGTCATAAACGGGAGATTCGATAATTTTGAATCTCGCTGCAATGTTCTCTAGGATTTTTGCTTCTTCTGGAGCATTTTTGTCGTAAACCGCATTCAAATAATTTTGGCTCGATAAATTAGCTGGTGCCGTGATGACTACACTAGCCAATTGAACTTCTACGACCTCTTTATCTGCTTGGGAAAAACTTAGGTTGGCGAATCCTAAAAATAGTAAGCCAATACACAGGATTTTCATAATATTAGAAATTTTAAAGGGTTAATAATAAAAATTCTAATTTTAAAGATGGCTTTGATTTAATAATTTAATGATCTATTTATATTTCGAATTTAGATTGATGAAATAGAGGTTGGTTTATTCAATCATTTAAAATTATAACTAAAATTACAATTTAATTGGCTTCGTAAGTGTGTCATTAAGAAATGTTTATGAAAATTTTATGAAAATTGAATCCCTTAAGTTTTTAAAATAATAACAAGAATAAAATGAATAGAATGTTCTTCTAAAATTTGTTATGCATGCATACTATTTTTGTATATTTGTAAGGCTAGATATAAGCGACATCAAATTAAATGTTATATGCAAACAAAACTAACTCAACTATTAAACATAAAATTTCCAATTATTCAAGCTCCAATGTTTTTAGTGTCTAATACAGCTATGGTTATTGAAGCCATGAAAGGTGGTATTGCAGGATGTATTCCGGCGTTAAACTTTAGAACTTTAGACGAATTACGTGCGGCTATAAAAGAATTGAAAGAGGCAAAAGTAGCTGGAGGTTCTTTCGGGTTTAATTTAATTGTGAATAAATCTAATATAAAATACAAAGAGCAACTTCGTGTTTTGTGTGAAGAAGGCTGCGATTTTATTATTACTTCTTTAGGGAGTCCAGAAGAAACCATTAATCAAGCACATGCTGTTGGTATAAAGGTATTTTGTGATGTTACGGATTTGAAATTTGCAAAAAAAGTTGAAGAACTAGGCGCTGATGCTGCAATTGCCGTAAATAATGAGGCTGGAGGACATCGAGGAGACTATTCCCCAAAGGAGTTAATAGAACTTTTAACTCAAAATATTTCTATTCCTGTTATTTCAGCTGGAGGTGTGGGACGTAAAGCCGATATGGATGAGATGTTAAGTTATGGAGCAGCAGGAGTTTCGGTAGGAAGTCCGTTTATTGCCTCTGTTGAAGCAGGCGTTACTAATGAGTACAAACAAGCCTGTGTAGATTATGGGGCGAAGGATATTGTTATGACTCAACGAATTTCAGGAACGCCGTGCACAGTTATCAACACACCTTATGTTCAGAAAATTGGAACAAAAGAATCTAAGTTGGAATCTATTTTAAATAAGAATAAAAAACTTAAAAAATGGGTTAAAATGATTCGTTTTTCTATAGGTATGAATGCTACAACTAAAGCTGCTACCCAAGTTACTTATAAAACAGTATGGGTTGCTGGACCAAGTATCGAATATACCAATGCCATTTTGCCTACGCGAAGGATTATAGATAATTTAATTAACTAGAGTTTTTATTAGATTTAGTTTGTCAGAAATAAACAAGATTTAATTTTTGACTTTTGGGTATTTGAAGGTGAAAGCTGTATTTTTTAAGTACTATCTTTACATTTTAATAAATAATACCTAATGCTAGTAGCTCAAGAAACTAAGACATTAAAATTACTAAAAACCAAAGCATAAAATGTCTAAGTTACCAAGTGAACATAAATTTATAGATCTTTCAGATTATGGAAGAATTCCTGGTAGAATGATAGCTAATGCTATAAAAGGAACCTCTCTCACTCCCATACACGTTACTATTTCATTTATAATTTCAGGTACAATTGCAATTATATGTATCTTAAACAATCAATTTTGGGCAGCAAGTTTGTTTTTGGTTTTAAAATCTGTTTTAGATGCTGCTGATGGTGAGCTAGCACGAATAAAAAACACCCCTTCATATACCGGACGATATTTCGATTCTGTTTCAGATATCATATTAAATCTTTTTATTTTTATTGCGCTTTGGCTTATTACAGATTCAAGTGTTTTAAGTGCTATTTGTGCATTTTTAGGAGTACAGTTACAAGGTACTCTATATAATTACTACTATTCTATTTTAAGAAATAGGTATGACGGAGATACTACAAGTCGCGTTTTTGAGGATAAAACCCCCACAGCTTTAAAAGGTGAAAAACAGAAACATGTAAATATCCTTTTTGGATTATATAAAATACTTTATGGAGGGTTTGATAGATTAATTTATTTGCTTGATAGAAATGCTCCAGAAGGGAAACACTTTCCTAATTGGTTTATGTTCGCCGTGTCAACTTTTGGCCTTGGTTTTCAGTTGTTACTTATTAGTACTCTGTTAGTTTTAGGTTTTAAAGATGACATCATTCCTTTTTTTATTATTTATTCCGTAATGATTTTTGTTTTTATAGGAATTAGGAAAATAGTGCAAAATTGATATATTTAGCTTATAAAACTAACAAGACAAACCAGGTCCTATAAGCTTCAAGGATTTTAACGAATTGTTAAGGGTTTTTATTTACAACAGATTATTAAAAATGCTAATTTTGTCGGTGATAGATGAAAAACTCGAAGTCATATATTAAATTTTTAAAACACACACTTTTACTTTTAGTGGTGATGTTTGCTTTGGCACCTTGTTCTGTAAAGGAGTCTGGAGCTACAGTTTTTAATATCGACTACCAACGACCTTTAAATAAATCAAAAGCATTAGTTTTTCAGGATAACTCTTGTGAAAATTTGGAGTTTAATCTAATTGAGACTGTTAAGACTCAAGATGATTTCGAGCTAAATGTGTTAGCAACTAAAACTAATAATACTGTTTTATTAGCACCAAATTTCCAGGTAGTCTTTCAAAAAAACTATTACAAAAACTATTCAGAGAGCAGTCTTCCCTTATATATTTTATATAGTCAGTTAAAATTAGATATAGCCTAATCCTTTTCCGCTATATTTTTAATTATCAACCTATATAAATATCAATTTTAATGAAATATTTTACAGATAAACAGTCGTTTAACATGACTGGACTTTTTACGTTGTCTATCAGATTAGTTATTGGATGGACTTATTTTTCAGCCTTTTGGCGAAGACTAGTTTTAGAAAACAAATTAAACCCAGAAGAGGCAGGGTATATTGGCGAAAAATTTAATCACTTTTTACCTAACGCATTAGGAATTAAGCCACTTATTGAATATTTGGTTTCAAATCCGGAAACATTATGGTGGCACATGGTAGCCTTTACTATTATTGAAGGGATTGTAGGGCTTTTTATTATGTTCGGTTTGTTTACTCGCTTAATGAGTATTGGAGTTTTCTTTTTAGCAATGGGAATCTTATTGGGTTCTGGTTGGATTGGAACAACCTGCTTGGACGAATGGCAAATTGGCGTTTTAGGAATAGCTAGTGGTTTTGCTTTGTTTCTAAGCGGAAGCGGTTATTATTCCATGGATAAATTTTTTATGGATAGGAAATTTAAATTTACAGAAACAAAATGGTTCTCTTTCCTTGGTTCGGGAATCCTTCCTATAAGAAACCTAAAACAAATTGTTTTGATAGGAGCTTTAGGGATTTTTGCCTTGACTTTATACACCAATCAGTATTTCCATGGAGGTGTTTATGGAACTCTTCATAATAAATCTGTAAAACCTAAAATAGAACTTAGCAATGCATCTATAAAAGATAACAACTTACAGTTTGAAGTTTTTAGAGTAGAAGGCGCTGATGTTTATGGCTCTTTCTTAATAGGAATTCAGTTAATAGATAGCAATGGAAATATTGTTATGGAGAAAAATGGAGCTGATCTTTCAAAGTTTGAATTAAATAATATTAATAACTATTATGTGGCTAAGGTAAAACCAGGAAAACACAGTTTAATTATTCCTTTGGGGGCTAAAGCTATTTTAACTATCGATTTAAAAGGTGTTCAATATGCAAAAGACGAAACTTATAAATTGAAACTTATAGATATTAGTGGTGCAGAATGGGAAATTGAAATAGCAAAATAAAAGCCATTTCCTTAAGCACATTGTAGTAAACAACTAAAACTTCTCTAGAAACGTTCTGTTTTTAGGGAAGTTTTTTCTTTAAGAGTAACTTAAACGATTTTAAATAATAGTTGTTTTTTATTGAACGATATAGAGCTGCTACAAGTCGAGGAATCATTCAAAAACAATTTCCATGAAAAAAAACGTTAGAGTGTGGGATTATAAAACCAAATTTTTGATAAGTTTTACGTTGACTTCATGTTTTCCTTCAAAAGGAATCAGGTGTAAATTGTTTCCAAATAGTTCTTTCCCTCTTTTTGTTTCTTGAACAATGCGTTCTTCATTTAAAAATTCATCTTCTGTACCGTAAATCAGACTCACTTTTGCATTCAGAAAACTAAAATCGTTTGGGTTTAACTCCTTTGGAATACCTCCAGAATGTAAAACCAATTGAGAACAAACTAGTTTTCTTTTTGCTATGTAACGCATAGCTACACTTACTCCTTGTGAGTAACCTAAAACAATTAAATTTTTGTCGCTTGGCAAATTTTCCCTTTCAAATACAGCATCAAAATATCTCATGACATTTTCTGTTTCTTTAAGCGTATTTTCTTTTGTTAACCAGCAGGAACCAACATGTTTCTGTTTAGGAGCTAAGTAATATTTACTTTGGGCTTGAGGAGCAATTATGTAATTTTCATCGGGATTTAAACCTGTAAAATATCTTAAAAAATAACGGCTTAAAAACCCCATGCCATGGCATACAAACCATATATTTTGGGTTTTAGGTGTTAGTTTGTTTAAAGTAGAATAACTGTTGGTACTTGTATACGATATTTCTCTTTCTTCTAAATTCATTTTGTACTTTTACATTTCGATTTTAAAAATACATTATTTATATGCAATTATCTAAAGAAAGTGTGTTGGCAAAGGCTAATGCTGCTAGTAAAAACACTTTAATGGAAACCTTAAATATTGAAATGGTAGATTACGGTGAAGACTTCTTAGTAGCTAGAATGCCTGTTAATTCTAGAGTTTATCAACCAGACGGAGTTCTACATGGAGGAGCAACGGCTGCTTTAGCAGAAAGTGTTGGTAGCTTTGCTTCTCATATTTTTATCGATACCGAAAATAACTTTGTTCGTGGCTTAGAAATTACAGCAAACCATTTAAAAAGTGTTACTGAAGGCTATGTTTATGCCCGAGCTACTTTTTTACATAAGGGAAGGACTACGCAATTATTAGATATTAGAGTTACAGACGATAACGATAACCTAATTTCAATTTGTAGACTTTCAACCATTTCACTTCCAAAAAAGAAATAATGACTGCTGAAGAATTTTTTCAAAATATTCACCAAAATTTAAATAAACAATTACCCTTTGTAGTATACAGGAAACCAAATGAAGTTGAAGTAAAAGCAATCCTTCAGAATACGGATAAACTTTACATAACAGAAGATTATTCTGAAAAGGGATTTGTTATGGCGCCATTTGATTCCACAAGAAATTCTATTTTAATTCCGTTTGAAGATTCACTTTCATTAACATGCCACTCTGTTAATTTAGGAGAAGCTTTTGAATCTAGTAATAAAGTAGATCTAATGGATTTTGATTGTCCTAAAACTGATGTTCAAAAGAATTTTCATGTAGATCTTGTAAAAACCGGTATTGAAGCAATAAAAGACGCACAATTTGCTAAAGTTGTTTTGTCTAGACGAGAGCTTTTTGAATTGGAAGAGGTAAATCCCTTAGCAACTTTTAAAAGTTTACTTCAAAATTACCCTACAGCATTTGTTTATTGCTGGTTTCACCCAAAAGTGGGGCTGTGGCTGGGCGCCACACCTGAAAACTTAATAAGCACCGAAGGTTCTCGATTTAAAACTATGGCTTTAGCGGGTACTCAAAAATATGAAGGAACAGAAAATGTAGTTTGGCAAAACAAAGAGAAAGAGGAGCAACAATTTGTAACAGATTTTATTCTACAAAGTGTGGAGGAAACAACGGAAAGGATTCAAGTATCAGAAGTTAAAACGGTTAAAGCTGGTAATCTACTTCATTTACAAACCAATATTGCAGGAGTTTTAAACTTTAAGAATTCAAGTTTTAAAGAATTACTCGATAAGTTACATCCAACACCTGCTGTTTGTGGTATGCCTAAAGAAGCTTCGAAGCAGTTCATTTTAAATAAGGAAAATTACAACAGGGAATTTTACACAGGCTTTTTAGGAGAATTAAATCTACAAGAGAAAACAACTAGAAATACCAATAGAAGAAATGTAGAAAACAATGCATACGCATCTGTAAAAAATATTTCAAACTTATATGTAAATCTGCGTTGCATGCAAATTTTAGATAAAAAAGCACTCATATATGTGGGTGGAGGTGTTACAAAAGACTCCAACCCAGAAGCCGAATGGAAAGAAACTCAAGCCAAAGCTTTGGTCATGAAAAAGGTGCTGCAATAATTTTATATCATTAGGCTATTTGTTACATTTACATTCAGAATTTTCCAAAATGTTATATTCAAAAAATCCTCTGGCTCAAACTGTTATTCAGTTGTGTAAAGCCAAAAATATTCAACACATTGTAATTTCACCAGGTAGTAGAAATGCGCCTCTAACTATTGGTTTTACTAGCGATCCTTTTTTTACTTGTTACAGTATTGTGGATGAGCGTAGCGCTGGTTTTTTTGCATTGGGAATTGCGCAACAAACAGAAGATCCTGTAGCCCTTGTTTGTACTTCAGGGAGTGCCCTGTTAAATTACTATCCGGCTATTTCCGAGGCGTTTTATAGCGATATTCCTTTAGTGGTTTTGTCGGCTGATAGACCGAAGTATCTAATAGGAATTGGAGATGGACAAACAATCAATCAAAAGGATGTGTTTGCCAATCATATTTTGTTTTCAGCCAATTTGAATTTGAATCATGAACATGGTCCCAGAAAAACATCAGAATCTGAGCCTGCACTTATTAGATCTATCGAAAATAAACTGGAGCGTATGTTAGGTGTTAAACAGGAACTAGACGATGAAAACGAAACCAAGATTAATACAGCTATAAATAAGGCTATTTTATCCAAAGGACCGGTTCATATTAATATTCCTTTTGAAGAACCGCTTTACGAAACCACAGATAGTCTTTTAGTAAATCCAAAGATTATTGACATAGAAAAGAAAAAGAAAAAAATTGACGATTTCTTTATTCAAGAATGTTACGACGATTGGAATAGCTATGCCAAAAAAATGATTTTGATAGGTGCTAATAAACCCAATCAAATTGAACAGAAAATTCTAGAAGAATTAGCTAAAGATGGAAGTGTAGTAGTATTTACAGAAACGACGTCTAATATTCATAATAAGCAGTTTTTTAACAGCATTGATAAGCTTATTGCGCCACTTACCGATGAGGAATTTGCAAAGCTACAACCTGATGTTTTAGTAACATTTGGAGGATTGATTGTGTCTAAAAAAATTAAAGTTTTCCTGCGAAAATTTCAACCAAAACACCATTGGCATATAGATAGAAAAACGGCAAACGATACGTTTTTCTGTTTAGATAAACATATAGAAGCCACTCCAAACGAGTTTTTTAATTCACTTTTACCAAGACTGACACACTCGGTTAAAAGCGATTATTGTTCTTTTTGGAGCGAAATAAAGACGCGAAGAGAAGAAAAGCACTTGGAATATGTCGAAACCATTCCATTTAGCGATTTCAAGGTTTTTGATGAGGTGCTAAATAAACTTCCAGAAAACATAATACTGCAATTAGGAAACAGCTCGGCAATTAGATACTCACAGCTTTTTAATTTAAACAAAAATATACCAGTTTATTGTAATCGAGGAACAAGCGGAATAGACGGTAGTACAAGTACAGCCATTGGTTGCTCCAAAGCAAGTAAAAAACAAACGGTTTTAATAACAGGGGATTTAAGTTTCTTTTACGATAGCAATGCATTGTGGAACAACTATATTCCAAATAATTTCAGAATTATTCTTGTAAATAATCAAGGGGGAGGAATTTTTAGAATTCTACCTGGAGAGAAGGATACTAAAAAATTCGAAACATATTTTGAAACCACGCATAATCTTTCAGCAAAACATCTTTGTAAAATGTACGAGTTAGATTATGCCACAGCAGCAACAGAAAAACAATTAAAAAACCATTTGAAAACTTTTTTTGATGAGTCTAATGAACCAAAGTTGCTAGAAATATTCACACCTCGAACCGTTAATGACAAAGTGTTATTAGATTATTTTAAGTTTATAAAATAAGGGGCAAATAGGTGATGATTTATCAGGACGAAATCTTTTTTAAGAGAAACAGCTTGAAAAACTTAAATTTGACCGGATATCTATAAGAATTCAGTTTTAAATACTTAAAAATTGTTTATATTTAGAGTTGAATTATTATTAATCTAAAAAATTAAATAAAACATGGGAAAAAGAGATGAATTAATTGCAAAGTATGCTACAGATTTAAAAGAAAAATGTGGTGTTACTCCAAATATGGATTTATTAACTAAAGTCACTATTGGTTGTGGACCATCAATTTATAACGCTGATGCATCAACTGTTTCTGGCTCAGATCCATCAGAGTTAGCTACGGTTAAAAATAATTTTTTAATAAAAAAATTAGGATTAAAAGACGGTCCAGAATTAGATAAAGGTATTCAAGCCGTTATGGATAAATACGGACAATCAAATAGAAATAAATATAGAGCAGTGGTTTATTATTTACTAACCCTACACTTTAAAAAGGAATCAGTATACAAATAATCTGATTTTTTTATATTCAAGCGTTATAATTCAAGTATTAGAATTGTAACGCTTTTTTTATTTCTAATAGCTAATATTATTACCTTTACAGCATGATAAATTTAGGAGAATACAATACCTTAGAAATACTTCGAGAATCTGAACAAGGAGCATATTTGGCAGATGAAGAAGGGAACGAAGTTTTGTTACCAAATAGATACGTTCCAGAATCATTTAAAATTTGGGATAAAATTGAAGTGTTTGTTTACTTGGATAACGAAGAACGATTAGTTGCAGTAACAGACAAACCATATATAAAGAAAGGCGATTTTGCCTTATTACGATGCAATGCAGTTACAGAACATGGCGCATTTTTAGATTGGGGCATGTTAAAGGAATTATTTTGCCCGTTTGGAGAGCAAGCCTTTAAAATGAAAAAAGGAGGATGGTATTTTGTTTACTGTTTTCTGGACGAAAAAACCAATAGACTAGTAGCATCTAGTAAAACCAATCAGTTTTTAGATAATAGAGAACTAACTGTTAGTGAGTTTGAGGAAGTAGATTTGATTGTTTCTCACCCTTCAGATATTGGTATGAATGTTATTATCAATAAAAAGCATTTAGGACTTATTTTTAACGACGACATTTTTCAAGATTTGAGTGTTGGAGATAGACTAAAAGGTTATGTAAAAAAAATCAGACCTGGTAATAAAATCGATGTGGTTTTAGGGCAGATTGGATACAGAAATATCGAACCAAATGCCGATGCTATCATGATGGAACTTCGTGATAATGATGGATATTTAAAGTTGACAGATAAATCGGATCCCGAAGACATTAAGCAAATACTTCAAATGAGTAAAAAAAGCTTTAAAAAAGCAGTTGGATCTTTATACAAGCAAAAGCTTATTGAAATTAAAGACGACGGAATTTATTTGATATAAAGGGAAATTTCATATTAAAAGAAAAACAAAACATGAGTGAAATAAACTGGACAACAGCCAAAGAATACGAAGATATTACCTACAAGAAATGCAACGGGGTTGCAAGAATTGCATTTAACAGACCAGATGTTCGAAATGCTTTCAGACCAAAAACAACCAAAGAATTATATGATGCCTTTTATGACGCAAGTGAAGATGTAAACATAGGAGTTGTTTTACTTTCAGCCGAGGGGCCTTCCTCTAAAGATGGAGTGTATTCCTTCTGTTCAGGGGGCGATCAAAAGGCTAGAGGTCATCAAGGTTATGTAGGTGAAGATGGTTACCACAGATTGAATATTTTAGAAGTACAACGTCTTATTCGTTTTATGCCTAAAGCAGTTATTGCCGTGGTCCCAGGATGGGCAGTAGGTGGTGGACATAGTTTGCATGTGGTTTGCGATTTAACTTTAGCTAGTAAAGAACATGCCATTTTTAAACAAACAGATGCCGATGTTACAAGTTTTGATGGTGGATATGGCTCTGCATACTTAGCGAAAATGGTTGGACAGAAAAAAGCTCGTGAAATATTTTTCTTAGGAAGAAATTATTCCGCACAAGAAGCTTTTGATATGGGAATGGTAAATGCTGTAATTCCTCATGAAGAACTAGAAAATACAGCCTATGAATGGGCTCAGGAAATATTAGCAAAGTCACCAACATCTATTAAAATGCTGAAATTTGCTATGAATTTAACAGATGATGGTATGGTTGGTCAACAGGTTTTTGCTGGTGAAGCAACTAGATTGGCATATATGACGGACGAAGCCAAGGAAGGTCGTGATGCCTTTTTAGAAAAACGTAAGCCTAATTTTCCTAAAAAATGGATTCCTTAAATCGAAACCAGACTAAAATCTTTTTATGTCTATAAAAATTAAAACCTGGCTTTCTGCCTTTAGGTTAAGAACCTTACCATTATCTGTTTCAGGAATTATTGTAGCGGCTAGTTTAGCTGCTTACAATGGAGTTTTTGATTGGATGGTGTTTGTTTTTGCTCTTTTAACCACGCTCAGTTTGCAAATATTATCAAATTTAGCAAACGATTATGGCGATGGAATAAAAGGCACTGATAATCATGAAAGAGTTGGTCCAAAGCGTGCTATTCAAAGTGGTGAAATTACACCAGAAAAAATGTTTAGCGCTATAAAAATCAATATACTAATTACCATTGGATTGGCATTATTATTAATCCTGTCAGCTTTCGGAGCAAAGCATTTTCTCTTAGGAATAATGTTTTTCGGAATTGGATTATTATCTATTTATGCGGCTGTAAAATATACGGTTGGGAGCAATGCATATGGATATAAGGGATTAGGTGATTTGTTTGTATTTGTGTTTTTTGGATTGGTCAGTGTTATTGGTGGATATGTTTTATTTTCAAAACAAATAGACCATATTGTGTTTCTTCCTGCTTGCACTATAGGCTTGTTAAGTGTAGCTGTGCTTAATTTAAATAATTTACGTGATGTTATTTCCGATAGGAATGCAAATAAAAACACGCTTATTGTTAAAATGGGTTTTGAGAATGGAAAAATATACCATTATATTTTAGTAGGTACTGCTATTGTATTATCGGCTTTATTTGGAATTCTTTATTATACATCCATCTTTAATTTAATTTTTGTTTTGGCGTACATACCATTAATTAAACATTTAATTATGGTTAAGAAAAATACAGTGCCAAAACTTTTAGACCCAGAATTAAAAAAATTGGCCTTATCTACTTTTGTCTTGTCCGTTTTATTGGCAATAGGACATTTATTATAAGGTTTATTAAGTTTAAAACAGGTGTAACAGCTTGTTTTTCAGCAAAATATGTCTTATCTTTGATGTGTTGATAGCTCAATATCAATACAATGGAGCATTTAAAATAGCTTCATAATTAAGGGAAGGAAAAACTCAAGCAAATTTTTGAAATTTGTTTGAGTTTTTTTGTAATTTCCATTCGTAAAAAACCTTAATAAAACCTCTTGAAATGAAAATCACTTTTTACGGACATGCTAGTTTAGGAATTGAAGTTAATGATGTTCATATTTTAATCGACCCGTTTATTTCGGCTAATGAAAAAGCATCTCATATAGATATAAATGCATTAAAGGCAGATTATATTTTATTGACTCATGCTCATCAAGATCATATTTTAGATGTAGAGGTTATTGCAAAACGAACAGATGCGGTAATTGTATCCAACTTTGAAATTGTTACTTACTTTCAAAATAAAGGTTTGGAAGGACATCCAATGAACTTAGGAGGTAGTTGGGATTTTGAATTTGGAAATGTAAAATATGTTAACGCCATTCATACATCCTCCTTTCCAGATGGAAGCTATGGAGGTCAACCTGGTGGATTTGTAATTGAAGGCGAAAGAAAAAATATTTACATAGCCGGAGATACAGCCCTTACAATGGATATGAAACTCATTCCTCTTCAAATTAAATTGGACTTAGCTGTTTTACCTATTGGAGATAATTTTACTATGGGAATAGAAGATGCTATTCTAGCTAGTGATTTTATTCAATGTGATAAAATTTTAGGATATCATTACGATACTTTCGGATATATAGAAATAGATCATGAAGAAGCTAAACGAAAATTCTTCGATAAAAATAAGGATTTGATGCTATTGGAAATAGGAGAGAGTATTGAGTTGTAATACGGGTTTACCTAAGTAATATATAGTTATTTAACAGTGCTTTTCAATACAAGCTTATGCAGAAGTTTTGGAAAAAAACGTTTTATGTATACGCCTAAAACTTCCTTTTTACCAATATAAGCTTCAAATTTTTCCTTTTCAATTGCTTTTATCATGCGTTTTGAAAATTCATATACTGTGAGTCCGTTTTCAGTAGCTTCATCTTGGTAATCTTGTTTAGACCCGTCTCCAATTAAAGAGTTTATTGCAATATTTGTGTTTATAAAACCTGGACAAATCATAGTTACTTTTATGTTGTCTTTATCGTGTTCTAATCTCAAGGCATCAAAAAAGCCATGTAAGGCATGTTTTGCTCCACAGTAAGCAGATCGGTAAGGAGAAGAAAACTTCCCCATAAGACTCGTAACTGTTACATAATGTCCGTTTTGGTTTTTAATAAAATGAGGTAATAAGGCTTTGCTCAAGGCTACCGTTCCTAAATAGTCAATATCCATTAATTGTTTGTCTACAGAAATAGCTGTGTCAATTATTAAAGAACGCTGGCTAATACCCCCATTATTAATTAATATATCTATTCGACCAAAAAGTTTTAAGGCATCCTCTGTTACACTTGTCATATTGGCATAATGTTCCAAATCGAAAGCAAGGACTTTTATGTTATCAGGATTATGGCAGGCATGTTTTACTTCAAGTAATTTTTCCACCCTTCTAGAGGAGAGTATTAATTTACAATCTTGTTTAGCTAATTCAGTAGCTAAACCTTTTCCTATTCCACTGGAAGCACCAGTTATCCAAACAACTTTGTTTTTAAACGTCATGCTATTGTGTTTTCGTTTTTAGTATGAATTGAAGGCTGTTGGTTTTTTATTTTAGAAAGTGTCTTTAAATTAGCATTAAGCCATTCTTCACGTAAATCATCACTTAGTTTTCCAGTGCCATCATGTTTCCAGCCAGGAGATTTTATAAAATATTTTAATTTATTTAATAAGCTAGTTTTACTAGTAAATACATCTTTTAACATGTGATACCATTCTAAATATGCAACTTTAACAGGATTGAAGGTGTTAATATTTTCTACCAAACCATAAACAACTTTTTCTTCATCTAACTCAGCTTGAAAAGTGCCAAAAAGTTTATCCCAAATAATTAAAATACCAGCGTGATTTCTATCTAAGTAAATAGGATTACTTCCATGATGGACTCTGTGGTGTGAAGGTGTGTTAAAAACAGCTTCAAACCACTTAGGAAGCTTTTTAATAGTTTCGGTATGAATCCAAAATTGGTAAAGTAAGCTAACAGACATTTGTAATAAAATCATGGCAGGATGAAACCCAAGGATGGGCAACCATAACCAAAATATAAATGTATAAAAATTCCCAGACCAAGTTTGTCTTAATGCAGTACTTAAATTGTAATGTTTTGAAGAATGATGTACTACGTGCGAAGCCCAAAATAACCTGCATTCATGCGAAATTCTATGAAACCAATAATAAGATATGTCGTCGGCAAAAAATATTAAAACAAAACTCCACCAAGCAATAGGAATAGTAAATAATCTAAAGTTTTCGTAAACAAAATAGAATGCTAATAAAACAAATCCCTTGCTAACCAATCCTATAAAAACATTGCCTAAGCCCATAACAATGGAGGTAAAAGAATCCTTGATTTCGTAGGTGTTAATTTTCTGCCTGTTCGTAATATATAACTCTAAAAGCATGAAAATTGCAAAAAACGGAATCGCAAAATGAATAAGATTCGGAAATACAGGCATGATTATTAAATGTATTAGGTGATCTAATGTACAAAATATTTTGACTATTTTTGAACATACTATGAAAGCAAACTATCAGAAATATATTTTAAATTTTAAACAAGCAAGTGGCACTTCTAGAGGTGTTTTGAAAACTAAGGAAACTTGGTTTATAATACTTGAAAAAGACGGAAAAATAGGAGTGGGAGAGTGCGGTTTATTCCGAGGTTTGAGTGCAGACGATGTATCACATTATGAAGATATTTTAAAATGGACCTGTTTAAATATTCATTTAGGCTTGCAAGTTTTATTAGATGAGCTCTATAAGTTTCCAAGTATTCAATTTGGTCTGGAAACAGCTTTTGCTTCATTTAATAGCGATGACCGTTTTAATATTTTTCCATCAGAATTTACTCAAGGAGCAGATGCTATTCCTATAAATGGATTGATTTGGATGGGCTCAGAATCCTTCATGAAAGAACAGATAAAAGATAAAATCCAAGCAGGCTTTTCATGTATAAAAATGAAAATTGGAGCTATCGATTTTCAAACTGAGTTGGATCTTTTAAAATCTATAAGAAAAGAATTTACTTCTAAAGACATTGAATTGCGTGTAGATGCCAATGGTGCATTTCCTCCATCAGAAGCATTAGAGAAATTAAAAACACTTTCAGAGTTTGACATTCATTCTATAGAACAACCAATAAAACAAGGTCAAATTGAAGAAATGGCAAATTTGTGTGAAAAAACACCTTTAGCAATTGCTTTAGATGAAGAATTGATTGGCATTTTTTCAAAAGAAAAAAAGAAGACCTTACTCCAAACCATAAAACCACAATATATAATTTTAAAACCTAGTTTAGTTGGTGGTTATGCCGGAAGTCAGGAGTGGATCGACTTAGCAGAAAATCAGAATGCTGGTTGGTGGATTACAAGTGCTTTAGAAAGTAATGTAGGCTTGAATGCTATTGCACAATGGACTTACATCTTGAAAAGCACGATGCCACAAGGCCTTGGAACGGGGAGCTTATTTACCAATAATTTTGCATCTCCTTTACAAGTAAAAAATGGTACATTGCAATATCAAAAAAATAAAAACTGGAATTTTAATTTATAATCTATGTATATAGCACAAGCTTTTAATGCGTTACACGACTGGTGGCGATATTTGGTAGGAACTATTTTAATTTTTATTGCCGTTGTAATTGGGCAAATTCCATTTACAGTAGCCGTGTTTATGAAGGCTATGAGTGATGGAGAAAGCATTTTTGGTTTAGATGAAACCAAAATGATGACCATGCTAGAGCCCAATTTAAACTTGTTTTTGATGTTACTATCATTTGCCATTGGATTAGTAGGACTGTTTTTGGTAGTAAAACTTATTCATCAACAAAGTATTACGTCTTTAACAACAGCCAGACCTAAGATTGACTGGAAAAGAATTTGGTTTGCTTTTATCCTTTGGGGCGTTATTAGTTCTGGATTTATTCTATTTGATTATTTTTTAACTCCTGAAGATTATCAAGTTAATTTTAAAATGCAGCCTTTCATTATTTTATGTGTTATTGCTGTTGTTTTAGTTCCCTTGCAAACCAGTTTTGAGGAATACCTGTTTAGAGGTTATTTAATGCAAGGTATAGGGGTTTTAGCAAAGAATAAATGGGTTCCATTATTAACTACTTCGGTTGTTTTTGGAATGTTGCACATTGCCAATCCAGAAGTAGATAAATTAGGCTACGTAATTATGGTCTATTATATAGGTACAGGTTTATTTTTAGGAATTATGACCTTAATGGATGAAGGTATGGAGTTAGCATTGGGGTTTCATGCGGCCAATAACTTGTTTACAGCCCTATTGGTTACGGCTGATTGGACTGCTTTTCAAACCCATTCAGTATTAAAGGATATGTCTGAACCTACTTCAGCAAGTTTTACTGAAATATTCATGCCGGTTTTTATAGTGTTTCCTTTGTTGTTGTTCATTTTTTCTAAAAAATACAATTGGACTAATTGGAAAGATAAATTGTTTGGTACCGTTGAAGCCCCTCTTATTGAAAACACGGTAAATAAAACAGTTTTTGAACAATCAGTAATGGAAGAAAATAACAACCGAGAATAGAAGTTATGATTCCTAATTACGATAAAGTACACAACAGATTTAAATTAAATAATAAAAGCTATACTCGCGAGGAGTTAAATGAAGTTGCTTATAGTTTTATAAAAGAAGGAAAACCATTTCAAAAGGTTTTAGGCGATTTTCTAGCTGATTGGTTGGATCCAAAAGATTATATAAAAACCAAAACTTCAGGCACTACTGGAAAGCCAAAAGTTATAAAAATAAAAAAGCAAGCTATGGTTTATTCAGCTATAGCAACAGGAAATTATTTTGGTTTAAAACCTGGCGATAGAGCGTTGCATTGTTTGCCTACTGAATTTATTGCAGGAAAAATGATGTTAGTTCGGGCTATTATTTTAGGGTTACAATTAGATGTTGTAGAACCGGGAACTGTCTTAAGTTTTAGCTCTAAAAAGCATTACAGTTTTGGAGCTATGGTTCCAATGCAAGTGCAGTTTAACTTAAAAAAGCTAACACATATTAATAAGCTGATTGTTGGTGGAGCTCCTATGTCATCTGAACTCATTGAGAAATTACAAGGATTACCAACAAAAGTTTATGCTACTTATGGCATGACAGAAACTATTACACATATTGCTGTTAAGAAGTTAAATAATTATGAAACTGATCAGGTAAATAACGCCTATTACCAAACGCTTCCAAACATTAAAATTTCTCAAGACGAAAGAGACTGTTTGGTAATTGAAGCACCACAGCTTACTAAGGATAAAATTATTACTAATGATGTGGTTAAATTGCATTCAGAAACCTCTTTTGAATGGTTAGGAAGAATAGACAATGTGATAAATTCTGGAGGGATTAAGTTTTATCCAGAACAAATAGAGGAAAAATTAAAAGGGAAGATTCCTAATCGATTTTTTATAGCTGCAGAAGAAGATAGTAAATTAGGTGAGAAGTTAATTCTTGTTTTAGAAGGAGATAACAATCAGTTACCAACTTCGGTATTTGATTATCTAGATACTTACGAAAGACCAAAAGTAGTTTATGCCGTACCCAAATTTCACGAAACTACTTCGGGTAAAATTCAGCGATTAAAAACAATAGCTAGCATTAAAAAATAAAATTACTGTTGCATTTTAAAATAGTAATCTGCCGAGTGTTTTCCTGAACCGTAAAAAACAAAAAACGCACATGCTAATAAAGTAAAACTAGCTAGTATGAAATTAAGCGCAATAAATTCTCCCATAAAATTGATGAGAATGGCACCAATTAAAATTGGAATTTGAACAATTATAGCCCATCTAGTCAATAAGCCAAAAGTTATCAAAATTCCGCCAACTAAATGTGCAGAAGCTACATAATGAGCCAAAATCATACTTCCTGCATACGTATTCAAAGGCTTGATTAATTCCACTAGGAGTTCTGTATTAGACACAAAATGGACGCCTTTCATAAATAGAAAAACGCCCAATGCTATTCTTAAAACATCTAATGGGTAATAGGAATGTTCGTTAGCCCATTTGTTTAATGTTTTTATTGTTCCCATGACTGAAGTGTTTGATGTACAGTCATTAAGGTACGAAATTTTGTCGTATAATGAAAGCTTAAACCTGAATAACTCCCAAGTTAAATTTTTTCTCAATAGGAGCGTGGTTAGCTGCTTCAATTCCCATACTTATCCATTTTCTAGACTCTAATGGGTCTATTATGGCATCTGTCCAAATTCTAGATGCTGCATAATAAGGAGACACTTGTTTGTCGTATCTGTCTTTTATTTTATTGAATAATTCGTCTTCTTTTTCTTTGGTAATTACTTCGCCTTTCTTTTTTAATGAAGCTGTTTCAATTTGCAGTAACACTTTTGCAGCACTATTTCCACTCATTACAGCTAATTCGGCACTTGGCCAAGCTACTATCAGTCTAGGATCGTAGGCTTTTCCGCACATGGCGTAATTTCCAGCTCCATAACTATTTCCAAGAATAATGGTGAATTTAGGAACAACACTATTGCTTACGGCATTTACCATTTTAGCGCCATCTTTAATAATACCTCCATGTTCGCTTTTACTACCTACCATGAAACCTGTTACATCTTGTAAGAATACTAATGGAATCTTCTTTTGGTTGCAATTAGCAATAAATCTAGTGGCTTTATCTGCGCTATCGTTATAAATAACACCACCAAACTGCATTTCGCCTTGTTTGGTTTTTACTAGTTTTCTTTGGTTTGCAACAATTCCAACTGCCCAACCATCAATTCTAGCGTAGGCTGTAATTATTGTTTTTCCATATCCAGCCTTATATTCATCAAATTCAGAGTTATCTACTAAGCGCTTAATAATTTCATACATATCGTATTGGTCAGCACGTGATTTAGGGATAATTCCGTAAATATCTTCTTGTTTTTCTTTTGGTTTTTTTGATTCAGTTCGGTTAAATCCAGCTTTATCAAAATCACCTATTTTATCCACTATGTTTTTAATTCTATCTAAAGCATCCTTATCATCTTTAGCTTTGTAATCGGTAACTCCAGATATTTCGCAATGGGTCGTTGCACCTCCAAGAGTTTCATTGTCAATAGACTCTCCAATAGCTGCTTTTACTAAATAACTTCCTGCTAAAAAGATACTTCCAGTTTTATCTACTATCATGGCTTCGTCGCTCATAATAGGTAAATAGGCACCTCCAGCTACACAACTTCCCATAACAGCAGCAATTTGTGTAATTCCTAAACTACTCATAATGGCGTTGTTTCTAAAGATACGTCCAAAATGTTCTTTGTCTGGAAAAATTTCATCTTGCATTGGTAAGTAAACTCCAGCTGAATCCACCAAATAAATAATAGGTAGCCTATTTTCTATAGCTATTTCTTGAGCACGTAAATTTTTCTTTCCAGTAATAGGGAACCATGCTCCAGCTTTAACGGTGGCATCGTTTGCAACAACCATACATTGCTTTCCTTGTATATAACCAATTTTAACTACCACACCACCAGATGGGCAACCTCCATGCTCTTCATACATGTCTTCACCAGCAAAGGCAGCAATTTCTATACTATCTCTCTTAGCATCTAAAAGGTAGTCTATTCGTTCTCGAGCTGTCATTTTACCTTTGGCATGATGTTTTTCAATATTCTTTTTTCCGCCTCCTAATTTTACTTGGGCAAAACGTTTTTTTAAATCTGAAACTAAAAGTTTATTGTGATCTTCGTTTTTGTTGAAGTTAATGTCCATAGAAATGTTTATTTGGGACGAATTTACAAAAGAAGAACATAGTTTAAAAGCGAATATTTTGTTAAATAATATTACATGGTAATAGTTGCCTAGGTAAATAAAATAATTTATTGTAAATTTGCCTCCTAGAAATAAAAATATATTTATGAAAAAGAATAAGATTATCTATTACGTAGCCACCGGTCTGTTAACTGTTTTGTTGTTGTTCTCAGCAGGTATGTATTTTTTTAATTATGATGAAGTAGCACAAATGTTTGTTAGCTTCGGATATCCAACTTATATTATTTACCCATACGCTGTGGCTAAACTATTAGGTTTAGCGGTAATTTGGAACCCTAATTTTAATACCATTAAAGAATGGGCTTACTCAGCTTTCTTTTTTGCCTTTATTTTGGCATTCTTTGCGCATTTCATGATTAATGACGGGGAGCATTTTTCGGCTTTACTGGCGTTGGTTTTATTAATAGTGTCTTATATTTATAGCAAAAAAACACAAAAATAGTATGAAGAAAATTATAGCATTGGCAGGTAGTAATAGTAAGAAATCAATGAATAAAAAATTAGCAACTTATGCAGCTTCTTTGGTAGAAGACGTAGAAGTGAAAATTTTAGATTTAAATGATTTTGATGTTCCGTTATTTGGTGTCGACTTAGAAGCTGAAATGGGACATCCAGAAAATGCTAAAAAGCTTTTTGAAGAAATTAAAAATTCAGATGGAATAATTCTTTCGTTAGCCGAACATAACGGTGCTTACACTGCAGTTTTTAAGAATTTATTCGATTGGATGTCTCGAATTAATTCAAAAACATTTCACAAGAAGCCCATGTTGTTAATGGCTGCATCGCCAGGAGGTAGAGGTGGAGCTTCTGTTTTAGCTATGGCTAAAGATAGGTTTCGTTTTCATGACGGAAATATAGTAGCAGAATATTCATTACCATTTTTTGCAGATAATTTCTCAGAGGGAAAAATAACTAATGAAGAGTTAAACTATAAACTTCTGGAGGAAGTTAAACGTTTTAAAGAAAGTGTTTTTGCTTTGCAAATACAACATACAGAAACAGGAAAAGAAGGAAAGTTCTATATAGAAATTGATGGTGTTCAGGTAGCTGAAATGACGTATAAGTATTTAGATACTAACAAAATTGATATAAATCATACTGAAGTAGATCCTTCTTTAAAGGGGCAAGGAATTGGATATAAACTTATTGAAAAAGCAGTTGCATTTATGCAAGCAAAAGACTTAAAAGCTGCACCTTCATGTTCATACGCAGCCGCTGTATTTAATAAAAAAGAGGAGTACGCCGAAAGGTTAGCTTAAACTTAAAATTATGGGAGATATTTCTAAAGACATACAATCTACCTTTCCAAGTAATAAAGTAAAAACAATGATTAACATTCTGTTTACTTCAAATTGGATAAGTAGTTATCAAAACTCTTTTTTTAAACCATTCAATATTTCAGCACAACAGTACAATATTTTAAGAATATTAAAAGGAGCTGGAAAGCCGTTAAAGGTTCAAACTATTAAAGAGCGAATGATAGAAAGATCCCCAAACCTTACCCGATTAATGGATAAGTTGTATGCTAAAGATTTTATTGAACGCACACCTTGCTCGACCGATAGACGAGTAGTACATATAGAAATCACGAAACAAGGATTGGATTTACTTGAAGATATTTCTAAGGCAGATCAGCAAGATTTACTTAAAAACTTAACCGAAGAGGAAGTGATTCAATTGAGTAACTTATTAGATAAATTAAGATTTTGAAAACAATAGTACATAAAGCAGATAGTAGAGGTTTTGCAAATCATGGATGGTTACAAGCCAATCATTCGTTTAGTTTTGCAAGCTATTTCGATAATGATAAAATTCATTTTGGGGCTTTACGTGTTTTAAACGACGATATTATTGCGCCAAAAATGGGGTTTGGAAATCACCCACACGAGAATATGGAAATTATTACCATTCCGTTAAGCGGTGTTTTGAAGCATCGTGACAACATGCAACAAGATTGGCAAGAAGTTTTGCCAGGTGAAGTGCAAGTTATGAGTGCTGGAACTGGTGTGGAACATTCAGAAATAAATGGGTCGGAAAATACTCATTTGAGTCTATTTCAAATTTGGATAATTCCTAATAAACAGAGTGTAAAACCACGTTATGAACAAAAGGCCTTTCCAGAAGCAGATAGGAAAAATAAACTTCAAACCTTAGTAACTTCTATAGATGAACAACATGAGGGAAGTTTAAAAATTCATCAAGATGCTATTGTTGCAAGAATTGATTTAGACAAAGGACAGACTTTCGATTACACCTTAAAAAGTGGAAATCATGGTGTTTATATTATGAATATATTCGGAAATGTAACTATTGAAAACGAAATTTTAGAAAGTAGGGATGCTATTGGTGTATCGGAAACAGATGCTATAACCATCAAAGCAAACGATGAATCCGGATTGCTTTTACTTGAAGTTCCGATGATTTAATGACTAATCTTTCAAATTATCAAAAAACACCTCTAGGGGTGTTTTTATTGTTTTAAATCACGATATTTGCTTTCTACTAATTATAAAATTACAGATATATGGCAATGAATAAAAATACGGTTTTAGCTTGGGCTACGTGGGTAATGATTTTTGTAGGTCTGGCATTAATAGCTCTTGGAGCTTTTAGATACGATGATGTTGCAGGTTGGGGATTTGCAGCCGTTGGAATCGGTTTTTTTGCAGTGGCTTGGGTGTTTAACGCCTTAAAGGGTCGTGTGTAAATTATTCACCAATAAATTTTTAATTGGAAGTTCAAACCAATTAACTTATTAACTCAATAACAATTATCTATTAATATGAGCGACGATAAAAAAGTAATTTTCTCGATGTCTGGTTTAACCAAGACCTATCAGAGCGCAAATACACCTGTTTTAAAGAATATTTACTTAAGCTTCTTTTACGGTGCAAAAATTGGAATTCTAGGACTAAATGGTTCTGGTAAATCTACTTTATTAAAAATTATAGCCGGAATTGATAAAAATTATCAAGGAGATGTAGTATTTTCTCCTGGTTATACCGTTGGTTATCTAGAACAAGAACCACAATTAGACGAAACCAAAACCGTTATGGAAATTGTAAAAGAAGGAGCGGCAGAAACTGTTGCTATTCTTGAAGAATACAATAAAATAAACGACATGTTTGGTCTTGAAGAAGTTTATAGCGATCCAGATAAAATGGAAAAGCTAATGAACAGACAAGCAGTTTTACAAGATCAAATTGATGCTTCGGATGCATGGGAACTAGATACTAAGTTAGAAATAGCCATGGATGCATTAAGAACTCCAGATGGCGATAAAAAGATTAGTGTACTTTCTGGTGGTGAAAAACGTCGTGTAGCATTATGTAGATTGCTTTTACAAGAGCCAGATGTATTATTACTGGATGAGCCTACCAACCACTTGGATGCTGAGTCGGTACATTGGTTAGAACATCATTTAGCTCAATATAAAGGAACTGTTATTGCTGTAACCCACGATAGGTATTTCTTAGATAATGTTGCAGGTTGGATTTTAGAGCTGGATAGAGGAGAAGGAATTCCTTGGAAAGGAAATTACTCTTCTTGGTTAGATCAAAAGTCTAAACGTATGGCTCAAGAAGGAAAAACTGCTTCTAAGCGTCAGAAAACCTTAGAACGAGAGTTAGAATGGGTACGTCAAGGTGCTAAAGGAAGACAAACCAAACAAAAGGCACGTTTAAAGAACTACGATAAATTATTAAGTCAAGACCAAAAACAGTTAGACGAAAAACTGGAAATCTATATTCCAAACGGACCTCGTTTAGGAACCAATGTTATTGAAGCCGTTGGCGTAAGTAAAGGGTATGACGATAAATTATTATACGATAACTTAAATTTTAATTTACCACAAGCTGGAATTGTTGGAATTATTGGTCCTAACGGAGCTGGTAAAACCACCATTTTCAGAATGATTATGGGTGAAGAAACCCCAGATAAAGGCGAATTTAAAGTAGGTGAAACAGCTAAAATAGCATACGTAGATCAAACCCACTCTAATATTGATCCAAATAAAACTATCTGGCAAAACTTTAGCGATGAGCAAGAGTTGATTATGATGGGAGGTAAGCAGGTTAATTCTCGTGCCTACTTAAGTAGATTTAACTTTAGTGGAAGCGAACAGAACAAAAAAGTAAGCATGCTTTCAGGTGGAGAAAGAAACAGATTGCATCTTGCCATGACACTTAAAGAAGAAGGAAACGTTTTGTTATTGGATGAGCCTACAAACGACTTAGATGTAAACACCTTAAGAGCTTTAGAAGAAGGTCTTGAAAACTTTGCTGGTTGTGCCGTAGTAATATCGCATGATAGATGGTTTTTAGATAGAATTTGTACGCATATTTTAGCGTTTGAAGGTAACTCTGAAGTATACTTCTTTGAAGGTAGTTTTAGTGATTATGAAGAAAACAAGAAACAACGTCTTGGCGGAGATTTAATGCCAAAGCGAATTAAATATAGAAAATTAGTAAGATAATTTTTTAAATAGAAGAATAAAAAAAACGCCTCGAATTACGGGCGTTTTTTTATTTATATAATTTCCAATTTATTAACTGTCTTCGTATAAGTGACTTTCAGTAAAATCTTTATAAGTTTTTGTGTTTTCGTCTAAATCAGAGTTATAAGTCTGGCTCAATTTATGGCTTTCTTTTTCTAATAGATAGGATTTTCTCCATCCTAAAATCAATAATACCAAGAAAACAACAACAGCAACAAACAAGGCTATAACAACGCTAGTTTGTCCCATTAACGGAATGGTTAGGACCTTTGGGAAGGCGGTGAATTCTAACATTTAGGTACTCGATTTAATTAATAGCTACTCAAAGATAAGCTTTTTTTTTAACTAAGCTACTAGTTCCTAAATGACTATAACTATTTGTACCAATCTAATTGCACGACTTCTATATCCTTGTTTCCTTCAGTTACCATACTTTTAAATTTTTCTACGTCACTAAAACCTTCTGTTCCTTTGTAATGATATGGATATACTTTTTTAGGCTTAAAGTCTAAAACAGCACTTGCAGCACTTTCAACAGTCATGGTATAAGGTAAATTCATACATACAAAAGCTATGTCAATATCGGTTAATTGTCTCATTTCAGGAATATCTTCTGTGTCACCTGAGATATAAATGCGTTGTCCACCAAGTTCAACTATATAACCATTACCGCGACCTTTTGGGTGGAATTCTAGCGCTTCTTCTCGTAAATTATACATAGGTACCGAATAAACAACTACATCTAAACCTGCTTTAGTATAGTCTACTTTTGCATTGTTTCTAACTGCAAATAAATTATACTGTAAAGCCTCTGGTATTTTAATAGCTACATCTGGCGGAGTAATAGGCTGAGCTGTATCTGTCATGATTCCTTCAAAAGTTTCTAAATCAAAGTGATCTTCATGGATATCGGTAATTAAAACAACACTCGGTTTTTTTTCGTTTTTATATAATTCAGGACCACCAACAGGGTCTACATAAATTACAATATCTTCATACTCTAAAATAAAACTCGCATGATTTATAGGTTTGACTATAATTTCTGGTTGAGGCTCTTTTTCTTTTAATAAAGTTTTATCTATTTCAGTTTTCGGAGTACTATTAATAGTGTTCTCCTTATTCTTTTCTTTGCATCCAAATGAAAGTAAAGTAATAAGAGTTAAAATTAGAAATGATTTGTTCATATAAATTGTGTTTTTTATGATATAAAGTTTGTAATTATAATAGAACTAACTAAATCTCGTAATTAATTCTTCAACGACTAATTCAATTTTTCTACTGTTAGCTTCCTGTTCGAGCCTGAGTGCAGGTGCTTTTCTAACTTCACAATCAGAAATAGCACAACGTTCGCAGGTAACCCCTACATCAAAACTTTTTATTTTATCAGACTCTAAAAATGCTAATTTTCTTCTTAATTGTTTATCTATTAATAGTCCTACCGTAATACTTCTATAATGTCCTTCTCTAAAAGGATCTTTTGATGCAGAAGATAAAACCAAATAACTCATGTTGTCACTCGGATAATTAGAAATTTGCATATCGAAAATATGTTCTTCGTTGTTCGAGCTTATGTCTTTTAAAACTCTTAACGATACCCACCGTCTGCAATAATGTTCATTAGTTTCGTTTGCATGAGGTGAATGCTGAAGCGATATGTGTAACTCTTTTTTAAGATGAAATTCTTCTGATCCAGATTGATGCGTAAATCGTAAGAAGAAAAGATTTGGGATATTAAAATCTTTTGGTAAAATGTTTGTTAAGCGCTGATAAAATGATTCCGGTGATGCATTAAAAGATGTAATAATATTTAAAAAGAATTTCTCGTCAAAAGTTTCTTTACTAAACAATATATTAAGCTTTTCTGTAACTAAAGCTCTTGGTAAAATTAGAGCTCCAGCAAAATAGGAAGCATAAAAATTATTTAAAACCTGATCAAAATTATCAAATTTAATCCAAGTAAAGGTGTAAAGACGTTCTTTAAAATCTAAATAATTATAAGCAATTTCTTTGGCGTATATAAATGTTTTTTGAGCATCATCCATTTTGCTAGCTAACAACAAAGTTTTAGTTTTTGGTATAAAAACAGAGCGTAAATTATCTAATTCTAAGTGTTTGTCTAATTCTTTTTCGTTTATGGTATAACCATATTCTTCGATAAGGATTTCTTCTAATTCAGCGGATGAAGTTGGAAGGGTTAAATCAATTTGATAAGCTTTAGCAAACCTAACGGCACTTTGCTCTATGTCATCAAAATAATTATTGTTTGCTTCTTGAAATGAGCGTAATGAGGCTAAATAAAAATTCTCACGGCTAAAATTATAGTTTTTCGCAATTTTTATAACGGTGCTTATAAAGGCATTTACTTTGGCAGGTGCGTTTGATATGATGTCTATCAGGTTGCTTTCTTTAATTCCAAACAGTTCTAAAGGGATTTCTTTAAGTACTTTAGACTGTAAAACTTCACCTATCGGAGCCAGATTTTTATCTAATTTTAAAGAAACCATCTGGTCGTATGGAACATCTAACTTTTCCGATAAAATAGCTATCTTATCTGGTTTTGGATATTTTTTTCCTTTTTCAATTTCGTTTAAATAGGATTTTGATAGGCCTGAAAGTTTAGATAAACCAAAGAGTGATAAATTCTTCTCAGTGCGCTTCTGCTTTAGTTTTAAACCAAAAATAAGTTTGATGTATTCTTCTTCCATAAAATCAAATATAGTGTTTTTTACGTATTTTTTTGTTTTGCGAATTTAAAAATTTAGCGAACGTTCGCTTGGTTTTTAAAAATGTTTGTTTTAATATTGTGTCTGTAAAATTATAACAGCATGGAAAACACAGTATTACTTCAGGAAAAACTTCAATTCTCAAGTATAGTAACCGAATTTTATCCAGAGATTTTAACAAAGGAGGCTTTAAAGTTTATCAAAGCTTTACATGATAAATTTAATGACAGCCGGTTAGAATTGTTAGAGACTAGAAAAAAACAGCAAAGTATTTTTGATAAAGGTGTTTTACCGGATTTTCCAACAGAAACGAAACATGTTAGAGAATCGAATTGGAGTACTGGTCCAATTCCAAAAGATTTATTGGATAGACGAGTAGAGATAACTGGTCCCGTAGAAAGGAAAATGGTTATTAATGCTCTAAATTCTGGAGCAAAAACATTTATGGCTGATTTTGAGGATAGTACAGCACCATCCTGGAAAAACATTATGGATGGTCAGCAAAACTTAAAGGATGCGGTTGAAAAAAAGATATCGTTTACGAACAAGGATAAGATGAAAGAATATCAACTTAAAGCTAAAACAGCTGTTTTATTGGTTCGTCCAAGAGGTTTGCATTTAAATGATAAACATATTTTAATTGGTAGTAGTGAAGTGTCCGGAAGTTTATTGGATTTCGGTTTGTACGTGTTTCATAACACTAAAACACTTCAAAAAAATGGTACAGCGCCATATTTTTATCTTCCAAAATTAGAACATTACTTAGAAGCACGTTGGTGGAACCAAGTTTTTGAATTTGCCCAAGACTATTTGAAAATACCAAGTGGAACTTTTAAAGCAACTGTTTTGGTTGAAACTATTACAGCTAGTTTTCAATTAGATGAAATAATATTCGAGTTAAAAGATCATATAGTAGGTTTAAATTGTGGACGTTGGGATTATATTTTTTCATATATCAAGAAATTTAGAAATCACCCCAATTTCATAGTTCCAAATAGAGATCAAGTAACCATGTCATCTCCCTTTATGGATGCTTATTCAAAATTAGTAATTCAGCGTTGCCATAAAAGAGGAATACACGCTATTGGTGGTATGGCGGCGCAAATTCCAATTAAAAATGATGAGTATGCAAATATTATAGCTTTAGAAAAAGTTAGGGTTGATAAGGAACGAGAAGTAAAGAATGGTCATGATGGAACCTGGGTAGCACATCCAGCTTTAATAGAAGTAGCCATGCAAGAATTCGATAAACATATGCCTACACAAAACCAATTACACGTTAAGAGAGATGATGTTCAAGTTATTCAAGAAAATTTGCTTGAATTACCCATTGGAACAATTACAGAAGAAGGGATTAGAAAAAATATTAATGTAGCTATTCTTTATCTAGAAGCTTGGCTTCGTGGTTATGGGGCTGTTGCTCTTTATAATTTAATGGAAGATGCTGCTACTGCCGAAATATCAAGAACACAAATTTGGCAATGGCTTAAAAATGAAGTGCTTTTAGAGGATGGCAGAAAATTTAACACAGAGTTATATACATCCATTTTTGAAGATGAAGTTGAAAAAATACTAACACAAATTGGTCCACAAAATATTGAAAAAACCAAATTCCACCTGGCTATAAAATTATTTGATAAGTTGGTTATATCCGACGAATTCGAAGAGTTTTTAACCGAGTCAGCTTACGAATATCTGTAAAAAAAATCCTGCGAATGCTCGAACACTCAACAGGATTCCATTATTAACATTTAATAACCAAACACAAAAGTATGAAAAATTTAGCAGAATCAAATTATAGCTCTGCCTTGCAGACTGTAAGAAGTCTTAAAGAAAAGTACGGAAAAACATGGGATGCAATAAATCCTGAAAATGCCGCTAGAATGGTTACCCAAAACCGTTTTAAAACGGGCTTAGACATCGCAAAATATACGGCAGCTATCATGCGGAAAGATATGGCGGAATACGATGCAGATTCATCAAATTATACGCAATCACTAGGTTGTTGGCATGGTTTTGTGGCTCAGCAAAAAATGATTGCTGTAAAAAAACATCACAAAACTACGGCTAAAAAATACTTATATCTTTCAGGTTGGATGGTAGCAGCATTACGTTCGGAATTCGGACCATTGCCAGACCAATCCATGCATGAAAAAACAGCAGTTCCGGCTTTAATAAAAGAAATTTACGATTTCTTACGTCAAGCTGATGCCATTGAATTAAATGATTTGTTTAAGAGGCTAGAAAATGGTGAAGATGTGCAAAATCAAATAGATAATTTTGAAACTCATATAGTTCCGATAATTGCAGATATAGATGCTGGGTTTGGAAATGAAGAAGCTACTTATTTGTTAACGAAGAAAATGATTGAGGCTGGCGCTTGTGCGATTCAGATTGAAAATCAAGTTTCAGATGCTAAACAATGTGGACATCAGGATGGTAAAGTTACCGTGCCACATGAAGATTATATAGCTAAATTAAATGCTATTAGATATGCGTTTTTGGAACTAGGTGTAGAAGATGGGATTATTGTTGCAAGAACCGATTCTGAAGGGGCTGGTTTAACCCAGAAACTTCCTGTTAGTCAAGAGCCAGGGGATTTAGCTTCTCAATATTTATCTTTTGTTGAAGCAGAAGAAATAACTGTTAATGAAGCCAAAGAAGATGACGTGCTACTTAAAAGAAATGGGCAGTTAGTTCGCCCCGTTAGATTAGCCAATGGCTTATATAAGTTTAAAGAAGGTTCCAATATAGATCGTGTTGTATTAGACTGTATTACTAGTCTTCAGCATGGAGCAGATCTTTTATGGATTGAAACTCCAACTCCTAATGTGAAACAAATAGCCCATATGGTCAATAGAGTTAAAGAAGTTGTACCAAATGCTAAATTGGTTTATAATAATTCACCGTCATTTAATTGGACATTGAATTTCCGAAATCAAGTATATGACGAAATGTTAACCTTAGGAAAAGATTTGTCTAATTATGATAAAAACAATTTAATGGATGCTAAGTATGATGGTTCTGAACTTTGTAAGCTGGCTGATGATAAAATTAGAACCTTCCAAATAGATGGAGCAAGAGATGCTGGAATTTTTCATCACTTAATTACTTTGCCTACCTATCATACGACGGCATTAAATATGAATAATCTTACAGAAGGATATTTTGGTGATCAAGGCATGTTAGCTTATGTTAAGGAAGTTCAGAGACAAGAAATACGTAAAGGAGTTTCCTGTGTAAAGCACCAACGGATGGCTGGTTCTGATATAGGTGATGCACACAAAACCTTTTTTGCTGGCGACAAAGCACTAAAAGCTGGAGGTGAAAAAAATACGGCAAATCAATTCGAACTGAATTCAGCAAACAATAAAGTTAAAGATAGCTTAAGTGTAGTTGCTTAAATAAATATAATATCCATTTGTTATAAAGGGCGTTTTATTTTTATAAAGCGTCTTTTTTATAAAGGATATTCCATTTTAATATCACTTCTAGTGTAAGCGCAATTGGCTTCTAAAGGAGTTTCAACAAATCCATACTTTTTGTAAATATATATGGCATTTTCCAATTTTCTGCTAGAATAGAGTACCAGTCTTTTAAACTGTTGCTCTTTGGCGAAATCCAAACAATGTTGCATTAGTTTTTGCCCTATTTTATATCCACGATATTCAGGAGAAACAGCCATTTTAGTGAGTTCAAAAGTCCCTTCGTCTACTATAGGCATGAGTGCTACTGTACCAACTGCTTGTTTGTTTAACAAAACAAAAAATATAAAACCACCTTTGTTTATAATATATTTTTTGGGATTATTTAATACTTCCTCATCAAAGGGTTCTACTGAAAAATGAAGCTTTAGCCACTCCATATTTAAAGCATAAAAATCTTTTGAATAGCTAGGATTAAACGGAATGATCTCTATTTGCATTGGCTCTAATAAAATCGGTTATTAAATAGCTAATTAATTTTCCAACCTGAGTTTCAGTTTGTGGAGTAGGAGCGGCTTCGCAAATGTGTAAATAAGTGGCGTTCTTATCTTGACCAAAATAGGAAACAAACTGTCTAGCTTTATTTACAGAAAAACCACTTGGAGTCATAGCACTACTTGGTGTGTTTTGGATGGCATCACAATCTATTTCTATTCCAAAGAAGTTTTCTGAAATATGTTTTAAGGCTCGCGACATTTCCCCCTGAAAGCTTAGGTTTTTTCTAATGCTTATTTCTTCGAAGGTGTTGTAGGCTATATTTTTATTTTCATCTAAAGTTTTAAAAATGTCTGTTGACGTGTAATTTTCATGAAGACCAAAAATGAAATATTTCTTTAAAAACCCTTCAGAATAAGCATATTTAAAACCGTTTCCACTATGCCTGCCTTCTTCTTTTCTAAAATCGGAATGAGCATCAAAGTTAACAACGTTTATTCTCGTGTTTAAAGCTAATGAGGACCCTTTTATATTTCCATAGGCATTGTTGTGTCCACCTCCAATGATTATTGGTTTTTTACCTGCTTTTATTATTTGATAAATACAATTTGATACTTCAGCATCAATTTTAGAAACTAATTTTCTAGCCTTCTCGATGTCTTTTGTTTTATTTTGATCAAGTTTTGATAATTTTTCTAAAACCTTCTCAAAATTAAGATGTCCTAAAATAAGTACCTTATCTGCATGAGTAAACACATTACTTTGTATATTTAACAAAACTTTAATGGAGGCTTCCCAAGCATCTGAAGTGCCTATGTTTCCGTAATTAGCGAAAACCCCTACATCTTCAGGTAGTCCGAGAATTACATACTCAACGTCTAAAGCTTTAAGTTCTTCGTATATATTAGAAATGTCGTTTAGTGTTTTTATATGTTCTCCGAACTTGGATTCACCGGGCCTTTTATTTAAAAGTTTTTTTAATTTGCTAGTGTTGAAAATAATAAGATTATTATCCATAATAAGATGACCTATTTAAGAAGCTAAAATTACATTTTTTAAACAATTTAAACTAAATCAAAACTAATTTAATAACAAGAAACACAAACACAAATGGAAAATAGTAATAATACAGGATTAAAAGTAGCATTAGGAATTGCTTTAGTGCTATTTCTTGGAGCAGCTTTTTACTCTTTTGACTTATTGAAAGACAAAAAAGAAACAGAAGCTCAGTTAACAGCCGAAAAAGAGTTAGTAATGAAGGACCTTAGCAATATGGCTAAGCAGTACGATATTGTTATTGGCGATAATGAAGCTGCAAATCAGAAATTAGTTGAAGCAAAAGCACGTATTCAAGGTTTAATGGATTCTCTTAAAATTTCAGAAACTAATGTAAAAAGTTTATGGAGTTACAAATCAAAATATTTATCTCTTCAAAAAGAAATGAATGCTTTGTTAACTGAAAATGATAGACTAAAAATAGAAAACTCTTTGTTAGCATCGTCACTTGATAGTACGAGAGTTCGTTTAGACGAGCGTACCATGTTTACGGATTCTTTGTTGGTTCAAAATTCGGCTTTAGCTGAAGTTGTTGAGAATGCTGCGGTTTTATCTACTGTAGGTTTAAAAGGATTTGGAGTTATTGAAAGGTCGTCTGGTAAGTTGGTTCCAACCGAAAGAGCTGGACGTTCAGATAAAATTAGAATCTGTTACACTGTTGCTAAAAACAATTTGGTGCAAGCTGGAGATCAAGAATTATATGTTCAAGTTATCGACCCTAAAAACAACACCTTGGGTGTAAATGAGCAAGTTCAGTTTGGTGAAAAAACGCTTAATTATAGTTTGGTTAGTAGGTTTAATTATGAAAAAGCCAATTTGGATATCTGTGAATTTGTAAGTCCTAATGATGGAGGGTTTGAGTCAGGTCGTTATACAGTAAATGTTTTTAATGCGAAAGATTTAGTATCAACTACAGAATTTACTTTAAAATAAAAGCAAATATACCTAGCTAAAACGATTGAAGCTAATAAACAGAAAACCCGAAAGTTGAAACTTTCGGGTTTTTTATTTAAGAGTTTTTTTAGTAAGGCAACCCATTTATAATAACTTGGTCTAAATGATTGTCTCCAAAAGCATAGGGTAGAAACCCGTAACTAGGAACTTCTTTTGTAATAATAATGTTTGCTTTTTTTCCTTTGGTAATACTTCCGTACATATTTTCTATTCCCATAGCATAAGCACCATTTAAAGTGGCTGCATTAATGGCTTCTTCAGGAGTTAACTTCATTTTAATACAAGCTGTACTTATAACAAAGTTCATATTTCCACTTGGAGTGGAACCAGGATTATAATCTGTTGCTAAGGCCAATGGAAGTCCGGCATCTATTAGTTGTCGTCCAGGTGTGTATGGAATACTTAAAAAATAAGAACAAGATGGTAAAGCTACAGGAATGGTGTTACTACCCTTCAATACTTCTATGTCTTCAGGATTTAGCAATTCTAAGTGATCCACAGAAAGAGCTTGGTGTTTTACGCCAACTTCAATACCTCCAAAGGCATTGAATTGATTGACATGGATTTTAGGAATTAAGCCATGTTCCGTTCCTGCTTTTAAAATACGTTCCGTATCCTCTAGGTCAAAATATCCCTTTTCACAGAATACATCAATATAAGTTGCTAGCTTTTCCTTGGCAACCTCAGGAATCATTTTATTTATTATTAAATCTACAAAACCTGTTTTATTATCTTTAAACTCCTTTGGAACAGCGTGTGCGGCCAAAAGTGTCGCTCTTACTTTTACAGGAAATTCTTTTTTCAGTCTTTTAATAACCCTTAGCATTTTAAGTTCTGCATCTACAGTTAAGCCGTATCCAGATTTTATTTCTACAGCTCCAGTTCCAAGTTTTATTATGTTTTTAAGGCGTTGGGCAGATTGCTGATAAAGGTCTTCTTCACTAGTATTTTGTAGTTTTTCAGCCGAGTTAAGAATACCACCGCCACGGTTGGCTATATCTTCATAGCTTAAGCCATTTATTCTATCTACAAATTCTTGTTCTCTATTTCCAGCATAAACTATATGAGTATGTGAATCACACCAAGTAGGCAGTACCATCTTTCCAGAAGCATCTATAATGTTGTCAGCTTCAAGGTCGCCTAGGTCATCCATAGACCCATAATCTATTATGGTATCGTGCTCAATTAAAAGGTATGCATTTTTAATACTTGGAAGTATTTTCATGTCTTTCCCTTTTATTATTGAAATATTTGTGTCCCTAACTTGAAGGAGTTCTTTGATGTTTTTTATTAGTAATGTCACAGTATTTTGTTTTTTTCAAAGTTCCGGATTTTTTTCTGATAATAAAAAACGCCATCAATAAAATGATGGCGCTTTGGTAATATATTAGTTATAATAAAACTATTCTTTTAAAAATTTAAAACTCGTATTTGAATTCTCTAGTTTTAAAATATACATGCCTTTTTGAAGGATTGAAACATCTAAACCTTCACTAGGAAGCAACGTTTGACTTAAAACTTGTTTTCCTAACACATCAAAAACAGATACAGTTTCAGATTCTGAATTCAGACCTTTGAATTGAATTTTGTTTGATGTTGGGTTCGGGTAGATGCTAAGAGCGTTTTCTTTGAAATCTTCGATACTAATCGTATTCATATCATTTATAAATAGAACTAGATCATTTTGGAGGTGACTAATTGCTGCAATATCTAAACCGCCATCATTATTAAAATCAGCTACGGCCATAGAGAAAATTGATGAAGTTGAATCGTCCATAACAATTTCACTACCAAAACTTCCAGAGCCATTTCCTTCGAACCAAATGAGGTCAAAATCTGTAGCTCGTCCATTTCCTACAATTAAGTCATTGGTTCCATCATAGTTGATGTCTGCCACTGCAATCGCTGCAGATCTTTTAATGCTTGTTGGAATTGTTGTTTTAGTAAAGGATGTATCTGTTCCACTAGTGTCGTTAATAAACCACGCTATATTAGGATTGGTTCCAGGATTGTTATCAGATCGTATGATCTCAAGATTTCCGTCGTTATTAATATCTCCAAAAATCACAGACCATAGATAGCCGTTTCCTGAGTCTACATTATTTGTATAAGCAACAAATGGAACATTGCCAGTGCCATCAAGACCGTCTTGAATAAACTTGTTGTCATATAATTTTACCTCGCCATTTCCAGTATAACCCACTACTACATCTAAATCGCCGTCACCATCAAAATCTGCAATGTCAAATGAGCCAGGGCCCGCTCCTGCAGCTTCTTGTGCTAAAGTGCGCATAGCATCAAAAGTACCATCACCATTTCCTAAAAAGTAAACCACAGAGTTTGAAGTATATGCTGTAACAATGATATCTAAATTACCATTTGGATCGTTGTCAATATTTGCAACTTTTACAGCACCAGCTCCTGCAATTCCATTCGCGATGAGGGCAGCAGGTTGAAAGGTTTCGTCACCATTGTTCTCAAACCATACTAATCTATCGTTGTATGATCCTGTAGCAATAATATCATTGTGACCATCCTTATTTAAATCAGCAATCGCAATACTTTCTATATACGATAATGCAGCTGTCCCTGTTACAGTAAGAGTAACCCCTGCAGCGAAGGTAGCATCACCATTGTTTTTATACCAAGTTACTTTGCTGCCATTGTATGTTCCAATGGCTAGATCTAAATTACCATCATTGGTGAGGTCGGATGCAGCTACAGCATATGGTCGTGCACTTGTATTTGCATCAATGGTACTTTTTGTAAAAGTGGTTTGTGCTTTGATGGTTGTACAGGTGAAAATTAAAGTGATAAATAAAAGTAGTGTATGTTTCATATTTTTAATAATTGATTAGTTATCGCTAATATATTGATTTCATTTTATTTGAACACTATTTTATTTTTCCAACCATATCTTCAGGTCTTACCCAAGCATCGTAGTCCTCAGCAGAAACATAACCTAAATTAATAGCTTCTTCTTTTAAAGTAGTTCCATTTTTATGAGCTGTATTAGCTATTTCAGCAGCTTTATAATAACCAATTTTAGTATTTAAAGCAGTCACCAACATTAAAGAGTTGTTTAATAATTGTTTAATTACCTCATGATTTGGTTCTATACCTGCAGCGCAGTGCTCGTTAAAACTTGTACAAGCATCTCCTAATAATTGAGCAGATTGTAACAGGTTTGCTGCCATCATCGGTTTAAATACATTCAGTTCGTAATGACCTTGAGTGCCTCCAACAGTTATAGCTACATCGTTCCCCATAACTTGCGCGCAAACCATAGTTAAAGCTTCACATTGCGTAGGATTTACTTTTCCAGGCATAATAGAACTTCCAGGTTCGTTGGCAGGAATAATAATCTCTCCAATTCCTGAACGTGGTCCTGAAGCCATCATTCTAATGTCGTTTGCTATTTTGTTTAAAGAAACAGCTAGTTGTTTTAGGGCACCATGAGTTCCAACAAATGCGTCGTGAGCTGCTAAGGCTTCAAATTTATTTTCAGCTGTAACAAATGGTAGGTTTGTAAATTTTGCTATGTATTCAGCTACAAGTTCTGCATATCCATCTGGTGTATTTAAACCTGTTCCAACAGCTGTTCCTCCTAAAGCTAGTTCAGCTAAATGAGGAAGTGTATTTTGTAAAGCTTTTAATCCGTGATCTAATTGCGATACATATCCTGAAAACTCTTGCCCTAAAGTTAGTGGGGTAGCATCCATTAAGTGAGTTCTACCAATTTTTACAACATTTTTAAATTCTATAGATTTATTATGAAGGGTATTTCTTAATTGAATAATTCCAGGTATCGTGGTTTCAATAATTTTCTTATAAGCAGCAATGTGCATTCCAGTCGGGAAGGTGTCGTTGGACGATTGAGATTTGTTTACATCGTCGTTAGGTTGTATGGTTTTTTCACCTTCACCAATAACGTTCCCTGCTAATTGATGTGCTCTATTGGCAATTACTTCATTTACGTTCATGTTACTTTGGGTTCCTGACCCAGTTTGCCAAATAACCAATGGAAATTGATCGTCGTGTTTTCCTTCAAGGATTTCATCACAAACTTTTGCAATTAAATCGCGTTTCTCTTCAGAAAGAACCCCTAATTCACAATTGGTATAAGCTGCTGCCTTTTTTAAATAGGCAAAACCGTAAATTATTTCTAAGGGCATCGATGCCGAAGCTCCAATTTTAAAGTTGTTTCTTGAGCGTTCAGTTTGCGCTCCCCAAAGTTTATCTGCAGGCACTTTAACCTCGCCCATGGTATCTTTTTCTATTCTAAAAGTCATGATTAGTAAAATATTAAATGAATCACAAAATTACAATTTTATCCCTAATTTAATTAGTACTTAGCTTGTTATTTGTAAGAAAGCATCCGTTGCTTACGTCTACATTTCTGAATAACAAGATATAGCTACCACCTAGTAAAGATTATTGTACTTATTTAGCTTGTTTCTAATAGTGTAGAATGGGATTTGTTATATAAAAACAAGCTTTAGGGGAAAATCTTAACAAGAATGTTAATAAATCTTAAACTAGCTATTGTTTAAAAACTCCATTTCATGTATATTTGCCTTGTTATCTAAAAAAAGATTTTTGTTATGTTCGATTTTGACCAGTATTTAGGATTTTTAGCATTTTTAACCATACTAACAATTGGTTTTTGGTTAATGATATTTTTAATGACTTTTGTAATTCCTTATTGGATTGGAGGAGCATTAATGGAACGTATGAAAGAAATGAAAGAAGAAAAGAAAGCAAAACGTGAATTAAATAGTTAATTAGTTTTACTTTTTATAATATATAAAAACGTCTAGAAAGCAATTTCTAGACGTTTTTTTTGTTGTTATTTTATAGGGAAGGAACCTTAAAAATAAATCTTTTATTAAATCCAAATACTCATAGCTTTCTTAATTTCTTTTGTTCCTAAAAAAACTTACTGGTGATTGGTGAAATGAAAAAAGGCCATCTTAAATAGATAGCCTTTTTATTATGATGTTAATTTATGTTCCTTATCCAGGAAAATCCATATCATCGCCACCACCGTTGCCGGTTCTTTGCTGACGTTTCTTTTGTTGATTGAATCGATAAGTAAACGATAAGTTAATGCTTCGTTCTCTCCATTGAAATTCAGAATCACTATAAAAGGTAGATGTTGTAGTTTCCATCATACGTTTTCTAGTATTAAATAAATCGCTAACATTTAAAGCTATAGATGCATTATCGTTTAGGATATCTTTACTAAATGCCATGTTTGCAGAAAAACTACCTTTTCTTTTGTTTTGGGCATCCTCTGATGGACCTCTATAATTCAAGCTTGTTTGCCATTCTATATTTAAAGGTAACGTGTATTTGTTATTTAATCTAGCAAACCAACTTGAGCTTTTGTTATCAAGCGACAAGCCATTAGGGTCTGTTCCGATAACAGATTGTTGGAAAATGTTAAAATTGGTATTCACATTCCATTTACGAGAATGGTTATATGATAATGTAAATTCAAAGCCATATCTGTCTTCTTCGGCTAAGTTAATTGGTGTACGTTCAATAACTGTAAATTCTTGACCGTTTACGTAAACTGGCACGCCTGTATCAAAACTTACCATAGTAAACACATCTGTAGCATGTTGGTAATACGCCGAAGTGTTTAAAGATACTTTACCAAATTTCTTGTAATAACCTAAATCGAATAAGCCAGAATAACTAGGAGCTAATTGTGGGTTACCTCTAAACACGCTAGTTACACTAGAACGAGATGGGAATGGGTTAAGAAAGAACGACCATGGACGTCTTAGTCTTCTACTATATCCTAAGGTTACATTTTCTTGTTCGTTTAATTCGTAGCTTAAGTTAACAGTAGGGAATAGGCCTGTATAATCGTTTTTGCTATAATCTCCACTAGTAGGTTGGTCTATGGTAATACGTGTGCTTTCTAATCTTAAACCAAGTAAATATGAAAATTTACTTCCTATTTTACTACCAAATTGTGTGTACGCAGCATTTACAAATTCACGATAATTCATAAAGTTGGTTAACGAATCGTTAACAACAAATTGGTTTGTGTTTAAATCAAGAAGTTCAACTGTATAATCTGTATCTTGGTTTTTGAAGTTTCCTCGGTATCCAATTTCAAACTGGCTTCTTTCACCTATAGGTAAAACATAGTCAGCTTGTAATAAAATACGACTTTGATCTTCAAGTGTAGCAACTCTTTCTGTATTTACTCCTTCAAGAAGTACTTTAGAAAACTCATCTTCCGTATTGTCTTCATATTGGAAATCCATGGTTAATTTATGACCACTTTTATCAAAATCTTTATTGAAGTTCAATGAGTACTGTAATACTTTATCGTCTTCTTGTTCAGGATCGAATCGATTGTTTTGAGAAACAAACTGTCTGTTCTCGTCAAGTTGAATTAATGTGTTTGTGGTATTGCTTTCGTTATCACCACTTCTATAAGCTACAGAACCGGTTAAGGAAGCAGACTCGGTAATATACCATTCTATTCCAAAGTTTGTGCTTAAACCTTTTCTAATACGGTCGTATTCATTGGACTCATCTAAATAAGTATCTGGATTATCAATAATTAAGTTGCCGTTATCATCATATCTTCTATTAAAATATTGAGTATAAGAAGAAGAGTTTCCTGGAGCTTCTCTATAGTCGTAGCTTGTAGTATTAAAAATATTTACATCACCTGTTCTATAGTTTATGTTTCCAGAAATACCTGCAGAAGTAGGGTGTCCTGCGCTAAGAGTTACGGCACCATTGAAACCTTGCAATTTACTTCTACGTAGAATAATATTTAAAATTCCAGCGGTTCCTTCGGCTTCGTATCTGGCTGAAGGAGATGTGATAACTTCCACACGCTCGATAGACTCTGCTGGTAACTGACGTAAAGCATCGGTTGAATTGATCCCTACTAAACCTGAAGGTTTTCCATTAATAAGAATCTTTACGTTTTCATTACCTCTTAAAGCAACGTTTCCTTCAACATCTACCGAAACCGATGGGATGTTGTCTAAGACATCACTAACAGTTCCACCACGAACGGTAAGGTCTTGACCAACGTTATATATTTTTTTGTCTAATTTTATTTGAACTGTAGTTTTTTCAGCAATAATTTCTATTTCATCTAAAGCTTCAGTATCAGCTTCTAAATGAATAACACCAATGTTTTTAGATTTCGAAAGTGTTTGATTTGGAATGATTTGTTTTTTGAACGAAATAAATTCGATTGAGATATCGTACGTTCCGGGAGCTACTGGAATACTGAATTCACCTTTTTCAGTAGTAATTCCACCAGTAACAATTCTGTTTTCGGTTTTGCTAAAAAATGCAACCGTAGCATATTCTAACGGTTGGCCTGTGTTTTGTTCAATAACTTGTCCTGTTATAGTTACATCTCTTTGCGCTTGGGCAGTGAAAATAGATAAAACAATAAAGAAAGAAGCTAATAAAAATTTATTCATGATTGTATTTTTGCTTAATAAGACTGCAAAAATAGAATATGGTTTAGTGGCGTTTGGTTAAAAGTTTGTTAAATAAAAAAGCTTTGAAATTCGATGGTTTCAAAGCTTTTTTTACCAAATTATAGAATTTCTGAAATGTTTTCAGGAGGTCTTCCAATTACAGCTTTTTTTCCATTAATTACGATAGGTCTTTCTATAAGTTTTGGAAACTTAACCATGGCTTCAATGAGTTGATCTTCAGTTAAGTCTTTGTCTTTAAAGTTGTCTTTCCAATCAGCTTCGTTTTTTCTAATTAAATCTTCAGCTTTTATGTTTAAAAGACCCAGTACGTCTTTTAACTCGTCCTTTGAAGGCGTGTTTTTCAAGTATTCAATGATTTCGAACTCTTTACCAGACTTTTCTACAAGTTCTAAGCCAGCCCTAGACTTACTGCATCGCGGATTGTGATATATTTTAATCATAATTATAAGGTTTCGTTATCTTCTGTTTTTTGCCCCATCATCATTAAATAGGCTTTTAAAAAAGGTTCTATGTGTCCATCCATAACATCGTCTACATTTCCGGTTTCATGTCCTGAGCGAACGTCTTTAACTAATTTATAGGGGTGCATCACATAATTTCTTATTTGGCTTCCCCACTCAATTTTCATTTTGTCAGCTTCAATGTCTTCTCGTTGAGCTAATTGCTTATTTAATTCAATTTCGTATAACTGAGATTTTAACATTTGCATAGCTCGAGATCTATTATCGTGTTGCGATCGTGTTTCTGAACAAGAAATCTGTATTCCCGTAGGCTTATGGAAAAGTTGAACCTTCGTCTCTACTTTATTTACGTTCTGTCCACCAGCACCACTAGATCTCGCGGTGGTAATTTCAATATCGGCAGGGTTAATCTCAATTTCAATAGTGTCGTCAACCAAAGGGTATACATAAACAGAAGCAAAACTTGTATGGCGCTTTGCATTGCTGTCAAAAGGTGATATTCGCACCAATCTATGAACCCCATTTTCTCCTTTTAACCATCCAAAGGCATAATCGCCTTCAATTTCAAGGGTTACTGTTTTTATTCCTGCAACATCACCTTCTTGATAGTTGAGCTCTTTTACCTTAAAGCCACTGTGTTCTGCATACATTAAATACATACGCATAAGCATACTTGCCCAATCGCAGCTTTCAGTACCACCAGCTCCAGCTGTAATTTGAAGAACAGCGCTTAAACTATCACCTTCTTCAGAAAGCATATTTTTAAACTCTAAATCTTCAATAAGATTTGTAACTAAATCTACGATTTTTTCTACTTCATCAAGGCTGGATTCCCCTTCTTTATAATACTCATAGGTAATTTCAAGTTCTTCTATTAGTAATTTTGCCTTTTGGTAGTCTTCAACCCATTTTTTTTTGTTTCTAAGCGATTTCATAACAAGCTCAGCAGCCGTTGAATCGTTCCAGAAAGTAGGAGAAAAAGTCTGTTCTTCTTCGTTTTGGATTTCTATAAGTTTGGCATCTATGTCAAAGATATTGTCTAAGCGAACTTAGACGCTTATTAAGATCTTTTATTTGATCTGAAGTAATCATATTAAAAATATTGTTTTCACAAAAGTAAAATTAAAAATTGGCTGATAAAATTTAACTTGATTTAATTTTATAGTTTTATACCTTAATATTTCCTAAATGAAAATAGATTTAAGAAGCGACACAGTTACCAAACCAACCAAAGCGATGTTGGAAGCGATGTTGCAAGCAAAAGTTGGTGACGATGTTTATAAAGAAGACCCAACAGTGAACGAGCTTGAAGAGCGTCTAGCCACCATGTTTGGAAAACCAAAAGCCTTGTTTTTTCCAACCGGAACTATGGCAAATCAAACCGCAATAAAATTGCACACAAATCCGGGTGATCAAGTTATTTGTGATAAAGATGCACATATTTATAATTATGAGGGTGGAGGAGCATCTTTTAATAGTGGGGTTTCTTGTAAATTACTTCAAGGAACTCGGGGTATGTTTACTGCAGAACAGGTTGTTGAAGCTATTAATCCCCCAGATTTTTATCATAGTCCGTTAACAACTTTGGTTGAAGTGGAAAATACAGCGAATAGAGGTGGAGGAGCTTGTTGGGATTTTCAAGAACTTAAAAAAATAAAATCTGTTTGCAACTCACACAATTTAGGGTTCCATTTAGATGGTGCGCGTATTTGGAATGCCTTAGTAGAAAGGGAAGAAGTTGCAAAAGATTACGGGCGGGTTTTCGATACTATTTCTGTGTGTTTAAGTAAAGGTTTAGGGTGTCCTATTGGATCTGTTTTAATTGGAGATGAAAAAATTATGCAAAATGCCATTAGAATAAGGAAAATTCTAGGCGGTGGCATGAGGCAAGTTGGATATTTAGCTGCTGCCGGATTGTACGCTTTGGATCATAATATTGAGCGTTTAGCTGAAGATCACCTAAGAGCGAAGGAAATCGGTCAGGTTTTAAATAGTTTGTCCTTTGTTAAAAAAGTGGAACCGGTGGAAACCAATATCATTATTTTCGAACTCCATCAAAAAACAGACGAATCGAAGTTTTTAAAATTCCTAGAGGACAATCATATTCGGTTAAGTGGTATGGGACAAGGGAAATTACGTATAGTTACACACTTAGATTATACAGATAATATGCATGACGCCTTCCTAACAATTTTAAAAAGGGTGAATATTTAAAAAAAAAAAGCATCAGTAAATCTGATGCTTTTTTTTTTATTAGGTAATAAAATAATGCTAAATCTAATAGTTTAAAATTATTTAAACATATCCATTCCTGGAATATTTGGCATGCCATCTTTTGCTACAGCCGCTAATTCAGCATCATTAATTTGAGTGGCTTTTTCAATGGCTTTGTTCAAAGTTAATATTAGGTAATCTTCTAATTCTTCTTTGTCTTGTAATAAACTATCGTCTATACTAATAGATTTAATTTTTCTGTTAGCAGTTAAGGTTATTTTTAATTTATCGTCGTTGCTTTTTTCATCTACTAAAACTGTGTCCAAGCGTTTTTTAGTATCTTCAACTTTTTTCTGGGTTTCTTTTAACTTACCCATCATTCCCATAAGATCTCCAAACATAATTTATAATTTATTAATTTGAATGCAAAGCTATTTAATTTTCATATTTTTGACAGCATAAATTCAGTAAAAAATTTCACTTGTGAATAACAATATACTCCCACCAAAAGCTAAGAAAATTCCAGAAAAACTTGTTGCACATAATGATGCACGAGTGGATAATTATTATTGGTTAAATAACAGAGATGATCAAGAGGTTTTAGATTATTTACATGCCGAAAATGACTATACAAAAAGTGTGATGAAACATACTGAAAAGCTTCAAGAGCAGTTGTTTGAGGAAATGAAGTCAAGAATAAAAGAAGACGATCAATCTGTTCCATATAAACTAAATGGTTATTGGTATATAACCAAATTTGAAAAAGGCAAGGATTATCCTATTTATTCTAGAAAAAAGGAAACACTAGACGCTCCAGAAGAGTTGTTGTTTGATTGTAATGAAATGGCGAAAAACCATGCTTATTTCAGCTTAGGAAGCATTGCAATAAGTCCAGATAATACTTTGGCCGCCTTTTCTACAGATACCGTTAGTAGGAGACAATATAAAATTCAAATAAAAAACTTAGTTACCGGAGAAATTTATCCTGAGAAAATTTTAAATACTACAGGAAGTGTTACTTGGGCAAACGACAATTTGACTCTTTTTTATACACGAAAGGATAAAGTAACCTTAAGGTCGTATAAAATTTTTAAACATAAGCTTCATACCAGTGTGAAAGACGATATAGAAATATATCATGAAACCGATGAGACTTTCAATACCTTCGTTTACAAAACAAAATCTAGAAAATATATTGTAATAGGATCTTCAAGTACTTTAACTTCAGAATATAGAATTCTAGATTCAGACACACCAAACAACGAGTTTAAAATTTTTAGTGAAAGAGAAAGGAATTTAGAGTATTCAATAGAGCACTATGAAGACCATTTTTATATCCTAACCAATAAAGATGGCGCTACAAACTTTAAACTTCAAAAAACGAAAGAAACAGAAACTGAAAGTAAATTTTGGAAAGATTTATTGCCACATAGAAATGACGTCTTACTAGAAGATATTGAAATTTTTAAGGATTATTTAGTTGTTAACGAAAGAGAACAAGGTTTAAATAAACTTAGAATTATAAGTTGGCACGGGAACGAAGATTATTACATTCCTTTTGATAGTGAAACTTACACAGCATATATAGGAAACAATCCGGATTTTAATAGTAATTTTTTACGTTACACCTTTAATTCATTAACGACACCTAGTTCGGTTATTGATTACAATTTTGGGACAAAAGTTCATGATCTTAAAAAAGAACAGGAAGTATTAGATAAAAACTTTAAGAAAGAAAATTATACCTCCGAACGAATATGGGTTCGTGCTCGCGATGGTGAAAAAGTACCGGTTTCTTTAGTGTATAGAAAAGATTTAAAAAAGGAAACAGGTAATCCACTACTTTTATATGCATACGGATCGTATGGTTCTACTATAGATCCATATTTTTCAACGGTAAGATTAAGTCTATTGGATAGAGGCTTTGTTTATGCTATTGCACATATTAGAGGAGGCGAATATTTAGGTCGCGAATGGTATGAAAATGGGAAGCTTATGTCCAAAATGAATACCTACTACGATTATATAGATTGTTCAAAGCATTTAATTGCTAATAATTATACTTCAAAAGATCATTTATACGCCTATGGAGGTTCGGCAGGAGGACTTTTAATGGGAGTGGTGGTCAATCTCAATCCGGAATTATATAAAGGCGTTTTGGCTATTGTACCATTTGTAGATGTGTTAACAACCATGCTAGATGATACAATTCCACTAACTACGGGCGAGTATGATGAATGGGGTAACCCAAATGACGAGGCATATTATAACTATATGAAAGCCTATTCACCATACGATAATATTAAAAAACAAGATTACCCGAATATGTTGGTAACTACCGGTTTGCACGATTCGCAAGTACAATATTGGGAGCCTGCCAAATGGGTTGCTAAGCTAAGGGAGTATAAAACAGACTCAAATAAACTATTGCTTTATACCGATATGGATACAGGTCATGGTGGGGCTTCCGGACGTTTTGAAAGCTTAAAAGAGGTAGCTTTGGAGTATGCATTTATACTGGATTTAGAAGGAATCCCTTGTTAGTAAAAAAAATTATGTATTTTTGCAAGGTTTTAGGTTTCTGAATTTTTTTCAGTTGCCGTAAAATATCATGTATGGAAAAAAATAAAAAAGTATTTAATAATGTTTTAGAATTAGTGGGGAATACGCCACTAATTAAACTGAATAAAATAACTTCTTCATTAAAAGGAAACTACTTCGCTAAAGTAGAGGCTTTTAATCCAGGACATTCTTCTAAAGATCGAATTGCCCTTTATATTATAGAGGAAGCAGAAAGAAAGGGGATTTTAAAACCAGGAAGTACAATTGTTGAAACAACTTCGGGTAATACAGGCTTTAGTATAGCTATGGTAAGTATTATTAAGGGGTACAAGTGCATTCTGGCTGTTAGTTCTAAGTCTTCTGCCGATAAAATAGACATGTTAAAATCTATGGGTGCACAAGTTTATGTTTGCCCTGCACATGTAAAAGCAGACGATCCAAGATCGTATTACCAAGTAGCTAAGCGTTTACACGAAGAAAATGAAGGCTCGGTATATATTAATCAATATTTTAGCCAATTAAATATAGATGCACATTATCATTCAACAGGACCAGAAATCTGGAATCAAACGGAAGGTAAAATTACGCATTTGGTAGCTTGTAGTGGAACTGGAGGAACTATTTCTGGAATTGGAAAATATCTAAAGGAGCAAAATCCTGATATTAAAATTATTGGAGTAGATGCTTATGGTTCTGTTATTAAAAAATATCATGAAACTAAAGAGTTTGATGAAAAAGAAATATACCCATATAGAATTGAAGGTTTAGGGAAAAACTTAATTCCTACTGCCACCGATTTTGATGTTATAGACGAGTTTGTAAAAGTTACAGATGAGGAAAGTGCTCATACGGCAAGAGAAATAGCAAGAACAGAAGGTTTGTTTGTTGGTTATACCTCAGGAGCTGCTATGCAGGCCGTAAAACAACTAAATGAAGAAGAGTGCTTTGACGAAAATTCTAACATAGTTGTTGTATTTCCAGATCATGGGTCTAGATACATGAGTAAAATTTACAGTGATTCTTGGATGAATGAACAAGGCTTTTTTGATAGCCTTCACGAACCCGAAGAAGCTACTGAAAGTATTCAATATATAAAATAATACAATTAATAGCATGTTACTAAATTTAGTAACATGTTTTTGTTAACAATAGGGTGAAAAAAGATTATGTATTAAGCATTTAAATCTTTAATTTTGCGCTATAAAATTATGATTAAAAGCTTATATGAAAGACTTATTCGATAAAATTTACAGAGATAAAGGACCATTAGGAAAATGGGCTTCTCAAGCTGAAGGTTATTTTGTATTTCCTAAGTTGGAAGGTCAAATCTCAAACAGAATGAAGTTTCAAGGAAAAGATGTAATTACTTGGAGCATCAACGATTATTTAGGTTTAGCAAACCATCCAGAGGTTAGGAAAACAGATGCAGAAGCAGGTGCTGCTTATGGATCGGCTTACCCAATGGGCGCTAGAATGATGTCTGGACATACTGATTTACACGAGAAATTACAACAAGAATTAGCTGCTTTCGTAAACAAAGAAGCTGCTTATTTGTTGAATTTTGGGTATCAAGGAATGGTGTCAACTATTGACGCTTTAGTAGGGAAGGATGATATTATTGTTTATGATGTAGATGCTCATGCATGTATCATTGATGGTGTGCGTTTACATATGGGAAAACGTTTTACCTATAAGCATAACGATATTGAAAGTTTAGAGAAAAACTTAGAAAGAGCTACAAAAATGGCTGAGCAAACTGGAGGAGGTATTTTAGTTATTTCTGAAGGTGTGTTTGGAATGCGTGGTGAACAAGGACGTTTAAAAGAAATTGTTGAACTTAAAAAGAAATTTAACTTTAGATTTTTAGTAGACGATGCTCACGGTTTTGGAACTTTAGGTAAAACGGGTGCTGGAGCAGGAGAAGAGCAAGGGGTTCAAGATGGTATTGATGTTTACTTTGCAACTTTCGCCAAATCACTAGCAAGTACTGGAGCTTTTATTGCAGCCGATAAAGAAATAATCGATTACTTAAAGTACAACTTGCGTTCGCAAATGTTTGCGAAATCTTTGCAAATGCAATTAGTAGTTGGTGCTTTAAAGCGTTTAGATATGCTTAAAACCATGCCAGAATTAAAAAATAAACTTTGGGAAAACACCAATGCTTTACAGTCTGGACTTAAAGAAAGAGGTTTTGATATTGGTACAACCCAAAGCTGTGTAACACCAGTTTATCTTGAAGGAAGTATCCCTGAAGCTATGGCTTTAGTAAGAGATTTAAGAGAGAATTATGGAATTTTCTGTTCTATAGTGGTGTATCCAGTAATTCCTAAAGGATTAATCTTATTACGATTAATACCTACGGCAACTCATACGTTAGAAGATGTAACAGAAACCCTAGATGCTTTCGATGCTATTAGAGAAAGATTGGTAAATGGTACATACAAAAGACTTTCAGCAGCTGTAACAGCAGCCATGGATAAATAAAATTTATTCTTAATATGATTAAAAAATCCGATAGTTTAAACTATCGGATTTTTTTATTTCAATTCTTTTCTAAAGGTTTTTCGTCGTTTAATAATTTCACAATCAAAATCTTTCCAAATTTGCTGAGAAGCTAAATTATCGACTAATTCTGGTAGTCGAATACAAGTTTCAATTTTGTTTTTCTTAAACGTGCTATAAAACTCATTAAAAATAATGGCAGTAACGCCTTTGTTTTGATAATGAGGTTCTACTCCAATTAAATAGAATAATACCGTTTTACTATTCTTTTTGGCTTTCAATAATTTTAAAAATCCAAAGGGGAATAATTTTCCGTTTACTTCTTGAAGAGCCTCCGAAAATGAAGGGAGTACTATAGAAAATGCCACCATGTTGTCGTTTTCATCAAATACAAACTTGATGTATTCTGGATTGATGAAATTGATGAATTTTTCTTTAAAATATTCTTTTTGCTCATCGGATACAGGAACAAAAGTAGATAGCTTGGCATACGATTTATTGAATAGTTCGAACATGCTATCAATGTGTGGAACAATCTCTTTTGTTTTAGTAAACTTGCTAGGTCTTAATTTGAAACGTTTGGTAATTATTTCATTTACTCTTGTAAAACGGTCAACAGGTATGGTGCCAAAAGGGAATTTACTTTCTATGTATTCTTTTTCAGGTAAATAACCAAGTTCTTCAAAGTGTGTGATATAATACGGATGGTTGTACCAAGTTGCCATAGTACCTATATGATCGAAACCGAAGGTCAAGGCGCCATTTTTGTCTAAATTGGAAAAACCAACCGGACCTTCAACAAAATCTAAATTATTTGATTTTCCAATTTCTGTAACCTTATCTAACAAGGCTTTAGACACGGAAATATCATCGATGGTATCAAACCAACCAAAGCGCATTTTCTTGACATGTTGCGTGTTAATTTCTGTCCAATTTAAAATAGCTGCAACTCTTCCTACAATTTCACCGTTTTTATAAGCTAAAAAGAAATGTGCATCGGCATGTAAAAATGCTGGATTTTTATCAGAACTCAAGGTGGCAATTTCATCAGAAATAATAGGAGGTACCCAGTATTTCGAGTTTTTATATAATTGAAAAGGAAAGGTTACAAATTGTTTTAATTCCTTTTTATTTTTAACTTCTTTAAGTGTAATCATTAGTCTAAAAACATCAATTTAGTTATCAAAATCTATAGTTTCTTTTTTTCTTTTCTTTTTTTCTTCTCCACGCGCTTTGTTTTCTCGTCTTTCCAACTCTTCTTCAGCTGAAGTGCCATCCTTTTCCATTTTGTCTACATGGAAGTCCAATCGGTAGGAAGCGCCAACAGCAAGACCGAAAACAGAAGGTGTGTCCTTTGTGTTAAAAGTTGCTGCTGCATCAACTTGCAAGTTCTTAGTCCATAAATATGCTCCTCCTACACGAATTAAATTATCTGCGTAAAAATCGCTACTAATATTTTCAGATTCCGCAAAAACAGCCCACTGGTCTTGTATTGATTTTGTTAAGGTTAATATAAACGAAAAGTCAGATTGGTCTGTGCCAATTCTATCTTTTATAAAGTTCATGACAAATACCCAACCACCCTTAAAATTGTTTTGTGTAGAAATCATAACTTTAGGACTAAAGCCTTCAATACCTGCAGCGGTATACGGATTGTCTTTCGTGTCAAAATTTGCTCCAACATAAACTGCCACAGCTGGAATTAAATCTTTCCATTTAAAGCTGTGGTTAGCTTTCCAACTGTATAAATTAGGTTTTTCCTCTTGAGCATTTTTAAATGGATCATAAACCAAATATTTTGCTCCTAAGGTTAAAGTTTTAAAGTTGCTAAAGTTTTCTTCATTTGGAACTGTGTTGGTATATGATCTTTTTGTTGATTGATAAGTTCCTTCAAAATTCAATTCTAACTGTGGAAACAACAAACCGTATCGTAAGGCGAAATCAGCCCCATAGCTTTTGTCATCTCTACTTAGAAGTTGATGCTTCTCTTTTAAAAGATAAGGGCCAACTTCAAATTGAACCACATTTGTACCAACAGAAAAAGCACTTTGAGAAACTCCAGGTCTGTTGGAATTTATTACTTCGGTATATTGAGAATAGCCCTTTGTAGTAAAAATTATAGCAAAAAGGAATACATAGGTTTTTAAAGACTTCATATGAAAAGGTGTTTAAATGGAGCTTCTTTAGTATAACAACTTCTTTTTAAGTTATTACAATAATATACATAGCATGTACTTCATGCCAACTAAATGGAACCAAATATATAGATTTTATATTTTTTTTAAGTATTTATTTCAGATTTTAAATATGTAGATTTGTATTTTTGTATAAAACTATATCTATGCTACAGTATGCATCTATAACGGGCGTTTTAAGGGTTATTTTAATCATCCTATTAATCTATTACGGAATGAAAATTCTATCTAGATTATTTGCGCCTTTATTAATGAAATATGTTGCTAAAAAAGCTGAAGAGCGTTTTGGTAGTCAATTTGGGCAATACCAACAACCTAAGCAAGAAAATAATAAAGAAGGTGAAGTGTCCATAGATAAAGTGCCTCAAAGAACAACTTCAAATAAAAAGGTAGGAGAATATGTAGATTACGAAGAAATTGATTAATTTTCGCTTTCATTGTATAACATATTTTCATGTCTATTTCATTTAAAAAAATTCTTCCTCATATCCTTGTCTTAATAGGATTTGTAATAATTTCATTAGTCTATTTCAGCCCAGTACTACAAGGGAAATCTATTTATCAAAGCGACATTGTGCATTATATTGGCATGTCCAAACAGCAAAAAGATTTTAAGGAAGCCACTGGTGAAGAAACTTATTGGACAAATAGCGCCTTTGGGGGAATGCCCACCTACCAATTAGGAGCACATTACCCAAACAACTATATTAAAAAATTAGACTTAACACTTAGGTTTTTACCAAGACCAGCCGATTATCTTTTCCTATATTTCATGGGCTTTTACGTCCTAATGCTAGTCTTAAGGATTGAATATAAGCTCGCTGCGCTTGGAGCCCTGGCTTTTGGATTTTCAACGTATCTAATAATTATACTTGGTGTAGGACATAATAGCAAAGCGCATGCTATTGCTTATATGCCCTTAGTTTTAAGTGGTATTTTACTAACATTTAGAAAACGTTACCTATTCGGGTTTTTACTTACTGCAGTAGCCATGGCATTGGAGTTGGTTGCAAACCACTTTCAAATGACCTACTATTTAATGTTTTTAGTACTAGTTCTAGGAATGGCATATTTAGTAGATGCTTATAAAAAACAGGATTTACCACATTACTTTAAAGCTGTTGGGGTTTTGTCTTTAGCAGTTATATTAGCTGTAGGACTTAACGCTACAAATATTTTGGCTACTCAAGAATATGCCAAAGAAAGCACCCGCGGACAAAGTGAATTAACCATCAATCCAGACGGTTCTGCAAAAAAAGAAATTACAACGGGACTTGATAGAGACTATATTACAGAATACAGTTATGGTATCCTGGAGACCTTTAATTTGTACATACCAAGGTTTTTAGGTGGTGGAAGTCATGAGGATGTTGGAAAAGACTCAGAGTCCTATCAGTTCTTTTTAAAACAAGGAGTGCCGCCTTTGGAAGCAAGAGAATATGTTAAGCAAACGCCAACCTATTGGGGAAATCAAACCATAGTAGAAGCACCGGCATATGTAGGAGCTGTGGTGATCTTTTTATTTGTTTTTGCACTGTTTTTAGTGAAAGGCCGACTGAAATGGTGGCTTGTTGGCGGAAGTTTACTGTCGCTTATTTTATCTTATGGCGATAGTCAGCCATTTAAGTTTGTAACCGACTTTTTTATAGATTACGTGCCACTTTACAACAAGTTTAGAGCGGTAAGTTCTACACAGGTAGTTTTGGAATTATGTATTCCTGTATTAGCTGTTTTAGGACTTGTTAAGCTCTTCAACAAGAATGATAATAAGGATGAGGACAAATTAAAAGCTTTAAAATTAACAGTAATTATTACAGCTGGCTTAGCTTTGGTTTTCTTACTGTTTAAATCATCGCTTTTTAGTTTTGTAGGTGGAAGTGATGCTTACTATCGTCAGAATTTTGGGCCACGATTTATGGAGGCATTGATAGCAGATAGAAAAGCCTTTTTCACGCAAGACACCTTAAGAACATTGGTTTTAGTCTTACTAGCGGCTAGTGCAATCTATTTATTTTTGATAAAGAAATTATCGGAAACAAAAGTCATTATGGCTTTTGCTGTTTTAATCCTTGTCGATTTGGTAGGGGTAGACAGACGTTATGTAAATAACGATTCTTTTGTGCCTTCAATTAGAATGAATAAACCATATCAAGCTACTCCAGTGGATCAAGCCATTATGCAAGATCCTGGACATTTTAGAGTGTTCGATTTGGTTTCTAGAGCACCAGCTAAGGCATCTTATTTTTATAATTCATTATCAGGTTATCATGCGGCCAAATTGAAACGTTACGATGAGTTGTACGATTTTTATATTTCAAAAAACAATATCAATGTGTTAAACATGTTGAATACGAAATATATTATTGCTGAAGATGAAGAAGGAAAGCCTTTCCCTTATACAAATCCTGACGCTAATGGAAATGCATGGTTTGTTGAGAATATTCAATTTGTAAAATCAGCAAATGAAGAAATACAAGCTTTGGATAGCTTGGATACCAAACGAGTGGCTATTATGTTAGCTGATAATGAATATGCTTCTTTTTTAAAGGAAGATATCATGATAGATACTACAGCTACTATTACTGTGGAAGCTTACCAACCCAACTACATTAAGTATAAATCGTCAAGTGCTGTTGATGGTTTTGTAGTGTTTTCTGAAATTTATTATAAAGATGGTTGGAATGCTTACGTAGATGGAAAATTAAGCCCACACTCGCGTGTAAATTATTTGCTACGAGGTATGAAGGTCCCTGCTGGTACACACGATATAGAATTTAAGTTTGAACCACAAGTTATTAAAACGGGTGGCAACATTGCATTAGCAAGTTCTATAGTATTTGTTTTATTGCTTTTTGGAGGAATTTTCTATAACTTCAAGAAATTTAAAGACTAGTCATTTATGACTTTACGCTTGTGGAAATGACTAAAACTAAGGTTTTAATAATCGCTTACTATTGGCCACCAGCAGGCGGACCAGGGGTGCAGCGTTGGTTGAAATTTGTTAAGTATTTACCAGATTTCAATATAGAACCTATAGTTTATGTGCCTTCAAATCCTAGTTATCCTATTGTAGACGAAGCTTTGCTTGAAGAGGTTTCAGATAAGCTTACCGTTATAAAGCAACCTATAAAGGAGCCTTATAAACTAGCTGGGTTTTTATCAAAAAATAAGTCTAAAACTATTAGTAAAGGCATAATTCCTAAAGAAAAGCAACAAAGTCTCATTGATAAATTATTGCTTTTTGTTAGAGGAAATTTTTTTATTCCAGATGCTAGAATAAACTGGGTAAAACCTTCTGTTAAGTTTTTAGAAAACTATATTAATGAAAATAGCATTAAGACTGTAATAACAACAGGACCTCCTCATAGTCTACATTTAATAGGATTGGAATTACAGAAAAAGTTAGCAGTTAACTGGATATCCGATTTTAGAGACCCTTGGACAACTATCGGGTATCATAATCAATTAAAACTGACAAATTTTGCAAAGAAAAAACATGAAACCTTAGAAAAACAGGTGCTCCAAGCAGCAGATCAAATTATTGTAACAAGTGAAGTGACTAAAAAGGAGTTTTCTAACCTAACAGAAAAGCCTATTTCAGTCATTACAAATGGTTATGATAGAAATACGGTTGCCAACCCATCTTTAGATAAGAAGTTTACTTTAGCACACATTGGGTCCTTACTCTCTAAACGTAACCCTGTAGTACTTTGGCAAGTTTTAAAAGAGCTTATTGAAGACTATTCAGGTTTCGCTGATGATTTTGAACTTCATTTTGTAGGTTCTGTAAGTGAAGATGTACTTGAAACCCTGAAATCGTATAATTTAAGTTCTTATGTAACTAATCATAGTTATGTAACACATAATAAGGCTATGGAGTTTCAAAAGAAATCTCAGGTTTTATTATTGATTGAAATAGATTCTGAAGACACTAAATGTATAATTCCTGGAAAGCTATTTGAATACTTGGTTTCCAACAGACCTATTTTAGCTATTGGTCCTAAAGGTTCTGATGTTGAAAATATTATTAAAGAAACAAATACAGGATCATATTTTAATTATCATAATCACGATGAGATTAAAAGGGTACTTTTAAACTTATATAAAGCATATAAAGAAGGGAGTTTAAAATCACACGCTATTGGATTGCAAAAATATAGTAGAAAGTCTCTAACCGAATCTTTATCTAAATTGATTTTATGGGAGTAGTAGTAAATCAATCTATAAAAAATACACTTATTACCTATTTAGGATTTGGAATAGGGGCAATTAACGTGTTGTTTTTGTACACATCTTTTTTAAGCGATGAGTATTTCGGATTGGTAAGTTATTTACTTTCAACTGCCAATATCATGATGCCGCTTATGGCTTTTGGTGTTCATAATACCATTGTTAAATTTTATTCTTCATTTAAAACCAAACAATGTCAAAATAGCTTTTTAACCTTAATGTTGTTTTTACCGTTACTGGTAATTATTCCTTTTGGAATGATAGGATATTTCGCCTTTTCATTCATTAGTACTTGGTTGGCAGGCGACAATATGATAGTAGTCGATTATGTTTGGTTAATTTATTTAGCTGCTATAACCTTTGCCTATTTTGAAATTTTTTATGCCTGGTCCAAAGTGCAGATGCAAACGGTTTTTGGAAACTTTATGAAAGAGGTGTTTCATAGATTATGCACTACAATTTTACTTTTGGCATTGTACGCTGATTATTTAACGGTTGACCAGTTAATATATAGCATTGTTGGGGTTTATGCGCTGCGAATGCTTGTTATGAAGCTCTATGCATTTAGCCTGCGTTTTCCGAAATTAAAGTTTGAACGAATTCCAAATCTTAGTTCTATTTTAAAATATACGAGCTTAATAATTATTGCTGGCTCCGTGGCTAACGTTATTCTAGAAATAGATAAGTTCATGATTAATCGTTACGAAGCCATAGAAAACGTAGCTTATTACGGAGTTGCTATTTATATTGCTACAGTAATAGGCGTGCCTTATCGATCCATGTACCAGGTTGTAAATCCGCTGACAGCAAAACTTCTGAACGAAAAAAACAAAAAGGATTTAGAGATTCTTTACAAAAAAAGTTCGCTGACCTTATTCATAATTAGTGGCTTTATTTTTTTGATGATTATTTTAAACATCAATGAGCTTTATAAATTAATTAACGAGAGTTATGTAGATGGATTAATAGTGGTTTTTATTATTGGCCTTACCAAATTAGTAGATAGTTTACTTGGTAATAATAATGCCATCCTTTTTAATAGTGATTATTACAGAATGGTATTGTTTTTAGGGGTTTTTCTTGCAGTACTAACCATTATTCTAAATATGGTTTTTATTCCTTTATACGGAATTAATGGAGCAGCATTTGCCACTTTTATAGCCATCCTAATTTATAATATTTCAAAAATAATCTTTGTATATAATAAGTTTAGTATACTTCCATTTTCCGTTAATACGGTAAAAGTTGTTTTGCTATTATTAGTAAGTTTAGGGGTATTTTATTTTTGGGATTTTCCATTTCACCCTATTATTAATATTGGCTTAAAAAGCATGCTGATTTCATTAAGTTATGGCTCTTTTGTTTACTTTCTTAATGTATCAGAAGACATTTCTTTTTTACTAAATAGGGTTTTGAGAATAAAATCTAAATAAAAAAGGAAAATCCTACAAAATTGCTTTGAGGCAAACTTGTTGTAGGATTTTCCAACTAACTAACCAAAAACTAATTAACGTCTGCCTCTAGTATTTGAAGCAACTTGATCTTTATGACGTTCTTTACTATATGTACGACTATTTACTTGTTTTGGTTTTCTGTTAGGTTCATTATTTTTTGCTACTGGTCTTGTAGCATTACCTCTAGTTTGTGTTCTAGGCTTTGATACAACTGGTTTGTTTGTTCTAGGAGAGTTTTCTATAGAACTCTTTCTAGGTTTTACAGTATTTGTAGAAGTTCTTGGTTTTGTATCTGCCTGATTAATTGATCTAGGTGTACTTACTTCTGAATTTCCACGAGGTCTTCCTGTATTCGCTTCAGATCTAGGTTGCGTTGCTACCTGGTTGTTGGATCTAGGTGAATTTACCTGAGAACCTTCACGAGGTCTTACCGTATTTGAATTACCTCTTGTTGGCTGTGTAGCAATTTGACTGTTTGATCTTGGTCTATCAGTTCCTACATCACGTCTAGGTGTGTTGTTTGCGTGAGTTGGTCTTGTAGCCAATTCACTTCTTCTTGAAATGGTATTCCCGCGTCTACTAGCAACAGCAGTTGTACGTCTGTAATTGTTAGTATAAGGCTGGTAGTAGTTATATCTTACAGGTTTATAATATTTTCTATAAGGTTTGTGGTAAACTACACAATGGTTATACGCCGGAACTCTGTAATAATTATGCCAAGGTCTGTAAACATAATACGGGTTGAACGCATTAATATATCCAGTGTAATATGAATACCTTCTGTGCGAGTTGTAATGTATATAAAGTCCTCCAATTCTAGATACATACCCAAAATGGTTATAGTTTATAAATACATTTCCAATTTGGCTTACGCGACCATAATAATCATAGTAAACAGGAACGTGTTCTATTTGGATGATGGCTCCAAATTCATCGTATTGTAAAAATGGATTATAGTCATAACCAGAATTAAAACTAATGCTTATTCCAGGTCCATACACATTAACATTAGGTCCATAGGAAGGCATGTAAAAATCGAATTGTCCATCTGGGAATATCGAAAATTCAATACCATTTTCAACAAAAATGAAAGAATTACCATAACCTTTCCTTGCTGTTGTATGGTCTAAATGACCTGGTTGGTTGGTAGTTGTTGCGTTAACAGATAGTCCTCCCAGGACTATGGCTGCTATTAAAAACATAAATTTTTTCATAATTGTTAGATTTAAGATGAAACTTGTCTAGAGTAAAACAAACAACATGCCAAAATTATTTTTACATAAAAGTTGTATTGTAATCAATTGATATGCAACTGGTTATAAATGAGTAGTTTTTAGTTGATCTGGTTTTAGAAGAAAAAAATAAAATTATATGCCGAACGGACTTTCCAAATAATTGTTTTTAACTTGAATTAAAGCATATAAAAAAAGCTTGTATTTAATATATAAATAAAAAAAGACGTCTCAGTTTAAGTTATTAAAAGCTTCTTTTTCATACATTTATAAGATAATATGAAATAATGCCAGCCAATCGAACTGTTTGTAAAAATTGCGATCAAGCATTTAATAAAACCTTTTCCTTTTGTCCCTATTGCGGTCAAAAGTCTAAAGACGAGCTAACTCTTGGGGTTTTGTTTTACAACACCATAAGTAATTACTTTTCAGTAGATGCACGTTTTTTTAAGAGTTTTCTACCACTACTTTTTAAGCCTGGGTATTTAGCAAGTAAATTTGTTGAAGGTAAGCGACTGCTTTACCTACACCCAGCACAGATGTATTTATTTATATCGGTTGTGTTTTTCTTTTTGTTTACCATCTTGGTTCGTCCACAAACGGAAAAGTTGGATTCTGAATTAAAGAAGACTTTAGAAAAACCCTTTATAGAAGATTCTACATCTAATAAGTCCCACCTAGATTCCTTGAAGGTAGACAAGCTAATGAAACCTCTAAAAAACAATCAGAAAGTAATTGGAGTGAACGATGCAGAATTAAAAGTTATCGATTCAATTCTAAAAAGGGAGGTTAATACCGATTCAAATAATTTATCATTTAATTTTGATGAAAAGAAAGTCGACTCCCTAATAGGAATAGGAGCTCCCGATCATGAAATTTATGAAGCTATGGGTTTGGAAAAAGAAGCAAGTGCCTTTAAACGTCGTCTATACGGTCAAATATTGAAGTTTTATAAAAAACGAGATGGAGGAAGTTTACTTAAAGCATTTTATGATACGATACCATTGGCTATGTTTATATTGTTACCAATTTTCGCTTTATTATTGAAGATATTTTATTGGAAACGAGGGACTTTTGCTCATCATTTAGTATTTGCTTTTTACTTTTTTGCCTTTCTATTTATGTTATTCAGTATCATTATTGGAATAAACTTTATCCTAAACGTTCCTAATTGGATAGATTGGTTATTAACGTTATCTTCCTTCTTATATCTTTATGTAGCCATAAAACGGTTTTACCAACAAGGATGGTTTTTAAGTTTTGTAAAGTGTAGTTTGGTTTCCTTTGCCTTTTTGTTAATGGTATTACCCTTTACGGCTGTAATAACAGGTTTTATTACCTTTTGGTACTATTAGTGCTTTAAGCAATTAAAGTTTCTCCTTTAAATAAATTCCTGTTATAGATTTTTTATTTTTCACTAGTTCCTCTGGAGTGCCAGACGCAACTAAATAGCCGCCATATTCACCACCTTCAGGACCTAAATCCAAGATGTAGTCTGCGCATTTAATTAATTCTAAATTATGCTCTACCACTAAAATTGAATGACCTTTTTCAATTAAGGCATTGAAGGATTTTAAAAGTTTTTGAATATCATGAAAGTGTAGTCCAGTTGTTGGTTCATCGAAAATAAATAAAGCATTATCACTTTTCGTTCCTTTTCCTAAAAATGAAGCTAATTTAATACGTTGTGCTTCACCACCAGAAAGAGTAGAGGAGCTTTGCCCTAAAGTTACGTAACCTAAACCAACATCTTGCAAGGGTTGTAGTTTACCTTGGATTTTGGTTTCTTTATGTTTGTCAAAAAAGGCAATGGCATCATCAATGGTCATGTTTAAAACATCATCAATACTTTTGTCCTGAAAAGTAACTTCTAAAACTTCCTTTTTAAAACGTTTACCGTTACAGGTTTCACACGTTAAATGCACATCGGCCATAAACTGCATTTCAATAGTCACCTCGCCTTCACCTTTACAGGTTTCACAACGTCCTCCATCCACATTAAAAGAGAAATGCTTAGGCTGATAATTTCTGATTTTACTTAATTTCTGATTAGCAAATAAAGAACGAATATCATCGTAAGCTTTGATATAAGTAACAGGATTTGAGCGAGACGATCGGCCGATTGGGTTTTGATCTACAAACTCAATTAGTTTAATATTGCTGAAATTTCCTTTTAATTCTGAAAACTGACCTGGCTTATCACCGAAGTCGGTAAGTTTTTTCTGAAGTGCTGGATAGAGTATTTTCTTTACCAAAGTACTTTTTCCACTTCCTGAAACTCCCGTAATTACCGTCAACATTCCCAATGGAATGCTAACATCTATATTTTTTAAATTGTTTTCTCGGGCTCCTAAAATATCTACATGGTATTTAGAAGTTCTTCTTTTTTCTGGAACTTTAATTTCTAATTTTCCATTTAAATATTGAGCAGTTAGCGAGTTTGATGCTAAAATATCTTTAAACGTTCCAGTGGCAACAACTTCTCCTCCAAGAGTTCCAGCTTCAGGACCTATATCGATAATTTCGTCGGCCTCTTTCATGATATCTTCATCGTGTTCTACCACAATAACTGTATTTCCCAAATCCCTGAGAGACTTTAAGACTCCAATAAGTTTTTCAGTGTCTTTTGGATGCAGTCCAATACTAGGTTCATCTAAAATATACATAGAACCAACTAAACTACTTCCAAGGGAAGTGGCTAAATTTATTCTCTGACTTTCTCCACCAGAAAGGGTATTGGATTTTCTGTTTAATGTTAAGTAATTTAAACCTACGTTATCCAAAAACATCAATCTGTTGTTAATTTCCTTAAGTAAACGTTTAGCAATAGTTGTATCGTAGTCGTTTAATTCCAACTCATTGAAGAAGGCCAATAATTTATTTAAAGGCATGTCTACTAAATCGGTAATCGTTGCGCCTCCAATTTTAATATATTCAACTTCTGGTCGTAATCGTTTACCTTTACAGGCTTTACATTTCGTCTTTCCTCTGTAACGAGAAAGCATAACGCGATTTTGTATTTTATAGGCCTTAGCTTCTAGCTCTGAAAAAAATGAATTTAAGCCTTCAAAATAGGTGTTTCCATCCCAAATAAGTTGTTTTTGTTCGTCACTTAATTGAAAATAGGGTTTATGTATAGGAAAATCAAATTTATGAGAATTATTAACCAATTGATCTCGATACCAGCTCATACTTTCTCCACGCCAAGCAAAAATGGCGTTTTCATAAATAGATAAGGCCGTGTTTGGAACTACTAAATCTTCATCTATTCCAACAATATCTCCATATCCTTCACATTTAGGACAAGCACCATAAGGATTGTTAAAACTGAATAAATGAACATTAGGTTCAAGAAAGTCTATTCCGTCTAATTCGAACTTATTACTGAAAAATTGTTGTTTGCTGTCTTTTAAGGTTTCTATATAACATTCTCCTTTTCCTTCAAAAAAAGAAGTCTGAATGGCATCGGCCAAACGGTTGTAGAAGTCTTCTTCATTTTTCGTGATGATTCGGTCTACCACTAAAAAAACAGAATCTATTTGGGCTACATCTTTTACTTCTTCAATTCTTACAACTTGATTATCAATTTTAACTCTGGCATAACCTTGTTGTTGAAGCACTTTTAGCTTGTCTTCCATTGTTCGTCCTTGCTCTAGATAAATAGGAGCGAGGAGCAGGAGTTTTTCACCCTCATCAAAAGTTTTAATATAATTTAAAACATCTGATACTGTATCTTTTTTAACTTCTCTTCCCGATTTTGGAGAATATGTTTTTCCAATTCGGGCAAATAACAATTTTAAATAATCGTAAATTTCAGTAGAAGTTCCAACGGTAGATCGTGGATTGGTAGAGTTTACCTTTTGCTCTATAGCTATAGCGGGAGCTATTCCTTTAATATAATCAACTTTAGGTTTGTTTAGTCTTCCTAAGAATTGCCTAGCGTAACTAGATAAGCTTTCTACATATCGACGTTGTCCTTCGGCATATAGGGTGTCGAAAGCTAAACTTGATTTTCCAGAGCCGGATAAACCGGTTATAACAACTAACTTATTTCTTGGAATGACTACGTCAATATGTTTTAAATTGTGCAAACTCGCACCTTTTATTATGATGTTTTCTTTCGGGTTTACTTTAGAAATATTTAGTGCCATAAATTGTATAGGAGATAATTTTACAAAGATAACATAAGTAAATCATCCAAGTAAATAGAATCTTATGGAATATTATTTTATAAATAATGATAATTAATTTGCAATATAACCGATAATGTTGTTATATTTGGAACTTACTAATCTTAAAATCACTTATCTAGCCTATAGCATAAAATTACTTTGAAATAGAATTTAACCCCAAACATAAAGGAAACTTTGTGTGCAAAGTAATAATTATGCAAAACGAACTTATCTCAGACGCAACGCTAGTCAGTAACTACATTAAAGGTGATGAACCTGCTTTAGAGGTTTTAATTAAGAGGCACAAACAACGGATTTATAGTTTTATTTATTCCAAGGTTTTGGATAGAGATATGACGGAAGATATTTTCCAAGACACATTTATTAAGGTAATTAAAACCCTTAAAAAAGGAAAATATAATGAAGAAGGCAAGTTTTTGCCTTGGGTAATGCGTATTGCTCATAATCTGGTTATAGACCATTTTAGAAGAACTAATAGAATGCCTAAATTCAGTAACTCGGCAGATTTTAATATTTTTTCAGTTTTAAGCGATAATACCTTAGATGCAGAGCGAAGCCTTATAAAAACACAGGTGGAATCTGACGTTAGAAGACTTATTGAAGAGCTTCCAGCCGATCAAAAAGAGGTCTTGGTGATGCGTATGTATAACGACATGAGTTTTAAGGAAATTTCTGATAAAACAGGGGTAAGTATCAATACAGCTTTAGGAAGAATGCGTTATGCTTTAATTAATATGAGAAAGATTATTGATAAACACAATATAATTTTAACTAATTAAACAATAATACTCAGGCTGTTGCGTTTTAGATTGTAAATAAACCAATTAAAATTTATTAAATGGCAAAACTTTACTCTAACAACCCTGAACAAGCGCAGCTTGACCTAAACCCAAAAGAAGAGACCATTAAATTTCTTCTTGATTATTCAAAGGCTTTAAGTGTTATAAATTGTAATAAGATGAAGTTTGAAGCACTTCTCAACTAAACTTTGAAAAAGTCCTAATTTAGTCGTTAGGACTTTTTTTTTAGTGTTTATTTTAAAAATGTGTAGGCTTACAAATGCAATTATTTAGCCCTTAATTTTTGTTCTCAACATATTGCGGATGCGCTTTTAAAACACTTTTTCTTCCAATAGTTTTGGTAATGATGTCCTTATCTAAATCCCAACCTCTAGCAGGCGAATATTCTCGTCCGTACCATATAATTTGCAAATGCAAGTCGTTCCAAAGTTCTTTAGGAAATAAACGTTTGGCATCTTTTTCTGTTTGAACCACATTTTTTCCATTAGTAAATCCCCAACGATACATCAATCGGTGTATGTGCGTGTCCACAGGAAACGCAGGAATTCCAAATGCTTGCGCTAGAACTACACCTGCCGTTTTATGTCCTACAGCAGGTAATTCTTCTAACTCTTCATAAGTTTTAGGAACTTGACCACCGTGTTTATCAATTAAAATTTTAGAGAGCCCGTGAATCCCCTTGCTTTTCATTGGTGATAACCCCACTGGTTTTATGATTTCTCGAATCTCTTCCACTGTTAGTTTTACCATATCGTAAGGATTGTCTGCTTTTGCAAATAACAATGGCGTGGTTTTATTTACACGAACATCGGTACTTTGTGCAGAAAGCAAAACAGCAATTAATAGAGTATAGGGATCTTTATGATCTAATGGTACAGGAATTGTTGGATAGAGCTCCTTTAACGTTTTTATAACGAATTCTACCTTTTCTTGCTTGGTCATAAGTTGTATTTTTACAGAAATTGAATAAAAACAAAGATACTATGACAAATTTGAAACCAGGAGATAAAGCGCCAGATTTTACAGCAAATGACCAAGATGGAAACAGTATTTCTTTAAGTGATTTTAAAGGAAAAAAACTAGTCTTGTTTTTTTATCCGAAAGCTAGTACTCCAGGATGTACGGCTGAAGCTTGTAATTTAAGCGATAATTATTCAAGATTTCAAAAAGCAGGTTATGAAATTCTTGGGGTAAGCGCGGATAGCGCTAAACGACAAAGTAATTTTAGAAATAAATATAAGTTTCCTTATCCCTTATTAGCTGATGAAGATAAGAGTGTGATAGAAGCTTATGGTGTTTGGGGACCAAAAAAGTTTATGGGAAGGGAATATGAAGGGATACACAGAACCACTTTCGTTATTGATGAGGAAGGAACTATTGAAGAAGTTATTTCTAAAGTTAAAACTAAGGAGCATACCGATCAGATATTGAAATAAAAAAAGGCGATCTAATTGGATCGCCTTTTTAGTTTTTTATGATTCTGTCCTAAAACTTTCTTCAGTTTCGCAGCCAAATAAACTTTTCTCTTTTATTAACTTCGAAACACCTTCAGGTAACATAGCTTCCCATCCTTCTTGTCCTTCAGTAATCATTTTTAATACAGTTCTAGAAAATACAGTTAAGTTGTTTTCATCGTAATCTGTAATGTCTATTACTTTGCCATTGTATTTAAAGAACTTGTATAACTCTTTCATTCTTGGGTGTACTTTTAAATTTTCACTTGTGGTAAGTGTACCATCTTCGCTATACATCGGATATAAGTAAACTCTTAAATCTTTAAAGAATAACTTACCAAAAGCCTCTAAAATACCTCCACTTAAATGACGGTAGTATTTTTCATCAAAAACATCTACCAGATTGTTTACTCCCATAGCAAGACCCATTCTACTCTTAGTATATTGCGAGAAGTATTCTACTAGCTTGTAATACTCTTGGAAATTTGAAATTAATACAGTCTGTCCTAAAGAACAAAGCAACTTGGCTCTGTCCATAAAATCCTGCTCATCTATTTCGCCTTCTGCACGTAAATTAGAAAGCGTAATTTCAAAAATTACTTGAGTTCTATCTTCCTCTACTTTATTCTCTTTAATAAACATGTCGTATGATCTTTGAAACATATCCATGTTTACCTTGGTAACAGGCCTAAAACTACCACGTAGAGCTAAAATATTCTTTTTATATAAAACTTTTGCCGGTAATACGTTGTTTCCATCTGGAGCAAACATAACGGCATCTGTCATCCCATTTTTAACCAACTGTAAGCTCATTAATCGGTTATCCACGTCTTTAAAAACGGGTCCTGAAAAATTTATAGTGTCAATTTCAAGCTGGTCTTTATCTAAATGGTCGTATAGGTAACGGAGTAGCTTTTTAGGTTGTTTATATTTGTAGTACGCGCCATAAATTAGGTTAGTTCCTAAAATACCTAAGGTTTCTTGTTGTAATCTAGCATCGTTTTCTTTAAACCTAAGATGCAATATAATTTCATTATAGTCTTGATCCGTATCTATTTGATATCGAATACCAACCCAACCGTGGCCTTTGTATTGTTTAGCAAAATCTATCGTGGTTACAGTGTTAGCAAAAGAAAAGAACATCTTATTAGGATGTTTGTCTCTAGTTAACCGTTTTTCAATTAGGTTAATTTCGTGGTTCAGCATTTTGCGTAAACGGGCTTCAGTAACATAACGTCCGTCGCTTTCTACACCATAAATAGAATCGCTAAAATCCTTGTCGTAAGCCGACATAGCCTTAGCTATAGTACCAGAAGCACCTCCAGCCCTAAAAAAATGTCTTACCGTTTCTTGTCCTGCGCCAATTTCTGCAAAAGTTCCGTAAATATGTTCGTTTAAGTTAATACGAAGAGCTTTTGTTTTTAATGAAGGGACATCATCAAATTCTCTATCTCCTTTTAGGGTAATTTCCATTCTAAATTTTTGGATTAAGTCTTAACTACAAAGATAATTAATTAGCAGGTTAAACAAAAAAATAACCTTATTTTTGTTTTAAAATTAAAAGGTTTGAAAGTGACATTTTTGGGCACAGGAACATCACAAGGAATCCCCGTAATTGGTAGTACGCATCCTGTTTGCCTTAGTGAAAATTCTAAAGATAAACGCTTAAGAGTTTCTGTTCTAGTGGAATGGGATTCTTTTTCTTATGTAATAGATTGTGGTCCCGATTTTAGACAACAAATGCTAACGGCTGCTTGTAATAAAATAGACGGTATTCTTTTTACCCACGAACATGCCGATCATACAGCAGGCTTAGATGATATTAGACCATTTTTTTTTAGGCAAGGTGCCATTCCTATTTATGCTCATAAACGGGTGATAAACGAATTAACACGACGATTTGATTATATTTTTGAAACCGAAAATAAATATCCGGGTGCGCCTAGTGTTGAAATTAATGAAGTTAAAAATGAAGCCTTTTCATTGGCCAATCTAGAAGTGCTACCAATTGATGGATTGCATTATAACTTACAGGTATTTGGTTATAGGTTTGATAAGTTTGCCTATTTAACTGATATGAAAACCGTGGAAGACAAAGAGATTGAAAAACTAAAAAACTTAGATGTTTTAGTGGTGAATGCCTTGAGGGAAGAACCACATGCTACTCATTTTAATTTGGAGGAAGCTTTAAATTTTATTGAAAAAGTAAATCCCAAACGTGCTTATTTAACGCATATTAGTCATGCTATGGGCTTTCATGACGATGTACAACAAACCTTACCAAAAAATGTTTTTTTGGCTTACGATAACTTGCAAATTACTATATAATGAAGAATAAACTATTTATGTACCTTTTTGTTTTTTCTATTTTACTTGTTGTTTTTCAATATGTAAATTCTAAAAACATTTTTGAAGCTTATAATGTAAAATATGAAAAAGCACTCGAAAACCAGGAAAAATATAAAGACACCATATCTGCTTTGCATGATAGAATTTTGAATTTATCTGAATTCAAACTAGATGAAACCGAAGCGGCTTTATCTTATTTTGAAGAACGAGGGTTTAAAGTGTCAGAATTAATTCCTTTCATAAAAGACGAAATTTACGAATTGAACGCAGTTCCAGGTGAGGAGCACCCGTTAATTCCATACGCATCTATGGCGGGAGGGAAAATGCTTATTAATTCTATTAGACTATTAAACCATAAATGGATTATAGCCAATTTTTCCGATGGGAAATATTGGGGTGAATTATTAATTCATTACGAGATTACAGAGGATGAACAGCTTAATTTTAAGCTTATCGATTCGTTCTTATATCCAACCGAATAACCTATTAAATTCTTTCGATTAACCATTGTTTGAACTCGTAGAAATTCTGCGGCGATACGCCGTGCCCTACAGGGAACTCTGAATATTGATTTTCAATGTTTAAGGCGTCTAAAAATTTTGGTGCTTTTCTAGCCCATTCAACTGGTAATACCTGATCTACACTGCCATGAGAGCAATAAAAACTCAGGTGCGAATAATCCTTTTCTGCAACGTTTTGTGGGATGATTTCAGGATTAATATAACCACTTAAAGCAATAACTTGTTTTACTTTTTCAGGATAGGTTAAAGCTACAGCATAACTTAAAATAGTTCCCTGACTAAACCCTAAAATAGTAACATTGTCCTTGTTTACAGGGTATTTAGTACAAGCTTCATCTATAAAATTAGCTATTAAATCTCTTGATGATTTGGCTTGTTCATCATCGCTCCACTTGTTTTGGTCAGCATCAAAATTGATGGCATACCACGCATTTCCGTATGGTTGCAGTTGATATGGAGCTTTAAGCGAGATAATAAATAACTCCTCAGGTAATTCCGAAGCAAAAGAAAATAAGTCGTTTTCATCACTGCCATATCCATGGCATAAAATTAATAGTGGCGCATTTTCTTTTAAGGTAGAAGGTCTAGTAATATATGATAAGCTCAAAATCCCGTGTTTTATTAATTAATATTTTTGAACCATTCTTGAAATTTTTCTCCAAGAACAGGTATAGGTTTTGCCTCGCCTTTAAAAGCATGGAATAAACCGAAAAGCCAACATACAAAGGTGATGACCCAAAAACTACTTCCTAACAAACTATTGACAAATTCTTCAACTAAATTAGAAAAAAGTAGCATAATGATTAGCCCCAACATCTGTCTAACATGAAAATAGGTGAAACTATTTCTTTTTTCAAGATTCATTATAATGGCTATAATAAGTCCAATAAAGGTTAAATAACTGATAATAGCCATTGTTTTACCTTCTTGAATGGTCTGATTTTTCATTAATTTAAAATAAGTTTATTATTAGCAACTATCCCATAAACCTTGCCTTTGGTTTCATAATCAAGGAAAATGGCATTTTTTGAAGTTGATTTTATATCGTCTATTGTAAATTTTTGAACACCATTTGGGTTGAACAACGTTAAATCTGCTTTGTTTCCAATGGCAATTGCTTGATAATTCACACCAAATCTATCTTTTCCTTTGGTTAAATATGCTACGGCCTTTTTAGTAGTAAAATGCTTGTTTAAAATTCCAAATGCAGATTCTAATCCAAGGGTTCCATATTTGGCTAAGTCGAATTCTATTTTTTTATGCTCAATATCAATAGGGTTGTGGTCGCTGGTAACCATATCTATAGTGCCGTCTTTTAACCCTTCTATTAAAGCAGTTATATCTTCTTGGGTTCGTAACGGAGGAAGAACTTTAAAGTTTGTATTAAAAGTCGTTAAGTTCTCATCTGTTAAAATAAGATTGTGAATAGCTACACTACAGCTTACGTTTAAATTTTTCTGTTTTGCTTCACGAATTAATTGCACCGATTTAGCAGTGGAAATTGTTGGAATATGAAGTTTCCCTTCCGTATACTCCAACAAGAATAAATCTCTAACAATTTGCAGTTCTTCAGCCATATTTGGATTCCCTTTCAAACCAATGGAAGTACTTGTAAGCTGCTCGTTCATGACACCTTTTCCAGAAATTTTGTTTTCTTGTGGAAAAGAAAGAATCAAACCATCAAAATTACTAGCGTACTGTAAAGCTATTTTTAGCAAATTAGGGTTTTCGATAGGTTTTTCGTAATCACCAAAAGCAATAGCTCCAGCATTTTTCATATCGAATAATTCCGCTAAATCTTCACCTTTGCTTTCTTTGGTTAAAGCGCCAATTGGGTAGAGTTTTACAGCATGCTTTTCTGCCTTTGCTTTTACAAAGGACACATCAGAATTGCAATCGATTACTGGATTTGAATTCGGGTTCAAGGCTACTGATGTAAAACCGGAAAGGGCCGCAGTTTTTAAACCGTTTTCTATGGTTTCGCGTTCTTCATAACCAGGTTCTCCAAAACTCACACTACTATCAAACCAACCTTGGGATACATGCAGATTATCTAAATCTATTTCCTGGATATTTTTCGTGTTTTTAAGAGTTTTTGAAATTTCGGTAATCACACCATTTTCAATTAAAATATCAACCGTTTGATTGTTAAAATCGCTTTTAGGGTCGATAATTGTGGCAGATTTTAGGAGTGCGTTCATTTAAAATATTTTAATATGAGCAGTTCAATAGCTAGAAAGCCTAGTGCAAAAATAACAAACCATTTCCATAGCTCGTTAATTTTTGAGTCACTTTTTAATTCACTAATCAAATCGGGTAAGGAATGGCTTAATTTCATGTGTTTTATACCAGAAAAATCTTGGTATTGTAACTGGCTTTCGTCTCTTTTATAATTAAAACTAATATTTTCTATAAAATCTAATTTGTTGCTTATACTGTATGTTCCTGCTGTTTCTGGTACATCATTGGTTGTAATTTGAACTTTAGTATTGAAGTATTGCTGTTGCGGAATCAAGCTTTCTTCATTCAAAGTCATGCTTAAAATATCATCCTGTTGTAAACTTATAGGAATGTCAATTTTATTTTCTTCACCTATTACATAATATAATTCTGAAGTTTTTAAACTCTGTTTTCCAATATTGTAAAGCGTAGGAACTATAAGTGGAGAACTTTTAAAGTTAGAATTTTCTGTTTTTAAGGAAGCAGAAAAAACATAAGCTTGGGCGTTTTTACTTAAAAATGCCTTGCCATCTTCAAAAAGCAACGGAGTACTAATATGAGAACCTGTTAACGGATAATAACTGTCTACTTTTGGGTATTGAAAATTTGATACTTCTTTATTGAATACATCCTTGTAAAGTGGATGTGAAAATTGGATGCCTGTAATTCTTTTTTCTGAAGTATTTAGGGTGTTTAAACCCATGTTGAAATTCAATAATAAGTGGTTGTAGCTTTGTAAATCCGCATTTTCTGAAGGAATTACTACTAAAAAGCCTCCTTTTTCAGTAAAAGCTTTTAGGGCGGTGCTTAAAGAATTTGGAATGATTTCTAGTTCGTTTAAAACAATCAGGTTTTGGTTTTCAATATCGCTATAATTAAGTTTATTTAAAGCTTCTGAAGTATACTGAAATTCATTTTCTGTATAAATTCGTGTTAAAAACTTATCGTCGGTTTCATTGATGGCAAGTACTTTTGCTTTAGTTGCCTTGTTAATACTAAAGAATAACGTGTTGTCGAAGGTTAAATTCGCATCGTCTATAACAATACTTCCGTTTATGCTTTCTTCGTTGTTAATAGTAAATTTAGCCACAGAGTTTTTGTCAATATCAACAGCTGTTTTAGCTAGTAAGTTTTCTTTATTCAACAAGGAAACTGGAATGTTTTCAACGGGATTTCCTTGATTAGAAACGTGTGCGGTTAGCTCGATGTTTTGTGGGGTTTTATTTGAAACATACAAACTGTCTACCGAAATATTATTGGTGTTTACCGGCTTCAATTGAACAGGGTAGAGGTTAATTAAAGAATCTAAAGTTGGTTGAAATAGAGTTTCTTTTATTTGAAAATCTGAAATTAAAATCAGTTGCTGTAAGTTTCCTGAGTTGGATGTAAATAAGTTCTTTCCTTTTAATAAAACAGCATCATAATTAAGCTGGTTGGCTGTGTAATCCAGTTGAAGCAATTCATTTTTAATGGCTTGAATGCTTGTGTTTTTAAACGTGTGATTGTTTGTGTAAATCGAAATGTTTTCCGTGTGGTCTAGGTTTTCAATTAAATCCTGTACGGCTCTTTTAAGAAGTTCGCCAGCTTCACCTTTAGCTTGCATACTAAAGGAGTTGTCAAGATAAATAACTGTTTCTTTTTGACTGTTTTTTGTGTTTGTTTTAGAAGTATAAGGTTGGGCAAAAGCTATAATTATAGCAGCAAACAACAGCATTCTGGTACATAAAATAAGCCACTTTTTAATCTGAGAACTTTTTCTGCTTTCTGCCTTTACTTTTTTTAGATAGGCCACATTGGTAAAAGCCTGCTTTTTAAACTTTCGAAGCTGAAATAAATGAATAAGAATTGGTATAAGCAGCGCAAATAAAGCGTAAAGAAGTTCAGGATGTTTAAACTGCATTCTTATTAGTTTATTTACAAAAATAGTGTTTACTCTGAAATAGAAAACCTTTTAACAACAAATTAAATTTTAAACTGAAAGATTAGGTCGTTTTAGCCTAGATTGGCTTCAGTAGAAGGCAATCTTTTATAGTATGGAAATTTTATAATAAAACAAGTACCCACATTAACTTCGCTTTCAACCTCAATGGTGCCACCAAAAGTTTCTATTTGGTTTTTTATTAAATACAAACCAATACCTTCGGAGTCATGGTTTTTGTGGAAAGTTTTATACAGACCAAAAATAGAGTCGCCAAACTTTTCTAAATCGATTCCTAAACCATTGTCTGATATTCTTATTTGAATGGTTTCTGCAACAATCTTACTTTCTATGGTAATTACCGGATTCCTATCAGGATGCTTGTATTTAATAGCATTGGTTAATAGGTTTTGAATGATGCTTTCTATATAAGATGGATTGTAATAAATATATAAATTACGATTAATTTTATTGAAAATTTCAGCCTTATTAGCAGTAATAACGACGTTTAGTACGTCTAAAATGTTGTCTATTTCTTTTGCAAGATAGAGCTTTTCTATTCTAGCTGTTCTGTTGTTCTGAATAGAAACAATCTCCGTTAAATTGGTGATAGTTTTTGTTAGGGAAGTAGATAAAGTGTTAAGGTAGGCTACTATTTCATTTTTTTCTTGATTTGTTTCGGCTTCATCGTGAAAAGCCAATAGACTTTCAAAATTGGCGGCGTGCTGTTTTAAATTATGGGTAACAATATGAGCGAAGTTTTTTAGCTGATTGTTTTGTTTTGTTATTATATTAAGAGTGTCGGTAAGTTTTATTTCACTTTCAATATGCTCGGTAATATCAACATGGGTTCCAATAAATCGGATGGGATTACCGTCGGGATCTCTATCTAATATTTTTCCTTTATCTAAAACCCACTTATATCTGCCGTCCTTGCATTTTACCCGATGTTCGTTAACATACATGTTCTTTAATCCGTTTATATAATCTTGAAAATCTTGAAAGTACTTTTCTCTGTCGTCTGGATGTACCCGATCGTTCCAATCGTTAATATGATCTCCAAAAGTCGGGTCGTTTTCAAAACCAATAATGCGTTTAGATGCTTTCGAAAAATATACCTTTTGGTTTAACGTGTCAAACTCCCATACGCCAACATTGGTCATTTCAACCGCTAACTGCCACATGCGCTTTTCATCATGTTTGTTAGTACTTAATTTGTTTGGTGTATTGGAGTTTTCAAAATTCATCTGTGGTGGACCATGGTTACTTTAGTTTAAAATAAATCAGAAAAAAAATAAAAGAACTTAGCTGTAACACTAATTTAGTTAATAATCAGCTATCTAAATAATGATTTATAAAAAAAATATAATTTTATTTTCTAGGATGAAAACTATGAAGCACATTTTTTAAATGACTTTTATCTACATGCATATAAATTTCAGTAGTTGTAATACTTTCATGGCCCAACATAAGTTGAATGGTTCTTAAATCGGCTCCATTTTCCAATAAATGAGTGGCAAATGAGTGTCTAAAAGTATGTGGTGAAATGCTTTTGTTTAAATCTATGGTTACGGCAAGTTGTTTAATGATAGTGAAAATCATGGCTCGGGTAAGTTGTTTGCCTCTTCGATTTAAAAACAAAGTGTCTTCATTTCCTTTTTGAATGGTTTGGTGAACGCGGATGTCGTTCCTATATATATTGATATACTTCTGGGCAGATTCTACAATTGGTACAAAACGCTGTTTGTCTCCTTTTCCAGTAACCTTGATAAATCCTTCTTCAAAAAATAAGTCTGAAATTTTTAAGTTCGTTAGCTCGCTAACACGCAATCCACAGCTATATAAAGTTTCTAACATGGCACGATTTCGCTCTCCTTCAGGTTTGCTTAAATCTATGGCCTTAATTAATTGATTAATATCTTCCAATGAAAGGGTGTCAGGAAGTTTCCTCCCAATTTTAGGAGATTCTATTAATTCTAAGGGATTATCAGTTCTATAATCCTCAAAAATAAGGTAATTAAAGAAGCTTCTAAGCCCAGAAATGATTCTTGATTGACTTCTGGCATTTACTTTTTTAGCCGTTTCGTAAATAAAAGGTTGTAGACTCTCTTTAGAAATAGTTAAAGGAGAGGTTTGTAGGTTGTTGGTTTCTAAAAACTTCATTAACTTCTCAACATCCAAGCCATAACTAGCAATGGAATTGTCTGAAAGGCCTCTTTCAATTTTTAGGTAAAGTTTATAGTCTTTTAAAGCGTGTTCCCATTTCATTTGAACAAAAATAAACTAAAATGTTTAGTTATTAAGGTCATTGATTTGTTATGAAATATAGAATAGATATAAATTGTTTATTATGCAAAACGATAATATGCTGATTTAGTGTATAATAGTATTTGTTTTTGATTAATAAGGGATAATTTAGTTTAAAAATTCAAAAAAATTACTTAGTTTGGTTTCACTATTAATCTATTAAAATTTAAACAATTATGAAAAAATTATTTTTAACAGCTGCAATTGCGGTATTTGGATTTTCGGTAATCAATGCTCAAAGTGGATTAAAAGCTGGGGCTCATGTTGCTTTACCAATTGGTGATTCAGGAGATTACTCATCTGTTAGTATTGGATTGGATGTGGCTTATTTGGTTGCAGTTTCAGATCAATTCTCTGTTGGTGGAGCTACAGGTTTTACTAATGCAATCGCTAAATCATATGACTTTTTAGGTGCAAGTATTAAAGGTGATGATGTTCAATTTGTTCCTGTTGCTGGGGCTGCACGCTTTAATGCGACAGAAGAATTTTATGTGGGAGCAGACTTAGGTTATGCAGTTGGAATTAACGATAATAATGACGGTGGTTTTTATTATCGCCCAAGAGTTGGTTATAGCTTTACTGATATGATTGGAGCTAATTTTTCTTATACAGGAATCAGTAGAGATGGAGGAAGCTGGTCAACTATTGGTGTAGGAATTGAATTTTCTTTCTAAATTTCCATAACTTTTATATAAAAAAAAGGACTATCATTTTCAGATAGTCCTTTTTTTTTCCAGAATTTCTTTTGAAATAAGTAGGGTTCCAGAGGCTAATAAGTAAGTTGTTGTTTATAAAGTTAGTTGCGTTGTTAAAGTGAAGATTCTTTATGTTTTATTGGTAAGTATAAAGAAAAGACCTACTTTTGCATCCGATTAATTATAAAACAATTAAATTTATTATGAAAAAAATAGTAATTATGGCTGCTATTGCAGCTTTCGGTTTTGCAAACGTGAATGCACAAGAGGGTACTACTTTTGGTTTTGGAGAAGGTGATATCTTTATTGAAGGTAACGTTAGTGTTAGAAGCTCTAAGGATAAAAATACATTGAATGTTGAAACTAAAACAAATAGCTTCACAATTAGTCCTAAAGCTGGTTATTTTTTAACTGATCAATTTGCTGTTGGTGCTGAATTAGGTTTTGGAAAGTACAAAGAAGAAACAGGAAACACAATCAATGAAGATGTGTCTACTGTTGGCGGAGGTTTATTCGCTCGTTACTACTTCTTGGAATTAGGTAAACGTTTTAAAACATATTCTGAATTTGGAATCGGTTATGGAACTGCTAAAGACAAAGGTAATGCAGGAAGTACTTTAACAAAAAACACTTTCGGTGCTGGATTAGATTTAGGAATCAACTATTTTGTTACTGAAAAAATTGCATTAACATTTGGATTAACAGATATATTATCTGTTTCAACTACTAAAAACGAATTAACTGTTTCAGGAACTCCTGGTAAAACATCTTCTACAAATACAGATGTTAACTTTGGTGTTGGAAGTGTAAACAATCCATTTGGTGGTAACGCTACATTTGGTATCTTATTTAAACTATAATAAATACAATAGTTATTAAATAAAAAAAAACCGAAGCTAATTGCTTCGGTTTTTTTTATGTTATAATTTCAGGTATGAGACTTTGGAGGTTTAGTTTGTCGTGTTTTTGGCCATTTCTAATTTTATGGCATCCACAATAGTGTCTATAGGCGTTTCAAAGTCAAACCATAAATGGTCTTCCTTTTTTCGAAACCAAGTAAGTTGTCTTTTAGCAAATCTTCGGGAATTTTTCTTTATTTCAGAAACGGCAAAATCTAGTTCCCATTCACCATGAAAGTACTTAAACAGTTCCTTATAACCTACTGTATTTAATGCATTAAGGTTTTGTTTGTCTAAAAGTCTTTTAACTTCATCTATTAAGCCTACTTGCATCATATTATCTACTCGGCGGTTAATCCTGTCGTAAATTATTTCCCTATCGGCAGTTAAGCCTATATGAATGGCTTTAAAGGCTCTGTTTACTTTGTTTTTATTTAGAAATGAAGAATAAGGCTGTCCTGAACCTATGCAAATTTCCAATGCGCGAATAACGCGTTGTGGATTGTCTATGGCTATAGTGTTATACGAGTCGGGGTCTAAGGATTTTAGTTTTTCCTGAAGAACTTCTAAACCTTCAAGGTCTAACTGCTTGTTTAAAGCTTCTCTAATTTTGGAATCTACTTCTGGAAAATGATCCAAACCATGAATTACAGCATCTACATACAAGCCAGAGCCACCAACCATAATAACAATATTGTGGGATTGAAATAAATCATCTAAAAGATTAATGGCATCTTTTTCAAAAGTACCTACATTATATTGGTCTTCTATGGACTTATGGTGAATAAAATGATGCTTGGCAGCAGCTAATTCTTCTGGAGTAGGAGCAGCTGTCCCGATAGACATTTCTTTATAAAACTGTCGGGAATCTGCTGAAATAATTTCCGTATGAAAATACTGGGCTAATTTAATACTAAGAGCCGTTTTTCCTATAGCTGTTGGACCTACTATAGAAATTAAATACTTATGGTTGCCTTTGCTGCTAATAACTTAAGTGTTTTTATAATTCGGTATTTAAACTATGTCCGCATTTGTGACAATATTTTGCAGAATCCTTGTGGTTTTCATTTAAACAATTTGGACAAGACAGCGTGCTAGAATCTATCTGACTCGGGTGTTTAGGGATGGGAGAAACGCTATGTTCATGATTTTTATTTGTATTACTGTCTTTGTCATATTTAGTATATTCTGCAGTTACTATTCCTGTTGGAACAGCAATGATACCATAACCCATAATCATTACGAATGAAGCGATAACCTGACCTAAAGGTGTTTGTGGTGTAATATCTCCAAATCCAACAGTGGTAAGTGTAACAATACACCAATAGACACTTTTTGGAATATTGTCAAAGCCATTTTCTTTTCCTTCAACCAAGTACATAACTGTGCCTAAAATAATGGTGGAAATAACCATAACCAGAACGAACACCAAAATTTTTGCTCTACTAGCTTTTAGGGCTGTAGCTAAATGGTTGGATGCCGATAAAAACCTAACAAGTTTTAGTATTCTGAAAACACGCAGCAATCTAATGGCTCTAAAGGCTACTAAAGCATGTGTGCCAACAAATATTAAAGAGAGGTATTTTGGTATGGTTGAAAGTAAATCGATAATACCATAAAAACTAGTAATATATTTAAGGGGTCTTTTTACTGAAATAACCCTTAAAATATATTCTATAGAAAACATGATGGTGATAACCCATTCCGAAATATCAAAAAACGCATGATATTTGTTATCTAAGGACTCCACACTCTCTAACATGACTAGCAAGATACTTGCTAAAATGGCTATAAGTAATATGACATCAAATAGCTTTCCTGCAGGTGTTTCAGCCTCATAAATAATATCGTGAACTTTTATTTTCCAGTTCGCATGTGGTTTTTTCTCTGCCATTTATCAAATGTAGTGAAAGATTTGTTAATAAAACTTTTAAGAGGGAAGTGTGATTATTTTGAGATTTTTATTTCGTCTTAAATAATTTTGAATTATATGCTGTGTGTCCCTATTGTTTTCCATGGGCGTAATTACCGATTCCAATACTTGGGCGTTGGTAATTTGGTAATTCAGGTTGACATAGCCATAACCTACATAAACACCATTTTTAATTAAAATAACACTGCGTTCAGCAACTTCTCGACCTTTATCTACAAGAACCATGTTCGCGTTTTTATAGCTATATTTATCTATAAGTTGGTTAACACGCTGGTTATATGTTTGGGCTGTTTCTTCTTTAATACAGGCTCCATGACATTGTTTAATACTATAATTAAAACAACTGCTTTTTGTAGGATATAAGTCTGAAAGCTTCTGGCAAAGATTAAATTCTTCAACCGCTTTGAATAGAAATTGTTTCGCACTGTTTTTGGTGCTAAAGGTAGTAATGGCCTTCCTTCTGCCGTCTGCTTTGTCAATTTTCAGATGGAGGTATCCATCATCATCAACAAAACTGTAAAGCGCATGTGTAAAAATGGTTCTTCGCAAGGCTCTGTTAAAAATAGGTTTATTGCGTTTAATTTCTTCACTTTCCTTTAATAGAGCAACTAATTCGTTTCCTGTAGGATCGTAGGTAACGGCCGTTGTTTGTAACTGAATTTTTTTCGACTTGGAGTTTGTGTTTGTAAAATGTTGGCTAACTCTGTTTTTTATGTTTTTACTTTTTCCAATGTATATAATTTCTCCATTGGCGTTATGCATATAATAAACTCCTGTTGTATGGGGAAGTCCGTTTAAAATTTGTTTTAAACTTGGTTCCATTTTATCAGTGGGCTCTACCTTTATGGCATTCTTAACAATAACCTTTTCAACATCCTTGGCCAATAACATTTTAAATAGCTTTACGGTTGCTATGGCATCGCCATTCGCTCTATGTCGGTCGCTTACAGGAATTCCTAAAGCTCGTGTTAATTTACCTAGACTATAGGAAGGTTGGTCCGGAATAAGGGTTTGTGAAAGTGAAACCGTACAAAGTGTTTTGCGTTTATATGGAAAGCCTAATCGTTTAAATTCAGTTCTTAAAATTCGGTAGTCAAAATCTGCATTATGAGCCACAATAATACAGTCTTCCGTAATTTCAATGATGCGTTTAGCTACCTCATAGAACTTTGGGGCATTTTTAAGCATGTTGCTGTTAATGCCTGTTAGATTGACAACAAAAGGTTGGATTTCCCTTTCAGGATTTACCAAGCTTATAAATTGATCAACTACTTTGTGTCCGTCGAATTTATAAATTGCTATCTCGGTAATACCTTCTTCGTTGTACTTACCACCAGTGGTCTCTATGTCTAATATTGCGTAAATAGTATGTTGTTTTTTGTTAGGTTAAAACAGATTGATTTCTGACTATGAGTAAAATTAATAGTTTCGATCTCCAAAGATACTACTTCCAACACGAACCATATTACTACCGCAAGCTATAGCTAAAGGATAATCACCACTCATTCCCATAGAAATAACTTCCAATTCAGGGTGTGTGGTTCTCAATTGGTTAGAGCTTGATTTTAGTTGGTTGAATTCTTTTTTAATTTGTTCTTGGTCGTCTGTAAAGGTGGCCATTCCCATAACACCAACCACTTTTATATGTTTTAATTCTGAAAATTCGCTAGAGGCTAAAATATCTGAAGCTTCCTGAGTGCTCATACCAAATTTAGAGTCTTCTGTAGCTATTTTTATTTGAAGTAAACAAGCTATAGTTCTATCGTTTTTCTTAGCCTGTTTATTGATTTCCTTTAGAGTTCTAAAGTTTTCAACTCCATGAATCATGCTAACAAATGGGGCCATATATTTCACCTTGTTTCTTTGTACATGGCCAATCATATGCCAATGAATGTCTTTTGGCATTTCCTCATACTTCTCAACCATTTCCTGAATTTTGTTTTCACCAAAAATGCGCTGACCAGCATGATAGGCTTCCATAATTTCGCCAACAGACTTGGTTTTAGAAACGGCAACAAGGGTAACGTTTTCTGGTAATGTGGATTTTATGTGATGGAGATTTTCTTGTATTGACATAATTAATAGTTTTCTGTTAAAGGCTTCTTGTTGAATAAAAACAAAAAGAATCTTAACAAAGATACATGACTTTTAATATTCGTAAATGGTAACGCCATTACGTAGTTTTGGCTCTATATAGGTGCTTTTTGGAGGCATGATAAGACCGTCGTCTGCAATTTGTTTCATTTCTTCTACACATACAGGTATCATAACAAAACCAACTTGGTACTCGCCGCTATCCACACTACTTTTAATGCTTACTAGGTCTTTTTTTCCATTAATATATGAAATTCTTTGGTCGTTCCTTAAATCTTCAATTCCTAAAACAGGGTTTAATATAGTTTTATATAGAATTTGAGAGTCTAAGCCATCTAAAGATGATTCCATTTGGTAAATGGTTCTTCGTAAATGAAGAGAATAGAACTCACCATCTAAATACATGCTAAAGTGATGTTTTTTTGTTGGTTGATAAGGGATTTTTCCTCTGTTTTCTATCCTGTAATTAGTGTCTAGCTGAATTAAAAATTCCTCTTTAGACAAACCATTTAAATCTTTAACCAACCTGTTGAAAGAATGGATTTGCAAATCGGATTCTGGAATTAAATAACTCATAAAAAAGTTATAAGGTTCATTTCCGTTATGATTTGGATTTGCTGCCATTAAATCTTTATATAACAAATATGAAGACGTGGATCTGTGGTGACCATCGGCAATATAAATTGTAGGAATCTTATTAAATTCCTTCTTTAGGGACTCAATGGTTTGAAGATTCTCTACTTTCCACAAATAATGGGTGTCTCTATAGGTTGTTGTAAATTCAAACTCGGCACGTTCTTGCTGAATTTTGTTTATAATACTCTTAATGGTTGGATTGTCTGGATAGGTGAGTAGCACAGGTTCTGCATTAAACCCAACTGTTTTAAGATACTCTTTAAAAATTTCCTCACGATATTCAATGGTGTCTTCGTGTTTTCTTACAACATCGTTTTCGTAATCCAAATTACTTACAGCAGCTACAATTCCGTTAAACTCTTGTTGTTCTCTATCTACAATCTTGTAAATGTAATAACAAGGGGTTTCGTCTTGATTAAAAATGCCATCTTCCTTAAATTCTAAATATCTGTTTCTTACTAAATTATACCTAGATGCTCCGGAAACCTCTTTGTCAAATCTATAACCAGGATTTACAATTTGTAAAAAAGAAAACGGATTGTCCCGTAATCTAGATTCTAATTGCTCCTTAGTATAACTTTGATAGGGCCTTGCAGCAACCAAGCTAACTTTGTCTCTTGTTGGACGAACTGCTTTAAAAGGATGTATTTTTGCCATTTTTTATTTAGTGTTCAAGATGAAGTAAACAGTATTCAGTTAACAGTGTTTAGTAATAAATTTTAAAAATTTTATTAAATAAAAATATATTAACCGACCACTGTTTACCTGTCAAATACCACTAATTTATTTCAAAAATTGTTTAGCTACTTTTTCTGCTTTTCTGCTTTCAGCATAGTCGTAGAAACCTTCACCGGATTTAACTCCTAATTTACCAGCCATTACCATATTTACTAAAAGTGGGCAAGGGGCGTATTTAGGGTTTTTAAAGCCATCGTACATAACATTTAAAATAGATAAACAAACGTCTAAACCTATAAAATCTGCTAACTGTAAAGGACCCATTGGATGAGCCATACCAAGTTTCATAACCGTATCAATTTCTTCAACACCAGCAACACCATTATAAAGTGTTTCTATAGCTTCGTTAAGCATTGGCATTAAAATTCTATTGGCAACAAAACCAGGATAGTCATTAACTTCTGTTGGAGTTTTACCTAGTTTTTTAGATAATTCCATGATGGTTTTTGTTACTTCATCGCTGGTATTATAGCCACGGATAATTTCAACCAATTTCATAATTGGAACAGGGTTCATAAAGTGCATTCCAATAACCAAACTTGGTCTAGTAGTGGCTGCAGCTATTTGAGTAATAGAAATAGATGATGTATTACTAGCTAAAATAGTGTCCTTAGGACATACTTCGTCTAACTGTTTAAAGATTTTTAGTTTTAAATCTAGGTTTTCGGTAGCCGCTTCAACTACTAATTCTGCTTGTCCAACTCCTTCTTTTATATCCGTGTAGGTAGTAATGTTTGCCAAGGTTTCAGCTTTATCAGCTTCTGTAATTTTTTCTTTAGCAACCATTCTGTCCAAGTTTTTGGAAATGGTATCCATACCTCGTTTTAAAGAAGCTTCGCTAATATCTATAAGTTGTACTTTATATCCACTTTGAGCAAAAGTGTGAGCAATTCCATTACCCATGGTTCCAGCTCCTATTACTGCTACGTTTTTCATTGAAAATTTATTTTTATTCCCATGACTATGGGAATCTGGTTAATTTTTATTTTATAATGTTTTATGCTTTTGTAAAATACTAGAAAGGCAATTAAAACTGATCGATAATCATAGTTGCCACACGTAAGGCTTCTGTGCCATCATGTAGGGTTACAATTGGTGATCTGTTGTTGTTAATTGCATCGGCAAAAGATTCCAACTCGTCTAAAATAGCGTTGTTGTTTTCTACTTCTGGATTGTCGAAATATATTTGCTTTTTAATGCCTTCAGCATTTTGAAGAATCATATCAAAATCTCCAGGTTCTTTTGGAGCATCTTTCATTTTAACTACTTCACATTTTTTTTCTAGAAAATCCACCGATATATAAGCGTCTTTTTGAAAGAAACGCGACTTTCTCATGTTTTTTAGTGAAATTCTACTTGCAGTTAAATTGGCTACACAACCATTTTCAAATTCTATTCTAGCGTTGGCAATATCTGGCGTGTCGCTAATAACAGAAACCCCACTAGCTGAAACATGTTTTACCTTAGATTGTACCACGCTTAAAATAATGTCAATATCGTGAATCATGAGATCTAAAACTACTGGAACATCTGTCCCGCGAGGATTAAATTCTGCCAAACGATGACACTCAATAAACATCGGGTGAACAATTTGATCTTTTACCGCTAAATATGCCGGATTGAATCTTTCTACATGTCCTACTTGACCACGAATGTTATGTTTAGCCAATAACTCTCTAATATGTTCAGCTTCTTCAACTGTGTTGGTTATTGGTTTTTCAATAAAGATATGTTTCCCTTTAGATATGGCTTTTAAGGCACATTCGTAATGTGAAAGGGTAGGGGTTACAATATCTACCATATCAACAGCATCAATCAAATCATCGATGGAATTGAAGTATTTGTAACCGAACTCAGCTTCGATTTTTATAGCATTGGCTTCGTCAGCATCATAAAAACCAACTAGTTGATATTTTTCTGATTGGTTAAGAAGTCTTAAATGAATTTTTCCAAGATGTCCAGCACCCAGAACTCCCGCTTTTAGCATGTTATTACGTTTTCAACAAAAATAAGATTTTAGTTTTAGAAATTAAACGAAACTTTAAAGTTTAAACTTTGAACTTGTTGCTTATTGGATTAATTTAGCCTAGAAAACAAAGTGAACAGTGAAAGATACGTTTAAACATAAGGGATTAAGACAGCAATTAGTTGAAGTGATTAACAGTAAGGGAATTACTGATAAAAAGGTGTTGGAGGCCATTGGAAGGATTCCAAGACATTTATTTATGGATTCTGGATTTTTAGATCATGCGTATCAAGATAAGGCGTTCCCTATTGCAGCAGACCAAACTATTTCGCAACCTTATACGGTAGCTTTTCAAACCGAATTGTTGAAAATTAAACCAGGAGATAAAATCTTGGAAATTGGAACTGGAAGTGGTTATCAAACGGCTGTTTTATGCGAACTGGGAGCTGTTGTTTACAGTATTGAAAGACAACGGGAACTGTATAAGAAAACAAGTAAATTTCTGCCTAATTTAGGTTATAGAGCAAAAAAACTTATTTTCGGTGATGGTTATATCGGATTGGAAGAAGAGGCGCCTTTTAACGGGATTATTGTAACAGCCGGTGCTCCTTTTGTGCCAAAACCTTTGTTGAGCCAATTAGCCATTGATGGACGCCTAGTAATTCCCGTTGGCGACGATGTACAAGTTATGACACTCTTTGTTAGAAAAGGACCTAAAGAATTTGAAAAACACGAGTTTGGAGAATTTAGATTTGTGCCTCTTTTAGAGGATAAAAATTAATACCTGGATCTAGGAAGGTATTCAATTGGAATTTTGTTTTCTTCGGTTTCTTGGGTCCAGAAAATATTTACAATCCACCATCTAAATCCATCATAAAACAATTGAATGCTTTTTATACCTCTCATAAAAGGTTCTAAATCTGTTTCATTTTGATAAGATTCATAGGTGCTGAAAACCTGGGCTATGTTACCATAGGTGTCCACTGTTCTGTGGATTTCTTTCTCAAAAAAACCGTTGTCTAACAACCAAGCTTCTGAAACAGAAATGTAATCGGAAGGCGACATGTATCGAGTAATAAAATAACCTTCCTCATTTTTTTTGGTAGGAATAAGTTTCGCGTTTTGCATGAACAAGTATTTAAAAAGCTCCCAATCCCTTATGTCTCCTTTTTCACCAGAAACTACATTGTAAAGTGTTTGTATGGTAGTCTCTAAAGTTTTTACCTTATGCCCATATTTTATGGCGCTCTCTTGTGCGTTTATACATAGGTTAAAGGCGAACAAACAAAGTAATAAATGCCACTTTTTCATTTGTTTTAATATTTTGATGGGGTTAAAAAGAAGTGTAAATACGTGTTTTAAAAATCAAGAAATTAGACGATAAATATAAAGAAGCTCATAACTCAAGCTTAATTGTAGATTGTAATTAATAGCTTTTTTTAATTCGGTCCAACCTCACCTTGTTTTCTCTATCTTTAATGGTTTCTCTCTTGTCGTAAAGTTTTTTTCCTTTTGCTAAGGCAATACTTAGTTTAGCCAAGCCTCTTTCGTTAATAAATAGACGTAGAGGAATAATAGTAAGACCTGTGCTTTTAACTTCTTTTTCTAGTTTTTTAAGTTCTCTTTTATTTAATAAAAGCTTTCTAGTGGCTTTCGGCTTGTGGTTGTAATACGTTCCGTAGATATATTCTTCAATAGTCATATTAACCACAAACAATTCACCATGCTCGTTAAATTCACAGAAACTTTCGGCAATGGAAGCCTTGCTTTCTCTAATGGATTTTATTTCGGTTCCCGATAAAACAATGCCAGCTGTATAGGTGTCCAATAAGTCGTATTGGAATCTGGCTTTTCGGTTCTTTATGTTTACGTTTTTTTGCATACGTGTCAAAGGTAAATAATTTAAAAGAACTTTTAGAAAACTCCTGAATATTATCAGTAATTTTACAAAAATACTTGTAATTTCCATTTTATGAAACAATTGATTTTTATACCAGTACTATGTAGTTTGTTTTTTGGGGGTTGTAAAAAAACAGAACCTACAGTTTTAAATGCTCAAGAAATCGTTGATAAGGCAATTGAAGTTGCTGGAGGTAACAAGTTTGACGCCTCTACTATTGAATTTGATTTTAGAGATAAACATTATAAAGCCATTAGAAATCATGGAGAATTTAGTTTAGAACGTCATTTTAATGATTCAATTTTCACTTTAAGAGATGTGTTAGATAATGAAGGATTTTATCGTTTTGTTGATAATGAACCATTAGAACTTATGGACTCAATTGCAGCTAAATATTCAGCCTCTGTAAATTCTGTACATTATTTTTCAGTTCTTCCTTACGGATTGAACGATGCTGCTGTAATTAAAACCTTATTGGGTGAAGAAATGCTGAAGAATAAAAATTACTATAAGATAGAGGTTAGTTTTAAGCAAGAAGGAGGCGGTGAAGATTTTGACGATGTTTTTTTATATTGGATAGATAAAGAAACTTTTAAAACCGATTATTTGGCCTACTCATTTCATGAGGCTAATGGTTTGGGATATAGGTTTAGAGAAGCTTATAATGAACGCTATATTAACGGAATTAGATTTGTAGATTATAATAATTTTAAGCCAAAAGACAAAGAGCCAACTCTGAAGGAATTAGGCTCTTTATTTGAAAATAATAATTTGGAACTGCTTTCTAAAATTGAACTAAATAACGTAACAGTTAATTGATAGCTAGTAGTTGATTTAATTTTTGTTTAGATCAGCTAGTAATTTTAGGCTAGCTCTAAAGCAATATCTATCATTTCTTTAAAAGTGGTTTCGCGCTCTTCACTTGTGGTTCGTTCTCCTGTAACCAACGAGTCTGAAATAGTTAAAATAGAAAGTGCCTTAACATTGTGTTTTGCAGCAACGGTGTACAAGCCAGCTGTTTCCATTTCTACACAAAGCACTCCAAATTTCGACCATTTTTTGTACGATTCAAAATCGTCTGCATAAAACTCATCCGAAGTAAATACATTTCCAGCTTTTAAAGGGATATTTTTCTCTTTTGCCGCCTCAACAGCTTTTTGGAATAAGCCGAAATCTGCTGTGGGTGCATAATCGGCTCCTCCAAAACGTATTTCGTTTAATCCAGAATTCGAAGATGCAGCCATAGCTAATACAATATCTCTAATTTTTACGTGTTTTTGGTAAGATCCACTACTTCCAACTCGAATTAAATTTTTTACACCATATTCTGTAATTAACTCGTGTGCGTAAATTGTAATACTAGGTATGCCCATGCCTGTTCCCATAACAGAAACGCGTTTACCTTTATAAGTGCCCGTATAACCAAACATGTTTCGTACTCTATTAAAACAAACCGGGTTTTCTAAAAAGGTCTCGGCTATCCATTTAGCTCTTAATGGGTCTCCAGGTAATAAGATGGTTTCAGCAATGTCTCCTGGTTTTGCTTCAATATGAACACTCATAGGTACGTATAATTAAAAGTTAATAATCGGTGTCTGTTACCTTAGCCTTTTTTTCGGTAACTATATTAATTCCAGACGAGGTGCCAATTCTATCTGCTCCAGCATCTATATATTTTAAGGCGGTTTCATAATCTCTAATGCCTCCAGAAGCTTTTATTTTAGCTTGATTTCTGACAGTTTTTCTAATCATTTTTACAGCTGTCAAGGTGGCTCCACTTTTTGAGAATCCCGTTGATGTCTTTATAAAGTCAGCCTTGGCATCTAAACAAATTTGACAAGCTTTAATTATTTCATTTTTAGATAATTCACTAATTTCTAAAATAACTTTCAATGGGATGTTCCCAATGGCCAATTTTACATCGCAAATATCCTTATATACAGCAACATAATTTTTGCTTCTAAGCATGCCTATATTGATAACCATGTCAATTTCGTCAGCCCCATCTTCAACTGCTTTGATGGCTTCAAAAACCTTCGCTTCTGTACTCATAGCTCCCAATGGAAAACCAATCACGGAACACACTTTAACATTACTTCGTATTAACAAATGCTTTGCTAAAGTCACATAAAAACTATTAACACAAACTGAATAAAATCTGTATTGTATTGCTTCGTCACATAGAGTTTTTATATCGGTTTTGGTAGCAGACGACTTTAAAAGGGTGTGGTCTATGTAATTACAAAGGGACATATATAATTATTTATAGGTTAAGTGGCATCAAAAATACGATTAACTACTTGTATTTACATCATGCAATTAAAAAAAATATTAAAAGTTTAAGAGTTCCTCACTAGGAGAATTATTTAACTCTATGAAACAGAAAATTGTGGTGTTAAGAGCTTATTTTTAATTTATTATGGAGCTAACTAATAATTAAAAGTGCTCAGGGTAAACTTCGGTAATTTTTCATAGGTAACAAAGTGAAAAGTTTTATAAACCTTGGATCATAGATTTAGAAGGTTGTGATTTTTAACGACAGGTCAAGATAGTACATTTTTATATAATGGAAAGTAAAAAAAAAGCAACGTGCCCCTTTTTAGGTTGACGTTGCTTTTAATTGTTCTACCATAGGGTAGGATAACTAACTACATGAAAAAAATCTTTTAAAATTCTTCCGCAACTAAATTAGTTTGATTTCTAAAGACTAACTTGTCATCGAAAGCATCTAAGAGGATAATACTATCCGTAGTTACTTTTCCTGCTAAAATTTCTTTACTCAATTCATTTAAAACCTCTTTCTGAATAACTCTTTTTACTGGTCTAGCGCCATATTCTGGATGATATCCTTTATCTGCTAAATAGGAGATGGCGTCATCGGTGGCGTCGAAAGTAATGTTTTGTTCCAACAGCATTTTTGTTAATCCTTTTAACTGTAAGCCAACAATATCGGTAATGTTTTCTTTACTTAAAGGTGTAAACATGATGGTGTCGTCTATCCTGTTTAAAAACTCAGGTCTAACACTTTGTTTTAATAAGGTCAATACATCAATTTTAGCAGCTTCCATAGCTGATTCAATGTCTTTGGTAGCCTCAAAACGCTCTTGAATAATATGACTTCCTATATTGGATGTCATAATTATAATTGTGTTTTTAAAATCGGCTACACGACCTTTATTATCTGTTAATCTACCTTCGTCCAATACTTGTAACAAGATGTTAAAGGTGTCTGGATGGGCTTTTTCAATCTCATCTAATAATACCACAGAATAAGGTTTTCTTCTAACCGCTTCGGTAAGTTGACCACCTTCGTCGTAACCAACATATCCTGGAGGTGCACCAATTAATCTACTAACAGCATGACGTTCTTGGTATTCACTCATGTCAATTCTAGTCATAGCATTTTCGTCATCAAACAAGTATTCCGCTAAAGCTTTGGCTAATTCTGTTTTACCAACACCGGTGGTTCCTAAAAATAAAAAGGTACCAATGGGTTTTTGAGCGTTTTGAAGTCCAGCTCTAGAACGTCTTACAGCGTCACTTACGGCAACTATGGCTTCTTCTTGACCAACAACACGTTTGTGAAGTTCGTCTTCTAATTTTAGTAATTTCTCGCGTTCACTTTGGATCATCTTGGTTACAGGAATACCTGTCCATTTTGCTACCACATCGGCAATGTCTTCATAAGTAACTTCTTCTTTAATTAAGGAGGTTTCCGATTGATTTTCTTTGAGTTCCTTTTGAAGTTTTTCTAATGTTTCTTGTGCTTCTTTAATTTTTCCGTAGCGAATTTCTGCAACTTTTCCATAGTCGCCATCACGCTCTGCACGTTCAGCTTCTAATTTGAAATTCTCTATATTTGCTTTAGTAGTTTGAATGTTATCTACAACTTCTTTTTCGCTTTTCCACTTCGCATTAATCTCGTTACGTTCTTCTTTTAAGTTTGCTAAATCCGAACGTAAGGTTTTTAATTTCGATTCATCCTTTTCTCGTTTAATAGCTTCAATTTCAATTTCTAATTGCATGATTTTTCTATCCAAAACATCTAATTCTTCTGGTTTTGAATTGATTTCCATACGCAATTTAGAAGCAGCTTCGTCCATTAAGTCGATGGCCTTATCTGGAAGGAAACGATTGGTTATATAGCGTTGAGATAATTCTACAGCTCCAATAATGGCTTCATCTTTTATACGAACTTTATGGTGGGTTTCGTATTTTTCTTTTATTCCACGTAAAATAGAGATAGCACTTTCTGTATCCGGTTCGTTAACTACTACTTTTTGGAAACGTCGTTCTAGCGCTTTGTCTTTTTCAAAATACTTTTGATACTCGTCTAAAGTTGTAGCACCTATAGCTCTAAGTTCACCTCTTGCTAAAGCTGGTTTTAAAATATTAGCAGCATCCATGGCACCTTGACCGCCACCGGCTCCAACCAAAGTATGGATTTCGTCTATAAACAATACAATATCGCCATCACTTTCAGTAACTTCTTTTATTACAGCCTTTAAACGCTCTTCAAATTCACCTTTGTATTTTGCTCCTGCAATTAAGGCACCCATATCAAGTGCGAAAATTTGCTTGTCTTTTAAATTCTCTGGAATATCGCCGTCTATAATTCTGTGAGCCAAACCTTCTGCGATAGCTGTTTTTCCTGTTCCAGGTTCTCCAATAAGAATTGGGTTGTTTTTAGTACGTCTAGATAGAATTTGTAGGATTCTACGAATTTCTTCATCGCGACCAATAACTGGATCCAACTTACCGTCTTTTGCTAATTGGTTCAGATTTTTAGCGTATTTGTTTAAGGAATTATAGGTTTCTTCTTGACTTTGTGAAGTTACTTTCTCTCCCTTTCGTAATTCATTAATACTAGCAATTAGTGCTTTTTCAGTAGCTCCTTGATCTTTTAGCATTTGCGCAACCTTGCTATTGGACTTGAATATGGCTAAGATTAAATGTTCAATCGACACATAGTCGTCTTTCATATTTTTAGCAGTTATTGCGGCCTCGTTAAGTGCTTTTCCTGCTTCACGAGATAATATAATATCTCCACCAGAAACTTTAGGATAACTTTCTAATTGTTTTTCTACTGCCTGATATAAAACCGGAATATTGATATTCAGTTTTTTTAAGATGAATGGTAGAACGTTTTCATCAACCACAGAAATAGCTTTAAATAAATGCTCGTTTTCTATTTGTTGATGGCCATAACCTTGAGCAAGTTGTTGTGCTTGCTGAATGGCTTCTTGCGATTTTATAGTATAATTATTTAAGTTCATATTTGTTATTTTTATTTGTTAATCCGAATTATTTTGAAATCTGATAATTTCAGCTTCAAATCCTACGGACTTACAAGATTATTTTGTTTTCTTTGATGAGCATATTTCAATTACCTTACCAATTCAATTAGCAAGACAAAATGTCTGTTAAGGCTAGTGTTTTCAAGTCATTTAGTCAGTTTGTAAGATAATTAATATAGTTTCGACTCACTAGTCTAATTTATTAATCTTATTCCCTAGTCTGAGTATTAACAACAGGTTTTTGGGAATTTAAATTGTGTTTATTATGGGAATTTTTAATAAAATATTTGGAAGTTCTTCTGAAGAAAAGGAAGATAAAGTGTTGCCATGGATTGCTTTAACAAGCGTTGCTCAATTAGGTGATATTGAAGAAAAATCTAAAACCAAAACTCAGGCTATTTTTAAACACTCGACACGCTGTGGAATTAGCAAAATGGTTTTAAGACAGTTTACTCAGGCTTATGATTTGTCTGAATCAGATGTTGATCTGTATTTCTTGGATTTATTGAATTATAGAGACGTATCTAACGAAACTGGATATAAATTTCAAGTCATGCACGAGTCTCCTCAATTATTAATTATTAAAAATGGAGTCGTGCTTGCTCATGCCTCACATGGCGCTATTAATAATTTAAATTTAGAAGAGTTAGTTTTATAACTTAGTTAGACTCTGCATCAATGGTAACACTTTTGTAAATTAATTGTCCCTTGGCATTCATACCATTAATAAATAATTTGATGTTTTGATGTTTTTTTGTGCTAATGGTAAGATAATTAGGTGTGTTGGAGTTTAAATAAAAATTAGGAATCCAATCAATAGTGCCATATAGTTCTTCTGAAGATTGATTAGGGTAATAAATGTCAGAATTATTAAAGGGTTCAGTAGGGGAACTAAATCCAAACTCTGTATCACTAACTTGTATATTTGGGTTTTTATTTTCTCCTGTACCTTTCGTTATTTCAGCTGTTTTGGAAATAATATGAATTACACCACCTGCACCTTGGATACCGTAACCTGCTCCAGTAGGATTTACGGCCACCGAAGCTATGTCGTGCATTTGAATGTTTAGTAATTCGGAATGGTCATTTAAGGGAATGTCGTCTAAATAAACAAGATATGGATCTTGTTGCCCGCCACTTTTAAGCGAGCCAGCTCCTGGACCTCTAGATGACATAATTGTGACAGAACGACTATCTTGTATAACTTTTAGTCCTGGAAGTGATCGTAAATAGAAAACTAGGTCTGAACCAGCAAAAGTTCTTTCATCTGGAATATGAATTTTCGAGAATCCTTTAGACCTTATCTTTTCTTCAATTCTCGATTTCATGATTTCTTTATCCGATGCTATTCTCGATTTGATTAAAACCTCGTCCAAGATCTCTTCATTTAGTAATAATGGGAGATAAGCGTCTTCTATGTTGTAAACTGTTTCAAATTTTGCTTTGTCGTAAATAGGAGTGGGTTTAGTAAGTAAGCTATCCGGCCGATAGGTGTTGAAGCTTTTATAAATGTAAAAGTTGGCTTTTTCAATTTCACCTTTATTATTTAAAAGAGCTAACTTGTATTTGGAAGGATGAGCTAACATCAAACTATCAAATTCAAATTGTTTATGGCCCTTTAAAGGTTTTATAAGAAGAATATTGTTTTCTGTTGATGACAACATCACTTGATGATTAGATAAATCTTTGTCTTTAACATTTACAGATCCTTTAATTTTTATACCATGTTCTGCTTTGAAAACTAAATCGTTTTCAGACTTAATTTTTCCTTGTATATTATTTTTTTTCATAGCTGTTTGGAGTAATAAATCCATGCTATGTTTGTTGCCGTTTGTTTTAGTATAATAGTTCGCTAGGTTAAATCCCGAATCGTTTAAGTAGGGGGCTAATTGAAATTCGGTTATAATGTTTTGCTGGTTGTTGTAAGATATAGCAGCAGCAGGTAATACAGATATGCTTAAATTAGCATCAGCCAACTTATTAAGCATGTTAAAATTAAGAGTTATAGAGTCCGTGGAAGTTTCATGTGGAATCACATCTATTTCTATATTTTCAGGAGTGTTCCAAAAAGAATATTCTGAAATAGGGTTGTTGTTTTTATCAAATAGGGTTAAGGTGTTAATTCCAGAAAACAAGTTCTCATTTAAAAAGTTAATTTGATAATTGGTGACCTCTGGTTTAATTTCAATTGAAGCAACTGATTTTGCGAATCCATTTCTATGTAAAACCAAAATTAAAGACTCGTTTTTAAAATGAGAACAGGTTTTATTGTTGGTTTTTAAAAGGAAAGAAGTTGTGTTTTTATTATTAGAGCGTAATTTTTTCTGAATGATAAATCCTAAAGAATTCGAGAATGGAAGCGGGAATGATTTTTCAATGCCATTAATATTCATTACAGCAGTGAATGTGCTATTGTACATTAAGCTAATTTTTCCCATCCCATAAATATCGCTCATAAAAAACGAAACGGTTTCTCCAGTTTTATTGTCTATTATATTCCCTGAAGCTTTTACAGGAACTCCATTATTTTTTATAGTGAAGGCTATGTTGTTTAACTCATCTTGCAAAACAGTTTGACTCTCTGGGTAAAAATCAATGATATAATGGTCTTTCGTATTTTCTGTAGATGGATGATTGTTAGAAGCTATGGAAACACTACTCTCATTGTTTTCTTTATTAGAAGTGCTTATAATTTGAATAGGAATAACAGAGCCATTTTTAAAATTCCTGTTTTTGTTTGTGTCTAAATCTATATAATAGGTTCCTGAAACCAATTCTGCATTGATATCTATTTCACCATAAGTGAAACCAGCTTCAGTGTAAAAAAGTTGACTGCTTATCAATTTTTTTTCAGGGGAATAAAAATTTACAAATAAATTGTTAGTACTTGGATGGGGTTTGTTATTAGAGTCTTCAACTATATAAGCTTTAAACCAGATCTTTTCGCCAGAATAATAAATAGTTTTGTTTGTGTGGAGATAAAACTTTTCTTTTTCAATATTAGATAAATAGACGTTTTTGTCTAAAAATTCTTTTGTTTGTTCTGTGAAAATTTCTTGGCTTGAAACACCTAATGCGAGAAGAAAGAATAAAATGGAAAATAGGATGTTTTTCATGTAAATCAGCTTAAATAAAGATATTTTGTAAATGCAATACGGTAAAATATTTAAAAGTAAGCATCACATTTCAGGGCGTTGATTTTACAAATCTAATTGTTTTTTAGTTTTAAGCTATTTATTAGCTACAATTTTAAGCGCATTGTTTGAATGCTGAACGCAATATTTTATCTTTGCCGTCTTAAATAAAAAGCAAACATGAAGATTTCTTACAATTGGTTAAAACAATTTATTAAAACTACTTGGTCTCCTGAAGAACTTAGTGAACTATTAACAGACTTAGGTTTGGAGGTTGAAGGACTTAGTCCATATCAATCAGTTAAAGGTGGCTTAGAAGGAATAGTAGTTGGAGAGGTTTTAACTTGTGTACAACATCCAAATGCCGATAGATTAAAAGTAACTACTGTAAATGTTGGTTTAGATCAACCCTTGCAAATAGTTTGTGGTGCTCCAAATGTAGAAGCTGGTCAAAAGGTTCCTGTGGCTACTATAGGTACGACCTTGTATACGGAAGAAGGTGAAGCTTGGACCATAAAAAAAGGTAAGATTAGGGGTGAGGAAAGTTATGGTATGATTTGCGCCGAAGATGAACTTGGCCTTGGAAAATCTCACGAGGGAATTATGGTTTTAGATGAATCGCTAGAGGTAGGAACTCTGCTTGCTGATATTTTTGAAGTAGAAAATGACCATGTGTTTGAAATTGGTCTAACACCGAATAGAGCAGACGCTATGAGCCATTTTGGAACAGCAAGAGATATAAGAGCTGGTTTGCTTCAAAAAGATATATGTTTAGAACTAATTACGCCCTCTGTTAGTGCCTTCCATGTGGAAAATAGAACCCATAGAATTGACGTAGAAGTTAAAGACAAAAAGTTAGCACCAAGATATTGTGGATTGACCATTTCAGGATTAAAGGTCGAAGATTCACCTACTTGGTTGCAAAACAGACTAAAAGCTATTGGAATTACACCAAAAAACAATATTGTAGATATTACAAATTATGTGTTGCACGAGCTAGGGCAACCTCTGCATGCTTTTGATGCTTCTAAAATAACTGGGAATAAAATTGAAGTTAAGACCTTAGAAAAAGGAACAAAATTCACTACCTTGGATGGTGTGGAACGTGAACTGCATGAAGAAGATTTAATGATTTGCAATGGCGATATCCCAATGTGTTTTGCCGGAGTTTTTGGAGGAATGGATTCAGGAGTAACTTCTTCAACTACAAGTATCTTTTTAGAAAGTGCTTATTTCAACCCGGTAAGTGTTAGAAAAACAGCTAAAAGACATCACTTAAACACAGATGCATCCTTTAGGTTTGAAAGAGGTATCGATCCAAATATTACTGAATATGCCCTAAAAAGAGCCGCATTGCTAATACAAGAGGTTGCTGGAGGGGTAATAACAAGTGAAATTTCTGATTTTTATCCTAAAAAGATTGAAGACTTCCAAGTACGCTTAAGTTATGAAAATGCTAGAAGGTTAATAGGGCAAGATCTGCCTGAAGACACAATTAAGAATATTTTAATTTCATTAGATATTAAAATTAATAACGTAACAGAAACAGGTTTAGGTTTAACCGTTCCTGCTTACAGAAACGACGTAATTCGCGAAGCTGATATTATAGAGGAAATAATAAGAGTATATGGTTATAATAATATTGTAACTTCATCAAAACTAAATGCGTCCATTACAAATACGTCTAGATTTGAAGACTATAAATTACAAAATATTATAGGAAACCAATTAGTAGCTCAAGGTTTTTATGAAACCCTAACAAACTCTTTAACAAGTCCGGAATACACAAAACTAAGTGAGCAACTAAAGGAAGAGTATGAAGTAAAAATAATAAACCCTTTAAGCCACGATTTAAGTGTTTTAAGACAATCAGTTTTATTTTCTGGATTGGAAAATGTTAGTCATAATATCAACCGAAAAAGAGACCGATTAAAACTATTTGAGTTTGGAAAAACCTACCACAATTACAAGGAGAACAGAGAAGAAAGTAAGCATTTATCTTTATTTGTAACAGGTAGTAAACATGTTGATAGATGGAATACAGAGTCTAAACCAACCGATTTTTTCTATTTAAAAGGCGTGGTACTTAGTTTGTTGCAACGCTTAGGTTTATCAAATGTTACAGAGTCACCCTTTAATAGCGATGTGTTTAGCGAAGGATTAATGTTTTCAATAGGGAAGAAGCAAGTGGTTGAATTTGGATTAGTTAAAAAATCTAATTTAAAATACTTTGGAATTTCTCAAGATGTGTTGTTTGCCGATTTTAATTGGGATACAGTTATTGAATTGGTTAAGAACACAAATAAAGTTAGTTACCGTAGTATTCCTAAGTATCCAGAGATTAAGAGAGATTTTGCTTTATTGTTAGACGATAAAGTGTTGTTTGAAGATATTAATAGAATTGCTATTAACACAGAAAAGAATCTTCTTAAAGATGTAAATTTATTTGATGTATTTCAAGGTGATAGCTTACCTCAAGGAAAAAAGAGCTATGCTGTAAGTTTTACGTTTCAAGATGAACACAAAACCTTGACAGATAAGCAAATAGATAAGGTTATGAACAAATTACAGTCTAGTTTTGAAAAGGAACTAGGTGCTGAATTACGTTAAGTATGAAACGTGTATTATATTTTTTTATAGCCCTTTGCAGTTTGTCTATCTGCGGGCAAAATGAATTAAGTTTTTCTGAAAAGGATAGCACAGCAACTTGGGATTTATTGAAATATGATACAAAAAATATTGTTCAAGGTGTTGGTCATGCTTTTACTCGTCCAGTATATTGGGATAAAAAAGACTTTAAAAATTTAACTACAATAGCAGTAGGTGTTTTTGCCCTTTCATTAGCAGACGAAGAAGTAAATCGTTATGCAGCAAAACAGGTAGAAGGTTTTCCTCAAATAGGAAGAGATATCGGTTTTTGGTTTGGTAAGCCTCAAGCTTTCTTTGTGATTAATACTGGGCTTTACGGGTATGGCTTGTTTACAAAGAACGAAGCCGTAAGAAAAACTAGTGTGTTAATTGTTTCATCTGCTATTACCTCAGGGATTATTCAATCAATTAGCAAAACTGCTATTGGGCGTTCACGTCCTACAGTAAACGAAGGAAGCAATGAATTTCATCCATTTTCTAGTGAATCATTTCACCACTCCTTTCCTTCAGGACACACAGTTTTATCTGTAACCATGGCGCATGCTATAGCTAAGCAATTTGATAATATTTGGTTGAAAATTGGAACCTATACTTTAGGATCTATAACGCCGGTAACAAGAGTATTAGAAGGTGCACATTGGCTTACCGATGTAGCTGTAGGAACTGTTATTAGTATTGTTGTAGTAGATAGCATTGATAAGTTTCTGTCTAACCAGGAGGGGTATGCTTATAAAAGAAACAAACAAATAAACTGGAACTTTGCTGTTTCAGGAAATCAAATAGGTTTTATAGGAACCTTTTAAAAATAAAAAAGCTCTGATGAACAGAGCTTTTATTTTTTTCAATAAATCTAAAATATTATAATACTTTAACATTTACTGCGTTCAATCCTTTTCTACCTTCTTGTAAATCGAATTCTACTGCATCACCTTCACGAATTTCGTCGATTAACCCAGAAATGTGAACAAAATGCTCTTTGTTTGTGTCGTCTTCAACAATAAATCCAAATCCTTTTGAATCATTGAAAAACTTTACTGTTCCTTTACTCATTGTAATAATTTAAATAATTTAATAATATAACAAATATACTCATATAATTTTACAATTTGAGTATTTCCTGTTATTTTTAAATAGAGGCTATTTAGGCTCTCTAAACCTATAATGAGCGGGTTATTTTGTATCTTTAAGAAACACACGTAAACCCGATATATTATGGAATCTAGTTTTATAAAAATTTATACAGGTGGATTTATTATTGTTCAACTTATAGTTGATAAACTAAAAGCAGTAGGGATAAGTCCTATTGTAAAAGATGAAACCGAGTCAGGAAGACTTGCAGGTTTTGGAGCTTCGGTACCTGGCTACCAAGAAATATTTGTTAATGAGGAAGAACTCGACGCTGCAGTGCAAATTGTAGAAAGCGTAACGTCCGAGTTGCAGCCTTAATATTTAAAAAAAAACAGTCGCAATTTTTAGGAATTAACCCGTAAATTGCGACTGTTTACTTAATTTTTAAACGGTTACGCCATACATTTTACTACGTAACTCTTTTATTTTTGGATCTTGCATATACTCGTCAAAGGTAGTATATCTATCTATTACACCATTTGGAGTTAACTCTACAACCCTGTTTGCTACTGTTTGCGCAAATTCATGATCGTGTGTTGAAAATAATACGGTTCCTTTAAAGTTTTTCAACGAGTTGTTAAATGTAGTAATACTCTCTAAGTCTAAGTGGTTTGTTGGCTCATCTAACATTAACACATTAGCTCTTGCCATCATCATTCTACTAAGCATACATCTAACTTTTTCACCTCCAGAAAGGACGTTCGCTTTTTTTAATGCTTCTTCACCACTAAAAATCATTTTCCCTAAAAAACCACGAATATGAACCTCTTCACGCTCTTCTTCGGTTTTTGCCCATTGGCGTAACCAATCGACTAGGGTTAAATCATTTTCAAAAAACTCGCTGTTATCTAAAGGTAAATACGATTGTAAGGTGGTTATTCCCCAATCGAAAACTCCAGAATCAGCCTTCATTTTCCCATTTAAGATTTCGTATAGGGCTGTAGTAGCTCTCGAGTCTTTAGAAAATAAAACAACTTTATCTCCTTTTACTAAATTCAAATCTAATTTAGTAAATAGAATTTCACCGTCAATAGATGCAGATAGGTTTTCTATATTTAAAATTTGATCTCCAGCCTCTCTTTCTCTTTCAAAAATAATGGCAGGATATCTACGACTAGAACGCTTTATATCGGCAATATTTAATTTTTCAATCATTTTCTTTCTACTGGTTGCTTGTTTACTTTTTGCAACGTTCGCAGAAAATCGTCTAATAAATTCTTCTAATTCCTTTTTCTTTTCTTCAGCCTTTTTATTTTGTTGTGCGTGTTGTCTTGCAGCTAATTGAGACGACTCGTACCAGAAAGTATAGTTTCCTGAAAAGTGGGTAATTTTTCCAAAATCAATATCTGAAATGTGGGTACAAACAGCATCTAAAAAGTGTCTGTCGTGAGAAACTACTATAACACAGTTTTCGTAGTTCGCCAAAAAGTTTTCTAACCACGAAATGGTTTCATAATCCAAGTCGTTGGTAGGCTCATCCATAATCAATACATCAGGGTTCCCAAAAAGCGCTTGAGCTAAAAGTACTCGTACTTTTTGTTTCCCATCTACATCTTTCATTAGGGTGTAGTGTAAGTCTTCTGTAATTCCTAAGTTAGATAACATGGCGGCAGCATCGCTATCGGCATTCCAACCATTCATTTCTTCAAACTGCACTTGTAATTCACCAATCTTATCAGCATTTTCGTCTGTATAATCAGCGTATAATGCATCTATTTCCGATTTCAATTTAAATAAGGGCTTGTTTCCCATTAAAACCGTTTCTAAAACAGTATGTTCGTCGTATAAATTATGGTCTTGTTCTAAAACAGACATACGTTTTCCAGCCTCCAAATGGACGTGACCAGATGTAGGTTCCTGTTTTCCTGATAAAATCTTTAAAAAAGTAGATTTTCCAGCACCATTGGCACCAATAATTCCGTAGCAATTTCCTTGATTAAAGGTCGTATTCACATCGTCGAAAAGAACACGTTTTCCAAATTGAACGGATAGATTAGAAACTGATAACATAATAAGCGTATAATTTAAATTTTTGCAAAAATAGTCAAAAGCATCAACAACCTAAAACAAAAGCAATCTTATTAATATTTAACAGTGAATTAACAGCAGATGTAGCTTGCAACTTTTATTTTTGTCTTTGGTCCAAATGAAACTAATTATCTTAAACAGAGTTATGAAGCATCTTTACTTTTTATTATTTCTTATGTTGACTTTTGTGTCTTGTAAAAAAGATGCCAAGCAGAACGAAGGTGATATAGCCTATCTAGGTGGTGAAATAATAAATCCTTCCAATAACTATGTCGTGTTGCTTAAGGGAAACGCTGTTATTGACACAGTGCCACTGGATGTAAAGAACAGATTTCATTATAAAATTGAAGAACTAAACCCAGGCTTATATACGTTTTCGCATGGCGGTGAAATTCAAATGGTATTACTTGAACCTAACGATAGCCTTATGCTCAGGCTAAATACAATGGAGTTCGATGAGTCCTTGGTTTTTACTGGTAATGGAGCAAAGAAGAACAATTACTTAATTAATTTATACTTAGATGGAGAAGTAGAGGATAAAATTGTTTTGGGGTTTAGCCATCTAACTCCGAAAGCCTTTGAACAAAAGTTAGATTCTATTAAGGACTTTAAGTTAAATAAATTGCGTGTGTTTATTTCGAAACAAAGAACCTCGAAGTTGTTTAACCAATTGGCTGAAACTAATATTAATTACGATTACTACTTGAGCAAAGAAATCTATCCGTTTATTAACTATACTAAAAACGAGCGAGATAATTTTGAAGCTTTGCATGAAGATTTTTATAGCTATAGAGATAACATAGATTATAATGATGAGAGCTTAGTGGACTATTTCCCATATTCTTCATTTTTAAAACATCACTTTGAAAACTTAGCACTATCTGAACACTTTAAGCATTCTAATGATAGTGTTTACGATAAAAGGTCTACCGACTATAGTTTAACTAGATTACAGTTAATAGATAGTTTAATGACAAATGAAAACATTAAAAACTCCTTGTTGATTAGTGCGGTAATTGAGTTTGTTAGTAATAATAAGGATGTGGATACTTACAACAAAATATTAGAGTCATTTCTAGCTAAGAGCAGCAATGCGAATCATAAAGAGTATGTAAGTAACCTTGTAAATGCTCTAATAAGTTTAAAACCAGGAAATCCGCTACCAAGTGTTGAGGTAATTGATGTCCTTAACAACGAAATGGACTTAAGCTCGATGGTAAAAAATAATAAACCTACGGTTATTTTCTTTTGGTCTCAGGCTACAGCAATGCACGTAGAAGAATGCCATAAAAAAGTAACCGAGCTAAAGGAAAAGTATCCAGAGGTTAGGTTTATTGGAATAAATGCTAATAATGATAATGTGGATTTGTGGAAAAAAACTTTAGAAAGGTATCGTTTTGAAACATCTAGTGAATACCTTTTTAAAGATCCAAAAGAGGCAAAGCAAACCTTGGCCATTTTCCCAATTAACAAAGTAATTATTTTAAATAAAAAAGGAGTAATAGAAAATTCCCATGCCAACATGTTCTCTATTAATTTTGAAGAAGAACTGTTAGGTATTATAAATCAATAAAAAAAGCCCCAATATAAAATTGGGGCTTTAAGTTTTTTTTAAAGGGTAACAGTTAGTTTCCTTTTTTATAATCTTCTAAAAACTTAGCTAATCCAATATCTGTTAAAGGGTGTTTTAAAAGGCCTTCAATAGCGCTTAATGGACCAGTCATAACATCAGCTCCTAACTTAGCACAATCTATAATGTGCATAGTATGGCGTACGGAAGCCGCTAAAATTTCAGTTTCAAATCCGTAGTTATCATAGATGTGTCTGATTTCGCCAATAAGGTTCAAGCCATCAGTGGAAATATCATCAAGTCTACCAATAAATGGCGAAACATAAGTTGCACCTGCCTTTGCAGCTAATAAAGCTTGACCTGGAGAAAACACTAAAGTAACATTCGTTTTAATTCCTTTATCAGAAAAATATTTACAAGCTTTAATGCCGTCTTTAATCATAGGTAGTTTTACAACAATCTGTTCGTGTAGTTCTGCTAAGGCTTCTCCTTCACGAACCATACCCTCAAAATCTGTTGAAATAACTTCAGCACTTACATCTCCATCAACAATATTACAAATGTCTACATAGTGTTTTAAAATGTTGTCATGTCCAGTAATACCTTCTTTTGCCATTAATGAAGGGTTTGTTGTAACGCCATCAAGTACACCTAAATCTTGGGCTTCTTTAATTTGGTCTAAATTGGCAGTATCAATAAAAAATTTCATAAATAATTGTTTTTAAATTCTTTTTTAAGAGAATTGCGTTGTGTTTATTCCGAAACTTCGGTTATGCAAAATTACAATTTATAATGTTTTAGTCCTCGTATTACTTAGCAAAAATCTGTTGCTAAATCAAGAGCTAGTTTATTCTTTAACTAGGTTAATTGCTCGAATTTTATTTTATAACTTATAATGCTTTAATAAAAGCCTCTCGTAAGTCTTGTCAGGTAGAATTCTTTTTAGAACAATAGAAAACTTTTGCATGAATTCACCTATTTTATAATGAATCTTAGGCTTAGGCGTATTAATTATATTAAAGATTGCCTTAGCCATTAATAATGGGTCTTTTCCTTCATCAACATGCGTATCCATGAGCTTTAGGGTGTTGCCATAGGGCGTTTTATAAGGTGAAGCCTCTAAAATAGGAGCATGGTATCGACCTGATGCAATATTAGTGGCAAAATCTCCTGGGGCTACATTAGTCATCTGTATATTGAAGTCCTTTAACTCCATTCTAAAAGCTTCAGTAACTAATTCAAGGGCGCCTTTACTAGCGCTATAAATTCCTCGATAAGGTAAACCCATATAGCCAGCAATGGAAGTAACATTGATAATTAGTCCGGACCCATGGGAACGCATGCTAGGTAATACTGCCTTAATGACGTTAATAGGACCAAATAAGTTAGTTTCGAAGTTGTTTTTAATTTCAGATTCCGGAATTTCTTCAATAGGCCCGGTAATACCAACTCCTGCATTATTAATCAAAACATCTATATGGCCTTCTTTAGAAAGAACATAAGAGATAGCACCTGAAATAGAGTCTTTTTTAGTAACGTCTAGAGCAACGATAGGAAATTTACTGTCAGAATATTTTTCCGGAGATCTACTCGTTCCGTATACAATAAATCCCTTTTGGATTAGAAATTCGCCAACAGATTTTCCTATTCCTGAAGACCCGCCAGTAATCAAAACAATTTTAGACATATAGATAAAAGTGTATTAAAATTGTAAAATTAAGAATGAATTGCAAATAGTAGCGGTAAAAAGAAAAAGATTTGAAAACCGGAGCTTTCAAATCTTTATTATTTTAATTCCTTTTCTTAAAATAGGCTTACGGAAAGTCACAAAAAAAAGGCAAGTTACCTACATCACACTGCTACGACCATTTACCTTTGCTGCGTTCCCGCCCTGGAGGATTCAACAGGAGCTAGTTGTGTAGGACTTGCCTCGTGCAAAGATACAATCTTTTAATTTTATTGCAAGGATTTTTTAAACTGAAATTTAATAAATAACTTGGCTCAAAATTATAATGTAATCATGAAAACATTCAAATATCTTATAATCATATTTTTAGGAGGTTTTTTGCTCTCATGTGGAACTAATTCTGCACAGAAAAAAAATGATATTTCTATTAAAACGAATGCAGAAGGGCAGGCTATAACCGTAAATGAAACCCTTAAATTGGGGATTTCTAATCCAAAAAACCACGAGGTTGCTTCTGTAGAATTCAAAATTGATGGAAAACCAGTTACCGATCAGGTAGACTTAAATGAATTTAGGTTAGGTGAACATTTGGTTGAGGCCAATCTTAATATTGGTGGGACTGTTGAAACTATCTCACAAAAAATAACGATTCTAAACAATCAAACTCCAAAAGTGTATTCATATAAAATTATAAACGAATACCCACACGATATTACTTCATATACGCAAGGCTTAGAGTTTTTTAATGGCCAATTGTATGAAAGTACGGGGCAATATGGAGAATCTAAACTTAGAAAAGTAGATTATAAAACGGGAGAAGTTTTAAAAAACATCAATTTAATCGATGAGTATTTTGGCGAAGGTTTAACCATTTTAAATGATAAAATTTATCAGCTAACATGGAGAAGCGGAACGGGACTGGTTTACGACCTAAATACCTTTGAAAGAACAGGGAGTTTTAAATATGGCAACAGTAAAGAAGGTTGGGGAATATGTAATGATGGTAAAATGCTCTATAAAACGGATGGAACTGAAAAAATATGGACTCTTGATCCAGAAACCTTAACCGAAGTAAGTTTTATTCAGGCGTATCACAATAAAGGAAAAGTAGTTGAGTTAAACGAGCTAGAATGGGTTAATGGTAAAATTTATGCCAACCGTTACAACAAAAATGGCGTAGCTATAATAAATCCTAAAAATGGAGCGGTTGAAGGGGTAATCGATTTTACACCTTTAAGAAAAAAAGTTACTCAACATCCTAAACTTGATGTGTTAAATGGAATTGCTTATAATCCAGATACTAAAACCTTCTTTATAACAGGTAAACGTTGGGACAAACTGTTTGAAGTAGAAATAATAGAAAATTAATTTTGAAAACTTACGAGAGCTTTTTAACGGTTAAACATGATGATTTAGACGACCTAAACCATGTAAATAATGTGCGTTATGTGCAATGGGTTCAGGATGTTGCTAAAGAACATTGGGTTACTTTTGCTCCCGAAGAAATAAGAGACGCCTATTTTTGGGTAATGCTAACTCATTTTATAGAGTATAAGCGTCCAGCCGTATTTGGGGATGCTATTAAACTGAAAACCTATATTACAAAATCTGAAGGTGTAACATGTAAACGAGTGGTTGAAATTATTAATAATACGACCAATAAACTTCTAGCTAAATCTGAAACAACTTGGTGTTTTATAAGTTCAAAGACTTTAAAACCAGCAAGAATTACGGATGAGGTTTTTAAAATATTTTGCTAAAATCACGTTTTCATACAAAATCATCAATTCAAAAGTTATATTTTTACCAAGTACGTGATGCACTATTAATAAATGATCATTAAAAAATGAAGCAAACCTTTTATCTTATTCTTTGTTTAAGCATTTTAGTTTTTAGCAGTTCTTGTAGAAAGGATTTGGATTTCGGACCAAGTTCAGGAAACTTGGAGTTTTCAAAGGATACAGTGTATTTAGATACAGTATTTACTAATATAGGATCAAGTACCTACAACCTTAAGGTATATAATAGAAGCAGTAACGATATTAGTATTCCTTCACTTAAATTGGCTCTAGGAGAAAATTCAAACTATCGGTTAAATGTAGATGGCATGCCTGGAAAAGTGTTCGAAAATGTCGAAATTCTGGCAAAAGATAGCATGTACGTTTTTATAGAATCTACGATTGACATTAATAATTTACCAAATACTAATGGTGAATTTTTATATACCGATAAAATAGAATTCGATTCAGGCTCGAACCTGCAATCTGTGGAATTAGTAACCCTGGTAAAAGATGCTATTTTTATTTATCCGGATAAAGATAATACGACTGGAGTTGTTGAAACCTTGACCATAAATATAGGAGGAGAGCTAATTGAAACAGATATTCAAGGACGTTATTTGTTACCAACCGAATTGAACTTTACAAATCAAAAACCTTATGTAATTTACGGTTATGCGGCCGTTCCAAATAATGAAACCTTGACTATTGATGCTGGAGCACGAGTACATTTTCATGCCAATTCAGGAATTTTAGTGGCTGAAGGTGCTAGTCTACAGGTAAATGGCGCCTTAAGTTCCGATCAGGACTTGTTGGAAAATGAAGTGATTTTTGAAGGTGACAGACTAGAACCTGGGTTTTCTGATATTCCAGGACAATGGGGAACCATTTGGTTGCTTGATGGTAGTATAAATAACAACATCAATTATGCAACTATTAAAAATGGAGCTGTTGGTATTTTATGTGAAGGAAATCCAAATGAAGTAAACAACAAATTGACCATCACTAATTCAAAAATTTATAATTCTAGTAACTTCGGAATATTAGGAAGAAGAACTTCAATTTTAGCTGAAAACTTAGTAATTAATAACTCCGGACAAAGTAGTTTCGCTGCTACTTTTGGAGGGAAATACAATGTAACTCATAGTACGCTTGCCAACTATTGGAGAAATAGCTTTAGACAGTTTCCAACCTTATTGGTTAATAATTTTCTGTTAGACGCAGATAACGTAGCCTATTTAGCCGATTTAACTGAAGCAAATTTTAGTAATTGCATTATATATGGAAACGATAGTATAGAGTTTATTTTGGATGAAATAGCTGATCCTGGCGTGGTTTTCAATTTTAAGTTTACAAACAACTTGATGAGGTTTCAGGATAATAACAATAATTTTACTGGCCCTAACTACAATTTCAACGATTCGGCATTGTATGAAGGGAATATTTTAAATCAAAATCCTGATTTTAAAGACAGCGATAAGAACCAAATGATAATAGGTGAGGAGTCTAACGCAAATGGTTTAGGAAATCCAGTTTATGCCAATCAAGTACCAAACGATATTTTAAATGTAAGTAGAACCAATTCTCCGGATGCTGGAGCTTATCAGCATATTACATTTTAATAACACTCTAAAAATTAAACATAAAAAAAACCTGCTTTATTAGCAGGTTTTTTATTTTATATGAAGTTTTTAAACTTATGCGAATAAAGGAAAGTCACTCATCATAGCATTAACCTTTCCGGCAATAGCTTCTAGTTTTTCCTCATTTTGATAATTCATAAGCGCTTCGTCAATTAAAGCTACAATGCCCTCCATGTCTTTTTCTTTTAAACCTCTAGTTGTAATCGCTGGAGTTCCAATTCTAATTCCAGAAGTTACAAACGGCGATTTATCGTCAAATGGAACCATGTTTTTGTTTACAGTAATATCGGCTTTAACTAAAGCTTGCTCAGCATCTTTACCTGTAATATTTTTATTTCTTAAGTCAATTAACATCATGTGATTGTCTGTACCGCCAGAAATAATATGGTAATCTCTTTTTACGAAAGCTTGAGCCATAGCTTCGGCATTCTTTTTCACTTGCAGCATATAATGTAAATACTCATCCGTTAAAGCTTCACCAAAAGCAATAGCCTTAGCAGCAATAATATGCTCTAATGGTCCACCTTGGTTACCAGGGAATACGGCAGAATCCAATAAAGATGACATTTTACGTAAACTTCCGTTTTTAAGTTTCAAACCAAACGGATTATCAAAATCCTGTCCCATCATAATCATTCCTCCTCTTGGACCACGTAAAGTTTTGTGGGTAGTAGTAGTTACAACATGACAATGAGGTAGCGGATCGCTTAAAATACCTTTAGCAATAAATCCAGCAGGATGAGCAATATCTGCCATTAGCAAAGCACCCACGCTATCAGCAATTTCTCTAAAGCGTTTGAAATCCATATCTCTCGAGTAGGCAGAAGCTCCTGCAATAATTAATTTTGGCTTTTCTTTTAAAGCCATTTCAGCCACATGATCGTAATCAATTAAGCCTGTTTCTTTATTAACACCGTAAAATACAGGATTGTATAATTTTCCTGAAAAATTCACGGGAGACCCATGGGTTAAATGTCCGCCATGAGATAAGTCGAAACCAAGAATTTTATCTCCAGGTTTTAAACAAGCAGCAAAAACAGCTGTATTTGCTTGGCTTCCAGAATGAGGTTGTACGTTAACATACTCAGCATTAAATAAGGTTTTTGCTCTGTCTATGGCAAGTTGTTCTACTTCATCCACAACTTCACAACCACCATAATAACGTTTTCCAGGATACCCTTCGGCATACTTGTTGGTTAAAACAGAGCCAGCAGCTTCCATTACTTGGTTGCTTACAAAGTTCTCGGAAGCAATCAATTCAAGACCTTCCAGTTGTCTGTGTTTTTCAGCTTCGATTAATTCGAAGATTTGTTCGTCGCGTTGCATCATTTTAATAGTTTTTTATTTCAATAAATCCCCAATGGGTTTTGATGAAAATCTTGTTATCGTTAAAATCATGTCAAAAATAACAAATAGATTAGTTTAATTCATCAAAAAACATATATTTACTTCGCTTTTAAGATTTCTTTAGAGAATCGAGAGAAACTACATTTTTTCTTTATTATTAGTATAAAAATAAAAAGTTATGTAGGTTTGAATAGATTTTTAATAATATAAAAATATACACAATGGTTATGTCATTATCAGCTAACGATCCAGATAGAAAATCGTGGTTACATGTAGATAAAAACTCGGATTTTCCAATACAGAACATTCCTTTTGGTGTATTCCTAACACGAGACGATATTATTACCATCGGAACGCGAATTGGGGATACGGCTATCGACTTAGGAGCTTTACATCAATTAGGTTATTTTGAGGGAATTCCTTTGACTGATGATATCTTCTTACAAGACACCTTAAACGATTTTATCGCAGATGGTAGAAAAACCTGGCGCTTAGTAAGAAATAGGATTGCAGATATTTTTGACGCTGAAAATGATGAATTAAAAAATAACCTGAAGCATAAGGAAATTGTTCTGTTTCGCTTAGACGAAATAGAAATGCAATTACCGGTTCATATTGGAGATTATACCGATTTTTACTCAAGTATAGAACATGCTACTAACGTGGGGACAATGTTTCGTGATCCGGAAAATGCCTTAATGCCAAACTGGTTGCATATTCCTGTAGGATATCATGGAAGAAGTAGCTCTATTATTCCTTCAGGAATTCCTATTCATAGACCTCAAGGTCAAACCCTGCCTGCAGGTAGCGAGACACCAGTTTTTGGACCTTCAAGATTAGTAGATTTCGAACTTGAAATGGCTTTTATTACAACTGCGGCAAACGATTTAGGAGAACCTATTCCTATTGATGAAGCAGAAGAGTATATTTTTGGTTTGGTGTTGTTTAACGACTGGTCGGCTAGAGATATCCAAAAATGGGAATATGTGCCATTAGGTCCATTTTTAGCGAAAAGTTTTGCATCGTCTATTTCACCATGGATTGTTACTTTAGATGCTTTGGAACCTTACCGCGTTGCAGGTCCAAAACCATTAAAGCCACAATTACCTTATTTACAATATAAGGGAGATAAAAGTTACGATATTAAATTAGAAGTAGCCATTAAGCCAAAAACAGCCAAAGAAACGGTTGTAAGTAAGTCTAATTTTAAATATATGTATTGGAATATGGCGCAACAATTGGCGCATCATACGGTTAATGGTTGTCCGGTAAATTCAGGTGATATGATGGGGTCCGGAACTATTTCAGGACCAACACCAGATTCTTACGGTTCTATGTTGGAGTTAACGTGGAGAGGCGAAAAACCAATTACTTTAAATGACGGAACAGAGCGTAAATTTATAAACGACTACGATACGGTTATTATGCGTGGACACTGCGAAAAAGATGGCACCAGAATTGGTTTTGGTGAAGTCTCAACTCAGTTGCTTCCCATATTTACTCCGAAGAAAAAATAAATAGAAATGAAGCGACCATCTGGTCGCTTTTTTTGTTTTAATAAACATCCCAAACCACATGCGACAAATAAGCTTAATACTAATCTTAATTTCTTTGGTTTCTTGTAAATCTGAAACAGAACAATTAAAAACTTTAAAACCGGGAACCTATCAAGCGCTTTTAAAAGTAAACGATAGCTTAGACATGCCTTTTGTTTTTGAAGTTTTAAGTAAAGAGAGGCTTCAAATTTTTAATGCTGATGAAGTGATTGAAGTGGATGAGATTATTTATAGAAAGGACTCTGTTTTTATAAAGCCACCAGTTTTTGAAAGCTATATAGCAGCAAAAATGACTGAAACAGGTTTGGAAGGAAATTATATTAAGGACGATTTAAATCGTACCGTTCCGTTTAAAGCTGTTTTTGGAAAACTCAACCGTTTTGAAGTGAACAAACAACCAGAAGTAAATATCTCAGGAAATTGGGAAACCATGTTTAGTCCAGATTCAGAATCTGATAATTATATAGCTAAAGGTGTTTTTGAGCAGGTGGAAAATAAAGTAACAGGAACTTTTAGAACGAAGACTGGCGATTACAGATATTTGGAAGGAGTTGTTGATGGTAATCAATTAAAACTTTCCACTTTCGATGGAGCTCATGCCTATTTGTTTATGACAACGCTTACAGATAGTAGTATGCAAGGGATGTTCTACTCAGGGAACCATTATAAGGAGCCTTTTGTGGCGAAACGTAACGATGACTTCGAATTACCTGACGCGAACAATTTAACCTTTCTAAAGGAGGGTTTTGACAAATTGGCTTTTTCTTTCCCAGACGAAAGTGGAAAAATGGTTTCATTGGAAGACGAACGGTTTAAAAACAAAGTAGTATTAGTACAAATTATGGGTACTTGGTGTCCAAATTGCTTGGATGAGAGTAAGTATTTTACTGAGTTTTATAAAAATAACAAAGACAAAGATTTTGAAATTATCGGTCTGGCTTTCGAATACACGAAAACCGAAGAAAAGGCCTTTGCAAACATAAAAAGATTAAAAGATAGGTTGAATATTGAATATCCTATATTATTAGCGCAATACGGTAGTTCTAGCAAAGTGTCTGCGCAAGAAAAACTCCCAATGTTAAATCAGGTATTGAGCTATCCAACAACTATTTTTATTGATAAAAACGGTGCAGTGCGTAAAATACATACCGGATTTAATGGACCCGCTACAGGTGAGAAGTATACAGAGTTTACGAGTGAGTTTGAAGAATTTGTTAATGGGTTGTTGAAAGAATAGTCTTTAAACCATTTTTTCTAAAAAACGTCCATATTTGTTAGTGCTGCCATAACCTTCAACAAACTCATCATTTTCAAAAATAGTTTTGCCTCCAACCATTACTCGTGAAACGACACCTTTATTCCTGTTGACAAGTCTTTCGTGATTTCCAAACTCTTTAATAATGCCAATTTCAACATCTTCTGTAATGTTATGAAAATTTTTAGGATTGATAAGGACTAAGTCAGCAAGTTTGCCTACTGCAAGATGCCCGCAATCTATATGAAACCAGTCTCCTTGTTCTTTTGTAAGTCGCCAAACACATTGCTCCATGGTCATGATGGGTTGGCCTTTTTCAATAGATTCCTGAACTATTTTCATCATTTTTAAAGGGAAATTATAAAAAGCCATATTGTTTAAGTGTGCTCCTGCATCTGAAAAACTAATTAAGTTGTACGGGAAATTATATAGCCTTTTGTATTTATTTGGCCTATCGTTGGCTATGGTCGTGGTCCATCTTATCTGTTTATCGTATTGGATAATCGTGTCTAAAAATAAATCAACTGGATGCATTCTTTTTTCTTCAGCTAATTGATAGAAGTTTTTCCCAATCATACTTTCATCGGGGCAAGCTATAATGGTTGTTTTGCTTAAATCCTTATGCCATACCTTTGGAGCAAATTTATTCTTGATTTCCTTCTTAAAATTATCTCGAAACTCTTGGTTTTTTATAAGCTCATCTCTTGTATCTAATTCTTTTGCAAGATGTCTAAGGGCTTCACCACTTGGAAATTCTTCAAACATTACAGAATCTACACCATCGTAATATACGGTAAATGGACATGGCGGCGATTGCATTC
>Ga0209075_1000014_pt1 | contig 115860 bp, 105 predicted proteins | sample Stecom2011_FD_187523 | JGI IMG/M metagenome (GOLD analysis project Ga0209075, IMG submission 187523) | Agricultural soil microbial communities from Utah to study Nitrogen management - Steer compost 2011 (SPAdes) (version 2) | ecosystem: Environmental > Terrestrial > Soil > Agricultural land... | reverse complement strand
CGTTGATTACTAACTCTGGTGTATTAATAGTTATAATTTGCTCCACTGTTGCTGTTGCTCCACAATTATCTGTAAGGGTAAATGTTCTTGTAACAACAATAGGACAAGTTTCGGAAGCACTATCTAAATAAGTTATGCTTGCTAAATTTTCTTCTTCAAAACCACCTCCTTCAGCTGTAAATTCAGCTTCTGTTATAGTGACTTCTGTTTCAGAATATTCTAAATAAATTGTAGGCTCGTTTATAAGGTCGCTAGTTTCACAACCTTCTAATGATTTGTTAGCAGGTGCTGTTGTAATAATAGGAGCAACAGCATCTAAAACTTCTATCTCATAATTACCAGTAGCTGAACATTCAGTATCATTATCACTAATAGTTACAGTGTAGGTTCCAGCAGTTAAGCCAGTTAAGATTGCTGAATCTAAACTAGGATCAATAGTACCATTATAAGACCAAACGTAAGTGTAGTTTCCTGAGCCACCCTCGACATTTAAAGTAATAGAACCATTACTACTGTCTGTACAACTTTCATTAATTATTTCTTCTGTTATTGTTATGTTATCATAAACTGAAACTGTAAATGGCACTTTTTCTCCCATACAATTTCCGTCAAGTCCTTCAGCCGCATAATAGGTAAACTCTCCTACTGTATCTGTAGGTGGGGTAAATAAAGGTTGTCCAACAGTGTTTGGGTTATTATCAGTATAAAACAACACTACGTGGTTAGGATTTGTTGTAGTTCCAGTTATTGGTGATGCAACTTCATTTAAACAATATTCAAAATTTTCAACAGTTGGAACCGTTTCAATATTAGCTACTTCAATTGTGAAAATATATATACAAGTTGTGTCTCCTGGAGGTACAGCGTAGTATGTTGAAACACCCGGAGTTGCTGGAAATGGGTTTGTATTGGTATATTGAATTGAAGAAGGTGTTAATGGGTATATATTATAAAAAGTTGATCCTAGAGGGAATTGTGATGAAACTACAGATACAGGTATGGTATTAGCAGTTGAGTTGCAGAAGAAAAACTCTCTTTCTTCTGAAATACCTATACAATTATCTAAAATAAACTGTTCCGAGTCTATATCAATATATATAGGATCTATATTAGGTTCTCCTTGACAAATACCATTTTGTTGGTAACCTTGAATTAAAGGAAGAGTATATGGAGAACCAGAAGTAGCCCCTATTCCTGAGATGTATCCACCTACTATTACAATTCTTGGTGCACAATTATTATTTACAAGTATTGAGCAATCTTCAGTGGCCTTTAGTTTAAAGGTAATGTCTGCTAAGAGTGTATTTATATCCGTGTTGATTGGTAAATAGTCAAATTCCCAAACAATAGCTCCAGTAGCACCTTCGTTAGGATCAAAATACGGAGCAGTTTGTATAACTCCAGAGTCATATATATTAGAAGTGATACTTGGATTAATATAAGTTGACGTAAAAGGAATTGGAACAACAAGTTTTGCATTTTCAATAGCTTCTGTACCTTTGTTTCTTATTTCAATACCATATTCAATGGTATCTCCCGGTTCAACAACTATATTAGAGCCTGAAGGAGGAACACCATTAATTGTGTTTGTTGCTAACACTCCTTCTGAAACCGGTATATATGCATCAACGGACATTGTCATATTAAAAATAACATAGGTGTCTTGATTAGAACCATATCTAAACCTTGTTTGAGTTTGGCCGTTAGCAATTAATTGATTGTTAGTATTGTTTAGGTTAAACATGCTAATGTCTAAACCAGTATTATTAGTGTTGTTAGGAGTTCTTGGATTACCACCTGTTACAATGGAAGAGTTAAAGAAGTTGTTTGTTGAATTTCCTGAGTGACTTAAAGAAACCCAAGCGTTGTTATTAGCATTTCTAATACTGAAGAAATCACCAGAAATACTTCTGTCACCTTCACCTGCCATTAATCCTAATTTAATATTTACATCTCCAGCTTGAACTGCATTAAAACCTGATACAGGTAGTTCGTAAGCTGTTGTAGAACCAGTACCACCATTATGCTCAACAAATGCATATCCGTCAAATATGGTAACGTCTCTCCAGTTCATTTTGGAGTTTTCATATATTACTACAAGGCTCCATCCTCCATAATACCCAATAGAACCACCATTCCCTTGACTTAAGGCTAAATCAGCAACCCAATATTCTCCTAATCCATTGTTTCTAACTTGGTTAGTTACTTCTTTGAAACCTACATACATGCCTTCTTTTCCTGGATACAATATTTGGTTTGCATCTGCTTGATGAACTACATAATCACTATCATTAGGACCTTTTAGTTTAATAGTTCTTTTTTGAAGATTTGTTAAATAGCTATCATTCCCTCGTCCAGACCAATAAAGCCCAGCGAATAGAATATTAGAACATTCTGGATTAGCTCCGTTTTCTTCAGAAAATGTTAAGGTAGCTGAAGAAGAGTTTGTTGTACTTGGGTTACCATCTAAGTCAACAAATACCATGTTGGTATTACTATTAGTGGAACTGTTATTTAAACCAGTAACCGTTAAGTTAGAGTTTCCAATAAGTGTAAAATCACCTTTAATACTATAGAGTTTTATGTCTGGTGTATATTGTGATGATCGTTGGGTAAAGGGCTCTAATACTTGAGAAAAAGTAGAGCTAGCGAAAGAGCAAATAAGTATAAACATACTTATTGTCTTTTTATTAAATAAAACAGAATTTATAGTAAACTTTTTCATACTGATATGACTTTTACGTTGTGATATTTTTATGTTTATCGAGGAATATTTACCCCATAATAATTAAGAATATTACTAGAAGGAACATTCGAAAACATGTTTTCTACTTGCTGCTTAGAGGCCTGGATCTCACAGTTTATGTATACGCATTTAAGGTTGCTTAAGTTGCTAAATGCATCTAAGTAATTAATTCTCGCATTTAAATCATTTAAACTATTTACATTAATTATAATAGATTCAACGTTACTTAAATCTAAGTTGTTTAACGTTGCTAAAGACGCTACATCGGTATAAAGTCTTTTGTAATTTTCTTCGCTAAAGGTTAATCTGCCGTTAGTGTAGTAACCACTTTCTTTATATTCATAAACATATTCTTTAAGTTCTGTATTGGAAGTGTTAACAGCAGTTCTAGAGGTATTACTGAATAACTGCACATCATTACTTTGGGCAATGGAATTATTAAAAGTAATTAAAGTCAATAACAGCAAACAAAAAGAAAGGATATTGGATGGGTTGGATTTCATAATTAGTTTGTTAAATATATTAGTACTTAAGTTTTTTTAATATTCATATACAATGAATCAAGATTAAAATTTCAAAATTTCATCTTAAACGTTCAATACAATAATCTTGTACTGTTGTAGAGGGATGAACACTGAGTCTTCAGTGTATCCTGGATTACATGTTGTTTTTTGATTTTGGGTATATTTTTAATTAATAGCTTAGTAACAAATAAATAGAGATTCTTTAATGAAATCAAAAAATTATGTTAAGGAACTCATAAATTCGATAAGGAGCATTTTGTAAACACTTAGTCGATTAAATGAGATTATTAATCGATAGGAAATATGTGCAAATTCTTACTTTAAGTTAACTTTTAATTTTTTTTATACACTTTATTAAGTTTGATGTTTTAATTATTTAGATTTATAATAGCTTTACTCAATGAGTAAAAACCATGTTATTTTATCGATATAAAATTATTGTTGGTCGGTAAAAAATGTATTTAATCGATATGAGATGAAAAAATTAATACTTGTCAGACATGCGAAATCATCTTGGAATGAAGGTGTAAAAGACCATGATAGAGGGTTAGAGAATAGAGGTTTTACCGATGCAAATTTAGTGTCGTTGAATTTTAAGGAATACCTTTTAATTCCCGATAAAGTAATTTCTAGTACAGCTAAAAGGGCCAAAACTACAGCTCAGATATTCTTAAAAAATTTAGAAATAGACCCTGGAAAATTGGAGTTGAATAAAAATGTTTATGATTTTTCTGGAGAAAACCTAGTTAAGACTATTAAAGAAACTCCTGATAATTTTGATGTTTTAATGGTCTTCGGACACAATTACGCTTTAACTGAATTTGTTAATACTTTTGGAGATATGATTATTGAAAATGTTCCAACTAGTGGACTTGTAGTTATAGAGTTCCATACGGAATCATGGCAGTATATTTATAAAGGACAAACTTTAAAAGTAATATTTCCTAGAGATTTAAGAGAGTAATAAAGGAGGAAATAAATCTAAAAAATTTAGTTTTAAATTTTAATTCACTTTAAAACCCTTCAAATTATTAAGTTGAATTTCAAAATTTTAAAATTCCTAAATAAAAGATTTTATTATACTTGAAAACACTAGAAGTTGGTAGGTAATCTATTCAATATTACATTTTAATGGAATATATTTGTAAGACTTAAATTAACCTTTGAATGACAAAAAGAGATAAACCTAATTATAATTATATAAACAGGGAAATAAGCTGGTTGCAATTTAATGCCAGAGTTCTGCAGGAAGCAGCAGACAAGAATGTACCATTAATTGAAAGATTAAGGTTTCTAGGTATATTTTCTAATAATTTGGATGAGTTTTTCAAGGTAAGATATGCTACAGTAAAGCGTATTGTTGAAGCAGGTAAGGATGCCAAAAGTGTTCTAGGTGGGATTAAGGCAAATGAACTTCTTGAAGAAATAACCCAAATAGTAATCAACCAACAAAGCGAAAGTCTCGAGATTTTAAGCAATATTCAAAAAGAGCTTGAGAAAGAAAATATTTTTGTAATTAATGAAGATGACATTGACGAGAATCAGCATAAATTCATCAAACAGTATTTTATAAAGAAAGTAAGTCCGGCTTTAGTTACCATAATTTTAAGTAATCAAGTAGATCTCCCTAATTTAAAAGATAGTGCATCATACTTGGCTGTAAAAATGACTTTACATAATGGACATGGTTGTCAGTATGCCTTAATTGAAATATCAAAAGCTATGGATCGTTTTGTGGTTCTGCCAGAAAAAAACGGAAAGAGCTACATTATTATGTTGGACGACTTATTGCGCTATTGTTTAGACGATATTTTCAACATTTTCCATTATGAAAAAATTTCGGCTCACATGATTAAAATCACAAGAGATGCTGAACTAGATTTTGAAAGTGATTTAACTAAAAGTTTTATAGAAAAAATTTCTGACAGTGTTAAGCATAGACAAATAGGGGAGCCTGTTCGATTTGTTTATGATAAAATGATAGATCCAGAAACCTTATCCTATTTAATGTCTAAAATGGGAATTGATTCTCATGATAGTATTATTCCTGGAGGAAGATATCATAACCGAAGAGATTATATGGCCTTTCCTAGTTTAGGAAGAACAGACTTACTCTACAGTAAAATTGAACCATTAGCCATTAAAGACTTAAGTTTAGAAGATAGTATTTTTGATAGTGTTGCTAAAAGAGATTATTTGCTTCATGCACCATATCAAACTTTTGCCTATGTTGTTAAATTTCTTAGGGAGGCTGCTCTCGATCCAAAGGTAGCTACCATTAAAATTACTATTTATAGGTTAGCTCAAATTTCTCATGTTGCTAGTTCTCTAATTAATGCCGCTAAAAACGGTAAAAAAGTTACTGTGTCAATTGAAATTCAAGCACGTTTTGATGAACAAGCCAATATAGATTATGCCCAGCAAATGGAAAATGAAGGCGTGAATTTAATTTTTGGTGTTCAAGGATTAAAAGTCCACAGCAAAATGTGTGTAATAGAACGTGAAGAAAAAAACAAATTAAAACGTTATGGGTTTATAAGCACGGGGAATTTTAACGAATCAACTGCTAAAATATATACGGATTTCACTTTGTTTACTTCAGATCAGAGAATATTGAAAGATTTGAATAAAGTGTTTAGTTTCTTCGAAATTAATTACAGAATCTATAGATACAAACACATTATTACGTCGCCTCATTATACCCAAAAAGCCTTTTTTAAGCTTATAAATACTGAAATTCAGAATGCTAAAGCAGGAAAGCCAGCCTATATTAGGTTAAAAATGAATAGCCTTTCTAGTTTTAAAATGGCCGATAAATTGTATGAAGCTAGTAAAGCAGGAGTTAAAGTACAAATGATAGTTAGAGGTATTTGCTGTTTAATTCCTGGAGTGAAAGGTATGAGTGAAAACATTGAAGCAATTAGTATAGTAGATAAGTTTTTAGAACATACTAGACTCTTTATTTTCTGTAATAATAACGACCCAAAAGTGTATATTTCATCAGCGGATTGGATGACTAGAAACATAGAAAATAGGGTGGAAGTAAGTTGTCCTATCTATGATGAGGATATTAAAAAAGAACTTATAGAAACATTTAATATTTGTTGGAGCGATAATGTAAAGGCTAGAATTTTAAACGAATCGCAGAAAAATGAATACAGAAAGAGTAAAGGGCCGAAAATACGTTCCCAGTTCGTCTTATACGATTACTACTCTAAAAAACTAGAAAATTAGTATGCTAAACATAAAAAAATACGCGGCTATAGATATAGGATCCAATGCTATTAGACTTCTTATAGCCAATATTATTGAAGAAGAAGGAAAAGAAACACGATTTAAAAAAAGTTCCTTAGTACGTGTTCCCGTGCGTTTAGGAGCCGATGTGTTTTTAGATCAATACGTTTCAGATTACAATAGAGACCGGATTGTGGACACCATGAAGGCCTTTAAGTTGTTGATGAAAACTCATAACGTCGTTAAATATAAAGCCTGTGCCACCTCGGCAATGAGAGAAGCTATAAATGGTAATGAAGTTGTTGAATTGGTTTATAAAAAAACAAAAATTAAAATAGATGTTATTGAAGGTGAAGAAGAAGCAGCTATTATTGCCGCAACAGATTTACATTCATATATAGATAAGAGCAAAACCTATTTGTATGTAGATGTAGGTGGAGGAAGTAGTGAGTTTACCATTATTGATAAAGGTGAAACAATAACTTCAAAATCTTTTAAAATTGGAACAGTTAGGTTGTTAAATGATATTGTAAAAAAAGAAACTTGGAACGAACTGGAAAAATGGATTAAGGAAAACACTAAATTATATGAAAAAATAGACGTTATAGGTTCTGGAGGAAACATAAATAAAATATTTAAAATTTCTGGGAAAGCAATGGGGAAACCATTAACCTATTTTTATCTAACTACGTATTATAATATGTTACAATCCTATTCCTATGAAGAACGCATTTCAGAATTAGATTTAAATCAAGATCGTGCCGATGTAATTATACCAGCTACTAGAATTTATTTGTCATCTATGAAGTGGAGTGGAGCTAAAGATATATATGTTCCAAAAATTGGATTGTCTGATGGAATTATAAAAAGCATCTACCGAAAAACAGTTTCTAGCAATACACAGTAGAAATCATACATTTGGTCTTTAAAGTATATTACATTTCATCAAAATATTTATATTAGATTCATTAGTAATTCTAAACTGCTTCTTTAAAATATTTTATTATGAAAAAAACATTACTTCTTTTAGCTTTTATTACAATTTCAACCTTGAGTTATTCGCAAAACAGCATGTATGGTGTACGAGCAGGATTAAATATTTCTAATTTAGATTTTGAACCCAACCCAACTTTTGAAAATAAGCATAGGAATGGATTTGCTATTGGTTTCTTTGGTGAGTACGATTTGTGCAAAACCTTTGCTATAGCTCCAGAAGTTCAGTTTTCAGCTGAAGGAGCGAAAGACAAAGATTTAAGATTAGATTATATCCAAATACCTGTTTTGGTTAAATATAGACTTAGTGAAAGGTTTTTAATTGGAGCTGGACCTATGGCAGGCGTAAAAGTTTGGGAACATGAAGATGGTAATAAAAACTTTGCGTTTTCAATGGTAGGAGGTTTGGAATTATTTATAACAAGCGAAATTTTTATAGATGCAAGATATCATTACGGATTTACCAATGTTATTGATAATAATTCTACATTCGAGGCTAAAAATAGCAACATACAAATTGGCGTTGGAGTAAAAATTTAAGATAATGATATTCAATAAAAAAAACTCCGATGATTTTTTAAAATCATTGGAGTTTTTTATTTAGTTGAATTGTAAATATCCTATTTAATACTACCCATGAATGGTTTCAGATTTACTCAAATCTTTCATGATTTCTGCTTCAAATTTTAGAAGCTGTTGCCATTTTTCATCTACTTCTTTTCTGTCTCCATATTGTCTTGCAAATCCTAAAAACATGGTGTAATGATTGGCTTCGCTTACCATGAGTTTTCTGTAAAATTCAGCAAGCTCTTTGTCTTCCAATTCTTCTGAAAGCAACCTAAACCGCTCGCAACTTCTAGCTTCAATTAAGGCTGCATAAAGTAATCTGTGTACAAGTTGAGTTGTTCTGCTTCCTCCTTTTGGAAAAAAAGTAATTAGTTTTAAAACATACTCGTCTTTTCTATCGCGACCTAAGGTCCAACCTTTTTCCAAAATCCGATCGTGAACCATTTTAAAATGACTAATCTCTTCTTTTACTAAAGCAATCATTTCTTGAACTAGTTCTGTATATTCTGGAAAACTAACTATTAATGAAATAGCTGTACTTGCAGCTTTTTGTTCGCAATAAGCATGGTCGGTTAATATTTCTTCAATATTTTTTTCTACAATATTTACCCAACGAGGGTCTGTTGGTAATTTTAATCCTAACATGATTTTTTGTTTAGCCATTTTTATAAAATTAACTAGTTATCGTTTGGTCAAACATCAAATTAATTAACGTATAGCTCAATCGAAAATATTTTTATTTTACTTTTTTTTTAGATTAAATATCTAAATCAAAGGTTCTTCTTAATGTTTCTATAGCTGGATTTTTTTCCAATAATTTCTCGTACTTATCCCTATCAGTAAACGCGTATTGCTTTTCCATTTCTTCATTTATTCCAATGGATAATTGCAAGTCGTAGTTATTTAAGGACTTTTTCAAAAATACCATCAATTCATACTGTTGACGTTCAAGTTCTACTTTGTTGGTAGAATTCGGAAACTCAAGGCAGATAGTTGTTCCATCCAGTTTTGGCGTATCAATCGAAAGAATGGAAGCTAAATTAAATTGTCCTTTTTCTTCTAATTGTTTAATAAAAGCATTCCAAAACGTCATAAATTGTTCTTCAGTAAATGCATCAGTTGGTAGATTTTCTTCATCTACAACTACTTCCATCTGTTTTATTTGATGTTCTTTCTTTGCTTGAATACTTTTTAACGACAAACCAGAAGTGGCTTTTTTGCCACTTTTTAAAGAAATCTTTGGAATTTCAGGTTTTGCTGTTTCAGAAACGGTGTTTTGAATTTTATTAGTACTCGTATTATTACTTCTAACCGGTTGACTATAAGTTTGAGGTTTGGTTTCTTGAAAAGAAGTTTGCTCAGGTTTCGATATAGATACAGGAATAGGTTTAATTCCTTTATTAATAAAGTAACTGGCCGGAATTATGAAGTTCTTACTATTTTTTTTTTCTCCATCAAAAGTGATAGAGGCAAGTTGCATAAGGCATAATTCAACGAGTAGTCGTTGATTTTTACTGGTTTTATACTTTAAATCGCAATCGTTTGCTAATTCTATTCCTTGAAGTAGGAATGGTTGAGAAGCCTTTTTAGACTGGATTAGATATTTTTCTTGGGTTTCTTCGCCTACTTCTAATAACTCTATAGTTTCAGAATTCTTACAAACCATTAAATCTCTAAAGTGAGAAGCTAAACCAGCAATGTAATGATGGCCATCGAACCCTTTGGCCAATATGCTATTAAACTGAACTAAAAGACTTGGTATATTATTTTCAAGAATAAAATCTGTACTAGTAAAGTAAGTTTCGTAATCAAGTACATTTAAATTTTCTGTTACAGCTTGTCTAGTTAAATTTTTTCCTGAGAAACTTACCACACGATCAAATATAGAAAGTGCATCACGCATAGCTCCATCAGCTTTTTGGGCTATAATGTGTAAGGCGTCATCTTCAGCTTCTATTCCTTGTTCTTGGGCAATGTATTTTAAATATTCCTTTGCATCTTTTACTGTAATTCGTTTAAAATCGAAAATTTGACAACGAGATAAGATGGTTGGAATAATTTTATGTTTTTCAGTGGTTGCAAGTATAAATATGCAATGTTTAGGTGGTTCTTCTAGTGTCTTTAAAAAAGCATTAAAAGCAGCTTGAGACAACATGTGAACCTCGTCAATAATATAGACTTTGTATTTTCCCACTTGTGGAGGAATCCGAACTTGATCTGTTAACTCTCTAATTTGGTCAACGCCATTATTAGAAGCGGCATCTAATTCAAAAATATTAAATGCAAAGTCTTCGTCTTCCTTCTCCGTTCCATCGCTGTTAATCATTTTAGCTAGGATACGGGCACAAGTTGTTTTTCCAACCCCACGTGGGCCTGTAAACAGAAGAGCTTGTGCTAAATGATTGCTTTCAATAGCATTTAATAAAGTATTTGTAATAGCCTGCTGACCCACAACATCTTTAAATGTTTGAGGTCTGTATTTACGCGCAGAAACTACAAAGTGATCCAATTTTACTGAATTTATTTTAGAAATTTTAAAATGCTAAACTTGAAAGTAACAAAGTTAAAAATAAGCTTTAAATTAAGTACTATTCCCGTCTATATTTAATAGGAGTTATTAACAAAGTTCCTAACGAGCTTAGTGTTTAAGAGTAATTAAAGGAGTTTTTTTCACTTCTCTGCATACAATTAAAACTCTAGGTAATTATACCTTTAATTCTAAATCTTTATTATGTACTTTTGCGCCAAGTAGATCGCCTTATCGCTGTCCTGATTTATTAGGATGGAGGAAAGTCCGAACACCATAGTGCAACATAGTGGTTAATGGCCACCAGTCGAGAGGCTAGGAAAAGTGCAACAGAAAGTATGTACAGGTAATGCTGTAGTGAAACCAGGTAAACTCTATGTGGTGCAATGTCATGTAAACCAATGCTTGAGGGCGGCACGCTCGATGTTGGAGGGTAGGCAGCTAAAGTGTTTTTGGTAACAAAACACTCAGATAAATGATAAGGGCTTTTCTTTTTTATAATTTATTTTTTAAAAAGAAAATGTACAGAATTCGGCTTATAGATTTGCTTAAATATCATAAACCCTTCAAGTTTTTGAGGGGTTTATTATTATAATTTATTCTTTTTGAATAGTTTTCAAAAATGAAATTTTATCAATTTATATCAATCCTCCTTTTTTACTATTTTTAGTTTTGCTTAAGAAGCAGAAAGAAAGCCCTATATGTTTGACGGAAATGGAAAAGCAATAGGAGGAAAAGAATTCTTTCGTAAATTAAGATCTAGTGTATATTTTAAAAGAGTTGTTGTAAATGATACAGCTGTAATTGCTAAGCTTTAGATTGAGAGAAATTAATAATAATGAAGGAATCCAACCTTTTTATATAACAGAAAAAGGGTTTCGTTATAAAACTGGAAAGTAGATTCTCTATGAGGATAAGTTAGACTTATTAAAAGATTTTTTTTTTTAATATAAACCTATACTTTGGAAGTGCGATTGTTTTAAAACCAAAAGGTAAATATTGTAAAGAATTAGGCGAATTCTCCACGTTTAATATTTCAGATAAAGCTTTGATAGATTGGTAGTTTTACGATGGATTTTCAAAAAAACTAAATATATTTCCGCCATAACTTTTAGAATAGCTAAAATTTTCTATTTCAGAAAGTACCGTGTGTTTGGAATGTTCTACAATTAAAATGCCATCTTCTTCCAATAAATTGTTTTTAAAAATTAGCTCTGGGATTTTAATAAAATTTTCAAGAGAAAAACCATAAGGAGGATCGGCAAAAATAATGTTCGATTTTTTTGTGGCTTTTTCTAAATAAGTAAACACATCACTTTTTATGGCTTGTATGGGCATTTCGAAACTTTTAGCAGTTTCTGTTATAAATTTAACACAACCATAGTCTCCATCAACACTTGTAATGTATGTAGTTCCTCTTGATGCAAATTCATAACTAATGTTTCCTGTGCCAGCAAAAAGATCTAATACAGTAATTTCATCAAAATAATACTGGTTATTAAGAATGTTGAATAGGGCTTCCTTAGCCATATCTGTGGTTGGGCGTACAGGTAATTTTTTTGGAGCAGTAATTCGTCTGCCTTTAAATTGTCCAGAAACAATGCGCATTAAAAACTTTGTATTAGAACAAAATCGGAATAGTCGGATTTTGGTTCGTTAAGGTATTTATAAGTATCGATACGTTTTCCAAAACTTATATGTCTGATGTATTTATATAAGATTTCATATAAATTGGATTCTTGTTCGATATCTCCCAAAAGTACGACATTTATTTTTTCAGGATTTAATTTTAACTGTTCTATAGTAAACAAGATATAATAAATGAAATCTTCTTTACTAGAATAATCGAAGGTGTTATATAAATTAAGTTTTCCTTGATTTGAAACTACAATTTCAAAATGGTCTTTATTTACATGTACGTATAACTTAACATTTTCCGAATGTTTTTCAATTTGTAAAATCTTGTCTACCAAAATGGTCGAGAAATGGCTATAAGTAAAGCTGCCAAAGGTGTCATAAATATAATTGTTTACATTTACGTAGGGTACATAAACACTAACACTATCATTAATATTCAGATGGTCGTAAGCTATAAAATCTGATTTAAGTATTTTTGAATTGAATTTTAAATAATCTGCTAAATAGTCCTCATTAAACAGAGCTTTAGGAACTATAGTAGCAAGTTCATTTATATAAATTACATGAACATTATTAAAATCTTCCTGAAGTTCTTTTTCTGTACTAAAAAGTAGTTTTAAAAAATCTAAAGCTTCAAAGGGAGAAAGTTTTTTGTCCTTTTCGAAATGCTTTAAATATGAAATAGTATTTGTATCCTGGTTTAGGATACAAAAAGAAAGTCCATTCAAGCTTATTTGAATGGACAAATCTAGATTATTTAATTTGTTATAAGTTTTATTCGCTATCTCCATAAGTTTTTGGCCAATTTCCATTGGTTTTAACCTCTGTCATAGATCCTACTTTTAAAGCATCTCCATTAACACCATCCACAGAAATTACTTGATTTTCTTGAATGATAAGGTCTCTGTCTTGATCGTGTAAAATAACATTTTTCTTAACACTAGCTTCAAAAACCGGGATTTTTATTCCGTTTTGATCTAAAAATCCAGCTTCCATTTTAAATTGCTTATCTGTATTAGGAACATTCATCATGGTTTTATATCTATTAGAGTTCTTAAATAAAGAATCCTTAACAGATTTAGTTCCTAAAGTATCAATAATTCTAATTTCTTTAGTCATTTCAACACCGCCATAACGTTTTGTTAATTCTTCATCAATTACGGTTGAGTCTCTACGTTGCGTAATTGTAAAATGAGCAGTATCTATAAATTTTACTAAATTTTCGTGATTAGGAGCAAATACACCAGTTACTTGTTGGTGTGCTAATTGAGCATCTCTAATGTCTATAAGTCTCTCAATAACTTGTGCGTAACGTTTGTTCTTCACTTTGTTAAATTGAATTGGCTCGTAAATTGACATAAAGGTTAGATATCCCAAATAGAAAATCAGCGCCCAAAGAGCAATGGTCAATACTGGTTTAACTTTAGAAGGGACAAACTTGTCAATTAGCCATACTAAACCAATAGTAAGTACTATTACAGCAACAGCTATAAGAATTATTTTAAACATAGTGTCAGTTATTAAATTTATTTAAGGTACATCGCAAATCTACAATTTTTTTTTAATCGTAAAAACCAAAGCAGGGAAAAATCATTCTTATCTTTGATGAAATTTAAAAAATCACACTAATACATGACATCTTCCGAATTTTATTCTCTTATAAGACAGCAATTTCCCTTTCATCCAACCACGAAGCAAGAAATTGTATTATTACAACTTTCGGAGTTTATTTTATCTAAAGACCCAAATGCCCTTTATTTACTAAAAGGTTATGCAGGAACAGGAAAAACCACTATTGTTGGTACTTTAGTATCCAACTTATGGAAAATTAAAAAAAGCGCAGTCTTAATGGCACCAACGGGTAGAGCGGCTAAGGTTATCTCAAATTACTCAGGAAAAGAAGCTTTTACAATTCATAAAAAAATATATTTTCCTAAAAAGGAAAAAGGAGGAGGAGTGAAGTTCGTTATGCAACCCAATAAGCATAAAAACACCATTTTTATAGTGGATGAGGCTTCCATGATTCCAGATACGCCTAGCGAATCAAAGTTTTCTGATAATGGTTCCTTGCTAGACGATTTAATGCAATATGTATATTCTGGGTTTAATTGTAAACTATTATTAATTGGAGATACAGCCCAATTACCTCCGGTAAAGCTAGATATAAGTCCAGCATTAGATGCAAATACTTTAGAGCTTAATTATAACAAGCAAGTTACTAAAATGGAATTGGACGAAGTAGTAAGACAGGAGCAAGACTCAGGTATTTTAGTGAACGCTACAAATTTACGTGAAAGCTTAACAGATACCTTTTTCGATAGCTTTAAATTCAATTTAAACAACTATAATGATATTGTAAGACTTATTGACGGACACGAAATAATGGATGCTATAAACGATGCCTATAGTGAACTAGGTAACGAAGAAACAGCAATTATTGTAAGAAGTAACAAACGTGCCAATTTGTATAACGAACAAATAAGAAGTAGAATATTGTTTAATGAAAACGAATTAACTACTGGTGATTTTTTAATGGTTGTTAAAAACAATTATTTCTGGATTAAGCCCACTACAGAAGCAGGCTTTATTGCTAATGGTGATATCATTGAGGTGTTGGAAATTTTTAACATTATAGATTTATACGGATTTCGATTTGCTGAAGTAAAAATCCGAATGGTTGATTATCCTAAAATGAGTCCTTTTGAAACGGTTCTACTTCTAGATACTATTTCGGCTGAAACACCTTCGCTTACCTATGAAGATTCCAATAGACTATATCAAGAAGTAATGAAGGACTATGAAAATGAAACTAGTAATTATAAAAAGTTTTTAAGCGTCAAAAATAATAAGTATTTTAACGCATTGCAAGTTAAGTTTTCCTATGCAATTACCTGTCATAAATCGCAAGGTGGGCAATGGAACACTGTGTTTGTAGAACAACCATATTTGCCAGAAGGCATTACAAAAGATTATTTACGTTGGCTTTATACAGCGGTTACTCGTGCTAAGGAAAAACTATATTTAATAGGATTTACAGATGAGTTTTTTATTGAACAATAAGTGAAATAATGAAATACTATGACAGAATCTGTTTTAAGTATATTTTTAGGAATAGGATTAGCTGCTTCAGTGGGGTTTCGTGTATTTGTACCCTTATTTGTTTTAAGCTTAGCAGCATATTTTCAGTTGTGGGAACTTAATGAATCCTGGTTATGGATTGGTAGTTTGCCTGCAGTTTTAGTTTTAGGAGTTGCAACCGTAGTTGAAATCTTCGCTTATTATATTCCTTTTATAGATAATTTACTAGATACTATTGCAGTACCACTTGCGGCTATTGCCGGAACAGCTATCATGGTTTCTACAGCAATAGATTTAAGCCCAGTGTTTACATGGACTTTAGCGGTTATTGCTGGAGGAGGAACAGCTGCAGCAATTGCAGGAACTAGCTCTGCCACTAGATTAGCTTCAACATCAACTACTGCAGGATTAGGAAATCCTGTTGTTTCAACCTTAGAGACAGGTACTTCTGTGTTTTTATCAGTTGTATCCGTTTTTATGCCTGTTATAGCTATAATTTTAGTTTGTTTTATCTGTTTTATGATTTTTAAGCTTTATAAAAAGTTTCAATCGAGTTAGAGCTTAAATATATTTTAAAAACCCTATTTTTGAAGATACATATTAAATTTATATGAAAATAATTTCCATGATCCCTGCACGATATAGTGCATCCCGTTTTCCAGGTAAGCTTATGCAAGATTTGGGAGGCAAATCTGTTATTAGGCGAACTTATGAAGCCACAGTAAACACTAACTTATTTGATGATGTGTTTGTAGTTACTGATAGCCAGATTATTTATGATGAAATAACAAACCACGGTGGAAAAGCCATAATGAGCAAGAAAGAGCACGAATGTGGTAGTGATAGAATAGCGGAAGCCATCGAATTTATGGATATTGATATTGTTGTAAACGTACAAGGAGATGAACCTTTTACAGAAGTTTCGGCATTACAAAAATTAATCGATGTGTTTAAAAACGATAATCAGAAAGAAGTTGATTTAGCTTCATTAATGGTAAAAATTACAGATTGGGATGAAATTAAAAACCCAAATACTGTAAAGGTAATAGTTGATAATAATAATTTCGCTCTCTATTTTTCCCGTAGCCCAATTCCATACCCAAGAGATGAAACGGTTCCTGTAGTTTATCATAAACACAAAGGAGTTTACGCGTTTAGAAAAGAAGCCTTACTGGATTTTTACCGCTTACCTATGTTGACTTTAGAGGCATCTGAAAAAATTGAATGCATTCGATATTTAGAATATGGAAAAAAAATTAAAATGGTAGAAACAGATGTTCAAGGGGTGGAAATAGATACGCCTGAAGACCTAGAACGCGCTAAAAAACTTTGGAAATAAATACGATGTTTTCTTTGAAAATCCTGTGAATGGATACAAAAAGTATAACAATTAAGAGGTAAATAAATTTGATTAAAGAATATAAAAATATAAAGGTAATAGGCTTTGATGCAGACGATACGCTTTGGGTAAACGAAACCTATTTTCGAGATGCAGAAAAACAGTTTGCCCTACTTTTATCTAAATACGAAACCTTAAATAAAATAGACCAAGAGCTATTTAAAAAGGAGATAGATAATTTACCTCTTTATGGATATGGTATAAAAGGGTTTGTTCTTTCCATGGTTGAAATGGCTTTAGAGTTATCCAATAATAGTGTTCCAAACAAAACTATTCAAGCTATTTTAGATATAGGTAAAGACATGTTAAACAAACCTGTTGAGCTGTTAGATGGAGTAGAAGAAGTTTTAAAAAATCTTTCAGGCAAGTACAAACTTATTTTAGCAACCAAAGGCGATTTGCTTGATCAACAACGAAAATTAGAAAAGTCTGGTTTAACAGATTATTTTCATCACATAGAAGTGTTGATTGATAAACAAGAATCTAATTATTCTAAGCTTTTAAATCATTTAGAAATTAAGCCTTCTGAGTTTTTAATGATAGGAAACTCATTGAAATCGGATGTGTTACCATTATTAAATATTAAAGCACATGCTATTCATGTGCCATTTCATACAACTTGGGTTCATGAGCAAGTGGATCAAAAGGAAACCAATGGTAAATCGTATAGAACAGCTGCTAGCTTGTTGGATATTTTACCTTTATTAAATTAATTAGATAATTATAGTTATTTCATATTCATGAGTTATAAAAACTTTCCAATGGTGTCCAAAGTGATTTTCGGACGAGGTAGTTTTAATCAATTAGAAGAAATACTTTCACCTAAACGATTAAATACTAAAGCGCCATTCATTTATATTGTGGACGATGTTTTTCAAGGTAACTCTTGGTTAACATCAAGAATTCCATTGTCATACAATGATAAGATATATTATGTTTCTGCAGATGAAGAGCCTAAAACCTCCCAAGTAGATCAAATGGTTGAAGAAATAATCTTAAAATTCAATGCTTTACCATCAGGAATAATTGGAATTGGAGGAGGAACCATACTAGATATAGCTAAAGCTATTTCAATTATGCTAACTAATGAAGGCGAATCTAAGGATTACCAAGGATGGGATTTGGTTAAAAAACCAGCTATCTATCATGTTGGGATACCAACAATATCTGGAACTGGTGCAGAAGTATCTAGAACAACTGTTTTAACAGGGCCAGAAAAAAAGTTAGGAATCAATTCAGATTATACACCATTTGATCAAGTAGTTCTAGATCCTGAATTAACCAAAGAAGTACCTGTGGAGCAATGGTTTTATACTGGAATGGACTGTTATATTCATTGTGTTGAATCTTTAAAAGGTACTTTTTTAAATGCTTTTAGTCAAAGCTATGGTGAGAAAGCATATGAACTTTGTGTAGAGCTGTTTTTAGACAACAACCTAACACCAGAGGAAGCACAAGATAAGCTAATGATGGCATCTTGGCATGGTGGAATGAGTATTGCATATTCGCAAGTTGGAGTGGCACATGCCATGAGTTATGGTTTAAGTTATTTGTTAGGAACAAAACACGGAATTGGAAATTGTATTGTTTTCGATCATTTAGAAGAATTTTATCCTGAAGGAGTAAAGATTTTTAAAAAAATGAAAGAAAAACATGGAATAGAGTTGCCAAAAGGGATTTGCGCGAATCTTTCAGATGAAGAATTTGATATTATGATTGATGTAGCATTAGGTTTAGAGCCACTATGGGAAAATGCCTTAGGGAAACATTGGCAAAAAACAATTACTCGAAATAAACTAAAAGAACTTTATTTGAAAATGTAAGATGCGAAAAATAGCTGAATTTATTTATTTTAAGATTTTAGGATGGAAAATAGTTGGAAACACTAATATATCTAAAGATACAGTTAAAAAAGCCGTTCTTATAGCCTTTCCACACACTAGTTGGCACGATTTCTATATTGGAGTATTACTTCGAAAAGTTTTAGGAATTAAAGCTAATTTTATTGCAAAGAAAGAATTGTTTATTTGGCCTTTTGGTTACTACTTTAGATCCATTGGAGGCAGGCCTATAGATAGAACTTCAGGACAAAATAAAGTAGAAGCCATTGCTAAACTGTTTGATGAAAACGACGAATTTAGATTAACTCTAGCTCCTGAAGGAACAAGAAAAAAAGTAGAGGAGTGGCGAACGGGGTTTTACTATATAGCTAAGGCGGCCAATGTGCCAATTATTATGTTTACATTAGATTTTAAGAATAAACAAAATAAAATCTCAGAACCGTTCTATCCGACGGATGATATGGAGGCTGATTTTAAATTTATGAAAAAGTATTTTGAAGGCGTGGTTGGAAAAGTGTCAGGAAATTCATAATAGTTAGGTTATTTATATACAATTATCAATTTTAGCCTAGAGTTGAAAACAAAAAAGCTACTTATTTTAAGTAGCTTTTTTGTTTTTAGAAATAACAATTGTGATGTAATTTCTCTAAAAATATTGAAGTTATAAATTATAGGTAAAAAAACTTTGACTATTCGCTAACCTTAAATTCCTTCATTTCTTTTAAAGGTTCTAATACATTATAATCTTTCCAATAACCAGGATCAAAAGCTTTAAGAGTTTCGTAATCAATTTTTCGTTTTTCAGTAGTAGCATTATAATTGGAAGTTGAAATGGATTTTTCATCCATAACTAAAATCTCGTTTTTTTCTTTAAAGATACCTTCTACTTTAAAATTGAATGCTACTTTATCCCTACTATCATTATCCTTAAATTTTATTGGTCTGTCAACATAAAAATATCTATCCAATTGATCTACCATGTAATTTGGGTAGTAATGACCTTCTGGATGTTTTTTATAAATAACCGAACCTCTTTTATTTTGTTCTATATATTTAACTCCCAAAAGGAACTTTAAATTCAATTTTTCACCTTTTCGTCCTTTTGCAAACTTATAGTCAGCTCTTAAAATAGCAAAGGTTTCATGCGATACGTAAAAGGTTCCTTCAAAATCAGCAGAACCTCTTCGTGGTTCGTATTCTATCACATAAACCATTTCTGGTCCTAAAAATGTAATATCCTTAATCTCGTAATTGTATTTTTTTGTATCTGTAATAAAATCTAGAATGGTTTTGGATGTAAAACTATGATCATTTACTTTATTATGAACCATTTTTCTTATAAATTTCAATGAGTTAATAGTATCGTTTTTACTGTCTTTGTTTTCCTTTAGTGAAACAGAATCAGACATTTTAAACCAACCAGATTTTACAGTATATACCTTATCCTTATCTAAGTGTTTTAAAACAATAGCTTTAGCTTTTTCTGTTAAATTTTCAACGGATTGGTCGTTGCGCTCATCTAACAGCCTAATGGCTTTTGTTACTTCTAATTTTGAGTTTTCTACATCTTTAATTTTTAAATTCCCTACAAACTCCGTGTATTGTTTTGATTTGTTCTTTAATAAGGAGTTACTTAGTTCATCTAAATCGTTGTTAAAAGCTTCTAATTGCTTCTTTTTAAAACCTGAAGATTTATCTATTTTAAATTCGGCATCTTTTCCAACTATATATTCTGTTCTTCTACTAAAAATATCATAGGAAACTAAGTTGGTTTTGTAGTTAGTTTTTAAGTTTCTATTCACATAGTACATTATAGAATCTATAGTAAGTGGCTTGTTGGTTAAGTAAACCTCACGAAGTTCATTTACTTGGTCGTTTAATTTGTAAGTTTTTGAAGTGAATTCTTGAAGTTGTAAACCTAGTTTTTCAAAGCCTAAACAAGAAATATGAACAGAATCCGAAGGTTTAAAACCCGCTGTTTCTATTGAGAAACCTCCTTCTTCGTTTGTAATAACACCATGGTTTTCGCCAATTACAATTGCCGCTAAAGGTATGGGTTCATTGGTTTTTGTAAGTACTTTCCCAGAGACTTGCTGTGCAATAGTGGTTGATATAAACCCAAGAGTTAAGAATAGTAATAGGTAGTTTTTACACATAGTTTTTATTTTAAGACGACTAACTTATTGTATTGTTACTTATAAAGATGAAAAATCCCAAACGATTTGTTTGGGATTTTTTGAAATATTTATGAATTTATTTTTAGAAAGCTCCATCTAAAACACATAAGTTGTCATAATTACCATGGTACAGTCTGTAAGTACCATTTGGTTTAAAAACAATATGATTATAATCTAATTCTGATTTATTGAAAAACGTATTATAGAAAAAATTATAAGAATCTATATATACATCCTTTTCAGGATTTTGCTTAATACTAGAATCTTTACTTACTATTAAATAACCTTCAATTCTGTTCGGGTTTCTTTTAATCGATCTCCAATATCTTTTGTATTTAATATCGTGCTGTAGCTTTTTATCATTTTTTTTATAAAGATGAATAGCAATGGCTTTATTTCTATCTATGTCCTTGCCAACAATCTTTTCAAGTATTAACCGAACTTGTTCGTTTTCTGTTTGAGTCAATTTGTCTTCGATAAAATTTTGACTAAGAAAATTTACAGTAATTCCATCTTCAACAATTGTTTTAGTGGGATATCCCGCCATTAAACATTCATTGAATTTTTTTTCAGATATATAAACTCCTTGGGCATCTGCATATTTCACCTTCTTTCCAGAATCTTGTCCTAATGCCATTATTGGAACAAAACAAGAAAATAAAAATGAAATTACAAATGGCTTAAAGTGCTTCAATAGTAGGTTTTTAAATTAGTCTTCAGAACTTTCCTCCATAGTGTGATATACATTCTGAACATCATCATCTTCTTCTAATTTTTCAAGAAGTTTTTCAACATCTGCAGCTTCATCTGGAGTTAGTTTTTTAGTAACTTGAGGTATACGCTCAAATCCTGAAGATAATATTTCAATACCCCGAGATTCTAATTCTGCTTGTATGGTTCCAAAACTTTCAAAAGGTGCGTAGATTAAAATTCCGTCATCATCGGCAAAAACTTCTTCAGCACCAAAATCTATAAATTCTAATTCTAGTTCTTCTGGATCTAACCCTTCGTTTGGAATTCTAAAGTTACAAGTATGATCAAACATAAACACAACAGAACCTGAAGTTCCTAAACTACCATCACACTTGTTAAAATAACTTCTAACGTTGGCAACCGTTCTTGTGTTGTTATCTGTAGCTGTTTCAACTAAAATAGCAATTCCATGAGGCGCGTAACCTTCAAAAAGAACTTCTTTATAGTCGCCTTGGCTTTTATCGCTTGCTTTTTTTATTGCTCGTTCCACGTTATCCTTTGGCATGTTAACAGCCTTGGCATTCTGGATAACCGCTCGTAATCTAGAGTTACTAGCTGGATCTGGCCCGCCTTCTTTTACAGCCATTACAATATCTTTACCAATACGAGTAAATGCTTTACTCATGGCAGACCAACGTTTCATTTTACGTGCTTTACGAAATTCAAAAGCTCTTCCCATTTATAAAATTTTAATTTTAGGTTCCAAGAAAGTGGAAATATTATTTAATATTTAGTTTGCGACACAAATTTAAAAAAATATGATAATCGAATGTGATTGTATGAAGAAAATTCACAGGTTTTACATTAATAGTTTTAAAACTTATGAATGAGATGACATTTACAGTTATTCCTGTTCTTCAACAATCATTTCTATCGCTTCAGCTAACTGAAAATCTTTTTCAGTAACACCTTTTGCAGAGTGTGTGGATAAAGTAATAGACAACACATTATAGGTGTTACTCCAATCTGGATGATGATTTAATGCTTCACATTCAAAAGCAATTCTGCTCATGGCGCTAAAACAATCTTTAAAATTGTCGAATTCGAATTCTGCATGAAGGGCATCTTCATAATATTCCCAATCAGGAAAGCGCAATAATTTTTTTTCTATGTCTTGTTCTGATAATTTGCTCATTTTATTTGATTTTAATTAGCTCTAAATTTAATCAATTTCAATGAGACCATCAACTAAACGGCTAACTCAGTTAAAATGTCTTCGCTTTTAACTTGTAAATGTTTTGGCAATAAGTTGCTCTGTGGTAAAACAGCTAAATAACGTTCGTCGTTAGTTGTGTAAACTCGTTTTATAATGGGTTGGAAGTTCCCAAAATTTCCTATGGTTTTAATTATATTTTCTATAAACTCATCATGATGTACTAAGTCCGTACTTCCTAAATGAAAGATTCCTGTTTTATTTCGATTAATAATATAATGGATTTGTTGTGTTAGTTTATAGTCTGAAGTAACATTCATCACTAAGTTGGGAAACACTTCTACAGCTTCGCGCGAATTTAATAATTCTTTAATTTCTTGAATTCTTGGTGATTGAGCTCCAAAAACCATAGGTGTTCTTACAATTACAACTTGCCTTTTAGGTAAGCGCATGAGCATGTTTTCAATTTTAATTTTGAAATGCCCATAAACACTATGGCTTAAGGTCTTGTCCTGCTCGTAACTAGGATATTTACTATAACCATCGAACACGTTAGCAGATGACAAAAAGATTATCTTACATTCTCTATTAGCTTTTAAATATTCGGAAATATGAGTGTGTGCAATTATTTGAGCCGAAAAATGTCCTCGTAAAGCTGAAATAATTATTGTGGGTTTTACGGCTTCTAAAATTTCAAAAACATCATCCTCTTCAATGTTATACTGAAAAAAGTGTTTGTTTTTTTCAAAAAAAGTGTTTGGTATATTATAGGTGCCGAATGTATTAAAGTAGGAGCAGAGTTCTCTGTACAATGCATTTCCTAAAAAACCACTTGCACCTAGTATTAATATTCGATGTTTATCTTCTCTTTCTTTCATATAGTTCTAAATGGAAGAATACTAATTAAAATATAGGTTTTAAAGGTGATATGTTTTTAAGTATGACAGAATAACCTAAATTTTCCTCATTCATTTAAACCCTGAGGTTAAACTGAAGTTTGATTGAGAAGTATGCTTACTGAAACAGTATTTTTTCCAGTGAAGCCAACTTCAAAAGTAAATACAATTTAAGATAAAGCTTGTTTGCACAAACTTAGGCTACTTTTGAAGTTGGACTCAGGATAAATTATTTATTTAAGTAATTATTCAGCTTTGTAAAACGGTAGTTTAACTACAGTAGCAGGTACCGCATTTTTTCTAATTTGAATATGGATTTTCGTATCTACATCAGCAAATACTTTTGGTACATAACCTAAACCAATGCCTATTCCTAAGGAAGGTGACATAGTTCCAGAAGTTACTCTACCTATTTTGTTTCCTTGAGTATCCACAATATCATAACCTTGTCTTGGAATACCACGATCGTCTAATTTAAATGCAACCAATTTATTTTCTAAACCACGAGCTTTTTCGGCCTCTAAGGCTTTAGAATTAGTGAATTCTTTGGTGAATTTTGTAACCCAACCTAAACCAGCTTCAAACGGAGATGTGGTGTCGTCTATATCGTTTCCATATAAACAGTAGCCCATTTCTAATCTTAGAGTGTCTCTTGCCGCCAAACCAATAGGTTTAATTCCATAATCAGCGCCAGCTTCAAATACTTTATCCCAAACTTGTTTTACTTCGCTATTTTTACAATAGATTTCAAATCCACCACTTCCAGTATATCCAGTGGCCGAAATAATTACGTTTTCTATCCCCGCAAAATCACCCACAACAAAACTATAAAAGTTAATTTCAGATAAATTATGACTTGTTAAGCTTTGCATTGCTTCAATTGCTTTTGGGCCTTGAATAGCAAGTAGTGCGTATTCATTACTTAAATCTCGGACTGTAGCACCTACATCGTTTTTATCAGCAATCCACTTCCAATCTTTTTCAATATTCCCAGCATTTACTACTAATAAATAGCTTTCTTCTTTTAAACGATAGATAATTAAATCGTCTACAATTCCACCATCTTCATTAGGCATATAGCAGTATTGTGCTTTTCCTATTGCTAATTTGCTAGCATCGTTGCTACATACTTTTTGAATAAGTTCTAAGGCATGCGGGCCTTCAATTAAAAACTCCCCCATATGCGAAACATCAAAAACGCCAACGCCTTTTCTAACAGTTTCATGTTCTATATTAACGCCTTCATACTGAACTGGCATGTTGAATCCTGCAAACGGAACCATTTTTGCTCCAAGAGCTTCGTGAGTGGAATTTAAAGGTATGTTTTTCATTGAAATATGTTTTTATTTCCGAATTGCCGGAAATCTTATAAATTAATATTGAGTTGTCGAGCAAAAGTATCAAAAATTATCTATTCAATTCCATCTAGAACATGATAATATATCATCAAATATTTGTTAATATTTGAAAGGTTTTGTTAATCAAATATTGAATTATAATTTTAAAGGCTCTAAAATTAACTGTATTTTTGAAAGACCTATATAGTTTTATTCAATGAATGTAACAGCAAAGATTTCTAATGAAAATATTATCTAAAGAACAAATTTACGAAGGCGATAAATTAACTGCAGAAAGGCAACAAATTTCTTCAGATGAATTAATGGAACGAGCAGGCATCCAAATATTTAATTGGTTGCATGTTAGGATGCAAGGGGCTCAAGTTCCTATTCATGTGTTTTGTGGAATTGGAAATAATGGTGGCGATGGACTTGCAGTTGCAAGGCACTTAATTACTTATGGCTATAATGTACACACCTACGTAATTAATTGTAGTACGAAACGATCTAAAGAGTTTTTAATTAATTACGATAAAATAAAAGATGTTACCAAAAAGTGGCCTACACTACTAAGTTGTAAAGAAGATTTTCCTCCAATTGCTACCGACGATATTATTATTGATGCTGTTTTTGGGATAGGATTGAATAGGGAAGTAGATGATTGGGTGAAACTACTGTTTCAACATTTTAGAGCATCTAAGGCATTTACACTGGCTATCGATATTCCTTCTGGACTAAGTACCGATAAAGCTCCAAAAGATGAAAATGACGTTGTGTGGGCAAATTATACATTAAGTTTTCAGACGCCAAAATTGGTTTTCTTTTTACCGGATACGGCGAAATTTACTATCGAGTGGGAAGTTTTAGATATAGGAATTGATCGAGAGTACTTAATTTCGGCCGAAACCGAAGCCGACTTAATTGGAAAGAATGAGGTTTTGCCACTTTATAGACCTAGAGAAAGGTATTCTAATAAAGGTCAATATGGCCACGCTTTAATAGTAGGTGGAAGCTATGGTAAAATAGGAGCAGTAACTTTAGCAAGTCGTTCAGTTTTAGCTATAGGAGCAGGTTTGGTAACCGCTTATATTCCTAAATGTGGGTATCATGCCATTCAAGCTTCGTTTCCAGAAGCCATGGTAATTACTGATTCAGATGAAAATATACTAACAAAAATAGAAGTCGATTTTACGCCTTCGGCAATTGGAATTGGGGTTGGTTTAGGAACAGAAGCTAAAACAATTAAAGCTTTTGAAGGATTTCTTAAAAACAATAAATTATCATTAGTAATAGATGCTGACGCTATAAATATTTTATCAAAGAAAAAAGAACTTATTAAATTGCTTCCAGAAGGAACGGTTTTAACACCTCATCCGAAAGAGTTAGAGCGATTAATAGGCACTTGGAAAGACGATTTTGAAAAACTGAAGAAGGTAAAAGCTTTTTCAAAAAAGCACAATGTAATTGTAGTTATAAAAGGAGCTAACACCATTACTGTTTTTGAGGATAAATTATATGTAAATACAACAGGAAATCCAGGTATGGCAACAGGAGGAACTGGAGATGTTCTAACAGGAGTTATTACAGGCTTGATTGCCCAAGGTTATAATCCGTTGATTGCCTCAATTTTTGGAGTTTATTTACATGGTAAATCGGCAGACATAGCGGTTGAGCACACGGGTTATCAAAGTTTAATTGCTAGTCATGTAGTTGAATCCTTAGGTGAAGCTTATTTAGATTTATTTAGACAACCAGAATTAGCTCAAGAGGAGGAGGGAACTCAAGAAGAAAAATAAAAAAAGCCACTCATAAAGAGTGGCTTTTTAGTTTTTTAATAAATTGATTTTAGATGTCTAAAGTGTTAAATAACTCTTTAAGTTTTTCACTTGAAGGTCTAGGTGCATCTGGAGTTACAATGTTTCCATTTGGATCAATTAAAATAAATCTTGGAATTCCATTAATTTTATAATCTCTAATAAACGGTGTTTTCCAACCTTCTGGAGCAAATAATTGAATGCCGCTTAATTCCTTATCTGCAATCATAGCTTTCCAGCTTTCACGTGCTTTATCCCATGAACCTCCGTGAGATCTGTCGTCGTCAATAGATAGACTTACAAAGTTTATGTTTTTTCCGTGATATTCTTTTTCTAATGCTTTTAAAGATGGAATTTCAGCCTTACAAGGTCCACACCAAGTAGCCCAAACATCAATATAAGTATATTTACCTTTTAAATCGGCTAAAGAAGTTGTTGTTCCGTCAATATTCTCATAATTTTCAAATGTTGGAGATGGAGCACCTACAGGAAATTCTTTCTTTAAATTAATTGCATCAGTTATATATCCTTTATAAGCCTTCAGCATGCGGTCTAAATTTTTATTAGCATTTGAAACTAATGACGTGTCAATGTCTGTTTTAGAGTTATAGAATTCATTAAGTTTAGATTTAATGTCTTCCATGGTTTTATCAAGCTCATCTAATTCGGTTAATGTGCTTAATTCATCCAAATTTAAAAGCTCTTCTTCCTTTAACGATTTTTGAGCTAAAAAGTTACTGTGTTCTGAACCAATACCTGTATAAGAAATAGTTTCATCAAACTCTTTAGTATCTAAAGTTAAATTGATATCAAATCCATTTTTTAAGAATAAATTGGTGCTTTCGTTACCATCAAAAAAGTTATATACACCAGTTTCAACTTTAAGAGTATCGCTAAAACTACCATCTTCATTCACTTTAATGGTTTTTGAGTAATCTTTAGATCTTACAACCACAGAATCGCTACTTTTGTTAGAAATCTTTCCAGAAAACGTCACATAATCTTTAGGTTCTTCCTTACATGAGATAATTGCAAGGGCACTAAATAAGAATAATATTTTTTTCATTGTTAATTATTTATTTTCATCAAAAATAATAGATTAATTATATTTTTCCTCATTACAGTTAATTATTAATAAATGTTTGCATAAAACATTTGTATTGTTGATTTTTGAAATCAATTTAAAATACTATGGACAACATTCACTATATATCTACCGAAACCCTCGATTTAAAGACACTTTACAGTGTTGTTTCTGAAAACAAACAATTAAAACTTTCTGATGAAGCTAAAGAGAAAATCACTAACTGTAGAACTTATTTAAATGAAAAATTAAAGAATCAAGATGATCCAATTTATGGAATAAATACAGGTTTTGGTTCCTTATATGATGTTAAGATTAGTAAAGATAATTTAACGAAACTTCAGGAAAACTTAATGATGTCTCACGCTTGTGGAACGGGTGAGGAGGTCCCGGAAGCTATAGTTAAGTTAATGCTCTTGCTAAAAGTACAGTCTTTAAGCTATGGACATAGTGGCGTGCAGTTAAAAACTGTAGAGCGCCTTGTAGACTTTTATAATAATGATATCTACCCAAAAATATATACCCAAGGTTCCTTAGGAGCTTCTGGCGATTTAGCACCTTTGGCTCATTTGACCCTGCCTTTAATAGGAAAGGGAGAAGTTGTTTATAAAAATAAAAATTACTCTGGAGAAGCCATTTTAAAAGAGTTTGGTTGGGAACCTATAACATTACAATCTAAAGAAGGTTTAGCCCTTTTAAACGGTACGCAATTTATGAGTGCTTATGGTATCCATTTGTTATTTGAGTCTTATAAACTATCTTACTTTGCCGATTTAATAGGAAGTATTTCCTTAGATGCTTTTGATGGAAGATTAGAACCGTTTAATGAGTTGGTTCATTTAGTTAGACCACATAACGGACAATTGAAAACAGCAGAACGTGTTCGCGAATTCTTACAAGGCAGTGAATTGATAAAGCAGAAAAAAGTACATGTACAGGATCCATATTCGTTTAGATGCATGCCTCAAGTACATGGTGCAACTAAGGATACCTTAGCTTTTGTTGAGAAGACCTTTATTACTGAAATTAATTCGGTAACGGATAATCCTAATATTTTCTCAAAAGAGGATGAAATTATTTCTGGAGGGAATTTCCATGGACAACCATTAGCACTTGCGTTAGATTACCTTAAAATAGCTATGGCGGAATTGGGAAATATTTCTGAAAGACGCGTTTTTCAATTAATTTCAGGTTTGAGAGGCCTACCAGCATTCTTGGTAGATAGTCCTGGTTTAAATTCAGGATTTATGATTCCTCAATATACAGCTGCAAGTATTGTTAGTGCTAACAAGCAACTAGCTACACCAGCAAGTATAGATAGTATTGTATCAAGTAATGGACAGGAAGATCATGTAAGTATGGGGGCTAATGCAGCTGCTCAAGCTTATAGATTGATAACTAACGTGAAAAGTGTTTTAGCTATTGAATTATTTAACGCATCTCAAGCGTTAAGTTTAAGATCAAATTTAAAGTCGTCGGAATTTATTGAAAACTTTTTAAGTTTCTATAGATCTGAAGTGGATTTTGTTTCTGTTGATAGAGAATTATATAAGGATATAGAAAAATCTATTAGTTTCTTAGATACATTAAGTATAGATAGCAACGAGCTATTTTAAGGAGAGTAGCTATTGTATTGAACAAAGTTCTTTAGCCCAGTCAACCGCATTATCTAAAGAATCGAAGGTTCTGAAAGGTTTTTTGTAAAACATTTGTTCTATGTCGGTGTTGTCTAGTCGGGATTCATTTCCATTTACAACAGCAATACCCAATACATTTGAGATTTGTGCTGTTTTAATATAGACTTTGGGATCTACAGAATAAGAGTTTATTCTATAGGTTATATACACCAAGTTTGTATTCTTGTAATAAGTTTCTACAAGGTCTTCAAGAACAGAGTTTAATTGTGGTGTAACCGTAATGCCCTCATTCATGACTACCACCATATAACAAGAGTGTATAGTAATTTCTCCGAATGAAAAAGACAAATTTTTAGACATAATGTTTTGTAATATTTTACTTGTTAAGTGTAGTAAATCTAATAAATAAATCCAATTAAAATTAAAAACGCCATTAATATTTATTAATGACGTTTTTTTTATATAATTAAATTAAAAATTTCGATTAAGATTCAGTTGCGTTTTTAGCCTTCTCAATTTTCACTGTTAGCTCTTGAGATTTTTTATCTAAATCCATAATAATAGTATCTCCTTCTTGAATGTTAGAGTTTATAATTTCTTCAGCTAGTTTATCTTCAACGTATTTTTGGATAGCTCTCTTTAAAGGTCTAGCTCCATATTGCTTATCAAATCCTTTGTCGGCAATATAATCTTTTGCACTTTTACTTAATTTTAAAGTATAGTCAAGAGATTTAATACGATCAATTAGCTTCTCTAATTCAATATCGATTATTTTATGGATGTCTTCTTTCTCTAAAGCATTGAAAACAATAACATCGTCTATTCTGTTTAAAAATTCTGGAGCAAACGCTTTTTTAAGTGCGTTTTCAATAACACTTCTTGCGTTGGCATCTTCTTGTGCTTTTTGCGAAGCAGTTCCAAATCCAACACCTGTACCAAAATCTTTTAATTTTCTAGAACCAATATTGGAAGTCATGATAATAATGGTGTTTCTAAAATCAATTTTTCTTCCTAAGCTATCGGTTAAGTATCCATCATCTAAAACTTGTAAAAGCATATTGAATACATCTGGATGTGCTTTTTCAATTTCATCTAATAATACAACAGCATAAGGCTTACGTCTTATTTTTTCGGTTAATTGACCTCCTTCTTCGTAACCAACGTATCCCGGAGGAGCTCCAACTAATCTAGAAATAGCAAATTTTTCCATGTATTCACTCATGTCAATTCTTACAAGAGAATCTTCGCTGTCGAACAACTGTTTTGATAGAACTTTAGCTAATTGAGTTTTACCAACTCCAGTTTGCCCAAGGAAAATAAACGACCCAATTGGTTTGTTAGGATCTTTAAGTCCAGCTCTATTTCTTTGGATTGCTTTTACAACTTTAGCTACGGCTTCATCTTGACCAATTACTTTTCCTTTTATCAATTCAGGTAACTGTGCCAATTTAGAGCTTTCAGCTTGAGCAATTCTGTTAACAGGAATTCCAGTCATCATAGACACGACATCGGCTACACTTTCCTCGGTAACAATTTCTCGGTGTAGTTTGGTTTCCTCGTCCCATTTTTCTTGAGCTATTGCCAAATCTTTTTCTAGACGCTTTTCGTCGTCTCTAAGTTTTGCAGCTTCTTCGTATTTCTGTTTTTTAACAACCGAAGTTTTAGATTCTTTAACGGCTTCAAGTTGTTTTTCAAGTTCTAAAATTTGTTTAGGAACATTTATATTTTTGATATGAACACGAGAACCGGCTTCGTCTAAAGCATCAATAGCTTTGTCTGGTAAAAAGCGCTCCGTCATGTATCTATTAGTTAGTTTTACACATGCTTCAATAGCTTCAGGAGTGTATTCCACATTATGGTGAGTCTCGTATTTGTCTTTAATATTGTTCAGAATTTCTATAGTTTCTTCAACTGTTGTTGGTTCAACAATAACTTTTTGGAAACGACGCTCTAATGCACCATCTTTTTCAATATATTGACGGTATTCGTCTAAAGTTGTAGCACCAACACATTGAATTTCTCCACGTGCTAAAGCTGGTTTAAACATGTTTGATGCGTCTAAACTTCCCGTGGCTCCTCCAGCACCTACAATGGTGTGTATTTCGTCAATAAATAGAATAATATCGTCGTTTTTTTCCAGCTCGTTCATAACGGCTTTCATTCGTTCTTCAAACTGACCTCTATATTTAGTACCAGCAACCAAGCTAGCTAAATCTAGAGTAACAACACGTTTGTTAAATAGTATTCTAGATACTTTACGTTTTACTATTCTAATAGCCAATCCTTCGGCAATAGCCGATTTACCAACTCCAGGTTCACCAATTAAAAGTGGGTTGTTTTTCTTTCTTCTACTTAAAATTTGAGATACACGCTCTATTTCTTTTTCACGCCCAACTACAGGGTCCAATTTGCCTTCTTCTGCCATAGCAGTTAAATCGCGTCCAAAATTATCTAAAACAGGGGTTTTCGATTTTTTATTGGCTTTAGAGGAAGGTGTGTTAAATAAATTATCTTTAGAGGTATCATCGTCCATTCCGCCGTCATCATCTTGAAATGATTCAGCTTTAGGTTCTATATAATCTTCTTCGTTAGTTATCATAAACTTAAATTGTTCTTTTGCGTTATCATAATCTACTTTCAGCTTATTTAAAAGCTTCGTGGTAGGATCGTTTTCATTTCTTAAAATGCATAGCAGTAAATGCGCTGTATTTATAGAAGTGCTCTGAAATAATTTTGCTTCTAAAAATGTTGTTTTTAAAGCTCGTTCTGCTTGTCTAGTTAGGTGTAGGTTCTTTTTCTCGTTAGAAACTACCGTTATATTAGGGTTTGCAGGACTTAGTATTTCAACTTTACGTCTTAAATGATTTAAATCAATATCCAAAGCATTTAAAATGTTAATGGCTTTGCCATTTCCGTCTCGTAGTAAACCCAGCATCAAATGTTCGGTGCCAATAAAGTCGTGTCCTAATCGTAGGGCTTCCTCTTTGCTATAAGCAATCACATCTTTTACTCTTGGGGAAAAATTATCATCCATATTTTAATCCTTTCTTCATTAAAAATACTAAATTCTACTAATTAAAAACAAAAACTATACCTTTAATTATAGCTTTTGTGCTAATAGACAAAAAAAACCTTACAAAATCAAAATATTTAACAGCTTACTTATTAAATAAATTATCTTTGTATTGTTAATAAAAAACTTCAAAAAAAAGCGCAATAAAGTCTTACTATAACTGATGAATTGGTTATATTAGCACGATTTGAAAAACTTGAAAAACTAATTTAATTTATATATGACAGAAGGAGAAAAACTCATTCCAATTAATATTGAAGATGAGATGAAATCGGCTTACATTGATTATTCAATGTCAGTCATTGTGTCACGTGCATTACCAGATGTAAGAGATGGATTGAAACCTGTTCACCGTCGTGTGCTTTTCGGCATGCATGAACTAGGAATTAAGGCGACTGGAGCGCATAAAAAATCTGCGAGAATTGTTGGGGAAGTTTTAGGTAAATATCACCCACATGGAGATACCTCGGTTTATGACGCTATGGTTCGTATGGCTCAAGAGTGGAGTTTACGTTACATGATGATTGATGGACAAGGTAACTTTGGATCTGTGGATGGAGATAGTCCGGCAGCTATGCGTTATACGGAAGCGCGTATGAGAAAAATAGCTGAAGACATGTTGGCAGATATTGATAAGGAAACTGTGGATCATAAGTTGAATTTCGATGATACTTTACACGAACCTACAGTGTTGCCAACAAGAATTCCAGGACTTTTAGTTAATGGAGCCTCAGGTATTGCAGTTGGTATGGCTACTAATATGCCTCCTCATAATTTAAGCGAGGTTGTAGATGGTACTATTGCTTTTATTGATAATCCAGATATTGAAATTGATGAATTAATTACACACATTAAAGCTCCAGATTTCCCTACAGGAGGAACTATTTATGGCTACGATGGTGTAAAAGAAGCGTTTCATACAGGTCGTGGACGTGTTGTGATGCGTGGAAAAGCAATAATTGAAGAAGTTCAAGGACGTGAATGCATTATTGTAACTGAAATTCCATATTTAGTTAACAAGGCAGACATGATTAAAAAAACTGCCGATTTAGTTAATGAAAAGAAAATGGATGGTATTGCAACCATTCGTGATGAATCGGATAGAAATGGAATGCGTATCGTTTATGTTTTAAAACGTGATGCTATTCCTAACATTGTTTTAAACAGATTATTTAAATATACAGCTTTACAGTCTTCTTTTAGTGTAAATAATATTGCATTAGTTAATGGAAGACCTCAGTTACTTAACTTAAAAGAGCTAATACATTACTTCGTAGAGCACAGACATGAAGTAGTTGTTAGAAGAACTACTTTTGAATTGCGTAAAGCAGAAGAAAGAGCTCATATTTTAGAAGGATTAATTATTGCTTCAGATAATATAGATGAGGTAATTAAAATTATTCGTGGATCCTCAAATGCAGATGAAGCTCGTGAGAAATTAATTGAGCGCTTTAAACTTTCAGAAATTCAAGCTAAAGCTATTGTAGAAATGCGTCTACGTCAGCTTACTGGATTAGAACAAGATAAATTACGTTCTGAATACGATGACTTGATGATTACCATTGAAGACTTAAAAGACATTCTTAATAAAAAAGAACGTCGTATGGAGATTATCAAAACAGAGCTTACAGAAGTAAAAAGTAAGTATGGTGACGAACGTCGCTCTGTAATAGAATATGCTGGTGGAGATTTAAGTATTGAAGATATGATTCCAGATGAAAAAGTAGTTATCACTATTTCGCACGCTGGATATATTAAACGTACCTCTCTTAATGAATATAAAACTCAGAATAGAGGAGGCGTTGGACAAAAAGGATCAACAACTAGAAATGAGGACTTCTTAGAGTATTTATTTGTTGGTACAAACCACCAATACATGTTGTTCTTCACCCAAAAAGGAAAATGTTTCTGGATGCGTGTTTATGAAATACCTGAAGGAAGTAAAACTTCAAAAGGGCGTGCTATCCAAAACTTAATCAATATAGAACAAGACGATTCTGTAAAAGCTTTTATAGCAACTCAAGATTTAAAAGACGAAGAATACATCAATAGTCACTACGTGATTATGGCAACCAAAAAAGGTCAGGTTAAGAAAACTTCTTTAGAGCAGTATTCAAGACCAAGAGCTAACGGAATTAATGCCATTACCATTAAAGAGGACGATGAATTATTAGAAGCTAAGTTAACTACAGGTGAAAGCCAAGTTATGTTAGCTTTAAAATCTGGTAAAGCCATCCGATTTGAAGAAGCTAAAACCCGTCCAATGGGTAGAAATGCTTCTGGGGTTAGAGGTATTCGTTTAGCCGATGAGAAAACAGACGAAGTTGTTGGAATGATTGCTGTAGATGATATGAATAGTGATATTCTTGTAGTTTCAGAAAACGGATATGGAAAACGTTCAAGTTTAGAAGATTACAGAATTACTAATCGTGGAGGAAAAGGAGTTAAAACCATTTCTATAACAGAGAAAACCGGAAATTTAGTAGCTATTAAAAACGTTACCGATAACGATGATTTAATGATTATCAATAAATCCGGAATTGCTATTAGAATGGCTGTTGAAGACTTAAGAGTAATGGGTAGAGCAACACAAGGTGTGAAACTTATTAACTTAAAAGGAAACGATTCAATTGCTGCAGTAGCTAAAGTTATGCACGATGAAGATGATGTTGAGTTAGATGAAAATGGAGATGTTGTTATTCCAGAATCTACGGAAGTATCAAACCAAATTGAAGATGGCACAACTCTTGATAATTCAGAAGAAGAATAAAAAATAAAACAACAATATTAAAAAATTATGAAAACAAAATTTATAGCAGCTTTTGCAATACTAGTAACTACCTTCTCCTTTGCTCAGAAAAAGGAATTGAAATCTGCAGAGAAGGCGATTAAGAAAAATAATTTCGCAGAAGCTAAATCAATACTGGGTCAATTGGATCCAGCCTCTATGGATGACAAATATAAAGCCGAGTTTTATTATCTAAACGCAGAAGCTTTATATGCAAATGGATCAGCAAATAATGACGATGTTTCTAAAGCACTAAAAAGTTTAGGCTTAATTAAAGGAGAATTAGATGCTGAAACGGCAACGTTAAAGAGAACGATGATCGAATCTTTTATTTCAAAAGCAAACGAAGCATACGAAGCTAAAGATTATAGTGTGTCATCAAAGAACTTTGAAAATGCTTATAGAGTATCGACTAAAGATACCTTGTATTTATACTATGCAGCAATAACTGCTGCTGGAGTTCAAGAATTTGATAGAGCAGTGGTGCTTTATGAAGAGTTGGACGATTTAGGATATACTGGTGTTGAGATAGAATATTTTGCATTAGACAAAGAAACAGGTGAAGAGGAAGTTTTTTCTAGTAAAACATTGAGAGATTTATCTGTAAAAGGAGGAACTGTTATTAAACCTGGACAACGTACTACTGAATCTAAACGAGAAGAAATTGTAAAAGCTATTGCATCTATTTACAAAAATAAAGGTGAAAATGAAAAAGCTTTGAATGCTATAGCCAAAGCTAGAAAGGCAAATCCTGACGACTTAAGTTTATTGATTTCAGAAGCAAATTTATACTATGACCTAGGAGATAATGATAAATTTAAGGAGTTATTGAAGGTAGCAACGGAAAAGGATCCTAATAATCCAGAATTGCAATTTAACTTAGGTGTTTTATCACAAGAATCTGGAGATTTTGATGCGGCAAAGAAATATTATGACAAAGCCATAGAATTAGATCCAAATTATATTAGTGCTCAAATCAACATGGCGGCTATGCTTTTGGATAAAGAGAAAGCTTTAATTGAAGAAATGAATAGTTTAGGTGCATCTGCAGCAGATAACAAACGTTACGATCAATTAAAATTAGAGCGTACTGAAATTTATAAAAGAGCTATTCCATATTTAGAGGCTGTAATGAAAACAGATCCAGCTCAAATGGACGCTGCAATTACCCTTATGAATATTTATAGTGCCACTGGTGATACTGCAAAGTATAAAGCTATGAAAGCTACTGTAGAAAAGCTTAAAGGAAATTAATTTACAATAAAATTAAACCTATAAAAAAAGCTGCAATTAAAAATTGCAGCTTTTTTTTATATCACTTTTTTAATGACTCGTAATTTATGAGTATGCATTCTTTTGTCGTGGTTGTAGATTCCCGAATGGTCTAATCTATCAATTCTTACTTTACCATGTGCATGAATAATATAATTATCTTTCATGATAATGCCTACATGAACAATTTGTCCTTCACTATTATCAAAAAAAGCTAAGTCTCCCGGTTCACTTTCTTCTATAAAACTTAAAGCTTCACCTTGGGTAGCTTGTAGTGATGCGTCACGTAATAGTTTGTACCCATTTAATTTATAAACCATTTGTGTAAATCCAGAGCAGTCAATCCCGAAAGGTGTTTTTCCTCCCCAAAGATATGGTGAGTTTAAATACATAAAAGCCGTTTCAATTATGTTCGATTTAGGCTTTTGTCCCGTAATTACATCTCCATCATGAGTATGGTTTAATAATGATAGACCATTTAATGAGGAACCAAGTGGTATAGCGTAAAGGTGTAAATCTTTATCCTCAACAAATTCCACTAAATCTTTTGAAAGAATAGGGGATTCATCTTGAATAGTATGATATTGTTCTTCAGTAATTTCTATATACTGTTTATTGTCAATCCACCCCTCGTAAGTATCAAAACCAAGACGGATTTTGCTCCAATTTTTACGTTGTTCTATCACTTTAAAATGATCACCATACAATACTTGCGAAACAAGTTCGCTTGTGTCGGTAGGTTCTAATCTTAAAGGAACAATGCTTAAATTACAAATTCCGTATAGCATCAATAATTAATATCAGGATTAGTTTCTTTCAATTACTACTGCTGAAGCACCACCACCACCATTACAAATAGCAGCTGCACCAATCTTAGCATTGTTTTGTTCTAGAACATTTAATAAGGTAATTAAAATTCTAACTCCAGAACAACCAAGTGGGTGACCTAAAGAAACAGCTCCACCATTAACGTTAACGTTACTATCGTTAAGGCCTAAAATTTTCATATTGGCTAAGCCAACAACAGAAAATGCTTCGTTGAATTCAAAATAATCAACATCGTTTAATGAAACTCCAGCTCTATCCAAGGCTTTTGGTAATGCTTTTGCTGGTGCCGTTGTAAACCATTCTGGTTCGTGGGCAGCATCCGCATAACCTTTAATTGTAGCTAGGGGTTTTAAGCCTAATTCTAATGCTTTTTCTTTACTCATTAAAACCATAGCTCCAGCACCATCATTTATTGTTGATGAGTTTGCAGCAGTAACAGTTCCATCTTTTGTGAAAGCAGGGCGTAATTCTGGTATTTTGTCTATTTTAACATTGGTAAATTCTTCATCTTTTGAAACGATAATCGCATCACCACGACGTTGAGGAACTTCAACAGGAACTACTTCATTGTCAAATTTTCCGGCTTCCCAAGCAGCAGCTGAACGTTTGTATGATTGAATAGCAAAGTTATCTTGATCTTCTCTTGTAAATTTATATTCTGTAGCACATGCATCAGCACACACACCCATGGCATTGTTGTCGTATGCATCTACTAAACCATCTTTTTGCATTCCATCTTCCATTTTGGCAGGTCCAAACTTTGTGCCTGATCTTGCATGGAAATAATGTGGAATTAAACTCATATTTTCCATTCCTCCAGCTACAATAATGTCGGCATCACCTAATGCAATAGCTTGAGCAGCTAGCATAACACTTTTCATTCCAGAAGCACATACTTTATTAACAGTTGTACATGGAACTGAATTTGGAATTCCGGCATAAATGGCTGCTTGTCTTGCAGGCGCTTGACCAGTTCCAGCTTGTACCACGTTACCCATGATAACTTCTTGTACTAAATTTGGATCTAGTTTTATTTTATCTAAAGCTCCTTTAATAGCTACGGCTCCTAATCTTGGTGCAGGAACGCTAGATAAAGCTCCTAAAAAACTTCCTATTGGTGTTCTTGCTGCAGATACAATTACAACTTCTTTGCTCATTTTCTATGGGTTTAAATTTTATTCACGCGAAATTAATCATTTTTTCAGAGAATTTAGAATGTTTAGACTAATATAAGTAATCAAATTAGCTGTTATTTTTATTACATTTGAATACTCGAACCTAATCAATGAAAGACTTTATTAATTATTTCTATAGAAATCATTCCCTTGCTTATAAATTAATTCTATTTGTAAGCGCCACGTTTTTAATTGTTTATTTGTTTCCAAAGAGCGGTAAGTTTAAATATAATTTTGAAAAAGGAAAGCCTTGGCAATCTGAAAATTTATACGCTCCTTTCAATTTTGCTATCAAAAAAACAGATGAAGAAATTACTTCTGAAAAGAAAACTATCACAGATAATTCCCTTTTGTATTTTAATGTGGATACAAAAACAAAAGAAAGAGTAGTTGCAGGATTTCATTCTGAATTTAAAGTGGAATTACCCGATTCTATAATTGCTTCAAATAAAAACAAACTTTTTCGACTTGGTTTAAACCTTATAAATACTTTCTACACAAATGGAGTTTTGGATGAAGATTTAAGTTTTCCAGACGATAAGAAAGTTGTTTTGTTGGAAAGGAGAATTGAAAAGAAAACTGTAAAGTATTCCGAGTTAATTAAGCAAAATCATATCAAAGATTTGCTTAATAAAGCACTTACAAACGAGGGGTTGGTCGAGTTTGAAATCCCGTTCACTTCGCTGTTTTTTGACATTATAGAGCCAAACTTAACCTTTGATAAAACCTTTACTGAAAAGGCTGTTCAAAGCGATTTGGAGAAAATTTCATTCACTAGAGGTAGTGTTGAAAAGGAAACCTTGATAATATCTAAAGGGGAAGTGGTAGAAGGCGACAAGTACCAAAAATTAAAATCATTAGAATCTGAATATGAATCTCAAATTTGGACAAAATCTAATTATTATTGGATTGTTTTTGCATATACACTATTAGTTTCGTTGGCTTTATTAATGTTGCTTTTGTTTTTAAGAAAATACCGGAACGATATTTTTGAGAACAATACCAAGGTTACTTTTATTTTCTTTAATGTTCTTTTAATGGTGTTTTTAACTACTCTAGTTATAAACTATAACACCCAATATATTTATGTAGTTCCATTATGTATTTTGCCTTTGGTTTTAAAGGCTTTTTTTGATGCAAGGCTTGGTTTGTTTACTCACGTAATAACCGTGCTTTTATTGGGGTCAATTGTTCCGAATAGCTACGAATATATGTTTCTTCAAATAATAGCTGGAATTGTAACTATTTTAACGGTTTCTGAGCTATATAAGCGCGCAAATTTGTTTATTTCGGTTGGACAAATTACCTTAATTTACATTATTGCATATTTTGCATTTTTTGTTATTCATGAAGGAAGTGTGGATACCTTACATTGGGAAACCTTCGGAATGTTTATACTTTGTGGTTTGGCAACCTTGTTTGTGCAACCATTAATTTATGCATACGAAAAAGTCTTTGGTCTAGTATCAGATGTATCTCTTCTAGAGCTTTCAGACACCAATACAAAGCTTTTAAAAGAATTATCAAACAAAGCCCCAGGAACCTTTCATCACTCCTTAAATGTAGCTAATTTGGCAGAGGCATCTGCAAATGAAATTGGTGCTAATGCCATGTTGGTTAGAGTAGGTGCATTGTATCATGATATAGGAAAAATGATGAATCCAACTTACTTTACAGAAAATCAATCTACAGGAATTAATCCTCACGACGAATTATCTCCTAGGGAGAGTGCTAAAATTATTATAGATCACGTAATTAATGGAATTGAAATAGCAAAGAAAAACAACTTACCCGATCGAGTTATTGATTTTATTAGAACCCATCATGGAACTAGCCTTGTTTATTATTTTTACAAAAAAGAAATGGATGTTGATTCGTTAGTTGATAAGAGGCTTTTCCAATATCCAGGTCCTAAGCCATTTAGTAAAGAGACTGCTATTTTAATGATGTGTGATAGTGTAGAAGCGGCATCAAAAAGTTTAAAAGAACCAACATCGACTAAAATTGATGATTTTGTTGAAAATATTATAAATAAGCAGATGATTGACGAACAATTCTTAAATGCTAACATAACTTTTAAAGAAATTCAAATAATAAAAAAAGTGCTAAAGCGCAAGCTTGCAAACATTTACCATTTAAGAATTGAATATCCTGAATAATTATTAAAAAAATTGACAAAAATAGTTGCGTTCTTAAAGATGTTGTATTACATTTGCAACCGCAATTTTGTTGCTAAGTTCATATTTTAATTCGGAGAGGTGCCAGAGTGGTAATGGAGCAGATTGCTAATCTGTCGACGGGTAACTGTCGCCAGGGTTCGAGTCCCTGTCTCTCCGCTTTTTATTAATAACAGATAACTGTTTTCGGGGTGTAGCGTAGCCCGGTTATCGCGCCGCGTTTGGGACGCGGAGGTCGCAGGTTCGAATCCTGCCACCCCGACAAATTTTTAAGAGTTACGGGCTCGTAGCTCAGCTGGATAGAGCACCTCCCTTCTAAGGAGGCGGTCATAGGTTCGAATCCTATCGGGCTCACAAAAAGACTTACTGTTTCAGTAGGTCTTTTTTGTTTTATATAGGTTTTGTAGTTTTTAGATATAGCTAGTTAAGTCTCGAGCTAATAAGGGAAATTGACTAATTGTAAATAAAACTGTTTGTTGCTATAAAAGCAATCTAACTTTTTCGTATTCTATTTCTTTAAAATCATTAATCACGAAATTAGCCTTACTGTAGTCTTGATTTTTGGAATTGGCACTCTTGTATCCAACACAAAAAATATCTGCGGCATGAGCTGCTTGAATGCCATTGGTGGAGTCTTCAATGACTAGGCAATTGTTTTTAGAGTGTCCACTAACTTTTGCTGCATTTATAAAAATTTCTGGATGTGGTTTGGATGCTTTCAAATCGGCCCCACTTAATTTGGTTAGAAAGTATTGGTCTAACTCAAAACGATTAAAAACACTTTCAATAGTTCCCATCGAGGCAGACGAAGCTAGAACTAGTGTTAATCCATTGTCATGATATTCTTTAATAAGATCTAAAACGCCATCAATTAACTGAAGTTCAGGATCATTTTTGAATAAGTCTTTGAAAATATTTCTTTTAACCTGAACCAAATATTCTGGATTGTTCGTCAATTTAAAATGATCGCAAAGTTTTCGGCAGACGTTAATAGTAGATTGTCCAGTAAAACTTTGGTATTGCGCATCGCTAACATCAATTTTGAGCGTGTCAAACATGCCATAATAGGCTTTTCTGTGTAAAGGCTCGGTGTCTACAATAACACCATCCATATCGAATAATACTGCTTTTAACAAGGATATTTTTTTTTCAAAGATACTGAAGCTATCTTTTTTAAGGTAATTTTGAACAAACAATTAATATTTTTTCATTAACCATATTTGTGGTTGCAAAAATATAAATGTCTCCACCATCTTTAATATTTAGTTTTTTTCTGATATTCTCTACAGATTCGGGAAAATTTCTGGTGGTAATATTAGCTTTATTAATCCCAAGTTTTTTAAAAAGTTTCTTATTGTATCCTAAAATTTGTTCTATTTTAAAAGTTCTTCCCGGAAATTTAATCCTTTCAGTTGATGTGTATAAATGAGAATGTTGTTGTAGTTTATTTATCTTAAATTCTTTTGAAATGCTATTAAAAGCTCCAGATTTTAAAATAGCTGAATTAGGTTCGTATAAGTAGAATAGAGGCAAGCTGTATGTTACATCTGTTGTTGTCTCTAATTTAAATTTAAAGCTAAAATTCTCAGTCTGAGCTCCTGTTAAGTTTACGGTTTCTATTCGAATATCATTTTCATTGGCATCCTTATTCAGTTCCCAAAGCAATTCTTTTACTTCATTATTAACAGCTACAACATAAATAGTTTTTACATGTTTTAATTCGTTAATTCCAACTGAAAAATCTAATAAAGGGGATGTTTTTACTAGAATGTTAGTAGATCGATTAAATAGTAAATCTAAATGTTCTGGTACGTTTGGAAGACAATCGTTTAGAAAGAATACTTTGCCTTTGCTGTCGTGCCTTCTTGATGGATCTATGTATATCCAATCGAACTTTGATGGACTTGTTTGTAAATACGAAATACCATCGCTCGCAATAGTTTGGATATTCTTTATCTTTAATTGCTGATAATTATGGCTTACAATCTGTGATAGCTTTTTATTAATTTCACAATGTGTAATGGTTTTAAATTGCTTTGAAAAGTAAAAACAATCCACGCCAAAACCTCCCGTTAGATCAATTATTGTGTCTCCATTAATAATACTCGCTTTATATTTTGCAGTTATTTCAGAAGAAGTTTGTTCAATATTTAATTTGTTTGGGTAATAAATATTAGGTGTTTTAAACCAGCTAGGAAGTTTTTTTTTACAGCGTTTTTTAGCTTCAATTTGTTCTAAAAGCACTTTAATATCTACCTGTAAATTTGGATGTTTTTTAAGTAATAAAGCAGTGGTGTCAGAATTTAAATTATTATTTATAAATTCTTGATTTACATTATTTAATACGTCTTCATTCAAAGTGTTACTATAGGTTTTTAGTGAGTTTCTTAACGACCCTGTTTTCAGCTAAAAATTCTTTTAAAATAACTTTAATTGCTGTGTATGTTGGAATGGCAATAATCATTCCTACAATACCAAATAATAGGCCTGCAATTATAATTACTAAGAAGATTTCTAACGGATGCGATTTTACACTTTTCGAAAAAATTAGTGGCTGACTAAAAAAGTTATCTATTAATTGCCCTATGGTTACTACAATTAATACATATATAGTTTCAGGTAAAATAACTTCGCTAAAACTTTGTCCTAAATTACTTGTCATAGTTAACAGAATCATAATCGCGCCACCAATTAATGGACCTATATATGGAATTAAGTTAATTAAAGCACACAAAAAGGCTATAACTATGGCGTTTTGCACGTCAACAATCAATAAACCAATGGTGTATATTATAAACAAAATTGTAATTTGAAATACCAAACCAACAAAATACCTAGATAGTAAGTTTTTAATTTTTTCTAAAGAATGTTTTGAGCGTGCTATTTTATTTTCAGGGATAAGAACCATTAATCCGCTTTCAAACAACGAACTATCTTTTAAAAAGAAAAATGAAATAAAAAGCACAGAAAACAATCCCATGCTAAAGCTTCCAAAGCCACTAACTATGGCATTTAGAAATTCAGGTATTACGGCAAAGTCAATTTTTGATAATAAAGCAGAGTTGGCTAAAGGATCGTTTTCCGGAGTAAGTTGTTCCAGTTGAAAATGGGTAATAAATTCTGAATATATATATTGAATTTTTTCACGAAGTTGGTCTATATTAAGTAATGATAAATTTTGACCTTGTTCAACAATTAAAGGGATAAATAAACCAATGAGTCCAATTATAAAACCTAATAACAGAACCATGGTTATAATAACTGCTATTAAATTATTGAGTTTTAAACGCTTTTTCAGGAACTTTACAATTGGTCTTCCAGTTAAGGAAATAACAGCGGAAATACCGATATAAACTATAACCGATTGGATTTTGTATAAAAAGAATAATAGGATGCAAATACCCGCTAACGTAGCAATTGCTCTTAAAATTCCATTTGATATAACTTTTGAATTCATTTAGTAAAGATACATTTTGCTTTTAAATGTTTAACTCTTTATTTTTTAAAAACTGTTTTGTGGCTTCGTATAGCGCTATGGTTATAGCTTGAACGACATTCATACTGCTGTTTTGTCCAAACATATCAATATGAATAACGAAATCTGACATGTTTAAAACAGTCTCAGATACACCAAAGTTTTCGTCTCCAATAATCAATGCTATTTTTTGGTTTTTAGGAAATTGAAACTCATCAATTCTATTACTACTTTCAGTAATTTCCAAAGAAATAATCAGATAGTTTTCCGATTTCAATTGGTTTATAGTTTCTATTATAGACTCTCTTTCTTCAAATGGAACAACTTTTTCTGTTGCTCTAGAGGTTTTAGTCATTTTTCTTCCTGTAGGAATAGGAGAGCCACAAAACATTATTTTCTCTACACCAAATGCATCGGCTGTTCTAAATAAACTTCCAATATTTGGGGCATTATTAATATTGTCGCAAACCAGTGTAATAGAGAAAGTTTGCTTATTGAAATTTGTATTGTAGTGGCTTAGCTGTTTCACAAAAAATTAGTTTTCAAACACGTATTTTATAATATTGGCTCCCATTTTTAAGGCTTTTTCTCTAACTTCAGGTGAATCGTTATGGACAGCTTCGTCTTCCCAACCATTTCCTAAATCACTTTCGTAGGTGAAAAGTAAAACCAATCTATTTTCATGAAAAATTCCAAAAGCTTGAGGACGTTTTCCATCGTGCTCATGAATTTTAGGTAAACCCTTTGGAAAGGAATAAACTATATTGAAAATTGGATGGCTAGCAGGTAGTTCTATAAGTTCTTTATTTGGAAATACTTTTACTAGTTCTTTTAAAAGATAAGGTTCTAAGCCATAATTGTCGTCTATATGTAAAAAACCTCCTGAAATTAAGTAATTTCTTAAGTTTTCAGCATCTTCTTCACTAAAAAACACATTTCCATGCCCCGTCATGTGGACAAAAGGGTATTGAAAGATTTCAGTACTTCCAGTTTCTACCGTTTCTGGTTTTGAACTTATTTTGGTGTTTATATTGGAATTGCAATAGGCTATTAAATTGGGCAAGGAGGTAGGGTTTGCGTACCAATCTCCGCCGCCTTTATATTTTAAAACGGCTATTTCTTGTGAAAATGAAACTAGGCAATAAAAAAAGAAGATTACAAAGAAAAAAATTGTTCTTGTTACATTTTCTTTGCTATGATTAATCTTGCTATAATTCATTTTAAGATTCATTTGAAAAAGCTATGGAATGGCAAGCAACTATGGCAGCTGTTTCTGTTCGAAGTCGCGTGTTTCCTAATGTTACAGGAATAAAATTAGCATCAATTGCTTGCTTGATTTCTTTTGTGCTAAAATCGCCTTCAGGGCCAATTAAAACAGTGATGTCTTGGTTTGGTTTTATTTCTTTTTTTAAAGATTTTTTGTCTGTTTCTTCACAATGCGCAATAAATTTTTGTTCCGATTGGGGCTGACTTACAAATTCTTTAAATGAGACAGCTTTATTTAGTTTTGGCATGTAGCAAGAAAGCGACTGTTTCATGGCTGCTTGCAGTATTTTTTCGTAACGTTCGGGTTTAATTGTTTTTCTTTCGCTGTTGTCACATATTATAGGCGTAATGCTGTCTATACCAATTTCCGTAGCTTTTTCTAGAAACCATTCGTATCTATCGTTCATTTTTGTTGGAGCTACGGCTAAATGAACATGATAAGCCCTTTTTTCTTGTTTTTCTTTATTTATAACGACAGCCATACAATTTTTAATATCAGAAACAGATATTTCTGCTGTAAAAAGCAAACCATATCCATTGGTAATATGCATAATGTCGCCTACCGATTTTCTCAAAACTTTTACAATATGCTTGCTTTCTTCCTTTGGAAAAATTATTTGTGTCGTTTCTTCTGTTATATCGGGGTTATAAAATAACTGCATTATATTTTTGGTTCTACAATTTTTAGAACTTTAATTTCCTTAATTTCCTTTGGTTTGAACGTGTTTAGAACGATGTAATACAAACCATTTTTATCATTTTCTAAAGTGTATAATTCCTTTTCCATGTATAGATCTTCAGTTACGTCAACACTAAAAAACGAATAAACTTCTTCCTTACCAAACCAACCTGTATCCCCACCACGATTTGCATTATTTGCAACGGAATATTTTTTGGCTAGGAACTCAAATGGAGCACCTTTATCGTAAGCGTTTATAATTTGTTTTATAGTTCCTTGGATAGTAGCTGGATCTTCGTTTTTTCCATTAAGCAAAATGTAACTCATTCGATAATGGGGAACCATATTTTTCTCTATTATTTTATAGGAAGTTTTTTCAAAGCTGTTTTCGTTTGTTTTTTTACTTCCAATCGACATTTTAAAAAGGTCTTTAGCTAAAATCGTTTTATGTTTTTCTTCGTTAAAAGTAATGAGCTTATTGCCTTTTCGCTTATTTGTTTTTAGAAACTCTTCGGCAGAAGTTATATCAATTACGGAATCAATATTGGTGCTTTCTTCCTGAGCATTTGATATATAGCTAATTAGGCAAAGTAAAAGTAAAATTCTTTTCATTGGGGAGTATTTATATGTTTGATACAGCAAAAAAACAAAATTATTAGGTTGAAACTATAAAATCTGTTAGATAAATATAGGAATTATCACCTAGTTTTTATTTAAATAATTAGATTTTTAGTCTAGCAGAGGCTGTTATGCTTTGTTTTGAAAAATCGTTTTCAAGATATTTTAAATAACCAACTATAGCAATCATTGCAGCGTTGTCAGTAGTAAATTCAAATTTTGGTACGTAGGTAGTCCATCCAAATTTAGATTCTCCTTCTTTTAATGCCTTTCTGATTCCTGAATTTGCTGAAACTCCACCTCCAATAGCAATATGTTTTATTCCTGTTTGCTTAGAAGCCATTTTTAATTTATCTATTAAAATTCCGATAATTGTATATTGAATGGAAGCACAAATGTCGTTGATGTTCTCTTCAATAAAATTTGGATTAGCCTTAACTTCCTTTTGAATAAAATATAAAATCGCTGTTTTTAGTCCTGAAAAACTAAAATTTAATCCATCTACTTTTGGTTTTGTAAATTGGAAGGCTTTCGGGTTCCCTAATTGTGCTCGTCTGTCAATTTCTGGCCCAGCAGGATAGCCTAGACCAAGTATTTTCCCGCTTTTATCATAAGCTTCTCCAACCGCATCATCAATGGTTTCTCCTATAACTTCCATTTCAAAATAACTTGAAACTTTTACTATTTGAGTGTGTCCACCAGAAATAGTCATAGCAAGAAACGGAAAAGGAGGTTTATTAAAACCATCTTCATCAATAAAATGAGCTAAAATATGAGCTTGCATGTGGTTGACATCGATTAATGGTATGTTCAATCCCATGGCAAGCGATTTTGCAAAAGAGGTGCCAACCAGTAAGGAGCCCATTAAACCTGGCCCACGCGTAAATGCAATGGCCTGGAGTTGATCTTTCCTAATGTTGGCTTTTTTTATGGCCTGATCTACTACCGGAACTATGTTTTGTTGGTGCGCTCTAGAAGCCAATTCAGGTACTACGCCACCATATTCTTCGTGGATTTTTTGATTGGCAACAACATTACTTAAAATTTTGCCGTTGTAAATCACGGAAGCAGCAGTATCATCGCAGGATGATTCAATTCCTAGAATATAAATATTTTGTGATAACATTAGTTAGATTTAGGCACAATAATTGTTAATTTTGACTTCAAAGTTATAACTTTAAAACGTATCAAAAAATTTTTAAAAATACTATCTAAATTGGTGGCAATAATTTTGCTGCTTTTCATCATTTTGGTGTTGTTGCTTTCCATTCCATCAGTACAAACTTATTTAGGAAAGAAAGTAACTACCAGATTAAATAATGATTTTGGTACAAATATAAATATAGGTAGGGTTGGTCTTCAACTTAATGGAGATGTTGAATTAAAGGAAATCCTAATTAGAGATTATAAGAAAGATACTCTTTTCGCTGCAAAAGAATTGAATACGTCTATTTTAAGCTTTAAAAACATTATAAATAATAAATTGGTTTTTGGCGATATTGGTTTAGATGGATTGGTGTTTAATTTAAAAACGTATAAAGGAGAAGTAGATACCAACCTTGATATTTTCGTGGCAAAGTTTGATGAAGACAACCCCTCGCACGAAAAAAGCAATTTCTTACTATCCTCTAGTGATGTTTCTATTTATAACGGAATTTTTAGATTAATTGATGAAAATAAAGAAACCCCAAAAATTCTAGAGTTCAGTAATATTCAAGCTAATACTACCAATTTAGTTATAAATGGTAGCGATGTGAGTACTCGTATTAATACCTTGGCTTTTAATGATAGTAGAGGACTGGAAGTCAGTAATTTAATAAGCAATTTCACTTATACACCAAGCAATATTTTATTGGAGAACTTAAGTATTAAAACAGCAAATTCATCATTAGAAGGAGAAGTGAAGTTTTTTTACGATAGAGAAGATTTAAAATATTTCACAGATAAGGTTTTAGTGGATGCTACTTTTACTAAAAGTGATGTGGCGTTAAATGAACTAAACATCTTTTACAATGAATTTGGGATTAATCAAAGAGCTAATTTTAGTGCTAAATTAAGTGGAACACTTAACGATTTAATGGTTAATGATTTAAAATTGTTTACAAGTTCAAGAAGCCAAATTATAGGAGATATAAAATTTAAAAACCTCTTTAATGCTGAAGTTGATAACTTTTATATGAAGGGCGATTTCGATCAGCTTAACTCTAATTACAGAGATTTAAAGGCTTTGTTGCCAAATGTTTTAGGGCAATCCATTCCAACAGCATTCGATAAACTTGGAAATTTGAATATTGTTGGAATATCTGAAATAACTACTTCTACTATCTCAGCAAACTTATTAATTAACACACAAATTGGACTTATTGACGCCAATTTGAATATGCTTAAGATTAACGACATCGATAATGCTTCGTACTCGGGGAAGGTTGTGCTTAAAGACTTTGATCTTGGGAAGTTTATAGATGATAAGACCCTTGGTAAAACATCGTTAAATCTTGATGTTGATGGCTCTGGTTTTACCAAAGAAAACGTAAACACAAAATTGAATGGTGATATATTTTCATTGGTTTACAATAAATATGCCTATGAAAACATTGATGTTTCTGGAAACTTAAGAAATAAGATTTTTAATGGAAAGCTTATTTCAAACGATAAAAATTTAAAATTAAAATTTGATGGATTAGCCGATTTTTCTAAATCCATTAATTCCTTCGATTTTGTGGCAGATGTTTCTTTTGCAAATTTAAATGCCTTGAATTTCGTTAAAAAAGATGATGTATCTATATTCAAAGGAATTGTAGATATGAAAATGAAAGGAACGACCATTGATGATGCGGTTGGAAGTATTCAGATAAACAAAACTTCTTATAAAAATCAAAATGACGAGTATTTCTTTGATGATTTTGAAATTACGTCATCTTTTCAAGATGGTGTAAGAGATATTAGTGTGAATTCCCCAGATATTATTGAAGGTGAGCTTAGTGGGGAGTTTGTTATTGCTGATATAGGAAAACTATTTGAAAATGCTATTGGAAGTATTTATACCAACTTCAAACCTCATAAAGTAAGAGAAAATCAGTATATCGATTTTAATTTCAAAATCTATAACAAGATAGTTGAAGTGTTTGTTCCAGATTTAATCCTTGGAAAAAACACCTATGTTCGTGGACGGGTTGAAAGCGATGAAAAGGAGTTTAAACTAACGTTTAAATCTCCTGAAATTAAGCTGTTCGATTATTTTGCAAACCAAATAGAACTTCAACTAGATAACAAAAACCCTGTATTTAATACTTATGTTGAAATAGACAGTATAAACACGAAATTCTATGATGTTTCAAAATTTAGCTTAATTAACGTGACCCTGAACGATACTTTATACGTTCGTACTGAATTTAAAGGAGGTAAGGACAATAGAGATCTTTATAACTTAAACTTTTATCATACTATAAACCCAAAAAACAAGTCGGTTGTAGGTTTAAAAGAGTCTGATGTAACTTTTAAAGGAAACAAATGGACTATTAATGAAAATCGAGATCATTTGCATAAAGTTGTATTCGATAACAAGTTCACTAATGTTAATATTGAGCAAATTATCATGAATCATAATCATGAAGAAATTAGGCTTTCTGGTGTTTTAAAGGATTCTACCTCAAAGAATATTAATCTTAATTTTAATGATGTCGACCTATCTAAAATAACTCCTGACGTTGATGGATTGAATATGTATGGGAATGTTAATGGAAGGTTAGAAATACTTCAGAAAAAGGGAGCTTATTTACCTAGTTCAGAAATTTCTATTGATAATTTAATAGTAAACGATCTGCTTTTAGGTTCGTTTGATGCAGCCATAACGGGTAACGAAGACTTAACCAACTACGCTGTAGACATTAGAATTAAAGATAAAAAAGCACAATCTTTTGCTGCCATTGGAAATATAAACTTTGTTAACGAAGTGTCTACTTTAGATATAGATTTGTTATTCAATAAGTTTAAGCTAGACTTTATAAATTCCTTTTTAGAAGGCATTTTAAGCGATATCCGGGGTGATGTAACAGGTGTTGCTAATGTCTCTGGAAATTTAAAAAAACCAAGTGTAAGTGGGAATTTAAAGCTGAATAATTCAGGGTTAAAAGTACCTTACCTTAATGTGAATTATGACTTTGCAGATAATACTCAGGTAAATTTAGTCAACCAGAGCTTTGTTTTTAATTCATTACAATTAACCGATACTAAATTCGATACTAAAGGTGTATTGAATGGATCTATAAGTCATACTAATTTTTCTGAATGGGAATTGGATTTGGGTGTAACAACTCAAAACTTAGTCGTTCTTGATACACATGCCGATGACGATGATGAAGCTTTATATTATGGAACAGCTTTTATTGGTGGCTCAGCAAAAATTAAAGGTCCAGCAGATCAATTAACAATAAGTGTAATTGCCGAAACAAAACCAAAAACCTCTTTCGTTATTCCATTAAGTGATATGGAGTCATTTGGAGACAACTCTTATATTCATTTTTTAACACCTGAAGAAAAGGAAGCCAAACTTAAAGGAGAAGACTTAGTAACCAAAGAAGTTTCTGGTCTGGAATTAGATTTTGATTTAGATATTACCCAAGATGCAGAAATAGAAATTGTAATTGATAAAGATTCTGGAAGTACCATAAAAGGGAAAGGAGAAGGTGGTTTATTAATAGAAATAAATACCAATGGTAAGTTTAGAATGTTTGGGGATTTTATAGTATTTGATGGTATATACAACTTTAAATATGGTGGAATTATAGAAAAGAAATTTATTGTTCAAGAAGGAAGTTTGGGCTGGGATGGTGATCCAATGAGTGCTAGAATTGATATAAAAGCTCTTTATGCTACGCAGGCAAACCCATCACCATTATTGGATAATCCTATAAATAGAAGTATTCCTGTGTATGTTGAAACCAGCCTAACTGGACAATTGGAAAAACCAGATATTGATTTCGGTTTTAGCTTTCCAAATTTAAATTCAACGGTAAAATCTGAAATTCAATATAGATTAAGTTCCAAACAAGATAGAGACAATCAAGCTATTTATTTGCTGGCTACGGGTGCATTTTCTAATAGGTTAAACGAAGTTAATTTTACGGGAACCATTGCAGAACGATTAAACGGAATTATTAATGGTTTGTTTACTAGCGGAAATAATAAGTTAAATGTAGGCTTAAATTACGAGGCAGGTGAAAATACTCCAGAGTATCATACCGACGATCGTTTAGGCGTTACCCTTCAAACAAACATTTCCGAACGCGTTATTATTAATGGTAAGGTTGGGGTTCCTGTTGGTGGCGTTAGTGAAACCGTTGTTGCAGGAGACGTTCAGATTGATTTTCTTTTAAATGAAGAAGGTACTCTAACCGCCAAAGTGTTTAATAGAGAAAATAGTATCCGTAATTTTGGTGAAGAAATTGGTTATACTCAAGGTGTCGGAATTGCCTATAATGTCGATTTTGATACGTTTAAAGAACTTCTTAATAAGATTTTTAAAGGAAAAGTAAAAACGGTGAAGCAAACCTCAAAAGAAACTTCTGATAAAGAAGAGAATGCATTACCTTCTTATGTTGGTTTTAAAAAGGAAGATTAAAATTAGCTAATAAAAATCATGGTAATCCAAAATAATCACTTTCCTACAGGATTCCTCTTAAATTTAATATAAAACCCTGCTTTTATTGGGTTTTCTTTATTAAATTTACTACAATTAACAGTTAATAAATGAGTGATAAAATTACCAAAATAGGTGTTTTGACTTCTGGTGGAGATGCGCCAGGAATGAATGCTGCAATTCGTTCTGTAGTTAGAACGTGTGCTTACCATAATATTGAGTGTGTTGGAATATATAGAGGTTTTGAAGGCTTGATGGAAGGAGATTTCAAGGATTTCACTGCTAGAAATGTCAACCATATCATTCATACAGGTGGAACTATTCTTAAATCAGCCCGATCTGACGAGTTTAAAACCAAGGAGGGAAGAAAAAAAGCATACAACCATTTGGTAAAAAAAGGCATTCAAGCCTTAGTTTTAATAGGAGGTGACGGTACTTTTACCGGTGGAATGGTATTTAATAAGGATTTTAACTTTCCTGTAATTGGAATTCCAGGAACTATAGATAACGATATTTACGGAACTAATTTTACAATTGGTTACGATACAGCTATAAATACAGTTGTAGAAGCCATTGATAAAATTCGAGATACAGCAAGTTCTCATAAACGTTTGTTTTTTGTTGAAGTTATGGGGCGAGATGTCGGACATATCGCATTAAATGCAGGAGTTGGAGCAGGAGCGGAAGAAATTTTAATCCCTGAGGAAGATTTAGGACTTGACAGATTAATTGAATCTTTAGTAAGAAGTAAAGCTTCAGGAAAATCATCTAGTATTGTAGTTGTTGCCGAAGGAGATAAAATAGGAAAAAATGTGTTCGAGCTTAAAGATTATGTGGATGAGCATATGCCAGAATATGATGTACGTGTTTCGGTGTTAGGGCACATGCAGCGTGGAGGCTCTCCAAGTTGTTTTGACCGTGTATTAGCAAGTAGAATGGGAGTGAAGGCAGTGGAATCATTGTTAGAAGGAAAATCTAATTATATGGTTGGAATTCTAAATAACAAAATGGAATTAACCTCCTTAGATAAGGCAGTGAAAGGTAAGACTGAGATTAATTTAGAACTTTTACGAGTGTCAGATATTATGACAACTTAATTGGTTTTAAAAAAACGGATTAATAAATTAGAGAAAGATTAATAATAAAGAAAATAACATATAAGAATGTCAAATTTAAGATTAGGAATTAACGGCTTCGGAAGAATAGGAAGACTTGTGTTTAGAGCAGCGTTAAAACAGGGAGTTGATGTCGTAGCTATAAACGATTTATTAGAGGTTGATCATTTAGCATATTTATTAAAATATGATTCGGTTCATGGAAAATTTGATGGAACCATAGATATAAAAGAAGGTCATTTGATTGTAAATGGAAAAACCATTAGAGTTTCTTCCGAAAGAGATCCTAGAAATTTAAAATGGAATGAAGTAAAAGCTGATGTTGTTGCCGATTGTACGGGGATTTTTAAAACTCTAAATACCGCTAATTACCATATTGAAGCTGGGGCTAAGAAAGTAGTAGTTTCTGCGCCAAGTAAAGATATTCCAATGTTTGTAATGGGAGTGAATCAGGACCAGTTAAATGCATCACATACCATTATTTCAAATGCTTCTTGTACAACCAATTGCTTAGCACCTATGGCTAAAATTGTAGAAGATAATTTTGGAATAGAAGAAGCATTAATGACTACTATTCATGCTACAACTGCATCGCAATTAACCGTTGATGGGCCTTCAGCAAAGGATTATAGAGCGGGTCGTAGTGCCTTGTTAAATATAATCCCAGCATCTACTGGAGCTGCATTAGCTGTTGGTAAAGTTCTTCCCAATTTAGCGGGTAAACTAACAGGAATGGCTTTTAGAGTTCCTACAGCCGATGTGTCTGTTGTTGATTTAACGGTTAGAACAAAAAAGGAAACTTCTTTAGAGGAAATTAATAAAGCCTTTAAAAAAGCATCGGAAAATGAGATGTTAGGTATTGTAGGTTACACTGAAGAAAAAGTAGTGTCACAAGATTTTGTAGGAGAGACAAACATTTGTGTATTTGATTCTGATGCCTCTATAGAATTAAATTCTAGATTTTTCAAATTAGTAGGATGGTATGACAATGAATATGCTTATTCTGTAAAATTAGTAGAGTTGGCAACTCTTATGAATTCAATTTAATATAACTAAATAATAAATTCCACATGCTAAATCTATTTAAATAGAGGCTTGGTGTGTGGAATTTTTATATTTTTATCACATGATATTAATAGCCGATAGCGGTTCTACAAAATGCGATTGGATTTCAGTTGATTCTCAGGGAAATCAGCTTGTTGAGAAAATAGAAACCAAAGGATTAAACCCAGCACTTTTAACGGAAACAGAACTCTTTGAAATTATTAATTCAAACCTTGAATTAATAAATGACAAAGAAAAAATTCTTCACATATTTTTTTATGGAGCTGGATGTGGAACTGAAAAACCTAGACTTTTATTAAAACAAGTGTTACAAAGCATCTTTAAAAATGCTACCATTGAAGTTAAGGAGGATACTTGGGCAGCGGTAAGGGCAGGATTAAGTTATAAAAATGAAGCAGCTGTAGTTTGTATTCTTGGTACGGGATCTAATTGTAGTTATTTTGATGGAGAACAGATACATCAGCGTGTAGCTTCTCTAGGTTTTACTATTATGGACGATGCATCTGGTAATTATTTCGGAAAGGAATTATTAAGAGATTACTATTTTAATCGTATGCCTGAGAATTTAAAAACCGCTTTTGCTCAAAAATATAATTTAGATGCTGATTATATTAAAAACAAGCTTTATAAGCAGGCTAATCCTAATGCTTACTTAGCTTCATTTGCCGAATTTTTATTTTCAAATAAAGATTCTGCCTATATAAAAAATCTTATTTTAAATGGTCTTCGAAAGTTTTCAGAAAACATGATTTTACAGTTTTCTGATGAAATAAAAACTGCTCCAGTACATTTTGTAGGATCTGTAGCTTATTTTTCAAAAGATGAAATTGTAGAAGTTGCAAAGGAATTTAACTTTAAAGTAGGAAACATAATTAGACGTCCTATAGATGGACTTGTAACATACCATATAAATCAATTAAATTAATGGAAATAGCAATTATTGCACATGATGGAAAAAAGGCAGAAATGGTTCAGTTTTTAAATGAACACAAGGAGATTCTCCTTCAAAGGAATATTTCATTAGTTTCCACCGGCACTACAGGAAAAAAAGTTAAAAAAGCAGGCTTTGAAGTATTGAGGTTGCTGTCAGGACCTATGGGTGGCGATGCACAAATTGCAGCAAGAGTAGCAGAAGGAAAGTGTGATATGGTCTTGTTCTTCAGAGATCCACTAGAAAAACACCCACATGAACCCGATGTACTTATGCTTATGCGCTTATGTGATGTTCACGATGTGCCTTTAGCTACCAATCCTGCAACAGCTGATTTATTGATGAAAGGTTTGTTGTAATTATTCAGTATAAACTTTATTTTCTTGTTCAGCCACACGAATAAATGTGGTTCTTTTTGTTAATTCTTTTAAATGTTGTGCACCTACATAAGTACAGGTGCTTCGTATACCACCAAGAATATCATAAACCGTTGCGTCAACGTCACCTTTGTAAAGCACTTCAACTGTTTTTCCTTCGCTAGATCTATATTCAGCAACGCCACCAACATATTTATCCATAGCAGTGGTTGAGCTCATTCCGTAAAATTGCTTATATGATTTTCCATTGCGTTCAATAGTTTTACCACCACTTTCTGTATGTCCAGCAAACATGCCACCAAGCATAACAAAATCGGCTCCAGCTCCAAATGCTTTTGCAACATCTCCAGGAGTTGAACAGCCTCCGTCACTTATAATTTGTCCACCCAATCCATGTGCCGCATCTGCACATTCAATAATAGCCGATAATTGAGGATAACCTACGCCCGTTTTAACTCGTGTTGTGCAAACAGAACCAGGTCCAATACCTACTTTAACAATATCTGCACCTGCTAAAATTAGTTCTTCAACCATTTCTCCCGTAACCACATTTCCCGCAATTATGGTTTTAGTTGGATACTGCTCTCGTGTGCGTTTTACAAAATCCACAAAATGTTCAGAATAACCATTGGCCACATCGATGCATATAAATTTTAATTCAGGATGTAACTTAAAAATAGTGGCAAGTTTTTTTAGATCTTCTTTTCCTGTGCCTGTACTTACTGCAATATAATCAGAAATGTTTTTAGGCGCATTTTTTAAAAAGTTTTCCCAATCTTGAAGAGAGTAATGTTTGTGTATAGCCGTGAATAATTTGTTTTTTGTCAAAGCCAAGGCCATTTCAAAAGTGCCAACGGTATCCATATTTGCAGCCATAATAGGAATTCCACTCCATGTAGCTTGACTGTTTAGAAAGTTGAAACTTCGCTCTAAACTAACTTGCGACCGACTTTTTAAAGTAGAACGTTTTGGTCTAATCATCACATCCTTAAAGCCTAGTTTTATGTCGTGTTCTATTCGCATTTTTGAAATTTTTTGGGTTACTATCAAAAATACAAGTTCTTTTATTCATTTTAAAGCCAATTGTATTATTAAGTTTTCTTCTTATTAACAATTATTAATGAAAAACACAAAGATTAATTTACTCACATTTTGTCATTAGATAATAGAAAGATTAACTTCGTGAACTAATAGTTTTATTAAGTTTAAAGGACAAATATTTATAAATACATGTTTTAATGAAAGCCTTAGATAGATATTTGCAAAATGTTCGTATTAACAAAGCGAAAAAGTTTATTAGAAAGAACGATGCTGTTTTGGATATTGGCAGTGTGGATGGTGTGATGTTTGAAAAGTGGAAAAATGAAATTTCATATAGTTATGGAATTGATCCAATTTTGAATAAGGAAATTAAGACAAATTCATATACACTTTTGCCTGGAAAGTTTCCTGAAGATGTTCCGAAAAACTTAAGCTTTGATGCTATTACTATGCTAGCTGTTTTAGAGCACATTCCAAAAGATGTTCAGGATAGCATGTCGCAAGAAATTTATAGCTTATTAAAACATAAAGGGAGAGTTATTATAACTGTCCCTTCACCACAAGTAGATTTTATTTTAGAAATTCTATTAAAATTAAAGCTAATAGATGGTATGAGTTTGGAAGAACACTATGGTTTTAAACCTAGTGATACTGAAACTATATTTTCAAAAGGTTTTAAGCTAATTAAAAAGAAGAAATTTCAATTAGGACTCAATAACTTGTATGTGTTTGAAAAATTAGATTAAGCTTATTTCGCGGCCATCATACTAATTTCAACATTTACAAATTTCGGTAAATTGGCAACTTGAACTGTTTCACGGGCTGGTGCAGTTTCTTCATTAAAATAGGTGCCATACACTTCATTTATTTTCGAAAAATCATTCATGTCGCTAACAAAAATGGTTGCTTTAAAGACGTTTTCAAAAGTCATATCTGCAGCTTTTAAAACAGCTTTTAAATTTTCCATTACCTGTCTAGTTTCCGTTTTAATATCGTCCAAAACCAAGTCCATAGTTTCTGGATTCAAAGCTATTTGACCTGAAGTGTATAAAATACCATTAACTAAAACAGCTTGATTGTATGGTCCAATTGGAGCTGGAGCTAGGGGAGTGTTGATGATTTTTTTCATAATTAATAATTTTACATTCTATTAATGAAATATTTTCATTAACAATAATTAAAGTAGTTTATCAGGTTGTCTTCGTTTATCGTATTTAATATCTTTAAGAAGATTAGATTTAATACCAATAAAGAAGTTCCAAGAACTTCTGTCGCTAAATGGTATCCAGTTTAAACTCATTCTCCAGCTCAGTAAGTCTCTTTCAAATCTTAAAGAAGTATAGGTGAAACCTTTATTTTTGAAATCGTAACCTGAAGAAGCTCCAACTTTCCAACGTGGGGACAATTCCACATCTCCAGAAAACATTAATGAATGAGAGGATATTTCATCTTCACGTCTTACGTTTGTATAGTTAACGGCATAGGCAAAGCGAATACTCCATGGGATTAAACTTGTGTATAAATCGCTTGGTGTTTTTTCCTCTTCGTCGTCATCTTCATAAAAACTTTGATCCGCAAAATCTTGAGAACGTCCAAATAAATCATCAGCTCGGCCACCACTTCTTAGGTTTTCATTAGTGCTTTGTTTGGTTTCGCCACCAGTAAAAGTAGTATTAGAAATGGTGTAATTCATGGTAATGTTAGCACTTGTTAGTCTAAAAAGGCTTCCTCCATTATCAACATTCCACATGTCAACTAAGTTGTTGTTATTGTCTAATGCGTAAGGGTTTAAAGAAGCTCCAAAGTTAACAGACATTTTATTTTTTAATAACTGAGTACTACCAGAAATTGTAACATTACTCCAGTTTAATGAGTCGGCTGCAATGTCGTAACCTGTACTAATGTTTAGGTTGTCCAAAAGTTTTATTTTTCTTGGTTCGGTTGCAGTAGAATCTTTATCGCGAACTTTCATTTCTAAATTGTTTCCTAAAGAAAAACCAACAGTATTTGAGTAACGGTTATTAGGAGAGCCATAAACAGATTTTTCAAACCTAGAGTATTCTACTTCCTCTCTAGTTAAACCATCTGCACTAACTACTTCGTAAGTATCGTAATACTTATTAAAAGATGGATTTATGCTATAGCTTATTGAAGGTCTAACAACATGCCTAAGCGCTTTAATTTTTTTGTCCTCACCTTCTTTTTCAAAATTAAACATTCCGTATAAAGTGGTTCCTAAACTAGTATTGAAATCGTATGTTCTATAGGAAGCAAACCCGTTATTTTCATTGGTTATTACTTGATTTATAGTTTCGTCGTAATATTTATCCACGGTTTTAAAAGTCCAAGTCTCCTTGAAATTAGTTGTAGCACTCAAGCTTAAATATTTAAACACTTTGAAATTGGTTGTAAGTGGAATACTATGACTTACTCCGTTTTGGGCTTGATCCCACATTTCTTTTTTAAAGAATAAAGAATCGGTAGTTTGAATTCTGTTTTCAGCTCTTACACTGTATTGAAAGTTGATATTTTGAATGGCACCTTTTTTAGAACCTGTTTTTGGCTCGAAAGGATAAATTCTGCTAACACTTGCTTGTAATGTTGGCAAGGTCATGTTAATTTGTTCAGTATTGGTGTTTTGTGAATGAGTTGCTGCTACACTCATATTTACCTGTGGTTCTCCTTGAAAGGTTTTTGAGTAAGAAACAGACGATGCCATGGTGTTATTCAAAAAACTTGGGGCGTTTACCTGATTTATAGACTCTTGATAATACTTACTACTTCCTAAGTTAACAGATGCAGAAAATCTAGAATTTGGACTTGATTTTGTGTCTTGGCTATGAGACCATCGGATATTATAAATGGTGGATTTGGAATAATCGGGAAATCCACGTTCACTGCTAATAAGGTTTTCATACCTAAACCCTAAATTACCACCAAATTTATAACGTAGGGCATAATCGCTTTCAAAACGTAAACCATAACTTCCATTGGTATAATAATCTCCTAAAACAGCTAAATCAATATAATCGCTAATTGCAAAATAATAACCACCGTTTTGTAAAAAATAACCCCGACTGCTTTGTTCACCAAAACTAGGAATTAAAACTCCAGAAGTTTGTTTCTTGGTTAAAGGGAAAAAACCAAATGGTAAACCAATTGGAGTTGGAACATCTGCAATTACCATATTAGTTAGTCCAACAACAATCTTTTTTCCTGGTACTAACTTAATTTTATTAGCTTGAAAGTAATATTCAGGATTCTCTATGTCTTTAGAAGTTGTAAACCGACCTTTGTATAAAAAGATAACGGAATCGTTTTCTTTTTTTGTGATTGGCGCGTAAATTTGCATGCCTTGCTGTTCGGTTTTCGAATTAAAAATTAAGGCTTTTTCAGTTTTATAGTTAAATCTAATAGAGTCTGGTTCTACCAAATTGTCTCCTTGTTTAAATGATGGACGCTGTGTATAAACTCCAGCCGTATCTTTTATTCGTCCAGCATAAACTTCATTTTTATTATAATCTATTACTATAACTCCGGCTTTTAACTCCATATCATCAAAAAACACTTCGGCTTCATTATATAAATAAAGCTTTTGTTCTTTAATGTTAAATGAGGTGTAGTCTTTAGCTTTATACGTAACAGTAGACGTTAATAGTTCTGGTTTAGGCTTAATGGAATCTTGTATGGTAGAGTCTTGTTCAACTTTGGCAACCTCTAATTTTTGTAGAGCATCAACACCAACGGTAATCGTGTCCTCGACTTTATTAGGAGAAACTATTCTTCCAGTTTTTGGAATGTCTTGAGCGAAGCCAAAAGTGTTTATAAACACTGTAAAACTTAAGGCAAAAAGTATGTAAAAGTTGTTTGTATGCAACGCTTTTAAATGTATTTTTGTAAAAGTATGGCTCGGTTTTTGAATTGCCAAAATTACATATATTTTTTGTGATTAATTTAATAAACAGAAAAATTCGAAAATTAAATTATACTGAATTTTTTAGAGTAATAAATCTGCTCTAAAGTTGTTGTTAGATATATGAATCAACTTCATTAATTTTTCCGTACAAAGGAAAGGATTAAAATGGTTGTTATGTGTAACAAATAAAAAACAATATACATTTACATGAAAACGAAATCAATTATATTTTTCTTATTTACTTTATGTGTTTTATTACATATAAGCAGCAACACGTTGTATGCACAAGGTGGTTCTGATAAATTTATTGTGGTTTTAGATCCAGGTCATGGAGGGAAGGATCCAGGAAAACCTTCTAAAGATGGATATAAGGAAAAAGATATTGCCTTGAAAATTGCTTTAGAGGTAGGAAAAGAGTTGGAGAAAAATCCTGATATTAAAGTAGTCTATACAAGAAAAACAGACATTTTTGTAGATTTATTTAAAAGAGGTAAAATTGCTAATGAAGCTAAAGCCGATTTATTTGTTTCTATACATTGTAATGCGCATCATACGCAAGCATATGGATCGGAAACTTATGTGCTTGGGATCAATAGAAACGACACTAATTTTAATGTAGCAAAAGCGGAAAACGAAGTTATTTATTTAGAGGATAACTACGAGAAAAACTACGAAGGCTTTGATCCAAATTCACCAGGTTCTTTTATAGGCTTAACTCTTATGCAAGAAGAGTATTTAGATCAAAGTATTCTGTTAGCTAGTTTAATTCAAGACAATTTTACAAATATTCTAAAGCGTAAAAACAGAGGGGTTAAGCAAGCAGGTTTTATAGTATTACATCAAACTATTATGCCAAGTGTTTTAGTTGAAACAGGGTTTATTACTAATAAAGAAGAAGGTCCTTATTTAAACTCTAGTAAAGGGCAAAAAGAAATGTCTACCGCTATAAAGAAGGCTATTTTAGATTATAAAAATACTATTTATCAAAACATAGATAATTTTGTGTACCAAGATAAACAAGAAACAAAGTTAGTAGCCTTAGAGAATCCTGAGCCAGCAGAAATTTATAAAAACATCGTGTTTAAAGTTCAGATTGCAGCTAGTTCTCGGGAAATTGATCTTAAGCCATTTAATTTTAAAGGTTTAGAAGGTGTTACACGAGAAAAATTGAAAGGGCTTTATAAATATTATTATGGTTACACTTCTAATTACACTGAAATAAAAGATTTCCAAAAATATGCGAAATCAAGAGGTTATACTTCAAGTTTTATTGTAGCATTTAAAGAAGGTAAAATTATTCCATTGGCAGAAGCGTTAAAATCTCCTGTAAATTAGAGTCATTCTTTATAAATTTATTTCTAATTTTGTTAGGTAACTAAATACATATAATTTGAAACTATCAAGAGAAGTTAAAACAGCTATCTTAGTAATATCTGGGATTTTATTCCTCATTTTTGGATTTAATTATTTAAAGGGTAAAAATCTACTAGATTCTTCTGATACATTTTACACCGAGTTTGATTATAACGCTTTAACAACAGCTTCTCCCGTTACAATTAAAGGGAACAGTGTTGGAAAAATAAATAAAATTACCTACGTTACAGAAACGGGTAAAACTCTAGTTTCATTTACTGTAGACAAGGAATTAAAGTTTTCAAAAAACAGTAAAATGAGGCTCTATCCAATGGGGCTTTTAGATGGTAATGGACTTGCTATCATACCTGCCACGGATAATGAATTTGCTAAAAGTGGTGACAAATTGGAGTCTGAAGTAGAACCAGGACTGATTAAAGACTTAACTGATAATTTCTCTGGTTTAAGTGACGGCTTAGATGGTACCTTAAAATCTGCCGATACCTTATTAGTAAACCTTAATAATTTAGTTCAAGACGATTCTAATGCTGGTTTAAAGCACGCCATAAAAGAATTAAACTTAACTTTATCTTCATTTAAAAACTTATCAGGTTCTTTTAATAATTTAATAGCCAAAAACCAAGATAGCTTAACTCAAGTTATTAGTAATTTTAATGCAGTTAGTAAAAACCTCGCTGTACTTTCAGAAGATTTGAAAGATGTTGAATTTTCAAAAACTGTTGCAAACTTAGATAATACCTTGCAAAATGTAAATTCACTATTAGAAGGATTAGACAAGGGTGAAGGGTCTATGGGAAAATTACTTAAAGACGAAAAATTGTATCATAATCTTGAAGTGGCTTCAGGACAACTAAGCGAATTGCTACAAGATTTTAAATTGAACCCAAAACGTTATATTCATGTATCCGTTTTTGGCGGAAAAAATAAAAATAGTTACGAAAAACCAGTAGACGAAAGAGAATAATTAAACCAACCAATCAATGAATTATCTTCCAAATATTTTATTTGCTTTAGTACTTATAGCAGGTCTGGGTTATTTTGCCAGAAATGTAAAAAAACTTATTAGAAATATCAAGCTAGGGCAAGATGTAGATGTAAGCGATAATAAATCGCAACGCTGGAAAAATATGGCCATGATAGCTTTAGGACAAAGTAAAATGGTTAAAAGACCAATAGCTGGTTTTTTACACGTTGTAGTGTATGTTGGATTTGTTATCATCAATATCGAATTATTAGAAATTATCATAGACGGTTTAACCGGATCTTGGAGAGTTTTCTCATATTTCGATAAACTATACGGGGTTTTAATTGGTAGTTTCGAGGTTCTAGCGCTTTTAGTATTCATTTCAGTAACTATTTTTTGGATAAGAAGAAACGTTATAAAAGTTCAACGTTTTTGGAAAAGCGAAATGACAAGCTGGCCAAAAAACGATGCCAATTACATTTTGTATTTCGAAATGGTACTTATGGCTCTTTTCTTAGTAATGAATGCCACGGATATTCATTTTCAATTAATGAATTCAGGAAATATTGTTAGTCAATTTATTGCTCCTTGGTTTAGTGGCTTACCAGACACAACACTACATATTATTGAACGTGCAGCTTGGTGGTTACATATAGTAGGTATTTTAGTTTTCTTAAACTATTTGTATTACTCTAAGCATTTACATATTCTTTTAGCATTTCCTAACACATATTATGGTAAAGTAAAACCTAAAGGGCAATTAAGTAATCTAGAATCTGTTACCAAAGAAGTTAAAATGATGATGGATCCAAACGTCGATCCGTTTGCAGCACCAGCAGAGGGGGCCGAGGCTGAAATGCCAGCAAAATTTGGAGCTAGTGATGTTCAAGATTTAAGTTGGGTGCAATTATTAAACGCCTATACTTGTACCGAGTGTGGACGTTGTACGAGTGAGTGTCCAGCCAATTTAACTGGAAAAAAACTATCTCCTAGAAAAATCATGATGGATACTAGAGATAGATTAGAAGAAGTAGGTAAAAATATTGATGCTAATAATGGTGAATTTAAGGATGATGGCAAGCAACTTTTAGGAGATTATATAACCCCTGAAGAGCTATGGGCATGTACCACATGTAATGCTTGTGTTGAAGCTTGCCCAGTAAGTATTGATCCACTGTCCATTATTATTGAAATGAGACGTTATCTAGTTATGGAGCAAAGTGCAGCCCCAATGGAACTAAATAATATGATGACAAATATTGAAAATAATGGAGCGCCTTGGCCATACAATCAAATGGATAGATTGAATTGGAAAGATGAAAAATAAAAGTATAATTTAAGGAGTTCTGCTTTTGCAGGGAAAAACAAATGAAAAGGGAAGACGCAGACAAATTATTACGAGAAAAAGTAGAGGCTGGTGAAAAGGTAAGTCCTATATTACCAGAAGGAATAAAAAACTACTTAATAGATATTGATGGAACTATCTGTGATGATATTCCAAACGAAGAACCAGAGCGTATGCTAACTGCGGCTGTATATCCAGATGCGCTAGAAACATGTAATAAGTGGTTTGATGAAGGCCATTTAATTTGTTTTTTTACATCTAGATTAGAAGAGCACAGAACGAATACTGAAATCTGGTTGAAAAAAAACGGGTTTAAATACCATAGTTTATTAATGGGAAAACCTAGAGGAGGAAATTATCATTGGATAGATAATCATTTAGTAAAAGCCACGAGATATAAAGGAAAATTTACCGAGTTAGTAGATAAAAAAGCGACCATTCAAGTTTTTGACGATGGTCATCATGATTAAGCAAGTACTGTATAATCAAGAAATTGAAGATTCAGCAGAGCTAATCGTATAATTAAAGCACGTAATACAATGAGCGAACAATTAAAGGTGCCAACCATGGCGCAATGTATGGCAGAAGGCAGACAACCAGAAATTTTATTTTGGGTTGGTGCAGCTGGAAGTTACGACGATAGAGCAAAAAAAATAACTAGAGCTTTTGTGAAGATTCTCAATAATGCAAATATTGATTTTGCGGTATTAGGTACAGAAGAAAGTTCAACCGGTGATGTAGCTAAACGCGCAGGAAACGAATTTTTGTTTCAAATGCAGGCTTTAACCAATATTGAAATATTGAATGCTTATGAAGTAAAACGAATTGTAACCGCTTGTCCGCATTCATACAATACTCTAAAAAACGAATATCCAGAGCTTGGTGGAAACTACCAAGTCCAACATCATACAGAGTTTATTAATGATTTAATAGTAGCTGGTAAATTAAAAATAGGAAAAGCTTCAGAACTAAACGGAAAGCGTATCACCTTTCACGACCCTTGTTATTTAGGTCGAGCAAATAATGTATATGAAGCTCCTAGAGAATTGTTAAAAACATTAGGCGTGGAATTGGTAGAGATGAAGCGTAATCGAAACTCGGCTCTATGTTGTGGAGCAGGAGGCGCACAAATGTTTAAGGAGCCAGAAAAGGGAGATAAAGACATTAATGTGTTAAGAACAGAAGATGCTTTAGAAACCAAGGCAAATATTATTGCAACAGGTTGTCCTTATTGTAATACTATGATGACAGACGGTGTAAAAGCCAAAGAAAAAGAAAACAGTATTCAAGTATTGGATATTGCCGAATTAATAGCAAACTCTCAAGAATAATGTTAGTAGATTTTAACACCCTTCCAGAAGAATCCAAAGTTTGGATTTACCAATGCAACAGATCTTTTACAGATGAAGAAATAAAAGAAATAGAGGCTAAACTAGATATTTTTCTTGATAATTGGACAGCTCATGGTAGCGATTTGCAAGCTGGCTATAAAATTGTTTACAAGCGCTTTATTGTTATTGCTTTAAATCAGCAAGTAGGAGCGGCCACAGGATGTTCTATAGATGCTTCAGTGCATTTTATTCAAGATTTGGAAAAGGAGTATGGAGTAGATCTATTAGATAAAATGAATGTCTCATACAAACAAGGAGATTTCATTGCGTACAAAACCTTAATCGATTTTAAGAAAATGGCTAAGGAAAGAGCCATTTCAAAAAACACCATAGTATTTAATAATTTGGTTGTAAATATTGCAGAGTTTAATGAAAATTGGGAAGTTCCTGCAAGCGATAGTTGGCACAGCCGATTTTTAAAATAATTTTTTCTGAAATAACGTAGTTATGTACAACCTGGATTTTTATCCAGGTTTTTTTATTTCAAAATTCTTCAAAGTTTTTAAAACTACCGTCCGTATAAAATATTACTATACGCTCGATACTTTTTCCTGTTGAACTAATTTTTTCAGTTTGTTTAATTTCTGAAGGAACAGTTATAGGATTATTGTTTTTACTATTTTCTTCAAAATCCAATTTGCCTTGAGAATTATCTTTTACAGGAAATTGACCTTTACCATTTAATAGCCAATATAATTCTACTTCCGGAAAAGTAGAGAGGACCTTCAAGATGAAGTCTAAACTTGGTTTATTTCTTCCAGATAATATATGTGAAATACTTGAACGTTGAACTCCAATTTTTTCAGCGAAAGAAGAAGCATTTTCGTTGTAAAAATCAATCACTTTTTGAAGCCTTAAGGCAAATTCTTCATTGTTTATCATTGTAAACATTTGGTTAAATAGTTCTATTTACAAATGTAACAATAATTGTGTAATATGTAGTAAAACAAGCGAAATAATTAACAATATGATTAAACAAAGGCTTTATATTAATACTCATAACTAACTGATATACAATTTAATAAAAGTTTCTTTAAATTATACATATAATTTTGTATCATAGGTGATTACAGACTTAATAATCCATTAATACTATGGTTAATCTTGTAAACAACTTTATGTAAAAACAATGTTTACAAATGTAAATTGTTATTTGTTTACATTTGTATCAAAGCTTTTTCAATGACTAAAGACTATTTAAAAAACTGTTACGATTCTTATAAAGAATTACGACTTAAACATCGCTACATAAATAATGACCACATCCTTCCTTTGATTGAAAACTTAAAAGACCATTTTGAGATTAATCAGATTGGTGATTCAGTATTAAAGGCTCCTATTCATTCTATAAAAATTGGGAATGGCACAAAAAAGATTTTGATATGGTCTCAAATGCATGGTAACGAAAGCACGTCTACGAAGGCTATTTTCGATTTGTGTAATGTATTTTCTTTAGACGACTCCGATAATATTCAACAAATTCTTAATAGTTGTACTGTACTTATTATTCCCATTTTAAATCCTGATGGGGCTAAAGCCTTTACAAGGCTAAATGCTAATGGAATTGATTTAAATAGAGACGCAAAAAGCCTGACTCAACCAGAGAGCATAGTTTTAAGAAACTTGTTTAATGACTTTAAACCTCATTTTTGCTTTAATTTACATGGACAAAGAACCTTTTTTGCTGCAGGAGAGGTTAATAAATCAGCTACCTTATCATTCTTGTCTCCGGCTGTAGATGAGGGGTGTATGTTGAATGATACCCGAAAAAAGGCTATGGAGGTTATTGTAGCTATTAATAACTTGTTACAGGCTCAAATTCCTAAACAAATAGGTGTATACGACGATACCTTTAATGATAACTGCGTAGGAGACACTTTTCAGGTTTTGGAAGTTCCTACACTTTTATTTGAAGCTGGGCACTATAAAAACGATTATGCTAGAGAAATTACTAGGTTTTACATGTTTCAAGCTCTTATGTACGGATTGTACTATATAGCTATTAATAAGGTGTCTGGTTCTGAGTATAAACCTTATTTTGATATTCCTATGAACAGTAAAAGTTATTTTGATATCATTATTAGACAAGCGAAGATTCCTGATTCTAATGGAGTGATAATAAGGGATATAGCTATTCAGTATCAAGAGGTTTTAAAAAATAACAGCATAGATTTTGTTCCTAAAATTGAAAAAATAGGGGATTTAAGTTCTTATTTTGGCCACAAAGAAATTTCTGCTCATAGCAATATGGTTTCAGTGAAATCAAACCAAGATTTAATAGAAGGACTTGAAGTTGATGAGATTTTTATAGAAAACACGAAATACTCATTAAAATTAACACAATCTTAAGCCAATATCCTATTTAATTGCGATTAATGTATTAATTTTGGCCTTTATTAAAAAAAACTATAAATGGCGAAAATTAAGTTAGATGATATTGATCATCAAATTTTAGATATGTTAATTGAAAACACGAGGATTCCTTTTACTGATATTGCGAAAAAACTATCAATTTCAGCAGGGACTATTCATGTTCGAGTAAAGAAAATGGAAGATGCAGGCATTATTAAAGGCTCTTCGTTAACCTTAGATTATAAAAAGCTAGGTTATTCCTTTATTGCTTATGTAGGTGTTTTTCTTCATAAAACATCACAAACTAAGTTTGTTTTAGAGCGTATTAACGAAATACCTTTCATAACAGTTGCACATATTACTACTGGGAAATTTAATATATTTTGTAAAATAAGAGCTAAAGACACAGAGCACGCCAAAGAAATTATTTTTATGTTAGATGATATTGAAGGGGTTTACAGAACAGAAACGATGATATCATTAGAGGAGAGTTTGAATGATAAAAAACGACTGATGCATTCTATATTTAACGATATGTAGTTAATATTATGTAAGAAAAATATAAAGACCGTCTTTTAAAGATGGTCTTTTTTTGTTTTAGGTATATTGAATCTTTGCTATGACACTAATATAACCCAAATATAAATTTCAGTAATAACATGGAGTGTTTTTCGTACTTTTAAGCAAATTACAATATTATGAACCCTCGTATTTCAGAAGATCTTTTTCAATTTCTATTAAAGCTTGAAAAAAACAACAATCGTGATTGGTTTAATGAGCATAAAGAAGAGTTTAAAAGAATAGAAAAGCAAACTAAATTATTTTTCAACGCTTTGTTACAGGGCTTAATGGTTCATGATGACATAGAGAAATTAAAAGTTTTTAGAATTTATCGTGATGTCCGTTTTTCAAAAAATAAATTGCCTTATAAAATCCATTTTAGTGGTTCATTTAAAAGAAAAAAACCGGAATTTCGTGGAGGTTATTATGTGCATTTAGCTCCAAATAACCGATCGTTTATCGCCACAGGATTTTGGGAGCCAAATAAGGCCGATTTGCTCCGAATTCGTAAGGAATTTGAAATGAATGATACGGAGATTAGAGAAATTATATCTCATAAAAAATTTAAAGAAATTTGGGGTGATTTAGAAGGAGAGGAGTTGAAGACGGCTCCAAGAGGCTTTGATAAAGATCATCCAGCCATACATTTAATTCGAAAAAAACAATATATCTTCAGTAAAGGTTTTACCGACGAACAGGTCTTGGCTGCTAATTTTTTAGATGAAGTAAATGCGTCATTTAAAATAATTAGGCCGTATTTTGATTATATGAGTGATGTGCTTACAACGAATTTGAACGGAGAACGTATTATATAATTTCTATAATAGTAAATGTATTATTGTTAAAGGTTATTGTATCTCCAACAATTTTATTTTTAAGTAGTTGCCCAATAGGAGAATTTAAAGAAATACCTAAATAAGGAGTACCCTCAACTTCTATTTTGCCGACACTTATAGCGATAAAAAAGTTATTAGAAGTTGTTTTTACAAGACTTCCTAACACTACGTTGTCGCTTACCGTTTTGAAATTTATCAAATTCAAGATATCCAACATTTTATTGGCATCACTTAAATATTGTGAATTTGATTCCAAATCGTTAAATAGTTTTCCGTTTCCGGAATCGTCTCCTTCGTCATTGCTTTTATCGTTACTCTCAATAGAATCTTTAATAGTTTCTATTTCGTTTTTATAGCTAGCAATACGTTTATTTACATAGCTGAAACAAGCTTGTAAAAGTTGTTCTTTTGTATTCATATCTTACGCAAATATATGACAGAATATTTGAATGTTACTAATTAATTTTTCCTTAGCTAAATGCATCATTCGTTTATTTAATGCAGAAGAATTGGTAATATAAAATTTGTATTCTTCTACAGTAAATTGACCAATAATCATTCCTTTTAGGGAATTTCTGAACTTCATGTCTTTTTGTATAGAATTCTCGATGTAATCTATTTTCTGTTCTGTAGTTAGAGTAAAGAATACATTTTTGTGTTTAGAAATATAGTTTTTAAAAACCTCCACAAGTAAATCATTTTGAAGTTTAAAAATAGGTCGCAAAGTAGCATTTTGAAAACGCTCGTCGTCGCTCATGGATTCTGAAAATAACGCAGAAGAGATTGTAGGACGACATTCTTTTAAGTCTGAAGATCTGTTCATTTTATTGAGTTTTCTTCAAGTTAGGAATAATATTAGTTGTTATGGAGAAGATTAGATAGCAATATCAACAGTCTTATTAACAAAATTTAAAAAGCAAAGTTGTAATAGTGTGTAATAATGCGCATTAAAATCTATCTTTGGGTATTGATAAATTTTAAAGATTCAAATATGAATTTTCACACAAGAAAATGGGTAAAACCCGAAGATTTAAATCCAAATGGAACTTTATTTGGAGGGAGACTGTTAGCATGGATTGATGAAGAGGCTGCATTGTACAGTATCATTCAATTAGAAAGTGCTAGGGTAGTAACCAAGTTTATTTCTGAAATTAATTTTACAAGTTCAGCCAAACAGGGAGATATTATTGAATTGGGTATGAAGGTGGTGAAATTTGGGAGATCTTCAATTACCTTAAATTGTGAAGCAAGAAACAAGATGACCAGGCAAACTATATTAACGGTAGAAAATATTGTAATGGTTAATCTTGATGAAAACGGAAGTCCGCTTCCTCATGGAAAAACCAAAATAGAATTCGTAAAGGATCGATTAAAATAGTTATTGTAATCTTGGGAAATCGGTAGGGTATTCAAAAAGTTCCAAATCGAAATAACTAACGGCGGAAATGGCATGATCAAAAATATCAGCCATAATATATTCGTAGTTTTCCCAGCGTTTGTCACTACTAAAAGCATAAATTTCTAAAGGCAATCCGTTTGGAGTAGGGTCTAATTGTCTAACCATAATGGACATGTCTTTATTAATTGCTGAGTGGTTTTGAATATAAGAGAGTAAATATTTTCTAAAAACCCCCAAGTTAGTCATGTTTCTTCCGTTGATAAGAGTGTTTTTGTCGATGTTGTTTTGGGAATTGTAGTTGTCAATATCGTTCTGACGCGTAGAAAGATATTCATTTATTAACTGTATGTTTTTTAGTTTTTCAATATCTTCATTAGTCAAATAATGAACGCTTTTTGCTTTTAAAACTATAGCGCGTTTAATACGTCTTCCACCTGAAGACTGCATTCCTCTCCAGTTCTTAAAAGAGTCAGTAAGAATAGCATATGTAGGAATGTGGGTTATGGTTTTGTCAAAATTTTGAACTTGAATAGTAGAAAGGTTGATTTCGATAACGTCTCCATCAGCTCCAAACTTTTCCATTGTAATCCAATCTCCAATTCTTACAGAGTCGTTTATAGCTATTTGAATACTAGCAACTAAACCTAAAATGGTATCTTTAAAAATCAACAATAAAACGGCTGACGCAGCTCCAAGTGTAGTGAAAAACTGTGTAAATGGTAAATCAATAACTATGGCTAAGCACGAAGCTATACCAATAACCCATACAAATAGCATAACTACTTGAATGTAACTATCTATAGGTTTGTCTTTTAAGGTTGGTAAGGTTTTAAAATAAGATTCAAAAGTTCTTAGAATACTTCTAATAATCCAAACAGTAAGGAAAACACCATAAACTTTTAGAATAAGGACTATGTATTCTTCAAAGTGTGGGAAATCGTAGAAAACAAAAGGAAAAACCTTAATGGTAATAATTAAAGGAACAATATGGGCAATGTATTTTGGAGCTTTATGGTTGACTAGTAAGTCGTCGAAATTGGTTTTAGATTTACTGGAAAACTTGATAAATGCATTTACTAAAATCCTACGGGTAATAAAATCTGTTAAGTATACAACAGTAGTTAAAATTACCAACAAGCATACCATGTTTAGGTATTTAGCTGCGGTTTCAGGAAGTTGTAGCGCTAGAAAATAATCGTAAAAATAACATTGCCATTCTTTCATTAAGATACTCGTTTTAAGTAAGTTTTATCTACATAAAAAGTTCCAAATGGTATTACGGAAGCTGCTAAGATAAATAGTAATGTTTTTCCTTCCCACTTAAGCTTGGATCCTAAAATAATGGCCAAAATAACATAGCCAACAAATAATAATCCGTGAGGCATTCCAAGTAGTTTTACGTATTGCGGATCCTCGCCAAAGTATTCAAGGTATTTAATTGGCATAGCAATAAACAATAACAAAAGGTAGGATAATCCTTCTAATAAAGCAACAATTCGAAAGACGTTTAATAAGGAGAACATATATATTATTTTAAGTTGCAAAAATACAATTCAAGTTACAATTTACCTCATATTTAAAATGTTTTTAACTTCTGATATGTGTGCAAATTTTGTAAGTAATTATGTTCAAAGCAGTAAGTTGTCGTTGAAATTTAAATTCTAACGATAAAATTCTATTTCATTTTAATTAAACAATATCTTTATTGTGTTAAATAACAGCGAAATAGGCTGTTGATTTTTTAAAAATAAACGTATGCAACCTACTACTTTAAGCATATTCCGATTTCTTTCGCCAGTCATATTTGTTTTAATAATTTTAAACACAAATAAAGGATACTGTCAAACCACGCTTATTCCAGACCCTAATTTTGAACAAGCCTTAATTGATTTAAATATTGATACTAATGGTTTAAATGGTAATATTTTAAATAGTGACGCTAGTGTAGTCTATTATTTAAATGTATCTCAAAATTTTATTTCTGATCTTACAGGAATAGAGGCGTTTACTAATTTAAAAACACTTGATTGTTCCGCAAATAATTTAGTGGGTTTGGATGTTTCTCAAAATACAAAGTTGTATGAATTGAATGCGGATGACAATCAGATTGCCAATATAGACCTCTCGTTAAACACAAAACTCAAATGGGTTTGGCTTAGTTCCAACTCATTAAGTTCTATTGATGTGTCCAACAATCTACTTTTAGAGGAGTTGGGAGTAAATCTAAACTACTTAACAGAGTTGGAAGTTTCTAATAATATAAACCTAGAACATTTAGGTTGTTACTCTAATAATTTAACCAATATAGACCTTAGTAATAATAGTGCTTTAAAAGTATTGCATATTGGGGTTAATAATTTGAATACTTTAGACGTTTCACAAAATACTAGTTTGCAAACTCTTACCTGTAATGAAAATAATTTAACCGAGCTTTCTGTAGACACCAATTCTCAATTGAATTATTTTGATTGTAGAGACAATCATATCAGTAATTTAAACATTAGTAATGCGCCAGAATTAGTTAGGTTGTTTGTTAGTAATAACAACTTAAATGAAGTTGATTTATCTGCTAGTCCAAACTTGAAATTGTTTTACGCAATAAATAACAACCTTCAAACTTTAGATATATCCGGAAACTCGGTTCTTAGATGGATTAAATGTGATGACAACAATTTGTCTTTTGTAGATTTTAGAAATGGAAATAACGGCTATATTTCAGAATTTAAAATGCTTCAAAACAATAATTTATCTTGTATTCTCGTTGATGATTCCAATGCATCATTTTTAACTAATTGGAGTGTAGATGAAGACTGTTCTTTTGTTGAAAGTAATTTTGATTGCGAGGCTTTGTCAGTAAAAAATCCATCTTTATTGGAAGTAGAGATGTACCCGAATCCAGCTTTAGACACAGTTGTAATTACAGTGAAAACAAATGAAGCTAAATTAGAATTATATACAGTTAGTGGGCAAAGAATTTATCTTAAAATTTTAAATCAGGGGATTAATAATATTGATTTAACCAATGTTAGTTCAGGGATGTATATTGCACAAATATCTTATGGTCAAGCCATCGAAACTAAGAAGTTGATAATAAAATAGCGTAGTAGGGTTGGTTTTAATTTGTGTTGCTTTAGTGTTTTTTATGTGAAATACAATAAAATTTCGTTGTTTTTTCAGATAGTTTCAAATAAATCGAAATGATTGCCTATCTTTGCTGATGATAAAGAAATCTACCTTTGCTTGGAAAAGCAAATAATCTCTTTAGGTAGTTTTAAGAAGTCCAAGATTCCTGATAGTAAATCACCGTTTAATATTTCAATCATCTTCTTAAACAATTAAAATAAAATTAATATTTAAATTAACGAATGGCAAAATCGCAGCAAACATTTAATAAAAGTGAAAAAGAAAAAAAACGTTTAAAGAAGCGTGAAGATAAACGTAAAAAAATGGAAGCTCGTAAGCTGGACAAAGAAACTGGCGGAAACGAAGGTATACAGTTTGCATACGTAGATTACAACGGGAACCTAACTGATACTCCACCAGATCCATCGATGAAAATAAAGGTAGATGCTGAGAGTATTGAAGTAAGTATTCCAAAACGTGATGATAGTGATATAGAAGAAGTAGATCCAATTAGAAAAGGAAAAGTGTCATTTTTTGATAACTCAAAAGGATTTGGATTTATTATTGATTCTGAAAATCAAGAAAAATATTTCTGTCACGTAAGTGGATTAATCGATGAGATTCAAGAAAACGATAAAGTTTCTTTCGAATTAGAGAAGGGTATGAAAGGTTTAAATGCGGTTAGAGTAACTCTAATTTAGATTTAAACAATCGTATATAAAACTAAAAGACCATCCAAATAGGGTGGTCTTTTTTTTGTTTTATTTCCTTTTTTAAAAATAGCAGTGTTGTTATATGGACCAGTAACTTATATTTTAAAACTCAAATTAAGTGATTTAAACTCCTGATTAGAATAGTTTAATTGCTGTTTACTTAAAGTTATTGTTTAAGCTAACGATTACTCTAGTTTAGTTGCAATTCCAATTTGTTTTGTTTTTTCACCTACATAGGAATATTCAAATGTGTAAGTGGAATCTGTTGTAGTTAATATTTTTAAGTGGATATCTTTTTGCTCAGCCATACTTTTTGGATTAATGGTTTTAAAAATAACTTCACAATCGTTTATCCATCGAACTTGTGCTGAGTCAATTTTGTTGTTATAAGTTTCCACTTGAAGGTCTTTAGTTCTAATAAATTTCGACTTGAAAACTTCACCATCTATGGTTATTTCGCTATAAAAAGTTCCTAGTTGATAATCTGTACAATTGCGTTCAACTTCGTAACATCCTGATAATAAGAGTAAGCAAGCTATGCTGAATAAATATTTCATAAACGGTTTAAAAAATAATAAGAATTTCATTTAAATAATTAGTCAAAAGTACTAAAAAGAAGCCCATAATCCCATATAGGCTCTTAATTTTTAATTTTGAGAATAAATTAATTATATATGCGTTACTTGAGTAAATTAAACTATATAAAACTATCTTAAAGTCTTTTAATCTTCTTTATAAAAGTGGTATTTTGCAACGATTTTATTCTTAATTCAATAATGCTTATAAAGCCTATATTTATGCGTCAATTAATTTGTCTGTTAACTTTCTTTTTAACGTATACAAGTCTTTTCTCACAATCAACAAACCCTTTACAGGCAACCGATGCGGTTGCTCAGCAAAAATGGGTGGATGATTTGTATAACAAAATGACTTTAGAAGAAAAAGTAGGGCAGCTTTTTATGGTTCAAGCATTTTCTAACCAAGGTTTGGCACATGAAAATATTATTAGTCAGCTTATTACAAATTATAAAATAGGGGGGATTATTTTTTCTAAGGGTGATCCTATTAGTCAAGCAAGAATTAATAATATTTTTCAAGAAGCATCAAAAATACCATTACTAATTGGCATGGATGCCGAATGGGGTTTAAGTATGAGATTAGAAAATACTTATGCATTTCCTTGGAACATGACGCTAGGTGCTATTAAAGATAATGCCTTGATTGAGCAGGTTGGTAAGCAAATGGGAGAGCACTGTAAGCGATTAGGCGTGCATTTTAATTTTGCGCCAGTGGTAGATATTAATACAAACCCAATTAATCCTATTATTGGAAATAGGTCTTTTGGAGAAGATAGAGATAACGTTACAGAAAAGGCTTCTGCTTTTATGAAGGGGATGCAAAGTGTGGGAGTTTTGGCTAATGCTAAACATTTTCCAGGGCATGGGGATACCGATAGCGATTCGCATAAAACCTTGCCAAGCATTAATTTTGATGCGAAACGAATAGACTCGGTAGAGATTTACCCATACAGAAAATTAATTCAAGAAGGTTTGTCAAGTGTTATGGTGGCTCATTTAAATGTCCCAGCCTTGGAGTCTAGAAGTGGATTCCCTTCTTCTTTGTCTTACCCTATAGTTACGGAGCTTTTAAAAGAAAAGCTTCAATTTCAGGGTTTAATCTATACAGATGCGTTAAATATGAAAGGGGCTTCAAACTACAGCAGTCCTGGAGATATTGATTTAGCAGCTTTCATGGCAGGAAACGATGTGTTGTTGATTTCTGAAGATGTACCTAAAGCAATTAATAAAATTGTAGAAGCATATAATTCTGGAGTTATTACAGAAGGTCGGTTAGCTCATTCTGTAAAAAAGATTCTTCAAGCAAAGTATAAAGTAGGACTAAATAATTATAAACCTATTGAAACAAAGAATCTAGTTGAAGATTTAAATAGAATTAAAGATGAAACTCTTTCTGAAGTTCTTTTTGAAAATGCCATTACAGTTATTAAAAACAAAGAAGACTTGTTGCCAATTAGAAAGCTTGAAAAAAAGAAAATCGCCTATGTAAAAATGGGTGATGACGATGGGTCTGTTTTTTTAAAAGAACTTCAAAAATATGCTAAAGTTCACGAGGTTTCTGCAGATAATCTCGACGAATTAATTAGAAAACTTTCAGCGTATAATACTGTAGTAGTTGGTTTTCATCGTTCTAATGAAAGTCCTTGGAAAGATTATAAGTTTAGCGATAAGGAATTGGTTTGGTTGTATGAAATTGCCCGTAATAACAATGTTATACTCGATATTTTTGTAAAACCATATGCTTTATTAGATTTAAGAACAGTTGAAAATTTTGAAAGTATTGTAGTTAGTTATCAAAATAGTGCCGTTGCTCAACAAAAATCGGCACAACTTATTTTTGGAGCTATTTCTGCTAAAGGAATGTTGCCGGTTTCTGTTGGTAACGGGTTTCATGCAGGAGATGGTCTTACTTTTACAAAGTTATCACGATTAACCTATGGAGCTCCTGAGCGTGTTGGAATGAGTTCAGAGAAGCTTAAAAAGTTAGATTCTGTTGCTCAATATGCCATAGATAAAAAAATGACTCCTAGTATTCAGTTGTTGGTTGCAAGAAAAGGAAAGGTTGTGTATAGCAAAAACTTTGGGTCGCACACTTACGATAAAAATTCGGAGGCAGTGGATTTTGATGATATTTATGATTTAGCTTCTCTAACAAAAATCTTAGCTACTCTGCCTTTACTAATGGAGCTTGATGAAAAAGGAGAGGTGAACTTGGAGTCTAAGTTATCCGACATTCTCCCTGAATATGCCAATTCAAATAAGAAGAATATTACCTTAAAAAAAATGTTGTCTCATTATGCTAGATTAAAACCTTGGATTCCGTTTTATTACGCCACTTTAGATTCTTCAAAACAACCCGACCCTAAATATTATAGAAAGGAGCCAAGTAAAAAGTTTTCAGTAAAAGTTGCAAATAATCTTTATATGAGAACAGACTATCAAGATTCTATTCAAAAAATAATTAAGGACACAGACTTGTTGGATAGAGAACGTTACAGATATAGCGATTTACCTTATTACATTCTAAAGAAATATATTGAAACCTATTACGACCAAGGATTGGACGATCTTGTTCAGGAGCATTTTTATGAATCTCTAGGAGCTAATTATACCACATATAATCCTTATGTTAAGTTTAGTGATAAAAAAATCATTCCTACGGAGGTAGATGATTACTACAGGTACCAAGAAGTTCATGGTTATGTGCACGATATGGGGGCGGCCATGCAAAATGGTGTTGGTGGACATGCAGGGGTATTTAGTAATGCCAACGATGTAGCTAAAATTATGCAACTGTTTTTGCAAAAAGGGTTTTATGGAGGAAAACGTTATTTTAAACCAGAAACCATAGATAAGTATAACACCTGCTATTTTTGTGATGAAAATAACCGACGAGGAATAGGCTTTGACAAGCCTCAATTAGGAGAATCTGGCCCAACTTGTGGTTGTGTGTCTATGACTAGCTTTGGCCATTCTGGATTTACAGGTACTTATGCATGGGCCGATCCTGAAGAAGAAATTGTATATGTGTTTTTAGCAAATAGAACCTATCCAAAAGCAGACTCAAACTTGTTATTAAGGGCGAACATAAGAACGGATATTCAACGCTTAATTTATGAAGCGATTATTGATTAATAAAGGCTTAAGATTGAAATAGTACAAGGTACTTAAAACTTAAAATATGAAAATTGGAATAGTATGTTATCCAACTTTTGGAGGAAGTGGAGTAGTGGCAACAGAACTTGGAATAGAGCTCTCAAAAAGAGGGCACGAAATTCATTTTATAACTTATAAACAGCCAGTAAGGTTGGATCTTATAGGTAGTAATGTGCATTTTCACGAAGTTACTGTTCCAGAGTATCCATTATTTCACTATCAACCATACGAGTTGGCTTTAACAAGTAAGCTGGTAGATATGGTAAAGCTTCATAAAATAGAAGTTCTTCATGTGCATTATGCTATTCCTCATGCCTATGCAGCCTATATGGCTAAAAAAATGCTGCAGGAAGAAGGAATTTACTTGCCTATAGTAACTACGCTTCACGGTACAGATATTACTTTAGTTGGCTCTCATCCTTTTTATAAAACAGCTGTAACTTTTAGTATTAACAAGTCGGATGCTGTAACCTCGGTTTCAGAAAGTTTAAAGCGTGATACCTTAAGACTGTTCGATATTAAAAATGACATTCACGTAGTAACCAACTTTATAGATATTGCTAAACATACACCTCATTTTGGAGATTGTCAGCGAGACTTATTGGCTAATAAAGATGAGAGGATCATCACGCACATCAGTAATTTCAGAAAAGTAAAATGTATACCAGATGTTATAAAGGTGTTTTATAACATTCAAAAAGAAATTCCTGCAAAATTGATGATGGTTGGTGAAGGTCCTGAAAAAGAACCGGCTGAAAAACTATGTGCCGAACTAGGTATTTCCGATAAAGTAGTTTTCTTTGGAAACAGTAATGAAATAGACCGAATTTTATGTTATTCAGATTTGTTTGTTCTTCCTTCAGAAACAGAAAGTTTTGGACTAGCTGCATTAGAGGCAATGGCCTCAGGAGTACCTGTTATTTCAAGTAATTCGGGTGGAATTCCCGAAGTCAATATTCATGGTGTTTCTGGGTATTTAAGTGATGTAGGAGAGGTGGATGAAATGAGTAAAAATGCCCTTCTTATTTTAAAAGACGAAAAAGTATTGGCTAAATTTAAAAAACAAGCAAAAAAGCAAGCTAGAAATTTCGATATCTATCAAATTGTGCCTCAATATGAGGCTATTTATCAGGCAACGCTTTCCAAATGTAAAACCATGTTATAGGTGGTCTGAAAACATTTAATACTTTCTATTTAAATAAACTCTATCTAAAATGAACAGAAAATCCTTCTTAAACCTAACAGCAAGAGCGGGTCTTTTTTTGGGCTTAGCACCAAGCATGCTAGCAAATAAAAGTAATGATGTTGTAGAAAAAGAACTTGTTAATGAGCTTTTAAAACAAAAAAAAGCAATTGGAAGCGCTGTGGGGCTTACGGCAGATCCAATTTCGAAAGTTCGTGTAGGTATGATAGGTATGGGGAACAGAGGGAGTGTTCTTATCCAGATGTTTGAATACCTTATTAAAAATAATCATGCTGAAATTGTTGCTCTTTCAGATTTAAAACAAGATAAAGTTGAAAAAAACAACGAATATCTTAAAACCATTCAAAATTCATCTGCAGATTTATACTATGGAAATGAAACTGAATGGAAGAAATTAGTTAAAAGAGATGATATTGATTTAATTATAATCGCAACGCCTTGGGATTCGCATACCGAAATGTCTGTTTATGGCATGGAACATGGAAAACATGTAGCTTGCGAGCAACCAATGGCCTTGTCTTTGGAAGATTGTTGGAAATTGATTGAGGTGGCTGAGCGTACTCAGAAACATTGCATGTACATGGAAAATTGCTGTTATAATGGTGAAGAGCTTTGGGTGCTTAATATGATAGATAAAGGTATTTTTGGTGATATTAATCATGCAGAAGGTGCTTATATTCACGATTTGCGTAAGCATATGATGGATGAAAAGTATTACGAAAATCAGTGGAGAATAAAATATCATGAAAATCGAAATGGCAATTTTTATACAGGACATGGTTTAGGTCCAACAAGTTTCTATATGGATATTGGGCGTGGAGATAATTACGATTTTATAACATCCATGAGTTCACGTGACGACAGTATGAAAGATGGAGCGCGAATAGAAAATTATCCAGTAAAAGAGTTTGCTTGTGGAGATATGAACACCACAATGATTAAGACCAAGTTGGGAAGAACTATTATGTTGCAGTTTGATACGCATACTGGTAGACCATATTCTAGGTTAAATAATGTTTTTGGAACCAAAGCAGCTCATCAAGGTTACCCGTCTAGATTATATGTTGGTCATGAAGAATTGCAATGGGGGCATAATTGGCTTAAAGATGAAGAATATAAAGAATATAGAGACCGATACGACCACCCGTTATGGAATAAATTGAAGACGCAAATTGATGCCAATGCTGTTGGACATGGAGGTATGGATTTTGTAATGATATACAGGTTAATACGCTGTTTAAATGAAGGTTTGTCCTTGGATATCAATTTGTACGACAGTGTTCTTTGGAGTGCGATTACGCCTTTATCAGAACTGTCTGTCGCTAATAACAGTGCTAGAACAATAGTTCCAGACTTTACAGGAGGAACTTGGGAAACTCCTAGGAGAAATGAAATTTTACGAGATATCCTCTAAGTTGAAGTTGGAATAAGTTATCCGCTTGATCTCATCATAATTTTGAATGGCACTTTTTAAAAGTGCCATTTGGTTTTTAGCTCGTATCAAATTATGGTTTTCATAAGCTGTTTTGTAGTACACATCATTATTTAAAAAGTCTGTTAAAAAACGTAAACCCATAATGTATATTAGGGTTTTAATACCTAAAGGCAAATATTTAACTTCTTCTAAGGTTAATATGTTTGAAGTTTCCGAAGCAAAGCCTTTACAGTAAGCTTCATAAAACTTCAAATTAATGGTTGTTTGTTTCAAATCTTGAGAATCTTCGACCGTATTTGAGCAAATAGAGCGAATTGAATCTCCAAAATCAAAATGTACAATTCCAGGCATAACTGTGTCTAAGTCTATTACCGCAAGACCATTGTCATTTTTATCAAATAGGATGTTGGACAATTTGGCATCGTTATGTGTGATTCGAATTGGAAAATTATTTTTTTCTTTTAACTCTGAAAGCACCAATATTTCCTTCTGAAGTTCAAATACATAATCAATTAGCGCTTGGGCTTCTGTTTTTCTAGACTCCCTTGCATTTTTTAAAGCAGCTTCAAATTGAGTAAATCGAAAAGGAACAGAATGAAATTTAGGTAGAGTTTCAGTAATTTGTTCGGTTTCCAAGGTAGAAGTGCTAGCTATAAAATTCCCAAATAATTTCCCCGCTTCAAATACCTGCTTTTCATTTTCAGCTCTATCAATTGTTTTGGAGTTTGGAATATATTCCATTAAAGTCCAAAACCCATTATTTGCTTCAATAAAAAAAGCATCATTTTTAGATTTAATAAAGCCTGCAACTTGATATTTACTATCGGTTTTATTGTAAGTGTTTTTTAGGAAGTCACTAACTATAATCTTGTTGTTAATGATGTATTCTAAATTTGTAAAAACCTGATTGTTAATTCTTTGAAGTATGTAATTTGAATTATTACAACAACTCACTAAATAGGTGTCGTTTATGTGTCCTGAAGCCAAAACCTCTATATTTAGAATAGGTTTTTCTATTTTAAATTGGTAACAAATATTTTTAAGAATTTCTACTGAATTTACCATAATTTAGTTGGATATACACGGTTAGAAATAAGGTCTAGAAGTTGTTTTCTAACCATAGTCTCATCTTCTTTGTAAGTAACTCCAAACCATTGACTGTTAGATTCGAGCATTTTAAAAGCGCCTAATTGGTTATTAATCATAAAATCTACTACTTTAGGAATGTAAAACTCTGCGGTTTCAGAATTTTTATGTTCTTTTAAAAACACTTCAAATAGTTGTTCTGTTATTTTAAAAACATCAGATGTAAATCCCCAAAAATTCATAGAAACCATGGTGTCTAATGGCATTATTGGGTTGTTTTTACTAATGTCGGTTCGCTCAATAATGCTAATAAGTTCTTGATTTTTATTTAGAACACATTCACCTCTAGAAACTGTTCCAAAATCTGATAAGGTGTTTTTTAATTGATAACCAATAAAGTAATTTTGATTGTTTGTATTTGTGTACAAAGCTTCATACATGAGTTCAAATGCAGGTCGCCCATAAAAATCGTCAGCATTTATTAAAGCAAAATCATTTTTTATGGTGTCTTTTAGGCAAAGTAATGCATGTCCTGTTCCCCAAGGTTTCTTGCGTTTAGGTAAATCTTTTGCATTTTGTATAACGAAATTCACTTGGATGTTTTTAGGTAAGTTGTTATCATAGCGATCCTTAAAAATTTCAAGGATTTCTTCTCGAACAATAAAAACTACGTGGTTGAAACCAGCTTGAAGTGCATCGTAAATGGAAAAATCTAAAATAGCATAATTATCTACAACAGCATGTGTTTGTTTTAAGCCTCCAAATCTGGAACCCATTCCAGCTGCCATAATGGCTATTGATTTTTGTTTCATTTTACAAAATTATATAAAAAAACACCTTAAAAAAGGTGTTTTAATTAATATTTCAAATGGTGTTTTAGAATTGATATCTAACTCCAAGGCCAAGGTCGAAATTCATATTGTTATTATCGTAATCGCTACTACCTAATCCTAGTTCAGGCCTTACATCTAATGATAGCAGTAAAGGAAAATCGAAATTGTATTCAATACCCACAGTTCCTGTTAAAATAACAAAACCATCTCTATGGTTGTTATAATATTTGTTGTAACGGTATGTAGCAAAACCAATTCCTGGTCCTGTGTACCAATTAAAGCCTCCATCAATGTTCCAAATCCATTCGTAAAGTCCAATTAGTTTTGTACCGTCATAATTTTTGCCATCGGTCCATCCAAAATTGAATTCTAACCTGTTGTTTTCCATTATTGCACGTTGGTAGGAAATGGAGGCTCCAAAACCGTCGCTATCACCAAGTCTTAGTCCTATGGCATTTTTAGATATTTCCTGTGCATGTACAAATGTTGTAAAGCCTAAAAAGGCAATTGATATAATTAATACTCTTTTCATAATACGATTTTATTTTTAATTGAAATTAATAATTTTGTTTCGTAATAAGTCATAAACTAATCTTAAATTTATGGCTATCATATTAACTAAAAATTTCAGAAATTATTGCAAGCAGATACGTTTTTTAAAGATTTGAAAAAGCAGCTAGATGGCGACTTACAGTACGATGAGTTAACTAAAGCTATCTATGCTACTGATGCTTCGGTATATAGGAAATTGCCTGAGGCTGTTGTGTATCCGAAAACGGTCGAGGATATAAAAAAACTTGTTCTATTTGCTAAAAAAAATAAAACTTCATTAATTCCTAGAACGGCAGGAACTTCACTCGCGGGTCAGTGTGTTGGAAATGGTATTGTGGTAGATGTTTCTAAATATTTTTCTAAAATATTGCATCTTGACAAAAAGAGTAAAACAGTTAGGGTTCAACCGGGAGTGGTTCGAGATGAGCTTAATAATTATCTAAAACCCTTTGGATTATTTTTTGGTCCAAATACTTCTACTTCCAACCGTTGTATGATTGGTGGAATGGTTGGGAATAATTCCTCTGGAACTACTTCAATTCAATATGGAGTTACAAGGGATAAGGTTTTAGAGCTAAAAACCATTTTAAGTGACGGTTCAGAGGTTGTTTTTGGTAAGATTTCTAAAAGCGATTTTCATGAGAAAACAAAGTTAAATACTTTAGAGGGATCTATTTATAAAGCTATTTATTCAGAATTGGCTTCTGAAGTTGTTCAAAATGAAATTCTTGAACAATTTCCAAAACCAGAAATCCATAGAAGAAACACAGGTTATGCTATAGACGAGTTAGTAAAAACAGAAGTGTTTTCTGATGGTTTCGAGTCTTTTAATATGTGTAAATTACTTTCTGGAAGTGAAGGCACCCTTGCCTTTACCACTGAAATTACATTGTGTTTAGACGTGCTTCCGCCAAAAGAAAGTATTATGGTGGCAGCTCATTTTAAATCCATTCAAGATTGTTTAAATGCCGTAGAAGTAGTTATGCAGCATAATTTGCATTCGTGTGAAATGATGGATAAAACCATTTTGGATTTAACAAAACACAATAAGACTCAACAAGAAAATAGACAGTTTATCGAGGGAGATCCTGAAGCTATTTTAATGTGTGAAATTAAAGGTGAAACCATTGAAGAAATCCAATCTAATGCCGTAAAACTAATTAGTGATATTGATAGTTTGAATTTAAGTTACGCCAATCCAATATTGAAAGGAGAAGAAATTGATAAAGCAGTTGAATTGCGTAAAGCTGGATTAGGTTTACTGGGAAATATGATTGGCGACAAAAAAACAGCAGCATGTATAGAGGATACGGCTGTAGCATTAAATGATTTAGCTAATTATATAAGTGAATTTACTCAGTTAATGGCTGGCTATAACCAAAAAGCAGTTTATTACGCTCACGCAGGAGCAGGAGAATTGCACTTGCGGCCAATTTTAAATTTGAAGAAAAAAGAGGATGTGGTTTTATTTCGAAAAATAACCACAGAGGTAGCACATTTAGTTAAGAAATATAAAGGATCCATGAGTGGTGAACATGGAGATGGGATTGTAAGGGCAGAATTTATACCCTTAATGATAGGTGAAGCTAATTACCAAATTTTAAAGCGAATTAAAAATGCATTCGATCCTGAAAATATTTTTAATCCTGGAAAAATAGTAGATGCATTTCCAATGGATAAAAATTTACGTTATGTTCCTAATAGAAAAGAACCTGAAATTAAAACATTTTTAGACTTTTCCGAATCTTTAGGAATTCTGCGAGAAGCTGAAAAATGCAATGGCTCGGGAGATTGTAGGAAACTTCCTGAATTCGGGGGAACCATGTGTCCTAGTTATCGCGCTACTAGAAGTGAAAAAGACACCACCAGAGCAAGAGCAAATGCTTTAAGAGAGTTTTTAACCAATTCTGAAAAAGCAAATAAATTTAATCATAGGGAATTAAAAGAGGTATTTGATTTGTGTTTAAGTTGTAAAGCCTGTGCCAGCGAATGTCCAAGTAGTGTGGATGTAGCAACTTTAAAAGCAGAGTTCTTATATCAATATCAACAGGTAAATGGGGTGTCTTTACGAACCAAATTATTCGCTTATAATAATAGGTTGAATGAGTTTGGAAGTAAGGTTCCATGGTTAACGAACTTTGTGTTTTCAAATAGACTTACTTCTTCATTATTGAAAAATTCTTTGGGAATATCCTTAAATCGAAGTTTGCCTTTGATTTCAACTAAAAGTTTAAATAATGTATATAAAGAATTTGCAATTCAACATGATATAAAAAAATACATTAAGGAAGTTTATCTGTTTAATGATGAATTCACAAATCATTTAGATACGCAGATAGGAGTAGATGCTTTGATTTTATTAAGAGCCTTAAATTACAAAGTTCGTATCATAAACCATGCGGAATCCGGACGTGCTTTTTTGTCTAAGGGTTTATTAAATCAGGCAAAAAAAGTAGCTAATAAAAACATAGATTTATTTAAGGATCTACTAAGTTCTGAAAAGCCATTAATAGGAATTGAACCTTCGGCTATTTTAACTTTTAAAGATGAATATTTAAAGTTGGCAGATGATAAAACGTCTGCTGAACATGTAGCAAAACATTGTTTTTTAATTGAAGAATTTCTTCAGAATGAAATAAATTTAGGAAACATAACAGCTGAGCAGTTTACAAAGGAGGTTAAAACCATTAAATTTCATGGTCATTGCCATCAAAAAGCAATGAGTAATCAAAAAACTAGTTTCGATATTTTGAATTTACCTAGAAATTATAAAGTAACTATAATTCCAAGTGGTTGCTGTGGTATGGCGGGGAGTTTTGGTTATGAAAAAGAGCATTATGAGGTAAGTATGCAAATTGGAGAACAGACTTTATTTCCTGCAATAAGAAGAGCAGATGAGGCTACCATTATTTCAGCAAATGGAACTAGTTGTAGGCATCAAATTATGGATGGAACACAAAAAGTTGCCAAACATCCCATTACAATCCTTAAAGAAGCACTCTTATAATTTTTGTTTCTGTAATATAAAATATATTTTAGCGTACTTGATAAAAAACTAACAATTATTCCCAACTAAATGGCAGGAAATACCTTCGGAAAAATATTTAAATTAACCACTTTTGGCGAATCTCATGGGGTTGCCATTGGAGGGACTATCGATGGTTGTCCACCTGGATTACACTTAGATCTTAACGCTATCCAAAACGAGCTAAATAGAAGAAAACCAGGGCAGTCAGAAATTGTTACACAACGTAAAGAACCCGACACTGTTGAGTTTTTATCCGGAATTTTTGAAGGAGTAACTACAGGAACTCCAATTGGTTTTGTTATTAAAAACACCAATCAAAAACCTAAAGATTATTCTCATATAAAAGACGTGTATCGTCCAAGTCACGCTGATTACACTTATGACAATAAGTACGGGATACGCGATTATAGAGGAGGAGGTAGAAGTTCGGCACGTGAAACAGCATGTAGAGTAGTTGCAGGAGCAATAGCTAAACAATTTTTACAGGGTATTAAAATCAATGCTTATACCTCGTCAGTAGGTGATATTTTTCTTGAAAAACCATATCAGGCTTTAGATTTTTCAACTACAGAATCCAATGTAGTACGTTGTCCAGACACTGAGACCGCTAAAAAAATGATTGCACAAATCAAGGAAATTAAAAAACAAGGTGATACTATTGGTGGTACCGTTACTTGTGTACTTCAAAACGTTCCTATTGGACTTGGAGAGCCAGTATTTGACAAGCTCCATGCAGAACTTGGTAAAGCCATGCTATCTATAAACGCTGTAAAAGGTTTTGAGTATGGTAGCGGATTTTGTGGTGCAAAAATGAAAGGTAGCGAACATAACGACTTGTTTAATGCTGATGGAACAACTAAAACTAATCTTTCTGGAGGTATTCAAGGTGGAATTAGTAATGGTATGGATATTTATTTTAGAGTGGCATTTAAACCGGTAGCCACTATAATTCAAAAACAAAAAACTTTGGATAGTTCGGGAAATATTGTTGAAATGCAGGGTAAAGGCAGACATGATCCATGCGTGGTTCCTAGAGCCATTCCAATTGTAGAAGCTATGGCGGCTTTAGTATTAGCAGATTTCTACTTGATGAATAAAATATATAAATAATTAAATAGACAAATATTTCCGTTTAGGAAGATTTTCGACGGACGAATTAGCTTATGAAAAAACTAGCATTACACTGGAAAATAATTATAGGAATGGTTCTCGGTATCATTTGGGCTTTATTGTCTAGCTCGATGGGATGGAGTTCTTTTACTATTAATTGGATTGATCCTTTTGGAACAATATTCATTAATTTATTGAAGCTCATTGCTGTTCCGTTAGTGCTATTTTCTATTATAAGTGGAGTTGCCAATATTGGTGATCCTGCTGCTTTAGGTAGAATGGGTGGGAAAACTTTAGGAATTTACCTTTTAACTACCGTTATGGCTATTTCACTAGGGCTAGTGTTGGTTAATACGTTTAAACCAGGAGAATTAATTGATGAACAAAGTCGTATAGATAATAGAATTAGTTATGAAATTTGGGCTAGTTCACAAGGTTACCAATTGAAGGATGGGATAAATTATCTGCAAAACCCGGAGTTTTTCGAACGTGCTCAAGAAATTTCAAAATTATCCAACACTCAACTTAAAGAAGCAGCTGTTTCAGATAAATTGGAAACAGTTAAAAGTAGAAAAGAATCTACACCACTACAGCCTTTAGTTGATATAGTTCCAAGCAATTTTTTCCATTCCTTATCAAATAATGGGTTAATGCTTCAAATCATCTTCTTTGCTGTATTTTTTGGAGTTTGTTTGTTGTTCATTCCATCAGATAAAGCAAAGCCAGTATTGGTTTTTGTAGAGGGAATTAACGAAGTATTTCTGAAAATGGTTGATTTAGTGATGCAAGCTGCTCCGTTTTTTGTTTTCGCTTTGTTAGCAGGAGTGGTAAGTAAAATGGCCGGAGACGATATAGGAAAAGTAGTTGAAATTTTTAAAGGCTTAAGTTGGTATTCATTAACCGTGTTAACAGGTTTGTTGTTGATGATTTTTGTAATTTACCCGGTAATCTTAAAGGCTTTTGTGAAAAAAATCCCATACAAAGGATTCTTTAAGGCTATGAGTCCTGCACAGACTTTAGCTTTTTCTACTTCTAGTAGTGCTGCAACCCTTCCTGTAACTATGGAATGTGTAGAGCAAAACCTAGGAGTTAATAAAAAGATAAGTAGTTTTGTTTTGCCCATTGGAGCAACAGTAAACATGGACGGAACAAGTATGTATCAGGCAATTGCTGTGGTTTTTCTAGCGCAACTGCACATGATAGACTTAACTTTAGGTCAGCAATTAACAGTTGTTTTAACAGCAACCTTGGCGTCTATAGGGTCTGCGGCAGTTCCTAGTGCAGGATTGGTCATGCTTATTATTGTGTTGGATTCTGTTGGATTAAATCCAGCTTGGATTGCTATAATTTTTCCAGTAGATAGAATTCTAGATATGTTTAGAACAGTTGTAAACGTAACCGGAGACGCAACAGTATGTACTATTATTGCAGATGGTGAAAATATGCTAGACTATGAAAATCCAGAAAACCCAACAGAAACCTTTGATTTAAAATCCTAAGCCTTTTATAATCAATTAACAAAATAAGAGATGAATTCCCATTTAACTTTAGATTCTCCTTTAGTTTCTGTGTCATGGCTTAAAGAACATTTAAGTCACCCAAATCTTGTGGTTCTTAATGCAACTATTCCTAAAGTTACTGGAAATGACACTAATTTAAAAGCAATTCAGATTCCTTCAGCAAGATTTTTTGATTTAAAAAATAAATTCAGCGATGTTTCAGCACCTTTTCCTAGCACATTTCCATCTGAAGAACAATTTACTAGGGAGGCACAAAACTTAGGAATTAACCAAAATAGTACAATTGTAGTTTACGACGAAAAGGGAATTTATTCAAGTCCTAGAGCTTGGTGGTTGTTTAGGGCTTTTGGCTTTGAAAATATTGCTGTATTAGACGGGGGTTTTCCTGCTTGGGAGAAGGTTGGATTTGAAACAGAAATAAAAGGTGATCAAAAGTTGGAAAAAGGAAATTTTGAGGCTAAACTTCAACCAGTAGCCATGAAATTTTATAAGGATATCCAAAATGAATCCCAAGATAAGAGCCACTTGATAATTGATGCTCGTTCAGAGAATCGATTTAATTGCTTAGAAGGGGAGCCAAGAGAAGGATTGCGAAGTGGAACCATTCCAAACTCGGTTAATCTTCCTTTTGAAAATTTAATAAATGAACAAGGATTATTTAAATCTGAAGCAGAACTGAAAGATTTGTTTAAGCTTTTAGCAAAAAAAGAACAAGCTATAACTTTTTCTTGTGGATCAGGTATTACAGCTTGTGTTTTGGCATTAGGAGCAGAACTTGCAGGGTACAAAAACCTCTCGGTTTATGATGGCTCTTGGACGGAATGGGGTAGTCTTACTGCTGAATAATACGTGCTAACACGTAGAGGTAGCATGTTTTTGTGATGATTATTATAAACTAACAATTCAAAAACAAATTAACTATCAAATAGTTATGTGATATTATGGTGATTTGTATATGATTTACTATTAAAACAAATAATTCCAACACTTCATCGAGTATTTATCTGACTTTCATAAAACTTAACTAAATTTATACTTACAAAATTAATGTGCTATTAATTTAAGCTAAGATTTTTCTAAGTTTTTATTTGTTTTTGGTTAGTTGTTAAGTTTTAAAAAAAGGTCTTGAACGTATTCAAGACCTTTTTTGTTTTAACCAATTATTGAATATGGGCAGCTCGTCGTCTGTGAATACGATGTCTTAAAGCTGGTATATTAAAAATTACAATGGATATAAATATGAGTATATAACTTAAAGCTTTTAGTGTACTAACTTCTTCATTGAAATAAAAAACAGCCAAAAAGAAATTAATAATTGGATTTAAATATATAAACACTCCAACAACAGAAGAAGGTAAACCTTTAAGTGCATAAATATTTAAAAACATTGGAATAATAGTAAATACAACTGCTATTAAAATAATCATTCCATAGAAAAATGGAGTTTTAACGGTGCTGAATTCATAAGTCATGAAAAACGGAAACAATAAAATTACGGCAAAAAACAGCTGTGCTGTAAGTACTATAAATCGATCTAATTCTTGGTTTTTTCTCTGTAAAACAAGATAAATAGCATAACTAAAAGCAATTATCATACTATAAAACAAATCCATAAAGTTTCCTATGGAAAGTAATAGACAGCCAATTAAACTTAATATCACCGAGAACCATTGTAATTTAAATAGTTTCTCTTTTAAAATTATATAAGCCAAAACCATGGTTAAAATAGGGCAAATAAGGTAAGCTAATGAAGTAGCACTTACACTTACATTGTTCATTACATAAATATAAATGTACCAATTGAGAGCTAAAAATAGGCCACTTAACATGTTTATTCCCAATATTCTATACCGGGTACTTTTTGAAAAAGACAAAAATAGGTCTTTGTTCTTTTTTAACATTTTTGGCCTAAGAAACAATGAAATAACCATCATGATTGAAGCAGACAATACTGATCGATAGCTTAAGATATCAAAAGCCGGAAAATCGTCAAGGGATTTTAAGACTACACTAAAAAAACCCCAAATGGTAAAAGCTGAAATTACAGCAACGTAATATTTAGTAACATTCATTTGAACGATTTTAAAATAATTTGCAAATGTATCTTATTAAATATTTTTAAGCTTGTTAAAAAGTGTTATTATTTCCGTGTAATGTTTAATTAAATACTTTCCTTACTTTAAATAATATAAAAAAGCCTTGAACGTGTTTCAAGGCTTTTGATTTAATTCATACACTAAAGATTATAATCTTTATTTTTTATTTAGATTTTTCACTACTTTTTTGGAATGCTCTTGTGCGTTTTTAATAATATTTTGAGAATCTTCAATTTGAGATGTCACCACAGCAACTAATTGCTTTTCTTCAGGTTGATCCAAATCGTAAATTACTGTTTCAACAATAAAACTTTTAATTTTAGTTGTGGTAAAGCTACTTGGTACATAAACTCCATAAGTAGAATAAGACAAAGGATGTGAATAATAGTTATAAAAACCTTTGTAATACGAAGGGTAATAATTAGGGAGCGCATTAGATTCTGAAGAAAAACCCTCATCAGTTGAGGATTTGGTGTTTTCTCTCTCGTCTTTCACAACAGTTACCAACATACCGTTATAACCTTCATTACCTATGAATGATTTAAAATCTTCTAATTTTTCTTTTGATAACTTTTCGTCGGGTAATAGATTAGGGAATTTACTAAAGCTTTCTATGGCTTTTATTCCGTTCGCTCTCATCTGGTTAGCCATTTCTTGTTCAAAAGCAATTCTAGCCTGTTTGTTTTGGGTTCTAGCAATAACCAAAACATTGTTGTCCTTAATGGAGTAGGCTGTTTCAGAATGCCAAGAATCTATAACTTTAATACTTGAGCAACTTGATATGATAATTAATAAAGTAAGGGCAAAAGTTAATTTTATTGAATTTTTCATAGAAAGTATTTAAAATAAAGAGAGTTATTAAGGATAGAGGGGTGGTTAATAAGTATTGTTCACAGCTATTCCATATCTAAATGAAACTGTTGAGAATTTTGATTAGTTTTTGGTGGTTTGTAGTCTATTTGTATCCCTTTAGAGGGAGTATTTAATCTTATTTCAAATTCAAATGATAATTAGAGCTCATATCATTCATATATGCTCCGGTTTAATCTGAATTAGTCTAAATTTACAAATAAATTTGGCCCTATTGTAAGAATTTAGCCTTTATTTTTTCAGTTGGAATCATGCAGTCGTTTCGTTTGCCGTACCACTTATATCTGTTTTTAGCTATGTAGTTATAAACCCTATCTCGGATAAAAACTGGGACTATTAAGAATACAGCTAATAAGTTATTTGGGAATTTGAGTTTACTCGCAATTTTTAAGGCAGCTGAGGATTTGAAATATAATTTATGATGGCTGGTATATAAAATTATAGAATCTGTTTTGGAGGTATCTATATTATGTTTTTCTAATATTTTTTTACCAGTTTCACTTTGTAAGGGAGCAAATAAAAACAAATTGTCTTTATCATTTTTTATAACATATTGAACACTGGAATTGCAGAGATTGCAAATTCCATCAAAAAGGATTAATTGTTTATTTTCTGCTAAATCGAGCATATTATTTTGAAGCTTCAACAAGTTCTAACTGATCCAAACTTACATTGGTTGTAAAGATACCATAATTTACTATAGCCTTATTCTTTTCTATGCTGTCAATGCTTCCAACAGCACGACCATCTTCCATGCGTACTCGGTCTCCAACTTTTAAGATTGGCTTAGGAGTAGGAGGTTTGAGAGCCTCTTTTTTCTTGGCTTCTTTTTTCTTTTTTCTAATTACTTCAACCTTTTTCTCTGCCTCCTGTTTTACTTGTTTTTCTTTAGCTTTTTCTACTTTTTTCTGTTTAGCAGTTACTTTTTTACGCTTGGAATTTTCTACTTGAACTACTTTAAAAAGCTCGTCCATAAGTTGGCGCTTTTTACCATTATCAAAATATTTTTCTGATAGATCGTTTAGTTTTTGTCCTAGGTAGATAAGTCGTTGATTACTATCGTATAATTCTTGATAGCTTTCTAATTTTTTCTGAATTTTCGCGTTGATTTCTTCTAGTTTCTCTGCTTCAGTTTGTTTTTTACGTTCATTTACTTTTAGAGACTGCTCTGTTTTTTCAAGCTTTGAACGCTCTTTTTGTAATTTCGCTATTGTTTGGTCAAAACGAACCTTTCCTTTTTCTATTTTCTTTTTGGCTCTATTAATTAATCCAAAAGGAATTCCATTTTTTTGCGCAACTTCAAAGGTAAAAGAACTTCCTGCTTGTCCTAAGGCCAATTTATAAATGGGTTCGAGGGATTTTTCATCGAACATCATATTGGCATTTTGCATGTACGGTAATTCGTTTGCCAAAATTTTTAGATTGGAGTAGTGGGTTGTAATAATTCCAAAAGCTTCTCTATGGTAAAATTCTTCTAAAAATGTTTCAGCTAGCGCGCCGCCCAATTCAGGATCACTACCGGTACCAAATTCATCTATAAGAAACAAGGTGTTTTTATTACATTTCTTTAAGAAGTAATTCATTTGCTTTAACCTATAGCTGTAGGTGCTTAATTGGTTTTCTATAGATTGGTTGTCACCAATATCCGTAATAATTCGGTCGAATAAAAACACTTTACTACGTTCGTGTACAGGGATAAGCAAACCACTTTGCAGCATAAGTTGTAATAAGCCAACTGTTTTTAAGGTGATGCTTTTTCCACCAGCATTAGGGCCTGAAATTACAATTATCCTGTTTTCTTGATTAAGTTCTATAGTTTGAGGATATGTTTTTGCTTTCTTTTTAAGATAACTTAAGTATAACAAAGGATGGTAAGCATCTCTTAGAAATAACTCTTTTTCTTCACTAATTTGTGGTAATACAGCGTTTAAGGATTTGGCATATTTGGCTTTAGCAGAAATAACATCTAATTCTGTTAAAAATTCCTGATACTGCTTTAATAGCTCAGAATATGGACGAATAAAATCGGTTAAACTCTTTAAAATTCTTATTACTTCTTCACTTTCTTCATATTCCAGATTGTTCAGCTCTCGGGTGTGTTGTAAGGTGGTTTCTGGTTCAATGTAAACGATACTTCCTGTTTTGCTGCCTCCCATTATAGAGCCTTTCACTTTACGTCGGTACATGGCTTTTACTGCTAAGACACGTTTGTTATCGACTACAGATTCTCGAATATCATCTAAGTAATCTAGTTGGTGATAATTATTTAAAGCTGTTGTAAAACTTTGATTTATTTTACCCTTCAGCTTGTTTATTTCTTGTCTTAGTTCAGAAAGTAGTGGCGAGGCAGCGTCTTTTACATCGCCAAACCTATCAATAATCGCATCTATTGCAGTAATAAGCACTTTAGTGACTTCAATTTCTGAAGCAAACTCATATAGTTTCGGATAATAGTCCTCGAACTTTTTCAGGAAAGTAATAATCTCATTTGAAGTCAATGAAATTGCTACAATTTTTTTCAAACTATGCGCTTCTAAATAGGTGTTTTCTATTCTTAAAAGCTTTAGTTCGTTTGCTATAGTTTCAAAACCATGATTCGGAATCCTATTGTCGTTATAAAATGAAGCTAAAAATTCATTCGTTAGTGTTAAGGAAGTTAATACGGTCTCTTTAGTTTTAAGAGGTTCAATTTTTAATGCATGTTCATGTCCTAAAGCGGTGATACATTGTTCACTAACTTGCTGTAGCACTGTTGAAAATTCTAAGTCTTGAAGAGTTTTATTATGAATATGTATCATGGCATTTTACTTCGAAAAAACACTGGTTTATTATGAGTTTTAGAAGGGTGTAAATTTAAACATTATGTTTTAAACAAAAGGACAAGCAAACATAATTGATAAAGAAATATTATTAAATTTGAAATAATTAAATAAAAAATATGAACCTAAATAAAATCTGTTATTTACTTTTTATCTGCTTAGCTTTAGTGGGTTGTAAAAATAAATATGATAAATACACAGAGAAACCGGATTATATAATTAATCCACCAAGCGAATTAAAATCTTATTTTGATGCATATGATGCAACTTTAGCCGTTTGGGATGTTTCTTTAAAGGAATTATATATTCCAACGACCTATGGCATTGCGCATGTAATTGTAAGTGGTCCAAGTTCTGGTGAGCCTTTAGTTTTATTGCATGGAATGAATGCTAGTTCAACTATGTGGTATCCAAATATTAAAGCGCTTAGTAAAAAATACCAGGTATTTGCAATCGATTTCATTTTAGAGCCAGGAAAATCAAAGAAAACAAGAGAATTTGAAAGTGTAGAGGAAATTTCTGCATGGTATCAAGAAATTATTTCTAAACTAGAGTTGAAATCCTATCATTTAATTGGTGCTTCACGAGGAGGTTGGCTAGCCGTTAATTTTGCCTTACAGAATCAAGAAAACATAAAAAGCATGGTTTTATTAAGTCCTGCGCAAACCTTTATTTGGATTCGACCAAGTGTGGATTTACTCAAAAATATAATCACTGTGTTTTCATCTAAAGAAAAACAAGTTGAGCAAACATTAGAGTCTATGTCTAGTAATATGGCTGGAATTAATAAAAAATATATCAATCAATACATAATTGGAAAGGATCAAGAGAGTGACAATAAGTTTATATTAGATATGATGCCATTTTCTAAAGTAGATTTTAAATCTCTTAAAATGCCTGTTTTAGTATTAATTGGTGATGATGATGTAATTAATAACGATAAAACCTTGAGAATAGCAAAAGAGAATATTGCACATAGTCAGGCTGAAGCGATAAAAAACGCCGGTCACTTCCTGTCTGTTGATCAGGCAGAAGTAGTTAATACTAAAATCCTAGAGTTTTTAAAAAACTCTAAAAATTAACTGAGTCAACGAAGTTCTAATTACAAATAAACTTGAATGGTTAGAACTACCATGGTTAAGATAGTTAATAATACTACTAATGGAATAACAAATTTCAACCATTTATCATAACCAACTTTCACTATGGCTAATGAAGCTAAAATAAGTCCAGTTGGATTTATGAATGCGAATAATCCCATTCCATATTGATAGCAATTAACGATTATTTCTCTTCCAAAGCCTACTGTATCAGCTAGAGGAGACATAATTGGCATGGTTAATACGGCCATTCCAGATGAACTTGGAATGAAGAATGATAAACCACCATATATAAATAACATTACATTTGCGAATACACCTTTATTCATCCCTTCTGTAAAATTACTTGAGTGAAATAATAATGTGTCGCTTATAAAACCATCTTCCATTAATACAGAAACACCTCTGGCTATTCCGATAATAATAGCAACTCCTAATAAATCTCCAGCTCCTTTTACAAAAGTTTCTACAAAGTTTGCTTCCTGTATTCTTCCAATAAAACCAATAAGTATGGCACCCACAAGAAATACGGTGGTCATTTCTAAAAACCACCATTCTAATTGGGATACTCCATAAATCATAACCACAAAACACATGGCAAACACAAATAAGATAGTACGTAAACGTGTTGTTAATACCACTGTAGCATTTGTTGAACTACCAAATAGTGCCTCAATTTGTTCTTTCTGACTGTAAATAATAGATTTTGAAGGGTCTTTTTTTACTTTGTTTGCATAAATCAAAATGTAGATAATACAAATAAGTGTTCCTAAAACAAACATGATTATTCTTCCTGTTAAACCAGTAGTCCAGTTAATTCCCGCAGCATCAGATGCAATAATTACACTAAAAGGATTTACCGTAGAACACATGGTTCCAATGGAGGATCCAATGTAAATAGCTCCTAAGGGCACGATGGCATCGTATTTTGCTGCTAAAAACATAGGAATTAAAATAGGGTAGAAGGCTATAGTTTCTTCAGCTAGGCCAAAGGTTGTTCCTCCTAAAGCCACTAAAATGGTTACCAAAATAATAAGGACGTATTCATGACCTTTTAAGGCTTTAGCTAACCAAGCAATACCCGCATCAAAAGCTCCGGTAAAATTCATAATTCCTATTAGACCACCAATAATTAATACAAGAAAGATAATATCTGCAGCTTCAATAATTCCTTTTACAGGCGATTTAAAAAACGCTAAAGCACCTTGTGGTCTGGCCTCAACTTCTTGATATGTATTAGGAATGGAAATTGGTTTCCAAATATCTCCACTTGTAAATTTTTCTAAAGGAATTTTTATATGTAAATCTTCTAAGGTTTTCTGATTGGCCTCTAGAGTTATAGTACTTTCCAGATTACTTCTTGTAAAAGTATTTGTTTCTTTATTATATGATAAGGAGTCGTATTTCCCAGCAGGAATAATCCATGTTAAAAGTGCCACAGCTGCAGCAATTAGCAATAAAATAGTTTGTGCTGTTGGAAATTTAATATTTTTCAATTGCTTATTGTTTTTATTTGAATTCAGATAGTATTATTTTCGTTTCCACTTAATAGCGAAGATATAAAATGACTGCAAATATCGATAAAAGTTGGTTAGCTTTTTTAAATAAAGAATTTAATGCTGCATATTTTAAGAGCTTAGAAAGCTTTTTAGCTAAGGAATATAGTACTCAGTTTTGTTTTCCTCCACAAGAAGAAATATTTAATGCGTTTAATTACTGTCATTTATCTCAACTGAAGGTCGTTATTATTGGGCAAGATCCTTATCACGGAGAAGGGCAGGCTAATGGGTTGTGTTTTTCGGTTCATGATGGAATAGCGCATCCACCTTCACTAAGAAATATTTTTAAAGAATTGGAACAGGATTTAGGAACTTCATATCCTGAAAGTGGCGATTTATCTAAATGGGCAAAACAAGGAGTGTTTTTATTAAACGCAACTTTAACGGTAAGAAAGGGTGAAGCGGGGAGTCATCAAAATCAAGGATGGGAACAATTTACAGATGCTGTTATTCGGGTTATTAGTGAAGAAAAGGAATCTGTTGTTTTTTTACTTTGGGGAGGTTTTGCTAGGAAAAAAGCTAAATTAATCGATAAAAAGAAGCATATTATTTTAGAGTCTGGTCATCCATCACCTCTTAGTGCTAATCGAGGTTATTGGTTTGGAAACAAGCATTTTAGTAAAACTAACTCCCTGTTGGAGCAAGTTGGGTTGGAGCCGATTGTTTGGTAGTTTGTGCTTGAATAACTCTAGCCGATTTTTCTTCCATTTTATCAATTCGTTTTGTTTTTTTATTGCAACTAAAAAATAGTAATAAAAAATTTATTGCAACCAAGGATAGTAAAATAATAATAATAGTAGAAAGCATAAGCATTTTTTTTAATATGACTCGCGTCAAATCTAAGGTTTTTGTGTTTAATAATTAAATTTTTCTTAACATTTTATTAATAATTAAAGTTTTTAACATTCTGACTTTTAGTTTGTCTTGTATAATTTTAAGAAATATTTATGTTAAAAACAAATATTAAACTTCTGCCACCAAGTCTTTATACTTCATCGCTTTTGAAATAATATTAGTGCTTATTAATTGATTTTGCACATTCGATACTGTTTCCTCATCTAAGAGGCTTTGAGACCATTCTGTTAATGACAACCACTCTTGTACATCCTCAATTTTTTGGTCATACCTTTCTGCAATTACTTTATCGATATCTGGAATAGTTTTAAATCCAAGTGTCATTTTATTTATGATATCAAGAATCACCTTAATCTCATCTTTATATAATTCTAAAGCGTTGTTACTAGCTGCAATTACAAAACATGGCCAAGGAGTTGGACAATTTCCAATGCGTCTAAAAATTCCTTGGTCGACTAAAGGTTTCGTCATGAATTTTTCCCACATAAAATAATCGGCTTTTCCTTGTGTTAAGCCTTCAACGGCTCCATCAAGGTCCTTAATTACTTCAAAATTCAAATCAGAGTCCAAGTCCCAATTATTGTTTTTTGCTTGGATATACGCCATTAAATGCGAACCCGACCCATAACGACTTATGGCTGCCTTTGTACCTTTTAGTTGTTCAATATTATGGTATTTGGAATTTTCTGCTACATGAATTCCCCAAATTAAAGGTGTTTGTACAAAAGTTTGAATGATTTTGCTAGGGTTGCCGTCAACAATGTCTTTAATAATACCTTCGGTTAGGATAACAGACAAGTCTATATCTCCTTTTCTTAAAGATTTAGCCATGGCTCCAGTTCCGCTAGGGTAGTCTTTCCATCTTAAATTAATCCCTGCTTTTTTAAAGAGACCTTGTTTTAATGCTAAATACCAAGCTAAATTAAAATGCTCGGGAACACCTCCAATATGAATTGTTTTCATCTAAATAGTTTGATTTATATTCCTAAATTAGGATTTAAAAATTATTACACCAGTTTGTTTAAGGTGTAGATTATTAGTTTTTCAACTACTGCTTTTGGGTCTTTGCTAAATTGTCCAGTAGCTCTGTTGGCAATAATAGCATTTAAGGAAAGTGCGTTATGTCCTAGTAATTTTGATAGGCCGTAAATTGCTGAAGTTTCCATTTCTAAGTTGGTTATTTTTAAACCCTCGTAATTAAAACTATCCATTTTTTTGTTGAGAGTAGGGTCTTGGAGAGCTAATCTTAAAACGCGTCCTTGAGCCCCATAAAAACCACCAGCTGTTGCTGTAAAACCTTTATGTATTTGGTTGCTGTCAAATTTTTCTTCTAGGGATTTACTGTTGCTAATAACAATAGGTCTTGCTTTATTAACGCTCCAATTGGTGTGCAGTATAAAAGCATTTTCTATATCCGGATGAACAATCTCTTCTATGTTGTAAAAGTGAAGCATCCCATTTATGTCTAAAGCATGTGTACTCATTAAAAAAGCGTCAACCGGAATTTCTTTTTGTAGCGAGCCTGAGGTTCCAACTCTAACGAAGTTCAGAATAGCATGGGCATCTTTTGGTTTTCTTGTTTCAAAATCGATATTCGCTAAGGCGTCTAATTCGTTTAGTACAATATCTATATTGTCTGGTCCAATACCTGTAGAAATAACAGTTAAACGTTTCCCTTTATAATAACCAGTTTGGGTTTTAAATTCACGTTTTTGAGTTGAAAACTCGATACGATCAAAATGCTGGGTAATTTTCTCGACGCGATCTTGATCTCCAACTAGAATGATATCGTGTGCTATGTTTTCTGGTTTTAAATTTAGGTGGTACACGCTACCATCTGCATTTAAAATTAGTTCTGAATCTTTAATTGACATTTAATGATGTTTTTATTAATTTATTTGATTCGCTACAAAATGAAAAATCTAAACGATTAACTCCTCCATATACTAGGTTGTTATTTATTTCCCTAGAAAAATTGTAGCTTCCTATCAAGGCATCGTAGCCTTTTCTATTCAATGTAATTTCATTGTCTTCTTCTGTATAGAAGATTCTGAGTAAATGAATAAGTCTTTGTATTTGTATGTCGGAATAGCCATAGTATCCTTGATAATTCATTATATATCCCATGAGCTGATTTTTAGACCTAATGTTTTTTTCTTTTATTAAGGTTAAAATGTTTTCTTCCAAAACCCCTAATCCTGTTTTTAAATTAGGAAATCGTTCTAAATGGGCTTTTAAACAGTTACTCAAATATTTAAACGATGATTTTTGAGTAATATAAGGTTTAAATAAATTGTGATCTTTACCACAATAAATACGCCACAAGGAAATGGCTAATTCTTTATCGTCTTCCGTTAGTTTTACTTTGTTTTTATAATGATCCAAAAGTTGGTTTTCCGTTAATTCAGGTAAAGCTTTTAAATTTGCTTCACCTTTAATTCGGCCACTACATACTAAATAGAGTGGGAGGTTTGCTTTTTTTTTATTTAACAAACTAATAACAGCCAAGAGATTTATGTGACAAAACAAATCGTATTCAAACCAAAGTACTATTTCTTGGTAGGAATCTAGATTGTTGAGGATATGTAATTCTTCTTTATAGCTAGACTCATTGACTTCGATTTGATAAAATTTATTTAAGAACTCTTTTCGCTTAATTAAAAACTCATCGGTATCAATTTCACTTGTTGTAGGTCCTTCGCAAAGCATTTCCTGCCATGTAAGAATGTTACCAGCTACATCGAGTTCTTTTAGGTAATTTGTTAAAACTCCTCCATTTGTAATATGTAACGTTTTGAGATTCATTATCCCCCGACACGCTTCACTTGAAAACCTTTATCCTTTAGAATTTCCATTATTTTATCTCTAAAGTCTCCTTGAATAATAATTTTTTCATCTTTAAAACTTCCTCCAACACTTAAAGTGGTTTTAATTTCTTTAGCTAAGGCCTTAAAATCTTCTACAGCTCCGGTATACCCATCAATAATGGTAATGGGTTTGCCTTTGCGTTTTTCGTATTTACAAAGTAATGGTTCGTCTTGAATCCACAAATCAGAGACTTTGTCATGATTATCTTCTGAAGCAGGATCTGGTGTATGGTCTGGGAAGAGGTTTTTTAATTGATCTTTTAAATCCATTGGGTTTATTTGTAATTATGAGAATTAGTCTCTAAGAAGTTTATAAAAACAACTTAGAGACTGATTTTAAAACCTTATTTTTTTATAAGACCTAATTCTATTAGCCTTTCATTTAAGAATTCTCCCGCAGTAATATCTTCGAATTGTTTTGGGTTATTCTCATCGATACAACCTTCTAAAACATTTAATTTCATATCGCTAACAGGATGCATGAAAAATGGAATAGAGTAGCGAGAGGTTCCCCAAAGTTCTCTAGGTGGATTTATCACTCGATGAATGGTTGATTTCAATTTGTTATTTGTGTGTCTAGATAACATGTCGCCCACATTAATCATTAATTCGTCTGGTTCAGCAATAGCATCTAACCATTCTCCTTTATGATTTTGAACCTGTAAACCTCTACCTTGAGCTCCCATTAACAAAGTAATTAGGTTAATGTCTCCATGAGCAGCGGCACGAACTGCATTTTTAGGTTCATTTATAATAGGAGGGTAGTGTATTGGTCTTAAAATACTATTTCCGTTATGAATGTAGTTATCAAAATAAGTTTCTTCTAAGCCTAAATGTAAAGCTAAAGCGCGTAATACGTATTTAGCTGTTTTTTCTAACATTTTATAGGTTTCTTTTCCAACCTTATTGAATTCTGGAAGTTCTTCAACCTCTACGTTTCTCGGGTATTCAGCTTCAAGTTTTGGGTTGTTTTCCACATACTGTCCAAAATGCCAGAATTCCTTTAAATCTCCTTCTTTTTTTCCTTTAGCACTTTCTTTACCAAATGAAATATAACCTCGTTGACCACCAATACCTTCAATTTCATATTTACGTTTGGTTTCAACCGGTAGAGAAAAGAATTTCTTTACTTCACTATAAAGATTATCTACTAAGGTGTCGTCTAAAAAATGACCTTTTAGGGCAACAAACCCTATTTCTTCGTACGCTTTTCCTATTTCATCTACAAACTTTTGTTTCCTTACAGGATCGCCGGAGGTAAAATCGTTTAAATTTACGCTTGGTATATTATTCATAAGTGATTATTTTATTTTGAGTGTCTTACAAATGTACGAAAACATTATAAAGTTTTACATACTAAATATTTTAAGATTAATAATTGGAATGCACAATTAGTAGTATATTTGACAAACATTTTTTTAATGAGTACTATGCTGTCTAAACATACAGAAATTCAATACAACAAGACAAATCTAGATTCTAATAAATTACTAGAATTATATAGAAATATGTTGAAGCCTCGATTGATAGAAGAGAAAATGCTAATTCTATTACGTCAGGGGAAAGTATCAAAATGGTTTTCAGGAATTGGCCAAGAGGCAATTTCCGTTGGAGTAACCATGTCTTTACATAAAGACGAATATATTTTACCAATGCACCGAAATTTAGGTGTTTTTACTACTAGGGAAATTCCGTTATATCGTTTATTTAGTCAATGGCAAGGAAAAGCCAACGGATTTACGAAAGGCCGTGACCGATCGTTTCACTTTGGAACTCAGGAGTTCAAGATTGTTGGAATGATTTCGCATTTAGGTCCTCAATTAGGTGTTGCTGATGGGATTGCGCTTGCTAGTAAATTGCAAAATAAAAACCAAGTAACCGCTGTATTTACAGGTGAAGGAGGAACTAGTGAAGGAGATTTTCATGAAGCTTTAAACGTTGCCTCGGTTTGGCAATTGCCAGTTATCTTCTGTGTTGAAAATAACGGATATGGACTGTCTACACCAACTAATGAACAATATCATTGTAAAGATATAGCCGATCGTGCTATAGGTTATGGGATGGAGTCTCATATTATAGATGGAAATAATATTATTGAAGTTTATACGAAGGTTAGAGATTTAGCGGAAAGCCTAAGAGAAAACCCTCGTCCAGTGTTGTTAGAGTTTAAAACCTTTAGAATGCGTGGGCATGAAGAAGCTAGTGGAACCAAATATGTGCCACAAGAATTAATGGATGAGTGGGCTAAAAAAGACCCTCTTGAAAATTTCCAAACTTATTTGAAGGAAGAAGGAATTTTAAGTGAAACTCAAGAAGCTACCTTTAGAGAAGAAATTTTACGTGAAATTAATGAGCATCTTCAATTGGCTTTTGATGAAAAAGTTATCTCGCCAAATGAAAGTGATGAGTTAAATGATGTGTATAAACCGTTTGACTACAAGGAGGTTGTCAAAAACAATAAATCTAAAGAGATTCGATTGATTGATGCGATTTCTGAAGGTCTAAAACAGTCTATGGAGAGACATGATAACCTAGTTATTATGGGTCAAGATGTGGCTGAATACGGTGGTGTTTTTAAGATAACTGAAGGTTTTGTCGAGCAATTTGGAAAAGACCGCGTTAGAAATACACCTATCTGTGAATCTGCTATTGTAGAAGCGGGTATGGGCTTATCTATTGCAGGAATGAAGAGTGTGGTTGAAATGCAATTTGCTGACTTTGTGACTTCAGGCTTTAATCCTGTAGTTAATTATTTAGCAAAATCGCATTATAGATGGAATCAAGAGGCCGATGTGGTAGTTAGAATGCCATGTGGAGCGGGAGTTGCAGCTGGACCTTTCCACTCGCAAACTAACGAAGCTTGGTTTACAAAAACCCCTGGTTTAAAAGTGGTTTATCCTGCCTTTCCAATGGATGCTAAAGGCTTATTGGCTACTGCGATAAACGATCCGAACCCTGTGTTGTTTTTTGAACATAAAGCCTTGTATAGAAGCATTAGACAGGAAGTTCCAACAGATTACTTTACTTTACCTTTCGGAAAAGCATCACTGTTAAAAGAAGGGAATGATGTTACTATTATTTCTTATGGTGCTGGAGTTCATTGGGCTTTAGAAACCCTTGAGAAAAACCCTGAAATTCAAGCTGATTTAATTGACTTAAGAACTTTGCAGCCTTTAGATACAGAAGCTATTTATGCTTCCGTAAAGAAAACAGGTCGCGCCATTATTTTACAAGAAGACTCTTTATTTGGAGGAATTGCTTCCGATATTTCTTCTATGATTATGGAGAACTGTTTTGAATACCTAGATGCACCGGTAAAACGTGTTGCTAGTTTGGAAACACCTATTCCATTTATCAATCAATTGGAAGAGCAATATTTAGCTAAAGGGAAGTTTGAAGCGGCTTTAAAAGATTTGTTAGCTTATTAAGCAATTACCTATAGAATATAAAAAGAGAGCCAATTGGCTCTCTTTTTATTTACATAATCTTCAATGATTACTTTAAAGAATTGGCGAAAGCTTGAACTTCGTCCAGCACGCGTAATAAGTTTCCACTCCAAATCATTTCAATTTGTTTTTCTGTGTAGCCACGTTTTACCAATTCAAGGGTTATATTAAAAGTTTCTGAAGCATCATTCCAACCCTCGATTCCACCGCCACCATCAAAATCACTACTAATGCCCACGTGTTCGATGCCAATTTTATTCACTAGGTAATCGATATGGTCCACGAAGTCTGAAACATTTACGTTAGGCGGGAAGCCTTCTATTTTATCTGCTTTGGCATTTGCTATATCCATAACTTTTTTATAATATCCAAAGAAGTCTTCTTTCTCTTGTGGTTCTAAGGCCATGACTTCATCGAAGGAGTTATACCATTTAAGTCCTAATGAATCTGCCACTTTTTTACGAATTAAGTTAATTTCAGCATTTCTTGCTTCCATTTTCTTCGCATTCACAAACTCATCTAAAGCAACTACTTGAATTACACCGCCATTTTCCTTTAATAATTCTAACTGTTCGTCGTCTAGATTCCTGCTTACATCACTTAAGGCTCTAGCCGCTGAATGAGATGCAATTATTGGCACCCTACTTAATCTTACCATTTGCTTCATGGCTTCTTTGGAAGGGTGTGAAATGTCTACCATAATTCCTAATCTGTTCATTTCTGCAATGGCTAGTTTTCCCATATCGCTTAAGCCATTGTGTAACCAAATATCGTCTTCTTCACCCGTATGACTATCGCTTAACTGGCTATGGCCGTTGTGAGCCAAAGACATATATCGTGCGCCAAGTTGATGAAATTTCTCAATGTTTTTGAGGTCTAGACCTACAGGATAGCCATTTTCAACTCCAATCATAGCTACTTTTTTTCCTGAGGCTACAATTCTTCTAACATCATTAGAAGTTAAAGCTAGCTCTATTTGGTCTGGAGCATATTTTGTTACTAGGTTATGGATGGCTTCAAAATGATCCATAGCGCTTTTATGTGCGGTTTCATACCCTTGAGTTGATAATGAGTCTTGCGCTGTATAAACAATAAACCAAGCTACGTTTAGTCCTCCAGCTTCCATTTTTGGCAGGGTAACTTGGGAGTTTAGATCTTGTGTATAATTAAGGGAATCAGTAAAGTTTTTCAGATTGAAATCGATATGTGTATCTAGGGTAATTACTCGTTCATGGATAGCTTTAGCCTGTTCTACTAGGGTAAGAGAATCCTTTGTCATATTTGATTCAGGCGTTTGTTTGGCTTCATTTTTGCAAGACATAAGAGCAAGAATGAAAATTAGAATTAAAAAATTTGGTTTCATGTTTTTGGTTTGTTTTTGTGATGTGAAGTTACAAAAAAGATATGGAGGATTTAATTCGCTAAAAATTGTATATTTAATCAAGCTATTTTAATAATGATTTTAAAGATATTCGTTTACACAATAATGTTTGTTTGGAGTTCTAGTTGTACAACCGTTGAAAAGGATCCATATACTTGGAAGCCTTTAAAGGTTACGGCATCTGCATACAACTCGGTTGCTTCTCAAACAAATGGGAACCCTCAAATTACTGCTTTTGGGGACAGCCTAAAACCAGGTTTGAAATATATAGCCGTTTCTAGGGATTTACAAGCTTTAGGACTGACTTACAATACGCCTGTTAAAATTGAAGGGCTTGAAGGGATTTACTTAGTAAAGGATAAAATGCATTCGCGATGGACGAATAAAATAGATATTTACATGGGGACCGATGTGAAAGCAGCAAGGCATTGGGGAAGAAAAAAGGTACATATTCAGTATGGAGTTCTAGAGGAGGAAGCTGTTACAGAAACAGATTAGTATTGTTTAGGGACTAAAGTTTATATTGTTTGATCCCTATCCAAAGTTCTTCGTTTAATTTGTAAAAACTCTCATGAAGTTTATTTACAGAAAAATATTCCGTCCTCTCATCCGTGTCTCGTAAAAATTTAATGACTGCTTTCATTTTAATGGGTATTTATAAAGGTTTGTTTCGGATGGTTTTACATATGTTCGGCAAGTTCACCTATGTCTTTTGGTGTTTTTCCAGGCATTTGCAATTCTTTCACAATTAACAAATGCTCGTTGGTTGTTTTTAAATGCTTTCATGATTTTTGGTTTTTAATTAATAATGCCATTAAAAGCATCTTCTTTTTGCATTCCAAGCATAACTTTTGCTTTTGCTAGGTATGTGTTTTCCAATGTTGCTGTTTAAAGTTCTCATAATGATTGATTTAAATAATGATTGATACTAAAAAGACGATTATTGAAATTTATTGTTACAAACTTGGGTATCTGAAACCTGATATTTAACACTATTTAACAGGTGTAGAGCGGTTTATATAAGAAGAAGGAGGCGTTTAATTAAGTACATTTGAATAATTAATTAAAGTTTTGATAAAAAATTGGATATTACTTTATAAGGTACGATTTTTGAGTAGTTATATTTTTTAATTTAGAAACGTTTTTCTAGAAATACCTGAGCTTAACTATGAAATACATTTGTTTCATCTTCCTATATTTTATTTCTGTAACGGCTTTTTCTCAAATAGACGCTAGTATGGAATCTACTAGTATTCCAGCAGTTAAAAGTGATGAAGGCGTTAAAGGAGAAGGTCTTTTTGAATCAAAACCTATTGAGAATAAAGGCTTAAGTACCGCTAATTCCGATAGAATTAACGGATTATCGGTACCCAAGCAAAATGAGTTAGCTAATCCAAACGAGAAAGGTTTTTCCATGATTGGTGGTGAAACTTTTGGTAATCCAGCCGAACTTTACACTAAGCAAATTAAAAAACACTCCAGGTTTACCGAAGTAGAGTCTCTTTCTAGAGATAACGGAAGTAGAACCAATCAATATTTAGGAGATTTTAAAACTGGATTTTCTAGGGTAAATATTGTTTATAGAGACCATCAATATCCAGATGGAGATCGTGTTCGTATTTTTGTAAATGACGAAGTGGTTATGCCAAACGTTTTATTACATTCTTCGTTTAGTGGCTTTAATTTAGATTTAGTTGATGGATTTAATAAAATAGACTTTCAAGCACTAAATCAAGGAGAGTCTGGGCCAAATACGGCTGAGCTTAGAGTTTTAGATGACGATGGTAATATAATTGCTTCTGGAGTTTGGAATTTGGCAACCGGAGTAAAGGCTACGCTTATTGTTATTAAAGAATAGTTGCTATTGCTTCAATTTCTCCAGGTTGCATTTCATTTAGTTTAAACCCTCCAATTCTTACTCGGACTAGGCGCAAAGTTGGAAACCCCACGGCAGATGTCATTTTTCTAACTTGTCTAAATTTCCCTTCTGTTAAAGTAATGGAAAGCCAACTTGTTGGTCCGTGTTTTTCATCTCTAACAAAACGTTCAGGAACCATTGGAATATTTTCTAAGCAAGAAACTTTAAAAGCTTTGGATAAATAAGGAGTTCCATTCACTGAAATTTCAACCCCTTCTTTGAGTTTTTTAATAGCTTCTGGACTAATCAGGCCGTCAACCATGACGTAATATTCCTTTTCAACCTGAGAACTTCTTATGTGTTCGCTCATTTTTCCGTCGGTAGTCAATAAAATTAATCCTTCCGATTTTTCATCCAATCTACCAATAGCCATTACATTCTCTGGAAATTCATATAAGCCTCCTAAAAGTTTTTTGTTTCGTCTTTTGCTTTGATTATTAACAAATTGGCTTAAATAACCATAGGGTTTGTAGAGCTTAAAATGTTGATGTTTTTGATGATTGCCCATAATATAATAAAATAAGAAACTGTATTAAAATGGATATGTAGCGTACTTCCAAATCTTATTAACTGCAAATGTTGAAAATTCTTAGCAATATTATTCTGTTCTAAGGGGTAAATACTCTAAAAAGACCTTATTTTTGCACATTACAAATTTTTATGAGCAAGACAGTAACATCTTTAGAATTAGAAGACAGACGTGTAGGAAAAGATCTTTATAGCTACCAAAAAGGTGCTATTGATAAGGTTTTCAAATGCTTTGAAGAGGCTCCGAAAGACTATCATTTACTATATCAATTACCAACAGGAGGAGGGAAGACCGTTATTTTTTCTGAAATTGTTAGGCAGTATTTAAAACACCACAAAAAGAAAGTTTTGGTTATGACTCATCGAATAGAGTTATGCCGACAAACTTCCAACATGTTGGAAGAGTTTGGAGTGGTTAACAAGGTGGTTAGCAGTAAGGCTAATTTGGACGATCAAGCGCAATACAGTTGTTTTGTGGCTATGGTGGAAACCTTAAACAATCGTTTACAGGAAGACAAATTAGATATATCAGATATTGGTTTAGTGATTATTGATGAGGCCCATTACAACTCTTTTACTAAGTTGTTTAAGTATTTTGAGAAATCGTTTATCCTTGGAGTTACAGCAACCCCTTTAAGTTCAAACATAAAACTTCCAATGAAGGATAATTATGATGAGCTTATTGTAGGTGAAACAATTGAGTCCTTAATTAAAAACAAATTTTTATCGCAAGCAGAAATCTATTCCTATAATGTAGGATTAACTTCTTTGGTTGTTGGTGCTAACGGAGATTATACTGTAAAATCTTCTGAAGATTTATACACCAATAACGATATGCTTACTAAGTTGATGCAAGCATACGAAGAGCGTTCGAAAGGGAAGAAGACCCTAATTTTTAATAATGGTATTAACACCTCGTTACACGTATACGATACCTTCCGTGCAGCAGGTTATCCGGTAGCACATTTAGATAATACCAATACCAAGAAGGAAAGACGTAAAATTTTAAAATGGTTTAGAGATACACCAGATGCTATTTTAACTTCTGTAAGTATTTTAACAACAGGTTTTGATGAACCAACTGTTGAAACCATTATTCTGAACCGAGCAACCAAATCGTTAACTCTTTATTATCAGATGATTGGTCGTGGGTCACGTATTTTAAAAGATAAAACAAGTTTTAACGTTATTGATTTAGGGAACAATTTACACCGATTTGGTCCTTGGGGAGCAGATTTAGATTGGCAACGAATATTTAAATCGCCTAACTATTATTTAGATAATATTTTAAGTGATGAAGAATTAGAAGATAATTTTAGATACGAAATGCCAGATGAGCTACGTGCTGAGTTTGGAAATTCGGATTCTGTTTATTTTAATATTAAAGAAACCTATATAAGTGCCGTGAGAAATGGAGAATCCTCGAAGGTTGTTTTAGAGCGTTCCATTGAACATCATGCTAAAATTTGTATAGAAAATAGTGAGGATTTATATGATGCCTTAGACCTTGCTAAAAAGTTAGGAGACGACATAGACTACAGAATTCATCGTTATACAAAATGTATTAGTAAAAGTACTTATAATTTTGTTGAATGGTTGAAAGACGATTATAGAAAAAAACTTAGAGCGTATTTAAGATCTAATTTTGATGAAGTATTTGAGGAAGTTCATGGTAGACCAGCTGAAAGTTAAACCATTCTTTTAAGTTGTAATCCAAAGCAAAATAAGCTTGTTTACTAGGAGAAGTTATCTCAAATTAAAAAGACGTTGTCAATAGTGACAACGTCTTTTTTTTATGGACTAATTATAACATCATGTTGAGGATGTATTATTCGTTCGTTGACATTAGGGCAAAAAACTTGTTGATGTTTGGTAGAATAATAATTCTAGTACGTCTGTTTTTAGCACGGTTATCTTTAGAATCGTTATCTACTAAAGGCTGATAGAAGCTTCTTCCGGCTGCAATCAATTTTTCAGGTGCCACATTGAAATCGTTTTGTAATTTTTTAACTACAGAGGTAGCACGTAATACACTTAAATCCCAGTTATCCTTTACTGAAGCAGTTGGAAGCATTAATTTGTTGTCGGTATGACCTTCAACCATCACGTCTAAACTTTCTTCAGAATTAATAACATCGGCAATTTTTTGTAAAATATTGTTTGCTTTATTACTTACACGGTAGCTTCCAGAGTTGAATAACATTTTATCGGAAATTGAAATCATTACCACTGTTTCATTAATATCAATGGCAATATCTTCATCTTCATTCATGTTAGATGTATCCATCGATTTACGTAAATTGTAACCAACGGCTAAGTTCATAGAATCCTTAAGGGTTTTGGCTTGAGCCAAATCCTCTTGATTTACATGTTGTAAAGTGGCGTTCATTTGTTTTCTAACATCGTTAGAGATTACGATATCGTCTCCAACAACCACTATTTTCGCATCGTTTTCTTCCGTTAGGGAGTTTATTTTATTGTTGTACGTATTGATTCTGGCTTGAATTTCATCGAATTTAGCTTCTAAATCCTCTTTTTCTACTTGGGTTTTCTGAAGTTGGCTTCTAATTTCACCATTTTCTTGTTCAAGTGCTACATATTTCTTTTTTGAAACACATGCAGACATTAAAATTACTGTAAGTAGTAAGATTGATAATTTTCTCATAATCTCTGTTTATTGTTTTGGGTTATATTATATATGTACGAAGCTAGGAGCGTGGTAGATGTTTTACAAGGTGATTTTATACTTTTTTTAACAGTATTTCTCTGCTAAAATTTTCTATAATCTTGTTGTTTGTGTAGATTAAATACTTGGTCTATAAACTTTTAAACAGAGATGTTTTTATTTTATTCCGAAAATAAAAAACCATCTATTTATAAGCTCTTACCACCAAAGGACAAAGCATTTTGATAGTTCGCCATTGTTTTGTTTGATCCAAACTAGAGGAGAGGTTTTGTCTTCTAATATGGGGTTTAGCGCTTCCATAAAGGTCTCGTAAAGGAGCCAATCTACTTGAGGGTGAGGCTCTAATAACCAGTTTTCTTTTCTAGGAATATAGAATTTACTGGTTTTGAATTGTGGTAAAAGTTCTTTCTTGATGGAATGTCCGACTACGCAAGCAGGATTCAGGAGGGTGAACGCAGGCTTGGGTTTATTATATGGGACAAATAATTGTGCTTTAAAAATAACTTGTTGTTGTATTTCGGCTGCATTTAAATTAAACTTCTCTAGGTATTTGGAAGTTTCAGGATGATAGAGAAGTGGTAACTGTTTGTTTTTTAGCTTGTCTAGCTTTTGTATGAGACTATCTTGTTTATTTGGACCAATCCAGCGAAGTAATTCTGTGGTTTCTACAGAGTCATCAAAGACATAGAATTTGTAGATAATTTCTAGATGTACCGGTTTATTCGCTATTAAAACTAAGGCATCCATTTCGCCTAAAGTGTGTTTTTCTTGTTGGATTTGCAGGTTTGTTCCTAAGATGGAAACCTGAGGTTCCTGCATTAATTGGTAAAATAGAAACTGTTCTACACGTTTACCCAAACGGATGTTTTTGGGTAGTTCTTGGTTGAATTTGATGCCTGTTGGTTTTGATAAAACCGATTGTTGAAGATTATAAACTGAGTTTTCCATCCAGAGATTTGGTGTATTTATAGCTCCATGGAATTGTTCGTTTATTATGTTATGCATGAGAAGGCTTATTAGTTGATATGGGTATGAGTAATCAAAGATATAAAACCAATCATAAAGCTATCTAGGGTAAGAGTTAAATATCCTATTTTACATAATATAAATTATAGAACAATTGAGTCTTTATCGAGAGGTCGGTTTTTTATGTTAGTTTGGTTGGTTTCTACTTGAGTGTGATTTGGCCTTATCAACTTATTCATTTTTCAGGTATTATTGTACGGCTTATAATTTACGTATTCTGAATTAAGATGCGTGAATTTTTAAATACGCGATTTATGAGACAGTTCATTTATTGCTTCCAGAGAGAAACTTAATATCCAAATTTTAGGAATTTAACGTGGTTGCTATTTTAGTATGGCATATTCCAGATTTATATGCGTCTCATATTTTGCATATTCTGTAGTTTGGTCCATTAAAAATTAAATATGCGATTTATGAGGCTTTGCCATTTCATGGTAATTATATTGGCGATTCGTATATATAAAGTTACTTTGTTGATGCCTTGTGTATGCCATGACTTTAAGTTATGGTATATACGGCTTTTACATAAGGTTAGCATGGCTTTACTACGGAGTATCTACGAGGGAACCCTTGATAAGCTGATTGTTTATAAGGGTTTAAAGCAGGTTGATGCACTGCATAATCCGCGTATTTTTATAGCTGTACCAATTAGAGCCTTCTTGTTTTAGGTACTGGAATCCGAACCAAACCACTAGAGAAACATGTGTAGAAACTTGTCTTTTTACAGGCGTTTTCAGTTGGATTTGAAGATTTGTATGTTCTATTTTACATAATAATGGCTCTGTATTTTGGCTGATACCTAAGGCATTTTGCTTAGCAGCCACTGGTTTGTAGGCCTTATGATCTGGACGGCATTTATAATTAGACACCATAGAAAGTGCTGCTGTTAGCTGAAAATGTGTGGCTGTTTTTGGTTTTTTCAGAAGATGGATTTCAGAGCTTTTTGGGATGGTTATGGTAATAAAACGTCTGTTTTTATGGCTTGTAACCCCTGGTATTGGTGTGTATATTTGTTCCAATTTACGTTGATTGTGGAGTTGGAAGCCAATTAGGGCTTGGGGGTAGTTTGTTAGTATGGCGTCTCTTTTTCCGTGAGTTCCACTCCCCTCTTTGATGATTTTATAGCATACGCCAGTTAAGCGGCTTGCCATAGTAGTATCTTGAAAGTCTTTTGCTGTTTTTAAAATGCCTGTTCTAATGGCTTTTGACCATTTAGATGCCATACCAAACTCCTGGTTGTTTGCTTTTATATGCGCATAAGCAGGATCTGTTAGGATGCGTTTTTTAGAAGGTCCAGAAGCCACACGGGATAGATACTTTCCATTAAGTGGATAATATGTGATTCCATTTAAAGTACCATGAATTTTTATGATTCCTTTTTGCTTAGGCATTTGATTTTTAAGTGTTTGATTAAGACTAAGATAATAAAAAAATTGTGATGTAAAAAATACGTGAATTAAGATATTTTTGGATGCACCTGTTGTCTAGCTATTCGAAGATAAGGGTGGTCCTCCCCTATTGTTTTCAAGCTAATTTTTGTTCCGGTTTGTGAGATTTTGATTTCTAAATACTAGAAAATATAGATGGTAAATAAAAAAGCTTAAATATTCATTTAAGCTTGGAATGGTACAGTAAAAACTTAATGGGGAAAAGAGTTGTTTTTTTCTCAGTTGTTTGATAGCGGTTCGGGCTTTATTTTACTGAAACTATGGTTGTTATATAGATGTAGTAATTAATACAATGTAATAATGCTAAAACCAAAATATCTTTATTTCTGAAACTTTCTAATATATCAGTTGTTCTAATTGAGTACTTATAGTTAAGATTATCTAGTTTGTATCCATTTCGGCAACTAACAACTCTTTCTTTTCGGAGTCAGTCAGTATAAATTTGTTGCTTGAAAATCCTTTTGTGCGAAGTGAATAGCTCTTTTCTGAATCCTAAAAAAAGGTTTTTATCAGAATTCCACTCCAACCTAGTTTAAACTCTAATATAGTTTTTTCACCATCCTTTAATTCAATTTTAGAATTCCAAATTCCTTTTGGTTTCATATGAAACGTATCGCCGTTGGCTAGCTTAATTTCAGCATTAGAAGCATACCATTTTTTATAGATTAATTCTCCAATTTTTTCATTGTCAGAATTCAGATAAAAGGTAAGTGAGTATGTTGAATTTATATTCCAAAGAAGGATTGGAAACACTATTTACATTTCGCCTTCCATAGCGGCAATCAATTCATCGGTGATTTCTAGGTTGTGATATACTTTTTGCACATCATCATCATCTTCAAACTGCTCTTCTAGATCCAATATCTTCTTTGCATCGTCTAAAGAGAGTTCAACAGTATTCATAGGAATCCGATCTAGGGAGGAGTTTACTACCTCGATATTCAATTGTTCTAGAGCTTGTGACATTTTACCAAAGTTGGTGAAATCGGCATATATGGTTAAAAAGCCTTCTTCCAATTCGAGGTCCTCTGCTCCGTGATCGATGAGTTCCAATTCCAACTCATCCAAAGGCATTGGGATTGATTCTTTTTTTATGGTAAAGACGCTTTTTCGCTCAAACATGAATTCCACAGAGCCATTCACTCCTAGGCTTCCATCGTTTTTAGAGAAAATAGCTCGGATATTTGCTACTGTACGATTGGTATTGTTGGTAGTACACTCCACAAAGAATGCAATTCCGTTAGGCCCATAGCCTTCAAAGGATACTTCTTCATAATTTTCTGCATCGGCACCACTCGCTTTTTTAAGGGCGCGTTCAATGGTGTCTTTGGGCATATTGACCCCCTTAGCATTCGCAATGGCATTACGCAATGCGGGATTGGCTTCTGGGTCGGCACTCCCTCCTTCTTTTACAGAAACATAAATCTCTTTAATTGCTCTTGTAAATTCTTTCGCTCGTTTTTTGTCCTGCGCTCCTTTCCGGCGCTTGATATTTGACCATTTACTATGTCCTGCCACAACTTAATATTTTTATTTTCCAACAAATATAGATATTGTTTGTTAGAGGGAAAAGTTTGGGGTTATGGAGGAGGTTGAAGTTGAAAGCGAAAATTTAATCTCTGCGTTTGTTCAGAATATTTCCTGTGGTGTCAAAAATCACTTTCCAATATCCCAGGTGCTTGATTGCTACCCGGTTGGTAAGTGATTACCTTCTGAGTGGTGTGTTAGGTTTTTCAGTCCTTTATTATGATACAAAGCCTTTTTAAGAGCCCTTACACAGCCTGTTAGTTCTAAGCTATCACTTAGGTCATATCCTACCATTTTACGCGAGTACATATCCATCGTTTTTATACATATACATTTGTTTTA
>Ga0209075_1000012_pt1 | contig 119012 bp, 95 predicted proteins | sample Stecom2011_FD_187523 | JGI IMG/M metagenome (GOLD analysis project Ga0209075, IMG submission 187523) | Agricultural soil microbial communities from Utah to study Nitrogen management - Steer compost 2011 (SPAdes) (version 2) | ecosystem: Environmental > Terrestrial > Soil > Agricultural land... | reverse complement strand
CCTATAGAATTGCACAATATATTGTGTTCAGCTTGTCGAAATATACTACGAAATTCGAGGTTGAAAAATAATACAAAAACCGTATGAGCACCCTGCAAAAACCGTGCCAGAAAAGTGCTGGGATGCGAGCTTGAAAAGTTAAAGGTCACTACGCAAAAACCGTGCCAGAAATGTGCTGGGATGCGAGCTTGAAACGGGAGAGGAAACTGTGAAATACGAGTTTCTTTCTTAAAACATCAAACGGTATTATGCGTAAAGTATGCAAAAAAAGTGAGGCGAACTGTACAAAAAACTTGCCAGGAATGTTTGCGAAAACTGTGCCAAAAAAGTGCTGGGATGCGTGCTTGAAAAGTTAAAGGTCACTACGCAAAAACCGTGCCAGAAATGTGCTGGGATGCGAGCTTGAAATGGGAGAGGAAACTGTGAAATACGAGTTTCTTTCTTAAAATATCAAACGGTATTATGCGAAAAATATGCAAAAAAAGTGAGGCGAACTGTACAAAAAACTTGCCAGGAATGTTTGCGAAAACTGTGCCAAAAAAGTGCTGGGATGCGAGCTTGAAAAGTTAAAGGTCACTACGCAAAAACCGTGCCAGAAAAGTGCTACAAAAACCGTATGAGTCCCCTGCAAAAACTGTGCCAAAAACGCTGGGAATCACAGAGTTTAGGCGAAATATGCTACATTGAGCCTGTCGAAGTGCGTGCCAGAAATGCGGGGATGCGTGCCCCCAAAAAAGCTGTTTATCTTTAGTGACTAAAAACTTTACACTTCCTACTTAAAAAAGCCAGGCGTGTGTGAGACTTCATTTTTTCTTTTGTTTTGCTTATTGTGCTTGAATCACATAAATAAATTGTGTAAAATGCTATTATTACTATAGTTTTATGCTAGCAATCGACAAAGGGCGGTTTTATAGCGTGTTTTGTTTTGCTAGATTATAGAAGAGGTTTTTATGTTCGATTTGATTATTATTGGTAAGGGACCGGCTGGAATTGCGGCTGCACTCTATGCTCTTAGAGCGAATTTAAAGGTGATGATTATTGGTAAAGATGCTGGGACATTGCCTCAGGCTCATTTGATCGAGAATTATTATGGTTTGGAGAAGCCGATTTCTGGTGAGGAGCTTTTTGAAATTGGGATCCATCAAGCGAAAACTCTGGGGGCTGAGTTTTTAGATGATGAGGTGCTTGGTCTAGATTTTGATGGGAATTTTGTGGTGAAGACGAAGACTCAATCTTTGAGTTCTATTTCTTTGATTATGGCTACTGGGATTTCTAGGAAACGCGGGAATGTGCCTGGTGCTGCTGAGTTTGAAGGGAAAGGGATTAGTTATTGTGCTGTGTGCGATGGTTTCTTTTATAGGTCCAAAAGTGTGGCTGTGCTGGGTTCTGGTGAATATGCTCTGCACGAGGCCAAAGATTTGTTGAATGTGACCGACAAGGTGAAAATTTTGACCAATGGTCAACCTTTGACTGTGAAAATCCCCGATGATATTGAGGTGATTCAAACGCCTATCCTAAAGCTTTTTGGTGATGGAAATTTAGAGGGCGTTGAGTTTAAAGACGGGGCTAAATTAGAGTTGAATGGTCTTTTTGTGGCTCTTGGGAGTGCTTCGGCTTCGGATTTTGCAAGGAAAATTGGTGCTGCTGTAGAAGGGAATCAAATTGTAGTGAATAAAGATATGCAGACCACCGTGCCTGGGCTTTATGCTGCCGGAGACTGTGTGGGAGGTCCATTTCAAGTGGGAGTTTCTGTGGGAGAAGGTACTATTGCAGGTTTAAATGCGATTAAATACATTCGAGATAAAAAACGAGGATGATTTTTTATTTATCATAGAATCACTTTACTGACTAACCCCGATCGCTGTAATTTAGCGTGTCCCCTTTGTTTTTTAAAACAAAAAGGGAAAGCTATGGGTTTAGGAGAAATGAGTCGAAGCACTTTGCAAAAAAGTTTAAAGATTTTGAGCTCTGCTTCTCTGCAAGAGATAATCCCTAGCACCATGGGCGAACCTCTCTTATACCCCTATTTCGAAGATTTACTAGAGATTTCTCGCCAATTAAACGCCAAAATCAACCTCACTACCAACGGGAGCTTCCCTTTGGGAGTCGATTATTGGAAGACAAAACTTTTGTTGCACTGTAGTGACATCAAAGTCAGTATGATGGGACTTTCTTCTGAGACTAATGAATTGCTGATGCTGGGGCAAAACCAAAAGGAATACCTGCAAAATATCCAAGCTTTGATACAAGAGCAAAAAAGGCTTCGAGCATTGCATCAAAAAGTCGCAAGTGTTACACTGCAAGTCACAGTGTGCAAAAAAAATCAAGATGAGCTTGAAGATATTTTGGACTATGCCCAAGAGAAAAAAATCCAAAGGGTTAAATTCAATAAAGCTGTGTTTTTAAGTACGAGTTCTGCAGAATTTTTAGATGAATATGCCCTAGACGATAGCCCTACTGCCTCGTGGCGATTTACTGCCCAAAAACTAAAACAAAAGGCTAAAATCCCTATTAGTGGCACTTTGTTGCAGAATCGCTCCACCAAATCACAGCAAGATTGCCCCTTTAGCAAAGAGATTTGGGTGCTCCCTAATGGAGACTTGCAAAAGTGCCCCAATCCTGAAAATCGTTTTGGAGACCCTAGCTCAGCTACGGCAAGCTGTGCAAATTGCCCTTGCCTATAAATCCTGTAATTTTACAACTTTTATAGACGGTGGGATGCGTGTCAAAAATGCGGGGATGCGTGTGAAAGATGAAAGACTGCATGAAGTTTATGTAAAAAGAGATTTTCGTGAAAATCAGAATAGCATTTTGCGTAAAGTGCTACATTGAGCCTGGCGAAGTGCGTGCCAGAAATGCGGGGATGCGTGCCCCAAAAAAAGCTGTTTATCTTTAGTGACTAAAAACTTCCCACTTCCAACTTCTAACTTAAAAAAGCCAGGCGTGTGTGAGACTTCATATAATTCCTTTGAGGTGTTTTTTTTTAGTAATTCACTTTTTACACAGATCTAACACGCTATTTTGGCTAAAAAGCTTCTATTCCTGTAAAAGATGGGTATTATATAGTGAATTCAAAAAGGAGTACTTATGCATAGAAGTGTTTTATATCGACTTTTTTTTATATCTTTATGGTTTGGGCTTTTTTTTAATGCTTTTGCCGCAGAAGGAGATCCATGGTCATGGCCTGCCTATTCTCCTAATGTTAATTATAATTTTAAGGATAAGGGTGTTGTTTATGATATGCCTACCAAAGATCACGATGACTGTGGAGCTCAAGTTACAGGGACTATTTCCGATGGCTGGTGGACTTTTAAATGGGGAGCGACTAAAAACCCATTGGTGACAGATGCGGCTATTCGTCCTATGTTAGAACGCTTCAATTCGGATTTTAATTATATTCGCGATACTATGGGCTGGCCACCAGATAGTCGTGTTCGTGACGGTTATAGGAGTGCTATTTATCTTTATGGTTCTATTGCTTGTTCTGGTTCTACAAATCCTGAAGATTTAGGTGGCTGGCAAGGCTGGGTGGGTGGATATCCTGCGGTGCTGGCTTCTTATTATCCTGTTTATAGTTTTGATCCGTCTTGCTCTTACCGCGATAAAGTGTCCCAACAAGGGGCTATGATCCACGAGGGTATTCATTCTTTGCTCGCTACTATGGGAGGAGCTGCGCACATCCATTGGTTTCAAGAAGGGGGAAACACTTGGTTGCAACAAGAAATGGAAGCCAGAAGAAGCAATAATTTTACAGGGATGGGTTTTTTGAATGTGGGCCCTTTAATTGCTCCCTTTGTTCCTATTGAATCTTATTCTGGTTGGCTTTTAGATGGTTCTTTTGGTGGTCCCGGGGCTCAAGGTGTTGGGGTGTACAATGGTGCACAGCAGCTTTGTAATTGGAGAAATACTTTGGGTGGGATTCAGTATGGAAATTTATTCCCTACATTCTTGGCGGAATGGGTGAGTGAAGGTGCAGTCCCTTGGATTTGGGTCCATGCGACTGATCCTAAAAAATATATTTTAGAAACTATGGCTGATTCTCTAGGAGATGCGCAAATTAGGCGCTTGATCATGGAGTTTCGTGCAAAAATGGCTCTATTGGATTTAAAAAAATGGTCCTCTGAGCTTAAAACCCTTTTAAATCAAAATTTTGGCACCTCTATTCAATGTGAGTGGGAGCCATGCTATGCTACACCAGCGGCTTGGAAGATGACCCCTTACACTGTCACTACCAACAACAATGGTGTGCTGACTCCAGAAGAACGAACTACACCAGGTTGGTCAGGAGCTAATGTGATCCCTTTGACCGTTTCTGGTAATCGAGTGAGACTAGAGTTAACTCCGATTGGAGACAATATGAGTCTTCAAATTTGCTACCGTGCTACCGATGGGACCCCAATCTATAGTGAGCCTGTGATGGGTCATTCTACTGCCACTTTGAATATCAATAAAATACCTCAAGGGAATGTTGTTTTTGCTGTGGTTTCTAATACCGATTATCAATATAAAAACGATGAAACTCGAAAAAAACACCACGACTATCGATTGAAAATAATTGAGGGTGTTTCTGGCACAGCCGATCCTTATCAAAAATGGTATAATAATTTCAATTTAAACTATGATTGGGATGCCCCAAGTTCTAGTTCCTCAAGCAATCCAGGCTCTAGTTCCTCAAGTATTCCAAATTCTAGTTCTTCAAGCATGCAGCTTACAGAGATTGAATACAATGTTTCTTTGGCGACAAGTTCTAATTATGCTTCGGTGAGTCAAAATTTAGACAAAGCAAAACTAGAAGCAGCTCTTGGTATCACTGCCTCCGAAATTTGGAGTTTACTAGATGATAAACTTTATTTTTATGGACTTCAACCCAATGGAAGTTTTTACACTAATTCCACAGCCAATCATCCTGGACACTGGTTTGCCGCAAATGGTGAAATTGTGCCCTATGGTGATGAGTCTGTGATATTTTCTGAATTAGACGCTCAAAATTTAAAGGTGAACATAGGTCACTATCCAGATAAAGTAAAAGCTCGAGACTCTTATACTATTCGTCAAGCTTTAGTTTATCAAAATAAACAAGTCAACCTGATTTTTAAAGTACATATAGAGTCCACTACCTCTATTCAAACACCTGAAATTTCTAAGCTTTCAGACTCTAAACTGCATCTTTCTTACAAAAAAAATAGAATCCATGTCAATTATGAGGTGCCTATCGCAGGTAAAGTAAAGTTAAGTCTTTACACAGCATACGGAAGCCTAATCACCCACTTGATAAATACCGATAAAAACCCTGGCGTTTACAATCACTCTATTTCTCTCCAAGAAATGGGGCTCCCGTTGGGTACTTATTTAATACGGCTTTCTTATCCAGGAAACTCAGAAACCAAAGTAACCACCTTATCCCCATAACATAAACTCATAAAAAAGCACCTGTATTCATGGGTGCTTTTTAGTTTCTATTCCCAAACAAGGCTGTCCCTACTCTTAAAATAGTACTCCCTTCTTCGATGGCTACTTTTAAATCATCAGTCATTCCCATCGATAGGTCGCTAAAGTTTTTAAAATGTGTTTTTGAGTTGTAAAACTCATCCCTAAGTTTTCTTAAAAACGCAAAGCCTTTTCTGGAATCCTCAGGATTTCCTGTGTTTTTGCCAATGGTCATCAAGCCTTTATAGTTTAAGTTTTCTAGTTCGGGCATTTCATTTAAAAATTCATGAATGGAATCCATGGAAACGCCGCTTTTAGTGTCTTCTTCAGAAGTGTTTACTTGTATAAATACATCGAGTACTTTAGAAGCTTCTTTGGCAAATAGATTTAATCTTTCTAGTGTTTTGAGAGAATGTACTGAATGGATAGAATCTGCAACTTGCACGGCTTTTTTAAGTTTATTGCTTTGCACAGGCCCAATCACATGCAAACGCATGCCTTCTTGTTTGGTGGTGAACTTTTCTATGGCTTCTTGGACTCTATTTTCACCAAAGTCTCTAGCACCCAAAGCATAGGCTTGCTCCACAAGTTCAATAGGGTGAAATTTGCTCACCCAAATTAGAGTTATTTCTGAGCTAGATCGAGAACAAGAAGTACAAGATTCTTCTATCTGCTTTTGCAAAAGTTTTAAATTATCTTCCATTTGTATTTTTGAAATCAACATTTTTACGCCTTATTTTAGAGTAAATGATAAAAGTTTGACTATAAAACTCTATATTTTACCAATACTTTAGACTATTATACAAAATTTATCATCAATATGCTTCCCTTTAGAGCCTTGATTGAAAACTCATATAATCACGGAGTTTTTACTATATCACTGTTCGTACTGATTTAAATTTATAAAACAATCTAACAATTATCAAAATGAGTGCCATTTTGTTGAATTAAAACCTAGTTCTATGAAGACCTTTTTTGATGCGCTCAATGAGTGTGTTTTCTAAGAGTATTTGTTATTGTTTTTTATTGTTATGGTGGTGGAGTCTTTCGAGCAACCATTTTTTTCTAAGCCATTTTTCAAATTCTTTCCTAGAAATTTTAGATTCTGACAATATTTTTCTTCTTTTTTTTAAGATGGGCACTATACCTGTCACAAGGCCTATTTGTGATTGAATCCAAGTTTTCAAATGAGCACTTTTAAATGCAAAAAAGGCATTTAGTATTTTTTGAAACACAAGCATTGGAGAGGCTTTTATAAGCGTGATGATGGGGTAATTTTTGATGTGAGTCCAGGTTAAATTTCTAGCAGAGTGGTAAGTGCTTAAAGCAGAACTTCGACCAATACTGGCACTCCCCTTGTGTAAGACTTTTGAATCTTTGGCTAAGTAAATAGAAGCTCCAAAATGCCTTGCCCTGAATGACAAGTCCAAATCTTCAAATATTAAAAAATAAGACTCGTCAAAGCCACCTAATTTTCTAAATAAATTTGCTGGCCATAAACTTGCCCCTCCACAAGCTGAGGCTATTGGTAAAAGAGTTTCTTCTGAATCTAAATCACTCGCTAATTCTCCACGACCATTATATGCACTCCCCATCCAATAAAGCGTATCTCCTCGAGAATCCACCCTTTGAGGATCAGAAAAATCTAGCATTAAAGATTGTATGACTGAATGAGGAGGAGCTCTATCTAAAGCAGCTTTTAATTTTTCTAGAGTGTCGGGAAAAAGCACTGTATCGTTGTTTAGCAAATAAACATATGGACTCTTACAATGAGCAAAACCTAGGTTGTTTCCCCCGGCGAAACCTAAGTTTGTGTCAGATTTTAGAATGTGTGCTTTAGAGTAATGCTCTGAAACCCATAAAATAGAATCATCTGTAGAGGCATTATCCACAAAAACAACTTCAAAATTTTGAAATGTCTGCTTTTGTAAAGAGCTAAAGCAAGCTGGTAAATGTTCTAAGCCATTAAAATTGACTATCAAGACGGAAAAAAAGGTTTTCATTAGTCTAAATATAACTTAAAACTGAGCTTATATGAAATAATAGGAGGCTCTAAAAGGAAGGATTTTTGAAGTTTATTGAAGTGAAAAAAGCTTTTAAAAACTCAATGGCTGTTTTTTGATCTTGAAGGGCTGCAATCTCTCTGGCACTGTGCATACTCAAAATAGGAATACCAAAATCAAACACAGAAACTCCAAGCGAAGCCGATAAGGCAGGTCCCACCGTGCTACCACTGGGGATATCATTTCTACCTATGAATTCTTGAAAACTTAAGTTTGATTTATTGCATATTTGTTTGAAAAAAGCCGAAGAAAACACATCACTTGCAAAGCGTTTATTAGCATTTTTTTTAAGTACAATCCCTTTGCCAAGCACAATTTCATGTCGAGGGTCGTGGCGATTAGAAAAACTAGGATGAGTGGCATGCGCAACATCCATAGATGCAAAAACAGACTTATTTAAAAGCAAAAGCATCTGAGATTCAGAAATATTAAAAGAGCTTGAGATTCGTTTTAATAAATTCTTAAAGAAAGAACTACGAGCCCCTTCTCTAGTTTCTGAACCCACTTCTTCGGCGTCAAAAAAACAAAAGCCAGACACAAAATCTACTGGAAATTCCGAACTAATTAATGCAGATAGAGACGCATGACAAGAGGATAAATTGTCTAAGCGACCCGAATAAACCCACTCTTGATTGCAGCCTCCATAGCTTGCTTTTTGTGCATCATAAAATCGAAGGTCATAATCTAAAAGTTTCTCATCTTTTTCAAGATTGGATTCTAAAAAGCTATTGATATTGTCTTTTGGATTAGAAGACCAAAACACTTCTAAGTCTGTTTGGGGGTTTAACTTTAAACCTTTTTCGTGGATTTCTCTATTCAAGTGAATGGCTAACTGTGGAATATAAAAAGATGACGAGTGTCGAACCAGTTTTGATTTTAATTGGTTGTTTTTTTCAAATACAGCCAAACCTGCACACCCTAAATCTCTGTCTAACCAAGAGTGATTTAACGGAGACCCATAAGTTTCGCAATGTATCCTTTGGATACCATTTTTAAAAGTGCTGGGATTTGGGCTTGCTTTTAAACAAGGAAAATCGGTGTGGGTTAAAGCAAATTTAAAGTGAAACTTAGAGTTTATAGACTCAGGAGTTTTAAACGCAAAAATGCTAGACTCTCCCCACTTCAAAAAATAAGAACTTTTACTTTTTAACACCCAATCTTCACTGAGTTGAAGCTCTTTAAATCCGTTTTCGCTCAAAATCTTTTGCGTGTGAGACACCACATGGAAAGGACTAATCCCTTGATCTAAAAACTCTAAAAAATGCATCTAAACCTCTTTTATTTTAAATTGATCTATAAGTTTGTTAAAAGCCTCTCCTCTTTCTTTGTAGTTTTTAAATAAACCAAAAGAGGCGCAAGCTGGAGAAAGCAACACAGCAGACGCATCCTTTAACTCTACTGCTTTTTGAAAAGCTGTTTCTAAATTTTCACAGTGTAGCACATGCAATCGAAGGCCTTTGGATTGCTCTGCTTTGCTAATATTTTGATGCAAGCGCATGGCCGTTTCTCCGATCAAGAAGACTGTTTGTAATAAAGCAGAGTCTGTGAGGACCTCAGCCAATTCTGTGAAATCAGCATGTTTTTCTGAACCACCTAAAATAATATGAAAAGGTTTTTGCATACTTTGAATGGCGGCAATACTTGCATCAGGTCGGGTGGCATAAGAGTCATTAAAAAAATCTATCCCCTCAAAATTACCCTTGAATTGCATCCTAAACTCTAAACTTTCATAAGTTTTTAATGCCTTAAAACTAAGAGAAGCTGGTACTCCTAAGGCCATACACGCAAGGCTTGCAGCTGCCATGTTTTCTAGTTGAAAAAGAGCTTGAACCTTTAATTCTTTGAGTTTTAAGCTCTCATTTTGAATGCTCAAAACTCCTTCTTCTATTTTTGCATCAGAGGCTTTGCCACCAAAACTCCACCATGTGGATGTACTTTCTTCAATCCATTTTTGATTGTTCTTTTCTCCATCAAAATAAATGCAAATACCTTTTGAATCTTGATATCGAAACAGATTAGCTTTGGCATGATGATATTCTTGAAGGTCTTTATGCCAATCCAAATGCTCCGATGTCACTCGAAGCAAAACAGCGATCGCAGGCGAACTAGAAACAGTCATGAGCTGAAAAGAAGAGAGCTCTAAAATAAAAATAGTTTCTGCTATATTTAGCTTAGGACTTTCTAACAGCAAATCTAATACGGGAACTCCAAAATTCCCACCGATTCGATACAAAACGCCCTTGCTTTTGAGGATATGAGCAATCATACTCACACAGCTTCCCTTCCCTAAAGTCCCCGTGACACCCACGCAGTTTTTTAAGGGCACTTCTTCTAAAAAAAGCTCTACTTGACTGCTTAAAAAACCTCCTGCATTTTGAAAGTCCCTCAATTCCTTGCTCAAAGGATACACCCCTGCAGAACGAATCACCGTTTTACAAAACTTCAAGGCCTCTAAATACTGTTCGCCAGTAAAGACTTGGACCGTTTTTAAGTTATCCAGTAAGTCACTGTTAATTGGATTTTTATCTAAAACAACAATATCATCGACACCTATAGATTGTAAATAACGAAGGGTGCTTTGCCCTTCTATACCATAACCTAAGATGCCTATAGGAGTTTGTAGTCTTTTCATTTTTAAGGATTTTAATTTTTTTGCATTGCCTTTTGGAGGGCTTCTTTTAGCTCCATAAAAGCATAATCTTGAGCACTAAACCAGCGGCCACTTTTTTGATCTTCTAAAAAAGCACCTAGGACAGCACCTGGAAGTACCGATTCTACAGGATTAGGAGCATTGGGCCCTCCTAAATCAGTACGCAACCAACCTGGATCCATAGCATTCATCATCACATTAGTCCCATTCAATTTGCAAGCAAAATCTTGGACAAATTTTGTCAAAGCTGCTTTTGCACACGCATAGCCCATCAATTCTGGCTGGTCTGCAATACCACTACTAGTCATGATGATTCGACCAAATTTTTTTTCTACCATTTTAGGTAAAAAGTGATAGGCAATTTGGATAGGAGCCAGACAATTCACAGCATAAGAGGTTAAATAATCTTCTCTTTTATTTTGAAAATAATTTTCACAATAGGGCACTTGCAAGCCTGCATTATTAAAAACGATATCGACCTCGACTTGTAAATCATCGACTCCCGACAAAAACTTTGAAATGGAGTCCTCTGATTCTAAATCACAAGAAAAAGCTTTAACGCTCACTTCTCTTTCTAAATCTTCCACTAATTTTTGAGTGTGTTGAGTGGAGCGACTTTGTAAGATTAAATTGGAGCCTTGTTTTGCCATGAATTTAGCAATTTCTTTCCCTACGCCTCTAGAGGCTCCAGTAATTAAAGTCCATTTGTTTTTTACATCCATAAGATTCTCCATAGATGGCTTGTTTTGTATTAAAATACATATTCAAAATCAGAAAAACGAAAATTCTTTAAAAACAAAAGCTCTTTTCGTCTTTTTATCGTAACTCAATCACTGAATAGAGCTTCGCTTTAAGCTAAATTGCTAGCATGAAACAATTGATAAGGAGTTTTTCATGAGCGTTATAGAAATAACCAACGATAATTTTGAAAGTGAAGTGATGAAGTCTTCCAAACCAGTCCTCGTTGATTTTTGGGCTGCTTGGTGTGGACCATGCCGTATGATCGCCCCCGTTCTAGAAGAAGTTGCCAAAGAAGCCACCAACGCAAAAGTTGGAAAGGTGAATGTCGATGAGCAACCCGAACTAGCCCAGCAATTCCAAATTATGAATATCCCCACCTTACTCGTTTTTAAGGACGGAAAAGTGGTGAATAAAATTGTTGGAGGAAGACCCAAGGCAGATCTATTAGCCATGTTAGAAGCTTAAACACAATACAAAACTTTAGCAAGATTCGTCCCAAGACTACCACCTTCTTGGGGCGATTTTTTTTAACGACTATTTAAAACGAATAATTTGATTTTAAGCTTTTTTGAACAGTGAGAGACCGCAATTTTTTTCTATCTAAAATTTGAATAGTGCCTCGTGATAAACTGACCCATTTTTCTTCTGAAAAATATTTTAACATCCGACTCACCACTTCTCTAGCACTACCCATATATTTTGCCACTTGTTCGTGGGTGAGATGGAGGGTATCGGAACCATTTTTTATGGACTCATCAATCAAAAAAATAGCCAGGCGCTTATCGAAACTCATAAATAAAATTTGTTGCATAGCCCACATCACTTCAGAAAATCGTTGAGCAGAAACTTGATAACCAAAACATTCCATATGGACATTTTTTTCTGATAAATCTAAAAAAGTTTTGGAAGGTATTTGAATCACCTCACTGTCAGATTCGGTATCGATATGCACATCAAAAGTAATAGAATTTAACACACAAGACGCAGAAAGGATACACACATCCCCCTCAAAAAGCCTGTACAGAGTAATTTCACGACCTTCTTCGGATACCATGTAAACTCGTAACTCACCCTTTTGAATCAATAAAATACCGATACAATCGCTACCAGCACTATGAACCAAAGTCCCTTTATCGTATTTTAAAACTTGTGCTTTTTCTAAAAGTACCTTTTGCTCTATAATAGAAAGTTTGTCCCAACAGCTAATGTGTTCTTCTAAGAAAGCTTGTTGATTTGATTTCATAAAAACTCCATTTGTACTTTTATTTAGCATCTACGCTCTTTATACTTCAAACTCTTTTAATATAGATAGTTTTTTGGCTATCGAAGGTTGAATCACAGCAGCAGACCACTGATTTTCTTCAAAAAACATTTGCATCAAGCTCAAAAGTTTAGACTGACTCACTTCATTTACACCCGCTTCTAGCTCATCTATAGAAGCATATCGCCCTATATGCAATTGTTGCTCAGCCAAACGCAAGCATCGCTTTTCCGTGCTATCCAAATTGATTTTAACACCCCCCAAAATATTTTGCTTGATTCGATTCAAGTCAGAATTAGAAATCCCATTTTTCAAAAAGTTTTGAATTTCTTTTTGCACTAACAAAACAGCTTTTTCCAAACGAGAAGGCTTTGTAGCCAAAGAAACTCCCCACGAAAATGCATCTTGATACAAGTCTGCCACAGAATACACAGAATACGCTAAACCATAGTCTTCTCTGATTTTTTGAAACAAACGCGAGCTCATACCAGAACCCATTAAAACATTAAAAATTGAAAAAGAATAGCGAAAATCACTAGGCAATAAATGGTTTGGTGTACTAGTCCCCAAATATAAACTGGACTGCGACAATTCGTTTTTAACAATAGTTTTATAAGATCGACCCGCTTGATAAGATATAGGAAGGACCAAAGTCCCTTTTTCCTTTTTTTGAAAAAACACCTCTACTTTTTGAAGCAAAGCATGATGATCTATATTTCCTGCAGCACAAATATAAATAGGCAAATCTTCTGTGACTTGGTTTTTATAAGTCAACAAAGCTTCTTTTCGAAGAGCTTTCACTGATTTTAAAGTCCCAGCCACTGGAAAAGCTAAAGCAGACCCATTAAAATGGATCTCATTGAAAAGATCTCCGACTCTTTCTTCGGCAATATCGTCATAGTTTTTAATCTCTTCCAATATGACTTTTCTTTCTTTTTCTATGTCTTCTTCTGTAAAAACAGAATTCATTAACAAATCGGCCACTATTTCTAAAGCCAAAAAAGCATTCTCTTGATTAACCAAAGCATAAAACCCTGTTTCTTGCCTGGTAGTATAAGCATCTAAAAAACCACCCACATCTTCTAATGCACACACAAGCTCTAGAGTACTTCGAGTTTCTGTCCCTTTAAACACCAAATGCTCATAAAAATGACTTAAACCATTGGTCTCTATAGTTTCATGTCGAGAACCTCTGGGAATCCACGCCCCAATAGTCACAGAATTTGCATTTTCCATAAAATCTGTAACCACAGTGACACCGTTTTTCAATGGAGTGGTTTGAACGAATTGATTTAACACAGCATGCCTTATTAAGAATACAATTGTTGTACAATTTACTATAATTTTAAAATATTAACTTTAGTTCTTTACTCATTATAATGTTGAAAAGCCTTTTATATAGCAAATAATTATTTTCTATTAGAAAAACCACCAAAAAAAAGCCCATTACAACTTCATCTCTATTATAATGAAGTCTCACACACGCCTGGCAAAAAACCACCACCAGAGCAACTCAATAAAAACCGCACCAAAGAATCTCCCCCCCCCTCGAAAGACCTACAAATTTCCATTGAAGAATAAGTGGGTAATAAAAAAAACATTTCTATCCTAAGGTCAATAGATAAAATAAAGCACGAATACAAGTGACTAATGCAATTAAAAAACAAAAAGGTCTAGCCGATATGCTATCTTTTTCTATTACGCCAAAAAAATCCACAATCAAATCACAAGAGGGCAATATAAAAGAAAAAACTCTGTAATCATTTCTCTAAAAACAAATAACCTTCTCAATACCTACTAAGAACTCTTAAATTAAATCTAAAAACAGCCATTCAGACATCCTGCTATAATTTTATTGTTTTTGCTGACAAATGAGACAAGTTTACGTATATTAATAAAATAATAGAAGACAACAGATTTAAAGTGATTCTTAAACACAAAGGATAAAAAAATGAATAATATATTAGGAGTTTCAATTAGAGAATCTGAATACAGTTTAGCTAATAATAAAAAAGGGACGATGGCTGTTTTCATATATTATGGAGATAAAGATTCTAAAGTGATTTTAGACCAAGCTGTTTCGCAATATGTTCAGAACAAGCCTTATCACGAACTTATAGACATAAACCCAGAAAACCAAGGGATGCGTGTAATCCTTAGTAATATAAATGATATGGAAGAGAGACGTTTGCCTCTATAAATCACAGACTTTTATGAGAAAAAAAATAGTATGTCACCACCCCCCTTTTTTTCATGAAAAACAAATTTATCATTTATTCAAAAACAGTTAAATGAATTTATCATCCGAATTAACAATGAAATTAATTCTGAAATAGATATAGATGATTTAAATAATATTTGGAAAGATTTTGAGAATGAACTCTTTGACTCTTATCGCGAAAAAGAAAGTTCAAAAAAAACTTTGAATTCTACCCATCAATTATTTTTCACAATACCAAAACTAAATATAGTTGTTCATAACTCTGATATTAATTTTATGAATGGTTTTATTACTAGTTTAAACTCCATTTTTGGAGCTCTTTATAATGATTCAAAAATCGAATTTACACTCATAATCTCTGCCATTACATTTTTTACAACTGTAATACCTCCTATGCTTAAAAAAGGAGCAAAATTAACTGAAGAGCAGATGGTAGTTTTAATGGGATTAAAAGTGTTAAGTGATAAATATAAAAACAAAGTCAATGTTGATGATCTCATATCTACTCTAAATAAAAAAGAAAAACAAAAATTGAGGAAAAACAAAGTTTTAAAATTATTAAAAGAACTACAAAGCATTACTCTTAATGATGGTACAGTAAGTAAGTTTGTTGATTCTTCTGACAAAAAAACATGGTGGACGATTGATGTGTGATCCACTTTTAACTTTTTTGCGAAGCTTTGTTGAAGACTTTAAACTGGATTTAAAAGCCTAAATAAGGAAGAATTTCGATAATTTCTAGGGAACTTAAACGAAGTGTGGGGCATAGAGGTTATCAGTTTTACAGTCTATCGTCATTTCGAGAGCTTTAGCGCGTGGCAATTCATGTAAAATGTGTGCACTAAAACAGCGTAAGTCTTCAAACACTTCAAACTTCTTATTTAAAAAACCAGGCGTGTGTGAGACTTCAACTAAAAAAAAAACTTTGTCAGAATAAAGCAAGATGCGGAAAGCCTTACAAACACCTTCGTATATCCTGCAAAAAATTGAAAACATAGAAAATCCTACCTATGATTGGTCCACTTTAGGAATAAGCCATCCCAAAAAAACTTCAATCCATTGTTTTAAAGAATAATATTAATAGGTAAGAGCGTTAATAAAATAAACGAACAAAAACTGTTCTAATTTGAATAGTCTCGTGTGACTCTCGATTTTGTATAAAAACTTGGGGAAAACATTGGAAACCTGAAATATTTAATACAGATCAAAGGAATCTGTTCACTTACATAAAACTTATAAGTGTTCTCAAATCATATTATATTGCCATTAATGTAGACATAATAAATCGTACCCTGGATAATATTTTTATTGAGAAATTATGGAGAATAACTAAGCATGAAGATATTCACATTAAAAGATATGTATATGTTTTTAAAAATAAAAAACTATGCTTTTTGAGCATTTGTGTGAAAAAACATTTTTTTACTTGCGAAAGTTGTCTTGTGGATGTATGTTATAGAAAGATTGTCTTAACAAAAGTTATATTGTAAAAAAGGAATGAACAAAAGATTTTTCTTGTGAAAACTCGAGCACCTTCTACACAAGTCTTCGTGCTTACAAAAAACTAAGAATTATGGAATATCACTTAAAAAGAATGACCATAAGTATGAACAAACGAATTGTTTTTTTTGCGGTTGCAGTGATTGCACTTGTAGCTTGTTCTGAAAGTAAAAGCTCAGGAGTTTCCGTTGGAACAGAGCCCAGTGTGAAAACATCCTCTATAAAAAACGCTGTGGGTGAAACTTCTTCTGATGCAGAGATTGCGTTTATGAACAATATGCTGGATTCTTTTGCTCGGAGTCATGGTGCTGTCGTTTCTGATGAGATTGGCGAGGCAACTCCAACGGATGGAGCTACGATAAGTCTTTCACCGGTTTTATTTGATTTTGCAACTAAAAAGGAAGTTTTGTTCAATGAGATAAAGTCCAATGGTAGTTGTTGGGTGAATCTGTATGATGAAGAAAATGGTATTTCTTTTTATAAGTCGAAAAGAGAAGGGATTCCTGGATATAACACTATTCTTGAAGAGTCTGATGATGCAAGGATTCTATTTAAGGAAAATGAAGGCTCCCTCTATAGGCAAGATTGGCGTTATAAAGATTTTGCAGGAAAGAGAGAAGTCTGTGTGGCTGATAGTATAGCTTTTGTTAGTGAATGTAATGAAAAAAATGGTGTCTATAGGGTTTATAATGGCGACTGTGGGGCATCTCTAGAAATGTCTTGTGTAGTCAAAGTTTCTAGTCAGACTGAACTAAGGTCTATCGCTAATAAGCTCAAGAATGAGTGCGAGAAGTTTATTGCCGATCTTCCCGAAGCAAAAAATATGCCTACTGTGCATTGTCAAGGCGATACAGAAAACGGAATGGTTTGCGATACTACATGGAATAAATAAGGAGAATAAAATATGCTTTCCAGAACAATTACTCTAGCGGTTTTACTGCTTGCCTCAACCCTGTTTGCAAAACCTACATATTTGCCGCCGCTGAAATTAAAAAGCAAAGCGTCAAATGATGTTCATATGTTTTTGAATAAGGAAAAACAATCTACCGATATCAAAATCCAAAAGAGTTCTGCTCGCGATATTTTAGGTAGAATTAAAAAGTCTTCTAACAATAATAAAAATGAGCTCTATTATGTATTGCGTCCGCAAAGAACTCTAGATGTATATATATCTCCTATGCAAGAAAGTCGAGAAATTCAACCGATTTCTGGTCGATTTGAAATAAATGGGAGTGGCGAGAAAAAATATTGGTTGGACGAAAATAGAATCACTGAAGAAGATTATTTTAGAAAAGTTGAAAGTAAGCAGGAGGAGTTTATCCCAGTACAACAATATAACGCATCTCTTATAGCTTCTGAAATTGAAACTTTGTTAAATGGACCCGAGCCAATATTTATTGATATTGCTAGAAAACCAATTTTTGACGACTATACGCTTTATACAACAATATTTGGTTATTCAGAGATAGCATCCCATGCACATGCTGATGGGTATAAGGGTCAAGACATTGGGGTCTTCTTTAATGATGGTGGCTGCTCAAACCCAATAGGTTATAATTCTGGATACTATGTCTTGTTAAATACATGTTCAGATGTTCTAATGCATCCTACCGCAGTTGCAAAAACTATAAGTGCAACAGCACCATTAGCAACATTATATGCCTATGATGGTCTTGGAACAGGCTTTTTAAGTAGCTTAAACATGAATGCCCATAATCCAACTATTGAAATAAGTTCTCATTCTTGGCATTATCTGACAAACGGTGTGTATTCGGCGTACGACAAAAATATGGATAATTATATCTACAATAATAGATTGATTTCATTTTATGCCGCTGGGAACATATCATCCAATGATACAACATCCTTTGTGGGATCACCTGGATTAGCTCTTAACACGATTGCTGTTGGTGCGATAAATCCAACTAATAATAATTATGCTTCCTACTCAAAATGGAAAAATTCGAATGTGAGAAATCAAAAACCTGAAATGGCAAATTATTCAGAATTTTATTTCCCAAATATAAACATTGATGTTTGGAATGGATATTTTGCTGGTACAAGTGCATCTACTCCTTACACTGCAGGTATTTTTGCCGATCTTTTAAGTCAATATAGCTTTTTTAAACGCCATCCTGAACTCATAAAGGCATTGATCGTTTCCGGTGAAAAAATACCCATAGGAAATGCTTCCAGCTATGACTTAGATAACAATTCAATTGCAGCAAAAGGCATCATTAGATATTCAAGCATAGCATGGAATCATAGATTTCGTTATTGGAGCGGTTCAAATTCCTGTTGCTTTGATAATAACAACAAAATAACTTTTACGGAAACAGGTATTGTTCCTAATACTCATTATCGAATAGCTATAGCTTGGCTTACTAACGGCGACTATGTAATATTAAATAACTCAATATCACAGGATATTGATCTACGAGTTTACCAAAATGGAACATTACTAAAATCTTCAATTAGTGCACAAAACCCGTTTGAAGTTGTTGATTTTACAACAACTTCAAATGCAGATTTGACAATTGAAATATATCGATACGCCAATTCTGGGAGCGACAATGTAATATTAGGTTATACCTTATGGAATGATTTTTAGGACTTTTTAACGATGGAATTTAATTTCAAAAAAAACAAGCAAATTATAACCATTAAATATTTCTCTGTTTTTAGAATTGGAGCTGTAGCTTTGAGTTATAATTTTTAGAATGATAAAAAAATCTTTTTTCCCAATTATAAAGGTGAAAATACAGAAGTCTAGTATTGTTAGGCAGTTCATCCGTTATTTATTAACAGGAGGACTTGCGTTTGTAGTTGATTTCAGTATTTTTACTTTTCTTCTATATAGTTTTAATTTACACTATTTATTTGCAAATATGTTGAGCCTTTTAGGAGGGCTCTTTCTTAATTATTTCATTAGTATTAAGTGGGTGTTTTCTGAATGTAAGCGTAATTTAGAAAATAAGCAGAAAACAGAATTAACGATATTTACTATTATTGGTTTCATTGGAGTAGGTCTTAACCAACTTTTAATGTTGTTAATGGTTGGAGTAATGAGTTGGCAGGAACTTTTCTCTAAAATTATTGCCACAGCTCTAGTTTTATTTTGGAATTTTGGAGCTCGAAAAATGTTATTATTTCGTTTTAAAAAGGATATCTAATGAAAACAGCGATTATTATTGGTGCTGGTCCTGCTGGTTTGACTGCTGCTTTGGAATTATTGCGCACTACCGATATAAAACCAATTGTTTATGAAGCAGAGAGTATCGTCGGAGGCATATCCAAGACGATTTATTATAATGGCAATAGAATGGATATTGGAGGACATCGTTTTTTTAGTAAAAATGATACGGTAATGGATTGGTGGCAAGAAATTATTCCTTTACAGGGTGCTCCTAGTAAAGATGATATTCTTATAGGGCGTAAGGTTCTATTAGAAAAAGGGGGCCCAGATCCAGAAAAAGAAGATCGAGTGATGCTTTGTCGTTCTCGTCTTTCTCGAATTCTCTATTTACGCAAACTTTTCGATTATCCTGTAAGCTTGAATATAGAAACCATTAAAAACTTGGGCTTTTGGCGCATTATAAAAATTGTATTTAGTTATTTTAAAGTTAAATGTATGCCAGCACGCGAAGAAAAAAACCTAGAAGACTTTATGATTAATCGTTTTGGTGTTGAACTATATAGAACTTTTTTTCGCGATTATACTGAAAAAGTTTGGGGGATTCCTTGCCATGAAATTGGTCCAGATTGGGGAAAACAGCGCATCAAGGGATTGTCAATTTCGACGACTATTCTTCACGCACTGAAAAAAAATTTTATTCCGAAACGAAAAAAAAATTCCATCCGTCAAAAAGGAACTGAAACAAGTTTAATAGAACAGTTTCTTTACCCGAAACATGGACCAGGTGAACTTTGGGAAGCTGTAGCCACGGAAGTAGAACGACTTGGCGGTGAAATTCATTTAAATTCAAATGTAATCAAGGCTTTTCGTGATGGAGATAAAATTACAGGAATTCAAGTAGAACAAAATGGGATAAAGCAAAAGTTTTATTCAGACTATTTTCTTTCGACAATGCCGATTAAAAATTTAATCGCTGCGATGGATGATGTGCCAACAAATGTTCGTAGTGTTGCAGATGGGCTTGTATATCGAGACTTTATGACAGTTGGTTTACTAATTGATGAGCTTGATATTAAAAAGACAGCTAAACCTGGCTCACCAGAAAGTAAGTTGAATTTTATTGCTGACAATTGGATTTATGTACAAGAAAATGATGTCAAGCTAGGACGAATTCAAATTTTTAATAATTGGAGCCCTTATTTGGTTAAAGATTCTTCTAAAGTATGGATAGGATTAGAATATTTTGCTAATGAAGGTGATTCTTTGTGGAATATGAAAGATGAATTATTTATTCAATTTGCGATAAGTGAATTGGAGAAAATTCATGTAGCCCGAAAAGAGTCTGTTCGAGATGCTGTTTTATTTCGAATTCCAAAAGCGTACCCCGCTTATTTTGGCACTTATAACGAATTTAATGTTCTTCGTGATTATTTACTTTCTATAGAAAACTTGTTCCCTATGGGGCGAAACGGAATGCATAAGTATAATAATATGGATCATAGTATGCTTACGGCAATGGAAACGGTTAGGTGTATTCGAGAAGAAAAGATTGATAAATCCACTATTTGGAATATTAATTCTGAAGAAGATTATCACGAGAATAAAAAGTGAAAAAATTTTTTAGGCTCCTTAATACATTAATTCATTCACTGGAGTTTTATTTATTTTTCATAATAAGTTTGTGTGTTTTATTTTTAATTTTTGAGGGTGTTAGTCCTAAAAATGTGCAAATAAAAGATAGATGGATTTCAATAGACTCTTCTTTCCCTATTACACAAAAAATGAAGGATAATGAAAGGCTTCGCGTCGTTTTTGATGTTGAACCTATTATAAAAAATGCTTATAGCCTTAGAATTATTCCTGATGATTGTGTTGAGATTGTTTTAATTAATGGCCAAGCTCTAGATGTTTATGAAATACAGGGACGCTGTAATTTTAGTAGCGGATTGATACTAGATCAAGAAATGTTAAAACCTTTTTTGTCAGAGAATAAAACAAATTTTGAAATAGAAGTGAAAAACAATGGTGGTCCAGGGGGGATAAATGTCCTCGTACTTCCAGAATTGTCACTTATTTCTTTTTTGGCCAGGATTATATTCACTATTTCTTCTTTATTGTTTTGTGTTTTTCTGCTGCGTCGCTTAAAAACTTCTTTTACTTTTGCGTTCTTGTTGGGAATAGGTGTTTTAGTTAGAGTTTTCTTTTTTTTAGACCTTTCATATACCCAATTTGCTTATGATGTAGATGGTCATGTAGAATATATAAAATTAATTGCTGAACATAATAAATTACCTGACATTAATGAATGTTGGACTTGTTACCATCCCCCTATTTATTATAGCGTATCACAACCTTTTTGGCGTATGGGAAGCATTTTATCAATTTCAGAAACACAAATGTTACAATTTCAAAGCCTTTTATTTTCTATTTTAACTTTGTTTTTTGGTTTTTTTTGCTTAAAACAATTTTTATGCGGAAAATCATTGGTTTTGGGTTCTGTATTATGGTGCTTTTGGCCAACCTTAATTTTATCGGCACCGCGCATTGGAAATGATCAATTTTTTTATGTCACTCACATTATAACGCTATGGCTTTGTATAAAGTATATAGCTACAACAAACCCCAGAAGAGGTAAATATCTTTTACTTGCTGTTATTATAAGCGCTTTATCTTATTGGACTAAAAGTACTGGTATTATATCTATAGGTATTATGAGTTTAACGATTCTCATTGGATATTTTCCTAGAGAGTCAAATAAACCAACAAAAACAGAACTGATTGCCATAATTGCTTCTATTTTTCTAGTTGCTTCTATTTTATTAATCAAAATATATGGCAATAGTAATTTGGTTGGCAATGCAAGTGGTCTGCATAGTGGATTAAGGGTTGGTAATGAACCAGCTAATTACCTGTTCTTTGACATAAAAGACTTTATTGTTCATCCTTATGCTTCCCCTTGGGAAGATGCTGGTGGGCGTCAATATTTTTGGAATTATTTATTTAAAACATCTTTATTTGGTGAGTTTAAAATATTAACAAATCAAACTGGATTATGGTTAGCTACTTTTATAAATCTTTCCTTTTTAGGTGTCTTATTTTTTGCTTTTCGAGGTTGGTGGAAATCAAAAATTACCAAAACAACTTTTCTTCTGATGTCACAAGCAATTGCTTTTATCGCAGCTTTGTTTTTTTTACGCTTCTCACACCCTTATTCTTGTAGCAATGATTTTCGCTATATTCTTCCTATATTACTTTCGCTTATTCCTTTTGTTGCCAATGGAGTTTTTGACTTTGATACGACTCAAAAATGGAAAGTAGTTGGAGCTTTAATTATTTTAACGTTTGCAGGTAGTTCTGTTTTATTATTATTCTTATAAGTTTAAATTCAAAAGCAAAAAGTTTAGACATTAGAAATCGCCACAGAGGCGTTTGCCTCGTCTATGACAACCGTAGCCAATTAGCACATATTCTTCTTTCTACAAGTATAGCTTGGAATCCTTTCCTTTTAATGAAAACAAACTGACATTCTTGACTCCAGCTGTGAATGAGACTATAGTCTATTTCACAGTTTTTCTATTTTTTTTTCTTTGTTTTTCTTAATAAAAATGTAATTTTGGATTACTATGGCTAAAATTCTTTTTAAAAAACAACTTTCCCCTGCGGTTTACCAAATTCGCGTCGAAGCCCCTTTGATTGCCGAAGAGCGTAAAGCCGGACAATTTATCATCCTCCAGATCGACAAAGATTTTGGAGAACGAGTCCCTTTAACCATCGCCGATGCCGACACCAAAGAAGGCTCTATCACCTTGATCTTTCAATCGGTTGGAAAATCTACTAAACAACTCGCTACATTTGAAGTTGGAGACGATATCCCTGTATTGGTGGGTCCTCTTGGAACCCCTACTCATATCGAAAAATATGGGCATGTGGTTTGCGTATGCGGAGGCGTGGGGATTGCCCCTATGCACCCCATTGTCCAAGCGATGAAAGCTGCCGGGAACAAAATCACCACTATTATGGGTGCTCGCAACAAAGATCTTTTTTTAATGAAAGAAGAAATGGAAGCCCTCTCAGATGAACTCATTCTAATGACCGATGACGGTTCTCTTGGGCGAAAAGGTCTTGTGACTGAACCTCTCAAAGAACTCTGTGAACAAGCAAGAAAACCAGACTTAGTCATCGCCATTGGGCCACCAGCCATGATGAAATTCAGTGCTCTCACCACCAAACCCTATCAAATTAAAACCATGGTTAGCTTAAACAGCATCATGGTCGATGGCACAGGAATGTGTGGTGGTTGTCGCGTCAATATTGGTGACACTGTGAAATTTGTTTGTGTAGATGGCCCAGAATTTGATGGTCACCAAGTCGATTGGGAAAACATGATGCAACGGATGAATGCATTTAAAGACGAAGAAGACGAATCAGTGCACCGATTTGGAACTCACAATGCAAACCACAAATGCCGCATAGACAAAATGACCGACGACAAAATAAAAGAAAACGAAAAGGGAGCCTAAAATGTCTAATTGTGATACCTTAAACACTCTAGATGCAGAAGCCAAAGAAATTTTAGCCAAAATCAATGCTCGCACAGAGCCCCTAAAAAAAAGTGACAGATTGGCCATAAAGCCATTAGCCATGCCCGAACTCAACCCATCTTATAGAGCTCGTTCCATGGACGAAGTTTCTTGCGGTTTCACCGAATCTCAAGCCATGGCAGAAGCACTTCGCTGTTTAGATTGCAAAAGGCCTTTTTGTGTAGAAGACTGTCCAGTACACATTGATATCCCTGCGTTTATTGCCAAAATAGCAGAGGGTGACTTCAAAGGAGCCATAGCCAAAATCAAAGAAACCAGCTTGCTCCCAGCTGTTTGCGGACGCGTTTGCCCTCAAGAAAGGCAATGCCAACTCAACTGCACTGTGGGTAAATTTCACAAAGATGTCGGTAAATCGGTGGGTATAGGTCGTTTAGAACGCTTTGTCGCAGACTATGAACGAGAATACGGAGAAATTGTGGTTCCAGAAGTAAAGGCACCTACTGGCAAAAAAGTAGCTGTCATAGGTTCTGGCCCTGCTGGACTGGTCACTGCAGCTGATGTACGCCGTGAAGGCCACGAAGTCACCATATTCGAAGCCTTTCATAAACTAGGCGGAGTCATGCGTTATGGCATTCCAGAATTCCGTTTACCCAAAGAAATTGTAGATAGAGAAATTGAAACCTTAGAAGCAATGGGCGTTCAATTTCAAACCAATTTTGTAATAGGTCGCACCAGAAAGCTTATGGATTTACTCCACAAAGACGGCTTTGACGCTGTATTTATCGGTACAGGTGCAGGACTTCCTTTATTTATGGGCATCAAAGGTGAAAGTAGCGTAGGTGTTTTTGCTGCCAACGAATACCTCACTCGAGCCAACCTAATGAAAGCCTATGACACTCAAAATGCAGACACTCCCATGTGGCACGGCAAAAACATAGTGGTTCTAGGGGGTGGGAATGTGGCCATGGACGCTGCTCGCATGGCACTTCGCCTGGGTGCAGAAAAAGTAAGGATCGTTTATCGTCGTAGCATGGCGGAACTCCCTGCTAGGGCAGAAGAAATCCACCACGCACAAGAAGAAGGTGTCGAATTTTGCATTTTACAAAACCCTTCCGAAATTTTAGCCGACGAAAAGGGACGAGTCCGTGGAATGATCATCGATCGCTACGAACTAGGAGAACCCGATGCCAAAGGCCGTCCAAAACCAGTCAAACTCGAAGGTCAAAGTTTCGAAATGGAATGCGACACCGTATTAGTCGCTATTGGAAACGGCTCTAACCCCCTCATCAGTCAAAGCACTCCAGACCTCAAAGTCAACAAGAGAGGCAACATTGAACTCTCTGACGAAGACCGCAACAAAACCTTTGTCGAAGGTATTTACGCTGGTGGAGACATTGTACTTGGAGCCGCCACCGTGATTTTAGCGATGGGCGAAGGTCGAAAAGCAGCCAAAGGGATCAACGAATACCTCGCTAGCAAATAAATCTATTTTTCAATCAAAATTCTAAGAGTCAAGTGAAGTTCTTGGCTCTTTTTTTATGGGTAGTTAGAAGCGCCTAGCCTTTTAAAACATCAAAGTTTAACAGCACTTTCAATAGCTTTATTTTCTATTTTTTAAACATGAAACATGGATTTGTACACTCTTTTGAAACTGGTGCTGCCGTCGATGGTCCTGGCGTTCGTTTTGCTCTATTTTTATCAGGTTGTCCATTACGCTGCCTATACTGCCATAACCCAGACACTTGGGATATGAAACGAGGCACCTACATGAGCAGTGACGCCGTATTCTTAGAAATCAAAAAATACGCTAACTTTTTAAGAAAAGCAGGCGGACTCACCATCACTGGTGGTGACCCTCTTGCCCAACCCGATTTCACTCACACTATTTTTCAGAAAGTCAAAACAGAACTCCAACTCCACACAGCCTTGGACACTCAGGGACATCTAGCAAAAAATCTTTCGGACCAATGGTTTGATCCAGTAGATTTAGTTTTACTCGACATAAAAATAATGAACAAAACAAAGCATATCATGCTCACAGGTCAAGCCTTACAGCCCAATTTAGACTTGGCACTTCGATTAGAAAAACTCCAAAAAAAAGTATGGCTTCGTTATGTACTGGTCCCTGGCCTCACAGACGATACAGAAGACATAGAAAGACTCGCTCAATTTATAGCTCCACTTCAAAACATAGAAAAAATAGAAGTACTCCCCTTCCACAATCTAGGAGCACACAAATGGGAAGAATTAAAACTAAACTACACCCTAAAAAATCAAAAAGCACCCACCGAAAAACAAGTGCAAGAAGTGCAAGACTATTTAGAAAACTATAAAAAAAAATAAACAGCCACACAGCCACTTCAATAAAAACACTCTAAACTAAAATCAAAAAAAGAAGCATCACAGCTTCTTTTTAACATAGCATCATTGCCTCAAAATTTATAGCTCTTCTATAAAGTCAAGCTCGAGATTCAATAATTTGAGCCACTATTTCTGGAGTGATCAAGCCTCGTTCACCCAAGCCGCTTCGATTCCTTTGCTGGAATCGAAGTTGAACGGCACTGGCTGCTTCTTTGGCACTCACACCATAATCTTTTAGCCTAGTGCCTACTCCCAACGATTCAAAAAACTCCTCTGTTTTTTGAATAGCGGCTTTAGCACAGACTTCTGTATCGCCCTCTACTCGCCAAACACGGCGGGCATATTGAGCCAATTTCTCTTGTTTCTCTTGAATAAAATAAGACCAAACACCTGGAAGCACCACAGCCAAAGTCCTAGCATGGTCTATACCGTACAAAGCAGTGAGCTCGTGCCCTATCTCGTGACTGGACCAATCTTGAGGCATCCCACTAGAAATAATCCCATTCAGAGCTTGAGTCGCACACCAGCACAAATTAGCACGAACATTATAATCTTCTGGATTTTTCAAAACCTTAGGCCCCTCTTCAACCAGCGTCAAAAGTATAGCCTCTGCTTGTCTATCTTGCAAAGGTGCATTATTTGGAAAAGTAGCATATTGCTCCATAGTATGCACAAAAGTATCCACCACTCCATTTGCAGTTTGTCGTTCTGGAAGAGAAACAGTCGTTTTTGGATCTATCACACTAAATACAGGACGAATAAGCTCTGAATAACCCCCAAACTTCTCTTGAGTAGACTCTCGACTAATCACAAAACTCGCATTCATCTCTGAACCCGTCGCCGGGAGCGTCATAATAGAAGCCAAAGGAACCGCCTCTTGAGGCACTTCGGCTTTTCCAACCATAAAATCCCATGGATCTACACCTTGAAACTTAGCAGCCAAAGCAATAAACTTAGTCGCATCCAAAACCGAACCACCACCCACAGCCAACAAAAAATCCACACTTTCTTTTTGGACCAGCTCCACCGCCTTCATACAAGTTTCATATTTAGGATTTGGCTCAACTCCAGAAAACTCAAGCACTTGAAAAGCATCCAAAGCTTTTTTCACCTCTGAATACACCCCATTTTTATGAATGGACCCACCGCCATACACCATCAACACCTTAGAATTTGCAGGAATCAAAGCCTCTATAGACTTAATCTCTCCATCTCCAAAAATAATACGAGTTGGATTGTGGTACTGAAAATTATACATAAAAACTCCTAATAAAATGACTACAATTTGAATGGTTCTAAACAAATTTTAATAAAATTTACCCCTTGAATATTGAAAATACAAAAAAACAAAAATAAAACAATAAACTCCTCAATTACACACACATAACTCCACAAACATAAATTTAAAAAGCCTCCCCCGCTCGAAAAAAAAATGAAGAAAAATTGAAGTCTCACACACGCCTGGCTTTTTTAAAAGACCTTCAACAAAATGACCGCATTTCAAAAACTTAGACTGTAGGAGCACAAGTAACGAAAATAAAAAAAGACCGCGACAGAATCCCCTAATTCATCACGGTCTTTCCACCACTAAACAAAAGAATATATAAAACACAGCAAAGAAGTTTGACAAAAAAATGTCAATCAACCAAAAACAAAATTTTCTTCAAAAACAATTCATATTCACACAAAAACACTTCATTATCGACATTTCGACAAGCTCAATACAGCATCTTGCGGGCGTGAGTCCGTTTACGGGCTTTTGCCCGTGGTAATCCACACGAAACGCGTGCCAGAAATGTGTTGGGATGCGTGCTTGAAATGGGAGGTACTTCCAACTTTAAAAAAGCCAGGCGCTTCTGAAACTTCATAGTCAAAAAGATATGAATCGAAATGCTTTTTTTCTATCTGGTCTTAGCATTATTTTTGCATGAACAGTGTTCATTTAAGGCTAAAGGAAAGCGAGTTCAAAACATACTGTTTTCTAAATGAAAACCTCGATTCCACCCCTACATGCTTCCCAAGCAGGGTCTCTTTGGATCAGGCTTTCTAAAACGGTATCGTATGTGGCGGTGTTGGAAAAGCCTTTCCATACTCGCCTTTCTACATATTCCCCTGAATCTCTGTCAATGGTGGTGATCACATCATAATAGTCTTTATTTTCCTTGAAATCTGCCACTAAGATTTTTTTGAGGTCCCCTGAATATATTTTAGAGGCATATTTCAAAAGGGAATTGTTGAAATCGACTTCATTATTGACTAAGTAGAAAAAATCTTGGATTGGATCGCCATAAATCAACCAATGACGAAGCGTTAATGCCACTACTAGATCTCGAACAGCATTTCTAAAAACAAATTTATCTTCTAATCGACCACCTTGCCATGTGATCTTTGTTAATGGGTTGTCGTTATTGGCCTCAATGGAAATGCCTTTGCCTGGCACCACATTTCTAAGTTTAATCGGGAGTCTTATTAAAAGTTGCCAAGCCTTGGTGTAAACAATAGTTTTACGAACAAACTCTGTTTCTTTTTGTGGAGTCACTCTTAAAAAAGCACCAAAACAACGCTGATAAAGGGTTTCTTTGTCAAAAATCGTATCTGAAGATTTACTTTCTGTGATTTTTGCGTCCATCATAAACAAAGTTTTGGCGAGTTCTGGGCGCATGCGCACTTCTAATTTACGAGTACGAGCTTTTAAACGAACTCCGTCTTTGTAAACATAAGTAAAACCCTCTTCTTGGTATCGTTGCCATATATAAAACTGCAAATCATCGGCGGCGCGTAAATGATAACTAAATACAGGGTTTTGACGGTTATTAGCCATGGTCACTTGTCTTAAAAAGGAGTCCGCCCCCGAATAAGGTACCACGATTTTGACAAGCACTTTAGGATTCACTGGTTTTTTTGTTTTTTTGGAGTATTGCTCATAAGTAAAAAGACTTTGAGCTCCATTAATAATTTTTGGCCGTTCAATTTGTAAAATCTTTTTTCCGTTTCTATCCTTTATCCTAAGATCGTCTCCGGTCAAAGTCATCCCATTGTGCAAAAAAGGAAAATCTGTCACATCGTTAGTGCGTTCCATTTCTTGAAACGCATCGATCAGAGCGACATTGGTGTGAGTCAAATTACCTAAATAAGTGCGGATATTACTGGAGACAATCGCCATGTTATGTTTTGTTTTTAAGTTTTTTCCCAATGCTACATGGTAATCAAAAATGGTGCGTATGGAACAAAAACCTAAAAACAACTCCCCTCGTTCACTGGTCATGTGCAAAGGTGAGGTGTCCATTTCTATTTCTAATTTGTCATCTGCGGCTCTAAAGTCTCTTGCCAAATCATCGTGCTCTGCTATTATTTCTAATTTAGCACGAACATCTATTTTCCAAAGTTCTAATTTACGACGCAAATCTTTGAGTGTGCGTTCCATTTCTAAATCGGTAACCCCTCGACTGTGCCTAGTTCGAAGCACAGTGATCTCTAAGGTTTCCATATAGGGACGACTCGATGGAGTATCTTCCTCTTCTTCTGAGGCGTTTTCATCTATTTGAGCCCAAGGTTGAGCCTCTTCGCGGAGAGCTAAAAAAAATGGGTTGGTTGGATCACTAGTCCTAAACACTGCTATTTGCAACTGCTTCAAATCTTGTGCTAAATTCACAACCACCTTTTCAAGAGGAGTGTCTTCATCTAAAAAAATGAAAATTTCTAAAAAACCCTGGGTATATTGAAAACCATGAAAACAAGCCTCTTCATTTAAATTTAAATGTCTCAAAGCTTTTATACGCTCTGTAGGATCATTTGGATTTAAACTCAATAAGCTAGCTACAAAAGTAAGTCTTCGTTCTTGCGTCTTTGTAAATTCCATTATTTCCTCTAGCCAAATTTCAAAAGATAAAAATACACTCTAAAACAACTTTTATATGATCAACCACATTTCGGATGATATTTTACCTATACACTCAAAGCGTCTTTTAAAGAGCTACTACTCTATAATTAGTAAAATTATCTTCAATTAGTCTGTTTTCCTATAAAAAATATTTTTTTATGTTTTTTATAGAAAAACATTAGTTTTTATTATACAAACCCAAAAATAACAAAGCTTTAAGAAAAAAACAACTTTTTAAATTTTATTTTTTTTAAAAGTATTTAATTCAAAATAACAATATCTTTGAATCGATTTCCCAGTTTCTTAAAAAAAAAGCTATGATTATAGAATAAACCCAAACGATAGCCCAATTAATGTTGTTTTTTGTAGGAGTTTTGTATGAGCATTTTAAATATTTTCGCAAGAGCAAAAGAAGAGAAAACTACCGAGTTAAATTTATCTAACCAAAACCTTCGCATACTTCCACCCGAATTGTTTGAATTAGAATTTTTGGAAAAACTCAACCTAGATGGCAACATGCTGGTCGATATTCCAGAAGACATCGGGAAACTAAAAAACTTAAAAGATTTATCCGTTAGTGAAAATGATTTAATGATTTTACCTGAATCTATTGGTGAGCTTTCTCAACTAGAAAACTTATATTTAGGCTATAACAGCATTTCTGAACTCCCTGATTCAATTTGTAATTTATCTAAATTACAAAAAGTGAATATCGCCAAAAACCAACTTTTGGATTTACCTCAAAACATAGGAGCATGGTCTCAAGTAGTCAAGCTAAGCTTACACGATAATATGCTCAATGAAATCCCCAAAAGTGTTGGTCAAATGATTTCTCTTGAAAAACTATATTTAGATAACAATGAACTTCAACAAATACCTGCGTCTTTGGGGCTTTTGAAAAACCTAGAAGTTTTGATGTTGTCTGGTAACAAACTTTCGTTTATCCCCGAAGAGTTAAGGCAATTACAACAGCTTCGCGAGCTAGTTTTAGATGCTAATCTTTTAGAATCTCTTCCTGAATCTTTGGTTTATTGTAAAAATCTCACCCATATTTCTGTACTTGAAAACCCATTGAGTCAAGGGATCCCCACTTCTTTAAGTGCCAAAGAAGACTTAAAATTAGAAGTTTAAAATACCTCTGAATAAAGGTTAAAAAAATAGATGCATCGTTATTTTTTTCAAAAACGCCTTGTTTTTTTAGCTTTTTTATTCACTCCTTGCCTTTTCATGGCTTGTATTTTAGACCCGCCTCTTTCTAAAAGCACTGCACCCAATGAATTTCAATATAACCATTGGTTGTTAGAGTCTTTTTACATATACCCCCAAGAAATCCAAAGCCCTAGTGAATATCAGTTTGATTTAAATAACCTCTATGGGCAGCTTTCGGATCCATACACCCGCTATATCCCTCCTGCCAACAAAGAATCTACGGAAACACAAATAAACACTAGCTATGTTGCAGGTGATATTGGTTTGGAAATACTCTTGAACACCGCATCTCAACACCCTCTTTTTATTTATCGTGTGTACCCCCAATCTCCAGCCGAAAAGGCCGGTATTCAACGCTACTCTAGCATTACAAAAATCAACGGGATAGACTTGTCTGGCGAAAACGCCTACTCTATTTATCAAACGGAACTAGCAACTAATAAAACCGTTACACTCCATGTTTCTTCTGATTCTTTGGAACAAATATACATCCTAGATAAAAAAACTTTTTTAACACCCACTGTATTTATAGACACTATTCATAATATCCCATTCATTAGTATCACAGGCTTTAAGCCTCATACCATAGACCATCAAGAAGGTTCTTTGGGAGAATTAAAAGATATTTTAAAAAGAAATCAAAAAGCCCCTCTTCAAGTGCTTGATTTAAGGAATAATCTGGGGGGACACCTGAATCAGTGCATTGCTATGGCCGACCTTTTTGTAGATAAAGGAGTCCTTTCTTCTTTTAAATCCCATAGTCGAAGCAATATAGGTGCTCCTACTACCCATAGTGAGGTTTATCATGCAAAAAAAGGAGATATTGCTGAATCACAAGATTTTTTGATACTAGTCAATCGATATACCGCTTCTTGTGCCGAAATTTTTGTAGCTGCTCTTGCAGAAAACAGAAACTTTTTGGTCATAGGAGAAGCAACTTACGGAAAGGCAGTGGGGCAAAACACATGGAAAACTAAAGAAAATGGCTTGGCTATTATCACTGGAATGGAGTTTTTGACTCCTAATAACACAAACTACAATCGAATAGGCATTCAACCCAATATTCCATGCAGTCCTGTTAGTTATCAATGCATTTATGATTTATATCCCAAACTTTTAACCAAAAACACAAAACTAGATTCCTTACAAAATCCAAAATCATTCTCTAGCTTAAAAAATCAGAATTTTATCCCTTTTGGTGGTGCAATTAAATATATTAAGAGTTCGGAGGCCCATCATGATTAGAATTGAAAAATCATTTTTTTTATTCACTGCTTTGCTTTTTTTATTAATGCTTGTTGCTTGCCCTACTTATACCCCCATAGAAAATGATCCTATTCAAAAAGAACCGGTGACAAAAGCGGATTCTTTGGAATATGAGTTTGACTACAATTATTTATTGTTAGAAGCTTACTATTTTTATGCGAATCAAGAGTTGCAATCTGCAGAATATTATTATTACGAAACCAGCTCCCCGAATGTTTTTGATAAAATTGTGAATATGTACGAACAAATGGAAGATCCTTTTACTCAGTATTTCGAGCCCGAGTATTTTGACTGGATATATTCATGGTTGGTTTCTTCCGACGAGTCTCTCGGACTTGGGATCGAAATCGACTCCTCTATGATAATCACTCAAATATACGAAAACAGCCCCGCCGATAAAAACAATATGCGAGTTGGAGATAAAATTATCAGTGTAGACTCTACAGAAACCAACACTACTTCTATTTTTGAGCGACTGATTTCTGGTAAACTCAATGAGACTCGAGTGATTACTGCTCTAAGAGATGAGGATACTCTTTCTTTTAAACTTCAAATCGCCTCCATATTATCTCCTACCGTATTTTTAAGCTGGAAAGACAGCATTCCCATTATAAAAATCACAGAATTTTCTGATAGTACCGCCAACCCCAAAGGGACCTCTGCTGAATTTAAAAAGATTTTAGAAGATACAAAAACAGCTAAAGCCACTGTGATCGATCTTCGAGACAATTCTGGAGGAGCCATTGACCACTGTGTTGATGTTGCTGCAGAAATGCTTCAAAAAAACGACACTCTAATTTTAGAAGTTTCAAAGTATCCAGATACAAACAGTTACATGCAGCTCACCGATACCAATATTTATAAAAATGCTCAAGATGGTATTGGAAAAGGTCGCTATTATGTGTTTTTACAAAATGAAAAGACCGCTAGTTGTTCAGAAATTTTGATTGCTGCTGTCACTTCTAATGTGAATGCCCCTGTTGTTGGAACTCTATCCTATGGTAAAGGAATTGGCCAATACTATTTTATCACTTATTTAAGTGGAATTGCCGCCATCACTTCTCTTGAGTTTTTAGATAAAAACTTTGATTCTTACAACCATTATGGAATTAAACCAGACTTTGTTATTGCTGACTCACAAGACGCCACCCATAAAGCCCTAACGCTGGCCAAAGAACAAAGCTATCAAAGGACAGAAGGCTATGGCAACACCTATCATTTGTTTACAAAAAAACAAGCCAATACAAGCCCTCAAAAGGACACCCATAAGGGAGCCTTTAAGTTAAGAAAAGCCCCCACTCTACCTTTAAAAACTATTGAATAGCTCGCATTCGAACAAAAACATCTAAAGAGTCATTTATTTTTTGAAGTGACTCTGCTTCTGTTAAAGCCAGTTCTTGCTGGATCCCTTTTATTTGTTCTTGTAAACGCTTCAAGCGTTCTCCTTCTAGTTTTGGAGTGGCAATCATAGTTTTAGTCAAAGGGTTGATCCATTTGCCTTGAGCATTTTTAAAACCAAAGTGTAAATGAGGCCCAGTGCTTCTACCGGTGCTCCCCACTCGTCCAATCATTTGTCTAGGTGAAACTTTAGTGCCCACACTCACCAAGCGTTTGTCTAAGTGCAAATACCAGCTACTCGATTGATCTCGATGCTTGATAGCTATTTTGTTTCCACTTAAATTATCATAGCCAGAGACTATCACCACCCCCTCTGCTACAGCATACACAGGCGAAGATCTGGGACTTCCATAATCTACTCCGTTATGGTAAGATCGAGCTCCAGTAATAGGGTGAATACGCCGCCCAAAAGAACTAGTGATATGCAGTCTATCTAAGGGGTAGCGAAGACCGTCAAAAATCAAGGCCTCCCCAGAAGCTGTGTAATGAGCATTAAAGGTACTTTTAGGATCGGGGTCTTCATATCGAAATGCTTGGTGATGCCCAACTGTTCTGCCTTCAAATTCTGCGTACAAGACTTTCCCATCTATCCAATTTGAATCTTGATAAAAAGACTCTTCTAATAAAACTTTAAAACGATCTCCTGGTTGAGCTTGGTGAAAGGCCACCTTGCATTGAAGCACACCACTGACAATGCCTACCATACGAGCAGGAACCCCGACTTGAAATAAAAGTCCATTGAGCGTGCTCCCCTTTTCTAGTTTTCCTTCAAATACCGATTGTTTTTTCGTGAGTTTTTTAGACACCAATTTATAGTCAAAAGTGTTTTCTTTTTTGTTTTTATAAAGTAGGTGAATTTTTGCTAAGTTTTCTTGATACCTAAACACCTCTACACTTTCAAGACTGTCTTTAAGTGCATAAAACACCTGCCCCACCTTTAAATTAGAGAGTTCCACACTATCTTGAATGGCAAGCACAATTTTTCGTCTATCTGTATCTGCAATCCCCATACGATTCAAGACCTGAAAAAGTCCCTCACCTGCTCGCACCGAATCACTTACAATTGTGAACTGTTTTTGTTGATTTTCATTAGCTAGTTTTTTTTGTAAAACTTGTAAATCTGTTTCTAGTCCGTGCTTTATGTCTTTTAATTGATTGATTTTAGAGTTTTCATTACAAGAAATCAATAAGACACCACACACAAATAAAAGAAAATATTTATTCAAAAAAAACCTCCAAACAAAAAAGCCACTGATGTTCCCCGTAAACGGCATCAATGACCTTTTGTTAGAATAAAGGACTATTCCCTTTTATAAACAATTTATTTCGCAGCTGCTTCTGGAGCCTTTACGCCTAGGAGCTCCATTTCAAAAATTAGTAAACTATTTCCAGGAATAACTTGTCGTCTTTGTGGTCCATAACCTAGTTCACTTGGAATCCAAGCTTCTACTTTAGTTCCCACCTTCATGATTTTTAAAAGTTCAGTCCATCCAGGAATCACAGCAGTGACTGGAAATTCTGCAGGCACTCCTCTTTTATGGCTACTGTCAAACTCGGTACCGTCTAAAAGTGTACCCTTGTAATGGACAGAGACAATGCTAGCATCGTTTGGAATTTCTCCATCGCCCTGAGTGATCACTTTGTATTGAAGTCCACTTTCTGTAGTGATTACGCCTTCTTGAGTTTTGTTTTTTTCTAAAAATGCGGTTTGAGCAGCTCTATTGGTTTCTGCCTCAACACTGTCTTTTTGAGCTTTTTCTTGTTGGCGTTTCATAGAAAACTCATTGAGAACAGCAAACAAAGCAGAATCCGACATCAACCCTACCGCACTATCTTGTCTTAATCGTTCATTAAAGGCTTGTAAAAACACATCGTAGTCTAGATCAATAGAGTCACGGTGTATTAACAAAGTACGAGCTTGTTGACCAAAAGACGCACCCAAAGCATAACTATAGTTGTCTTTTTCTGTGGTCAAACTAGATTTTTTTGTTCCTGGAGTGCTCATTTCATTACAAGCTAAGAAAAGAACAGAAACAAAAGCTATAGATAAAATAGACTTGAAATTCATATAATCCTCACTTAAAAAAAGAGTCCATCAAAACACAAATTGAATCCAATGAAATTTTATAACCCCTAGCAATTTTTCTGTCATTGCTTTATGGAGGAGTATTCTTACAAACTCAAAAAGTTTTGAAAAACACTTAGTGAAATAAAATAGAAAAACATTTCTACAAAAACACCTTTTATTTTAATTTTTACAGCTGTAACCCTTTTTAAGATGCTTTTTTTTAGATATAAATGTATTTTTGAGTTATTGAATTTAAAATAAGGTGATATATGTGCGGAATCATTAGCTATATTGGAAACAAACAAGCCTTGCCTATTCTTTTAGAGGGCTTAAAAACTTTGGAATATCGCGGGTATGATAGTGCAGGTGTTAGTTTAATTTGTGACAAGCAACTCCAAACGCAAAAAGTATCTGGTAAAATAGCTGTTTTAGAATCCAAGTTACAAAGTCAATGTTTTGAAAGTCATATTGGAATCGCACACACCAGATGGGCTACCCATGGAAGTCCTGTAGAGGCAAACGCACACCCTCACAATAGTTTTGACAACAAAATCTCTGTGGTCCACAATGGGATCATTGAAAACTATGCCGCACTTAAAGCCAAGTTAGAAAGTCAAGGGATTGTCTTTAACTCCGAAACCGACACCGAAGTGATTTCTCATTTAATTGCTCTTTTTTATAAAGGTGACATTAAGTCTGCTGTGTTTCAAGCGATTAGCAAGCTAGAAGGAGCCTTTGGAATTGCTGTGCTCTGTGAAGATGAACCTGGCGTATTGATTGGTGCAAGGCGTGGTAGCCCTCTGATACTTGGAATTGGAGACGACAACGATTTTTACTTGGCAAGTGATGTTTCTGCTATTATCAATCACACTCAAAAAGTCATCTATTTAGATGACAATGATATCGTAGTCATTCAAAATAAAAATTATGAGCTTCTGAATTTAAATCAACAACGAGTACAAAGAGAAATTCAAGAGTTAGAATTTGATGTGGAATCTGTGTCTAAGGGTGGATTTCCTCATTTTATGCTCAAAGAAATTTTTGAACAACCTGAATCTCTAGAAAACACTATGCGTGGTCGCCTTTTACTGGCCGAAGGGAATGCCAAGCTTTCTGGCCTAGACGCTAATATTAAAGAACTTCGTGCTATCAATCGAATTATTATTATTGGGTGTGGTACTAGTTTTTATGCAGGAATGGTGGGTGAATATATGATCGAAGCCCTAGCTGGAATCCCTGTAGAGGTGGAGTATGCTTCTGAATTTCGTTATAGAAACCCAATTATAGCTCCTGGAACTTTGGTCCTTGCTATTTCTCAATCTGGCGAAACTGCTGACACTTTGTCTGCACTAAAAGAAGCTCAGCACAAAGGAGCCACTGTCCTTGGTATCTGCAATGCAGTGGGTTCTTCTATTGCTCGATACTCTGACGGTGGCGTTTATTTGCATGCTGGTCCAGAAATAGGGGTGGCAAGTACCAAAGCTTTTACTTCTCAAGTCACTGTTTTAGCTATGATTTCTTTGTTACTGGGTAGGCAAAGGCATATATCTTTTGAAAAAGGAATCAATATCGCAAAAGCCCTTTCTGAACTCCCTATTTTAGTTAAAAGAACCTTATCCCTTTCAAAACAAATCGAAGAGATAGCCTCTCACTTTGTGAATGCTAAAAACTTTCTCTATTTAGGTCGCCATTACAATTATCCTGTGGCTATGGAAGGTGCTTTAAAACTCAAAGAAATTAGTTATATCCATGCAGAAGGCTACCCTGCCGCCGAGATGAAACACGGGCCCATCGCTCTTATCGACGAAGACATGCCTGTAGTGGTGGTGGCTCCAAAAGATGCTTTATTTGAAAAGATTATCTCCAATGTTCGAGAAATAAAGGCCAGAGGTGGTCGTATTATTGCTATTACCACCGAGCAAAATACCGAACTCAACGAGTACGCAGACCATGTTATCTTGGTGCCAAAAACTTTATCGATGCTAATGCCTATCATCACTAGCGTTCCTCTTCAACTTTTGGCTTATCACATAGCGGTACTTAGAGGCAATAATGTGGACCAACCTAGAAACTTGGCAAAAAGCGTCACTGTCGAATAATTGAATCAATGCAGAACCATGAATTAGAAGATTACGAAGTTCGAATTGGGGTTTTTGAAGGTCCCATGGATTTGCTTTTATACCTGGTTCAAAAAAACGAAGTCGAAGCCAGTGAAGTCTCTATCTCTGAAATCACAGATCAATATTTATTGTGGATCAAAGATTTAGCAGAAGCTAATTTATCAGAAGCCGGTGATTTTTTGTTTATGGCGAGTCGTTTAATGGCTTTAAAAGTCAGAGAGCTGCTCCCCAAAGAAGAGCAAAGCGAAGAAGACCTTTTAGAATTTAGCGAAGATAGAGAACAACTTTTAAAAGAAATGCTAGAATACCAAAGGTTCAAGCAAGTGGCTAAAGGACTACAGGATTTCGAAGAAAAACACTTTGGTTCCTTTTATAGAGGACAATTAGAAAAAGCCTTAAACGAAGAGGAAGAGCTTGCCGATGCCAATATTTGGCAACTCTTTAGGGCCTATCAAAAAAAATTAAAAGTCCGTAATGCAGAGTCTGTGCACCGCATTGAGCTGGATTATGTCACAATCGAAGACCGAGAGCAAGCTATAAGCAATTATCTGGGTGAACACGGTAAAGCTCTTTTTGAAGATTTAATTGGCAGAGAAAAACACCCTATTGTGGCTGCAGTGACTTTTATGGCTCTTTTAGAGATGATCAAAACCGACGAGGTGATCTTTCGACAAAGTGAGGCACTGGGGCCAATCTGGCTTTATCGTAAAAAAAATAATGCCGAATTTTCTGACGAGATGGCCAATGAGTCCTTTATTCTTTCTAAAGATTCTGATTATGAACCTGGTCTTGTCGAGGCGATTCGAAATCGAGAGTCTTCTATTGCTTCTCACCAAAACCCCACCATAGATGCTGTGATGCGTGAAGCTACTCTTTGGGCTAGTCAAGGGAAAGCTATTCAAGATGAAGATCTTTTTGCGATGCTCGAGGGGCAAATTCAACTTTCAGAAGAAAAAAAGTCTGCAACAGCAAGCTCTACAGAGATCGACAAAGAAGAAACTATGCCTTTAAAGCCAGGCGCTTCTGAAACTTCAATATAAAAAAATCAATCCCAGAGCACCGAAGGAGGAGGGTCTTTAAGCTCTTTGTTTTCTTTGGCTGCTTGAAATTTTTTCTCTATGATTTTTAGCTTTTGCTTTTCTTTTTCTTGAGCTGCTTTGAATTTGGCGTCCAGTTCTTCTGAACGATTTTTTTGTTGCTCCATAAAATCATCCAAAGAGAGTCGTTCTTTTTTGTGCTCTTGATGGCTTAGTACCGCCCCTGTTTCGGGGTCTATGACCATGTTAGCTTTGCAACAAGGGCATTGGACTTTTAGTGTTTTTAAGCTCATATTTAGTCGTTATTTCGTAAAAGACCCGCTTTGATGGCCCAATAAATCAATTGCATTAAGGAATGGATAGCGGCCGCAACATAGGTTAAACCTGCAGCCAAAAGCACCGCAGAAACCGCTTTGTACTCTCTACCTGGCAAAACAATCCCCATATTTTGAAGGCGTTTTTTAGCTCGATTCGAGGCATCAAATTCCACTGGCACTGTGACAAAAGTGAAAAGAGTGGCCAATCCAAATAAAACAACCCCAATAACAGCCATGATCTGACCTATGCCAGCCATAGAGCCCGACATTAAAATAATCCCTAAAATAACAAGCCATGGGCCAAGATTAGAGCCAATATTGGCTGCGGGCACCACAAAAGATCGAAGCCACATCGGAAAATAGTTCTCGGCATGTTGGAGAGCGTGCCCCACCTCGTGAGCGGCCACACCTGCTGCACTGGCGTTTCTACCGTGATACACCTCTTTAGACAAGTGCAAAGTCTTGTTGAGTGGATTGTAATGATCCGCTAAAAAACCTCTGGTTTCGTGAACAGAAACATCTGTAATGGAGGCAGAAGCTAAAATCGCTTTGGCCACTTCGGCACCACTTAAACCACTTTTAATTTGCACTTTTTGGCCTGCTTTAAAGCTCCTAGAAACCATAAAAGATGCAATGGAGGATAATAATAAGCCTATGACTAAAATGACCATGTACAAAGGATCTAAAAACATGCATAACTCCTTAAGATTTTTATTAAAATACAAAATTAAATTTAAAAAACCAAAATATCAATGAAATTTAATTCTAAGCGCCAAGTGCTTTTTCTTGTTTAACCTATTCTATATACAAAAAACTCACCTAAAACATGAATAAGTTTACTAAGCATCTAAAAAAATTAAATCATGAATCTTTCTTTTTTTTAAATTCACAAAAAAATTGTGTTTGCAAATTGAACTCCCGCGTTTCATTCTTTTCTAAAAACTGTTTTGGAAAGCGTTCTATTTTTTTTTACCACTTCACTATGAATTTTATAATAAATTGTTTCTACTTTAAAGTTTAAAAGTTTTAAAAACATTCAAAAAAAAGACCCCTGTTTAGAAGTCTTTTAATAATCTCAAAATTAAGGTTTTCCAGGACTAGGATCACCTATTTTCCATACTCCAGCTTCGTAACCCATGGAGTTGTAATCTGTTCTATGCAGACTTTTGCCATAACCATCGGCTTCTTTCATGCCTTCCCAGTTGTCAGAATAAAGCACAGCATCAATGTAAGAGTAAAACCATTCTGTTTTGTTATTGACTTTAGCAAAATCAAAAGGTTTTTGAACGATCAAGAGTTCGCCTCTATTAGAAAGCCTGCCTTTGTATTTGTGTATGGGTATATCATCTGCAATGGCGTATTTAGCTTTGAACGCCTCTATGTTAGTTGTTTCTTCGACTAAAAGGAGTAGTCCATTTGCAGGAATCACAGCCCCTAAAGTAAATGTCATTCGAATTCCAGCTATTTTCCAGCCCGCCACTTCTCCTTTAATCATAGAACTTAGTTCAACATCTTGATCGGATTTGTTGATCAATTCTAAAAACTCCACCTGATCTGTAAAATCCATGGGGTGATAATTGATTTCGTTGATAAATACAGGGCCAGCCATTAAAATCTCGTTGGCTGTGCCTGGAGTTGGAGAGGCTAAACTCCCTTGCCCAAGACTCCCATCTGCTAGCTCCACAAAACCACTTGAGGCTTCCCCCGCTATGGCTTTTAAACTTGCCTCTCTCAGGGTCATTTTACCGTCTTTCACTTCTCTTAAATAATAATCAGACCCAGTAGCACCCACATATAAACCTTCTTCACCAAAATCTCCGGATTCTTCATCTCCATTCAACACTAAATACCCTTTAGCATCTATCACAGTCCCAGGATTTAATTTAAAAGTTTGGTTTTTGGCTACCACTTCTAATTCCCACCCACTCATATCTATACTTTTGTCACTAGAATTATAAAATTCCACCCAGCCAGCCACACCCGCAGTAAAAGGCATCACCTCGTTGATTCGCACTTCTAAAGGTTTTATATAAGTATCGGGTCCACCAGGGTTTCCTCCATCTACAGCGTGTGCTGCCCAAGACTCGATATGTATAGGGTCTCCACCTATGTACACAAGCGAACGCCCTTTTCCATTGCTTAAGCTAGGCCAGGGAGGTTCTCCTCCAAAGGAACAACTCACATCGCCTTTCCCCCTAAGTTTGATTTCTATCGCGTCTCCTTCATTGGGAAGTTTTGGCAAAGTACCATCTTCATCTAAATACCATGGCCCAAAAAGTCTCCCCGAAAACTCTGGATAGGTGGCCATAAATAATTCTGGGTCATTAGTAAGAACAGCATATTCATTGGTGTCTAAAGGCTCTGCTGGAAACTCAAATTTAACAGCTCCCTTGACTCGCAATTCCGCATGCTCCATGTCTAAAATAGCTGGCCCTCTTGTGATTTTAAACTCGATATACTCTAAATCACTGCCACTATTGTACATGATTTCTGTGCAACCCATCTCTACATACTCATTCTCTTGAGTTGGATTTCTTTTTTCTGAAGGTTTCTCAGTACATCCACTCAAAAATAAACTAAGACCCACCAAAGTCCAAAAAAAACTTTTATACGACTGCTTTTTTGAATATGACATAAGTTATCCTTTGAAGAAATTTCCTGCAAGATTGGAGTGAAAAGGAGTTCTAAAACTACTGGGGTTTTCATAGACTCGTTTCCACTCATTGACTGCGTTTCCAAATTTTGAAAAACCACTCAATTTTAAGTTCATTTTTTTTATCAAATCAATCATCCAATATGGGACTTGAGAAGCGGGTGCTTTTAGCTCCAAAACCGCATCACAACCCGGTGAGAAAAATCGAGGCAAGCCTGTAGAATGCATGTATTTAGGGTCCACAGAATAATCAAAAGCATTCTCTTCTCTAAAACGCATTCCCGTGTCGATGGTGACCCTAGAATAATCTTCTGTGAGCCCAAACCATGCACGCCTTTTGTATTGAGTGAGCAAACGAGGTTTAGCATTGTGCAAAGTGGTCTTGTACACAAAATCTTTGAGATACAAGGCATCTCGTTCTGAGAGTTCTGGCCAATCTGCAGGTGTTTTATCAAAAATAATCGATGGATTGTGCCCCTTTAGAGTGGCTCTACTTTTGTAACTGATACGGTTTACCTTTCGTTTGACCTCGAAATGAAACACTCCCTTTGGGTCTGGATGTTCGCCATAAGTACGGATCCGCATATTAAAGCGATCCAATAAACCAGCATTTTTCCAACCCATAAAAGTCCACTGCGGAGAGTCTAAATAAAGATTGGTGATCCAATAAAAACGCCCGGGGGTGATTTTTGAATAATGATCTTCTTCGCAATAAGGAGAAATAAGCTCTCCAATGCGATCTGCCCAAGAGACGGGGATGTGGTACTTGAGCTCAAAACGCTCCAGAGTACTAAAGCCACGCGCTTTTGACATTAATTTAGACCTTCTTTTAAATGGTTATGGATGTCTCGACGAGCAAATACCCCGGCATAGTCTAAAAGCACCAAGTAACGAAAATAAACCTCGTGTTCTAGTTTCACTGCTTTTAAGTTACTTGCAAGCGCAGCTTCTCTGGCTTTTAAGAGCAACAAAGGATCCGAGCCTGCCATGGCCGCAAACTCTTGAAATATGCTCCCGGCATCGACTTGAGCCACAAAATCTTTTTGGACATTCCATTGCACAATCAAAGCCATGATTTCTTCGTAAAGGCGGGCTACTTTTTGATTCAATGTACGACTTTCTTCCAAATAATCACTCTCTGCATCTAATACAGAAAGCTGACGACGCATCAAGTCATCGTTATTGTTAGAGAAAAATGGAAGCTTTATCGCCACATTTAAATAAAATTTATCCATCGTCCGACGATTATCTTCGGTCCTATTCAGGAGTCGAATTTCACAAAAGCCATCCTCTTCACAAGCACTTTTCCAATCTTCTAACCTAGTGTCTCCCGGTTTGAAGTCATCCTTTCCCATCCATTTGTATTTTTTTTGAGCGACAATGTGCTTGTAACCGATACCCACATGTGAAAGCATGTCTCGATCCGACACATTTTCTTGCATCAATCGTTCTTTACTCAACTCCCATTTCGCTCTAGCCATGTCGATGGTCGGGAAAGTAGAATCGACTTGAGCTGTTTTTTGCAGGACCGCATTCAGCTCTTCCATGCTAGGCAACCAAGAAGAATCTAAAGCAATCCCTTCAAAATCTGGTACCCAAGAACGGAGCTTCATTTCTATATCTCGAAGCGTGGTAGAGTCCGAAATCAACTCTGCTCTCAAAGCAGCACCTTTTTCGATAGCATTCATCAAATCCAAAGCATCAAAAGTTTCTGAACCCACTTTTGCATTTAATACGGTGATCCTATCTTGATTGACTTCGAACAAAGACTCATTGATTTCAGCTATTTTTTGACGAGTCACATAACGCAGGGCCCTTTCGTATCGATCATAAATAAGCTGAGACTCATCGACTCTTTTTCTAGCTTCTTGGTAGCGTTTTTGGTGTTTCCAAAAGTTTTTAACCGCTTTTTGTTCTCCTATAGGCCCCGGTTTCAGTCTCAATTCAAAATCATGTTCTAAAAACCCAAAGCCATCTAACTTGTATCGAAACTCTAAGTCTTTCCAAAGTTTAGTCGATGGACCCGAAGAAATCGATTTCACTCGATTTTCAGCGGCCTTTAATACAGGATCTTCTGTTGCAGATTGAATTAAAGTCTCCCAAGTCAAAGGAGAAGCAAACACAAAAGAAGCTAAAATAAAGGCAAAACAACTTTGCTTTTTTAAAATCTTGGTCCAGTATTTTTGATTGATAATCATTCAGAATCCTTTACATCTTTGTACTGCAATAGTCTTTTTATTCCTCTAATTTCAGAGATAGAAACCATTTCTCCTAGTAGAAACCCATTGTTTTCTGGGATTCGAATGATGACTTCTCGACCATAAATATCTACTTCTGGGTTTTGACGCAAACGAATAGGAAAATCTACAATTCTACTACTTAGGCCAATGATTTCGCCTTGAACTTTATGTCCATCTGCTTGTGACACCACATTCACCATAGTCCCGAGCTCTACCCTCTTGTACATGTTTTCGTGAATGTATCCACGCACCAAAGAAGGGGCTTTGCGAGTGAGGCTAATCATAGGGGTGAAACTAGAAATTTTTTCACCGTCTCTCACATTGACACTAGCCACAACCCAACTCTCTTTAGCAATAATAATGAGTTCTTCTTGTTCTTTTCGAAGCATCTCTAACTCACGACGAAGAGCCGAAGCTTCAGTGGCACTACTGGTCCTTTGAATCCCCTTGCTCCCCCTTAATAATGCAATTTGTGACGACGCATTTTCTTCAGCCATTTTCAATTCTTGTTTTAGGTTTTGAATACGCATAATCATAGGGTCGCTAGAATCACTTTTGGCACCAGAAGTCGCCAAACTTTTTAACTTAGATGCTAATTCCAAGTTTTTTTGGTATTCTGCTTTGAGCTTTTCAATTTCAAAATTCAAACTGTTTTTTCGACTGGCTAAATCGGCTTGAACTTCTGCTACTTTTTGATCAATGGTGGCTGTGTTGATGCTACCACGGCCCTCCAGAGCATCTAATTCACGATTCACTTCATTCATCCGAAGGGCTAAATCACTTCGACTCAACTCTATTAAAGTGTCTCCTTCTTGGATTTCTTGACCTACCACCACATGAACATTCACCACTTCTACTGCAGACTGTGCATTTACATTGGTTTCATTGGCCTCTGCAATCCCTGAAAACACCACATTTTCACCTTGATACAAATAACCCAATAAAAAGACCCCGGCTAAAGCCAAAATCCAAGCATAAAACAATTTATTTTTTAAAATATAATCTCTAAACATATAAAACCTTCACTACATCTCTGTCGTTGCATCTTGCATCATAAATTGAATATCTGAAACTCCTTTGACTTTGGTCAATTCACTCAAGACCTCTGCCGCCGGTTTTTTTGCGGTTAATCGCACTTGATATGCAATATCAAGCCTTTCTCCTCCATCGACTTCTCTCATGGTCACCAACACAAAAGTTTTTAAGTTTTTCCGTAAGACTTTTTCTATGGCTATCCTTGGTTCTGACTCGTTTGGCATTGCAAAACGAAGCATCCCATCAAAAAAGTGCTTAGAACCTAAACCAGCCCTGCTCAAAATCAAAGCCACTATTGAAAAAGCAACCGTTCCTCCGGCCGCAGCACCCCAAGCAAAAACTCCACAACCGATTCCTGCTCCTAATGCCGCAAACAAAAACATAATGTCTCGAGGATCTTTAAAATTGGTTCTAAATCGAACAATAGAGAGTGCCCCCAGCATCCCGAGTCCACGACCCACATTATCACCAATCGCTAGCATCACTGTGGCTGCTACAATAGAACTAAGTACAATGGCCTGCACAAAATTTCTAGAATAGGAGAGTCCTAAAAAGGTTTTTTCGTACACAAAAGCGAGTAACGATGACAAAATAAAGGCCAACAACAAGGAATAAAGCATGGTTATAACTGTAGGGTGGGCGGTACTAGACTGTACAGCAAGCAAATCTAACATATATAAACTCCAAAATAACAAGACTTTATTTAAAGCCTAAAAGACTAATAACAGACTTTAAATTAACTTATTAAACAAAAAAAAACTATATTTCTTTTGTAAAATGATGCTAACAAACACCCCGCCCAAAAACTTAAAGAATAAATTGATTTTTTTACTACAAATAATTTTATCTATCCATTAACATCTCACTTTTTGAACAAAACAAAGCTAAGACTATTTTAATTTAGCTTTTTCACTCAATAAAAACAATTTTTTACATCTTTTTCATTTTTAAGCGTTGTAAAAAATTATAATATTATTAAATCTTCAACCATAGGAGAAACTATGTCCAAATCCATTAAAGGTACTCAAACCGAACAAAACCTTCTCAAAGCTTTTGCAGGTGAATCTCAAGCTCGTATGCGTTACAACTATTTTGCAAGTGTAGCCAAGAAAGAAGGTTTAGTGCAAATCGCTAACATTTTCGAAGAAACTGCCAACCAAGAAAAAGAACATGCCAAACGCTTTTGGAAGTTTTTAGAAGGTGGCTGCCTCGAAATCACTGCTACCTACCCAGCTGGAGTATCTTCTAACACTCTCGACAATCTAAAAGCTGCTGCCGACGGAGAAAATGAAGAGTGGACAGACCTCTACCCTAACTTTGCTAAAATTGCTCGCGAAGAAGGTTTTCCAGAAGTGGCCACCGCCTTCGACAAAATCTCAATTTCCGAAAAACAACACGAAAAACGCTACCGTGATCTTTACGATAACTTAATGGCTGGTAAAGTTTTTAAAAGAGACGAAGCCGTGGTATGGCGTTGTCTAAACTGTGGTTATTTACACGAAGGCACCGAAGCTCCTGAGTTGTGCCCAGCTTGTATCCACCCAAAAGCCCACTTTGAACTTTTTTGCGAAAACTATTAAGGGTTTTAAATCTTCATAAAAAAAGCCGCTCTGCGGCTTTTTTACTTTTAAAGCTAAAAAGCACCATTTTTTTTATAGAATTGTAAGACCTTTGAAAATCACAAATTTTCGTAAAAAAATAAACTATAATTCGTAAAACATTGGTGTTCAAGAAAAACTTGGATGATAAAGCTCTAGTTTTTTAAATTTCAAAAAACAGAATCATCTATTTGAAACCACAAAGCTAAAGAATAGCAAGACCTTTGAATCATTAAATTGAGGGGAAAAATCAAAAACACTCCTCTCTTTATTCAATAAAGAGAGGGAGTAAAAACATTTTATGTTTTTCGAAAGAAAAAGTTTAAGTGTCTTTCGGTTTTTGAGTGAAAAATATAAAAGACACACCTATGATTGCTGCCAACAAACTACCTATCAAAACTCCCAGTTTTGCACCGTCTAAAAGGTGATGGTCTGCGACAAAGGCAAGCTCACTCACAAACAACGACATGGTAAAACCTATCCCTGCTAAAACGCCACCACCAATCAATAGAGGCATCGACACACTAGAAGGTAGCTTTCCAATTCGAAGTTTTACCGCTAAAAAAGAAAATAGTACAATCCCAATAGGTTTACCGAATACTAATCCGAATATAATAGACGCAGTGACACCGCTAAATGAGTCAGCTTGGATTGCAATTCCTGCATTGGCCAAAGCAAAAAGTGGCATAATCACATAGCTTACCCAAGGATGCAAGGTATGTAATAATCGTTCTTGCATAGAGACACTTTCTTTAGAGTATTTTTGGAGTCTGTAAAACATTTCTTGTTCTTCTTCTTGTTCTGTAGTCTCTCCACCAGAAAGAAAGTTCGTGACTTTTGCCACATAATGATTCACAGCACCTTTGTTTACCCACGGCACAGCAGGAGTCAAGAAACCTAGAGCCACACCAGCTAAAGTAGCGTGCACTCCACTATTTACAAAAGCAAACCAAGTAGCCACTCCCAAAAGCACATGCACAATTAAATTTCGAATGCCCATTCTAAAAAAGACATGAGTCACTACTAAAAAAGATATAGCTATTAACAAGTACTCTATATTGATGTTTCCTGAGTAACCAAAAGCTATCACCAAAATAGCCCCGATATCGTCTGCAATAGCCAAAGTTAAAATCATGATATGCAAACCGCGTGGCACTCGAGTCCCGAGCAAAGCCATGGCTCCTACTACAAAAGCAATATCTGTAGCTACAGGAACTCCCCATCCTACACTAGTTCCCGAAGGACATGTGAATAAATAAAATAGAGCCGGCACCAGCATTCCACCCACGGCAGCTATGATCGGTAAAGAGGCTGCCTTTGGATTTTTCAACTCTCCATTAATAAACTCACCTTTGACTTCTAATCCTATTACAAAAAAGAATAAAGCCATCAAAGCATCATTTATCCACCAATGAAATGATTTATTAAATTCAAAGCCTCCAAAAGACAAGCCAATGGGGGTATTCCAAAAACTCTGGTAAGAAATCTCTGACAAATTCGCCCACAAAAGAGCAATAGCAGTAGCAATAATTAAAACAATCCCTGCGGTAGTTTCTACTTGCAAATACCTATAAATAGGGACTATAACTTTATCTATTTTTCTTTTGGGTAAAACATTGTCTTTTAAAGTATTATTTTGAATCATAAAACCATCTTAATATAAGTGAGGGGGCCAACGCGGGTTTTTCGAACTCATATCTATTTTATAGAAGTCTTTTTCAAATCGACCATCGTCAAGTCCATACATTTGTAATATATGCCTTGCCATCCACTTCCCTAATTTTAAAACAGATAACTTACGACGCAAACGGCCCTGACAGTCTCTATTCATTATATCTGGAAGTGTTCCTGTAGTTAAAATCTCATCTATAAATGGGCTATTGAGCTTTTCTCTAGCCTCTGCACTGGAATGAAAATGAGTCACTCCAAAACAAACACGGTTCGGATTTCCCGTTTTAAGATATTCACAGCACTGTACAATAGTCGTACCAGTACGAACCATATCATCAAACACTATTACATCTTTACCTTCTAAATAATCGAGTCCAACTTCGCTTTGATCGCTCAATGTCATAGTGACTTCTCGTTCTCCACTACGAATTTTATCCATCACGACTCGTTTAGTTAAAGGCAAATCCAGAGCATCCCATACTTGATTCATAAAAGGTGTTGCCCCATTATCTGGAGCCACTATCACTAAATTATCACCATCTTTTCCTGTTTGCACAAAATTCGAAGTTTTAATATAATGAGCGTACACTTCTACCGGGATTAAATTATGAAAATGCCCTTCAAAAACATCATTAAAAAGCTTTTGCACCTTTACACTATGATTGTGTACAGTCACCACAGCATCTACACCAGAAGTTTTTAAAAGCTGAGCATAAAGTAACGAAGTAAAAGCCTGTCCATCAAATTTTTTTAAATCTGAAATTTCTCGATCACTCTCTAACTCACCAAAACGGTGAGGACCTCGATCTTGAGCACTAAAAAACAAATCAGGTTCGACCAAAACAACCCGTTCCGCACCATTGTCTTTGGCAGCACGAGCTAAAATACAATTTCGCATAGCGAGGTCATTTCGGCTTCGATCGTGTGTGGAAACAGTGCAAATCAAAACAATTTTACCCTCTAATCGCTTGCCAATATGCTCCTCTCCTTCGGCATCTAGCATGTATCGAGGGCAAAACTCTGAATTAGCAAAAGTCTTAAGAGCCACTGTATCTGAAATGTCTTCTCGTAAGCCTATATATTGAGCCACATCTATAGCAAAAGGGTCATCAGTAAAAGTACCAGTAACGACAAAACGATCAGACATATTAAAACCTTATCTAAATTGAACTAAGCTAAAAATAGAAATTTTTAAATATTTTTAAACAATAAAACTTTTATCTTCCCCAAAAATCACTCAAAAAAACACCATTATAGTGAGCATACGCACAAAACAAACACAGATACCAAAAACAACTACAAGAAACACCTAAAAATACGATCTAAAGCATTCCATCTGTAGGCCTTTTAATTCAACTAAGACGCTATAAACTCAAAGTGGCTCTAAAAAAACTGTGTATAAAAAAGAATCTTATATCAAGCATATGCACTAAAGGCGGACAACAAGTTCTAAAATTTATAAAAAACTATAGCTAACCACTATAACACAGGCTTATAAAAACGAACAGCTACGCCTGTTTATTTTCATTTACAACAAACCGTCTAAAAATCGACTAAAATGTCATTGGCAAGTAAGTGCTCAAAACTTTGTCTTTTACGAATGAGTTTCAACTCACCATCAGAGTATAAAAGCTCTGGAGCAAGCAAACGACTGTTATAATTGCTAGACATTGATGCACCATAGGCCCCAGTATCATGAAACAGCAAAAAATCTCCTTCTTTTGCCATCGGAAGCTCTCTGGTCACCACAAATCCACCCTCTTCTTGGGTAAACACATCTCCAGACTCACACAAAGGACCGCCAACAATCACCTGTTGTAAGTCTTTTATCTCTCGATTGTCTTTGGGAATCACTGATATCTGATGATAAGAACCATATAAAGAGGGCCTTAACAAGTCGGTAAAGCCTGCATCCACCAAGTAAAAAAGTTTATCCCCTTGTTTTTTGATAGCACGAATTTCGGCAAGCAAGTAGCCACTTTCGGCAAGCAAATAACGACCTGGCTCCACCTCTAATGAAACTGGATGCCCCACAGATTCTTCAATGCGTTTACGAGTCTGGTCCCATAATTTATAATAAGCAGACACATCTATTGCTGGTCTAGGCTCAGCTTCTTTATAACTTACAGGCAAGCCTCCTCCAGCAGAAATCATTTTCAGATGCCCCCCCAAATACCTAGAAGCCTCTAACATGGCACTAGACACCTGAGTCAAGTGTTCAAAATCTGCCCCAGAACCTATATGCATATGAAGTCCTGTGATCCATAGACCGTATTTTTGTGCTCGTTTCACACAATCTTTAATCTGGCTAAACCACACCCCATGTTTAGATAAATCACCGCCAGTATTTGTTTTTCTAGAGTGCCCGTGTCCAAAACCTGGATTCACTCTTAAAATCAATTCCGTCTTGACTCCTGCTTGCCCCAACTGTTCAATCATGCTAGGCGAACCTATATTCACCACTATTTGGTGCTCTTTAACCAAAGCCAAAGCATCGGTATCAAAAACATCAGCTGTATAGACAATTTGAGGCGTTTTTTGAGAGGGATCCATAGCACCCGATCGATAGCCAGCCTTCAAAGCCCTCACGATTTCTCCGGCACTCACTGCATCCACCAATACACCCCTTTGACGCATCAATGCCAAAATAGACAAATTAGAGGAAGCCTTTTGAGCATAACGAACCACATCAAAAATCTGCATCTCTTGGATACGATACTCAATCGTTTTTTGGTCGTATAACCAAAGAGGGGTGCCAAAATTCTCGACACCCTGCTTTAATATTTGAAACGGAATACTATGCTTAGACATTTTTGATTTTGTTATCGCCTTCATCCCAATTCACTGAGTCACACACAAATTTATACTCGTAAACACCTGGTTCCAAAGAAAGCGTAATGGACCACAATCCATCTTTTCCTTTTTTAAGTTTATTTTTGGTAGGATTCCACTCATTAAAGCAACCTGCAATAGAAACCGTAGTCGCTAAAGGAGCATCGATACTAAAAACAACTTTTTCTTTAGCATCTTTTTTTGCAACTGTTTTTTTTGCAGTCGTCTTAGTCACTTTAGTTGCGGCTGCTTTAGCAGTTTTAGTCGCAGCACTTGCAGTTTTTTGAGTACTTTCGACAGCTTTTTTGGCAGCAGTCTTGGCTACTTTAGTCGTAGCAGCCTTTGCCGTTTTGGTTAACTTAGATTTTTTTACAGTCATTTTTTACTCCTTCTCATATAAAATAGAAATCCCAAAAGAATTTAATGCAATCTTTCCTCTATAAAAAAAAGAAAAGAGCCAATAAATGCAAAAAAAACCTCTTTTTAGAAACTTCTTATAAATAATTATAATAAAAAGATGGCAAACTGACTATATTTAATTCATGAATTTAACACAAATCATAGCCCCAAGCGTATTGAACGCCAACTTTTTAGAATTAGGAAAAAACCTCCAAGCTATCGAACAAGGTGGTGCAGAACTCATCCATCTGGATATCATGGACGGTCACTTTGTCCCCAACATTAGTTTTGGGCCTACTATAGCTCAAAACATAAAAAAAGGCACCTCACTCCCACTCGACTGTCATCTTATGATTTCAAATCCCGAAAATTATGTCGAAGCCTTTGCCAAGGCGGGTGCTCATTACATCTGCATACACGCCGAAACCACTAATCACTTAGATCGTTTGCTCCATCGCATCGAAGAACTAGGCTGTATCCCTGCTGTATCTATAAACCCCGCCACTCCTATTGAAAGTATTCGCCATAGTTTAGACATAGTTCAAATGGTGCTCATCATGTCTGTGAACCCTGGTTTTGGTGGTCAAAAACTCATTCCCTACACCTTAGACAAAATCAAAAATCTACGAGACCAAAAACCCGAACTCAACATCCAAATCGACGGCGGCATCAAACTGGACAACATCCAAGAAGCTCAAAACGCTGGAGCCAACATTTTTGTAGTCGGCAGTGCCATCTTTGAAAGTCCGGACCCTCAAGCCACCTGTCAAAAATTTGTAGAAAAAATCAAAAATCCATCTTCTATAGATTAGGGTAGTCAGAAGCGCCTATACTACAATAAAAGCCACAAGTTAAAACTCATAGAACACAAAAAATCGAATCTTGACTAAGCTCTTTTAAAGAGCTTTTATCAAAACTTAGTGCGAATCGTTATACCTTGCATTTACAAAATTCAATGCCTTAATGAGTTTATTCAATGCAATAAAAGGTCCTACAATTATAAAAGAGCCTAAAATTTCCCATAATAAAATATTAGCTCCATCTATATTTGCTCCAGCATTTTTTAAGCGATCAGAAATATGATATAACCAAATAAAGTTATAAATACCAAGTGTAACAAGAGAAAGAAGTCCGGTAATAATAAGACCGTTAGTTTTCTTCCCATCTCCAGCACAAGTTAAGTTCACTTCTCTAGCCGCTGTATAGATGAAATAGCATACATAAAAGCCAAAAGTTACGATACTAAGTAAAATAACAGAAGCAAGAGATCTTTGTGAATTTAGTTTCTCCTTTTTTATTCCTTTTGTGAGTGATTACTAGACAATAATATTTCCATTAGAATCTTCTGGCTTTGTTAGAGCTATAATACCTTCAATAAACCCCACAACACCTGGAATAAAAGTCCAACAAAAAAGAAGGTAAAAAATTCCCATTCCAATTTTACCCGAGTAAAACTTATGTATTCCGAACGAGCCTAAAAAAACACCGAATAAAGCGTATGCCAGTTTATTTACTACCTTTCCATCAATAGTTTTTGGATTCATAGTTTCTTTTTTACATACTATGACTTTATCGTTTTCTTCGAAAATTTCTACTTTGTCACCAATTTTTGGGATAAAGTTACAATCACTTTTTGAAACTTCTTTCAGTTTTCCAGAATCCATACCTATGGAAACCATTTCATCTGATATAGCAATAATTTTCGACATCATCTAATCCTAAGAATAATATTCTATAAATTTCGGTTATGAAACTTTTTTGTTTTTTGCTCGATGGCTGTTTTTTATCCATTCCTCTTTGTGTACTTCTGGAATATCATCCAAAAGTTTAAGAGTATGTGCTTCTTCTGTCTTGTCTAAAACTTCTTCTGGAGTTCCAGCATTGACAATTTTACCTTCGTGCATGATAAAAATTCTATCGCTCACATAGTTAGCAAGACCAATGTCATGGGTAACGAAAACAATGGTCATGTGCAACTCTTTTTTGAGCTTCATCAAGTAATCCAAAATATTGGCTCTAACACAAGCATCTACCATTGAAGTGGGTTCATCGGCAATCAAAACTTTTGGCCTTAAAGCAAAAATTCGAGCTAAAAGCATTCGCTGCATTTGACCGCCAGAGAGTTCAAAAGAGTATTTGCCTTCAATGTCTTTTGGAGTTACATTCACCGCCAAAAGGCCTTCGTCCACTCTTCTTTTAATCTCTTCTTTAGATGGTTTTTTCTTAAAAATGTTAAAGGCATCTTCTAGCTGAGAGCGAATGGTGAAAAACTGATTAAAACAGCTAAATGGGTCTTGAAATACTGATTGTACCTCGCCCCAATGGCGTTTTAGGTTGCTAATCTTTCTACCGTTGTAGAGAAAAACACCTTTGCTCGCAGGATAAAGCCCTAGCATAATCTTTGCTAGCACACTCTTTCCACAACCAGAACCACCCACTATAGATATGATTTCGCCATCATAAATGTCAAAGGACACATCGTTTACTGCAGTGACTTGATTTTTACCTGCACCAAAAGTTTTGCTTACATTTTTTGCAGAAAACACAATGGATTCATTACTCAGCATAATCACACCTCACTTCGCGACCAGCTACTATTCTTAAGTTTTGTTTATTCTTTTTACATTCTGGACGAGCTATGGAACAACGATCTGCAAAACGACAACCAATAATAGGTTTGTCTAAGCTAGGCGGCGCTCCTTCAATGGCCACAGGCTTGCGCGTCCTTTGGGCTTTTTCTGTGCTAAGCATGGCCCCCATCAAAGCCTTTGTGTAAGGATGACGAGGGTCTTTAACCACTTGCTCTGCTGTCCCCATTTCTACAAACTCTCCTGCATACATAATGGCTATATTGTCTGCCACATGATACAATAAAGGGAGTTCATGAGTGATAAAAATCATGGTGGAGAATACACCTTTATCCAGCAGATCAAATATCATAGAAATCACTTCTTTTTGCGTACTCACATCGAGTGCCGAAGTTGGTTCGTCGGCTATCACCATTTGTGGGTTCAAAAGAGTGGAAATCCCTATGACTGAGCGTTGCCTTTCTCCGGCCGTCAATTGGATAGGAAATGAGTTCAAAACTCTATCTGTATCCATTCCAAATAAATCAAAACGAGTCCTTAAACGCTGGTAAATTTCTTGTGCATTCATATGAACACCAGAACTTTGATGGGCAGCAATCACATCGGCGGCTATGTCTTTGATTTTACGAACTGGATTCAAAGCGTTAAAAGCTCCTTGAGGGATCATCGACACCTTTTGTGCAAGCACATTGGCTCGAATGTCTTCAACAGTGCGATTCATCAAAGATTCACCTGCTACTCGTACATCTCCGCTTGTGGGGTATAAAGGAGGAATACACATCCCCATCAGTCCACTCACTAAGGTGGATTTACCGCAGCCAGATTCACCAGCAATTCCTAAAATTTCACCTTGCTTCATTTTAAAAGACACATCTGTAACAGCGTGTGTTTTGTCTCCAAAACGACCTAAATAATGGAGGCTAAGATTTTCTACTTCAAAGATACTTTTAGACATACAACACCTTACCCTTATTTGCGAAGTCTTGGGTTAAAGACACCTTCCATGGAAGTGTTAATTAGATATAAAGAAAACACAGTCAGTGTAATAATCAAAGTGGCAGGAAGAAATGCAATCCAAAGTCCATCAGAAAGCGCTCCGTTATCTTTTGCTTGATTCAAAATGATTCCCAAAGAAGTAGAATCTAAAGGACCAAGACCAATCATAGAAATAGAAGCCTCTGAAAGAATACCAGAAGAAACCTGCATGATAAACACCATAAATACATAAGACAACAAATAAGGAAGCACATGTTTGATCACAATGGTAAATGAACTTGCCCCATTGATCTTTGCTAAAGCGATGTGATCTCGACTTCGAAGCGACGAAGCTTGTGCCCGAACAGCACGAGCAGACCAGCTCCATGTAGTGAGTCCAATAATCAAGCCTATCAGTGTCAATGAACGACCATCTTTTACAGCAGAACTAATCAACACCAAAATCACAAACGAAGGGATGACTATAAATAAGTTGGTTCCCATATTGAGAAGTTCATCTATCCATCCACCGCGGAATCCGCCGAACAACCCAATAAAAACACCTAGCGTAGTAGCAATGATACCTGCCACAAAACCGACATATAAAGAAGAGCGAAGCCCACTGATTAGTAGAGACATATAATCTCGCCCCAAGTGATCGGTCCCCAAAATATGACTAGCACTAGAAGGAGCATAAGCTCCGGCCACTACATCTCTAGCGTTGGTATCTACATTGTATAACAAAGGACCCAAAAAAGCTATCAACAGCGTTAGAATAAAGATAGAGATTCCCACCACAAACATGGGGGATTTTAATAGATTTTTTAATAATTTAACCATGATTATTTATCTCCCATTTGTAAGCCAGCTTTTACGCGTGGGTCAAAAAGTGCAATAAGGACATCCACTCCAAAGTTTGCGATAAGTACACAAATAGAAATCATTAGAGTACAGCCTTGAATAGTGGCGTAGTCATTTTGCTGAATAGCGGTGAGCATAGCCATACCCAAACCTGGATAAGAGAAAATCATCTCTGTGATCAACGCTCCTCCGACCATGGTACCCAAAGATTGAGCAAGACCTGTCAATTGAGGGAGCATCGCATTTCTAAATATATAACCTATGATTCGACCTTCTCGAAGCCCTAACCATTTGGCGTATTTCATATAATCTGTGCCAAGCTCATAAATACTCATCGATCGCATGCCTGTCGCTTGCCCACTGAGCAGGATAGGGAATACAGAGAAAAATGGAAGCACATAATAAAAACCCAAAGATTTAAAGAAATCCCATGAAAAGCTGGGCACCTTTTCTGGACCATAGGCCCCCATTGCTGGGAACCAACCTAGAGTAATGGAGAACAAAGCCACCAAAAGCATACCAAAGACAAAGAAAGGTACCCCATTTAAGAACATGGCTAATGGGAAGAACACCTTGTCAAAAATACCGCGTTTGTAAGCCGCAAAAGCACCTAATAAGTTACCAATTATCCATCCCAAAAGAATTGTTGGAAGTTGGATAGCCAAAGTCCACGGAAGACTTTCTTTAATAATTTCAATCACTGGTTTAGGGTATTGGCTATAGGACAAACCAAAATCACCCTTAAACACATTTTTTATATAGACGAAAAACTGTTTTAAGCCAGAAGCAAGTTCTGGATCTTTGGAATAAACCGGAACTTCTTTTTTAAGGGTGTCTTGAATTTCGACAGCCACCTCTTGAAGCACAGCTTTCCCGTCGTTATCTAACACAGGATTTCCTTCTGAGTCAAGGACAGGCTGGGTCTCTGTTTTAGCTTTGCCATCGGCATCTAAAACGGGTTTGCTTTGAACCACAGGGTTCCCCTCTTCATCGAGTATCACTTGCATCTCTGTGAGAGGCAAACCTTTTTCATCGAGTGCTTGAGGGTATTTGACTGTGCCATCTGCATTGAGTTCTGCCATACCAAAAGAGATCAAAAGAGATTCTTTCTTCTTCTTGGCTTCGTCTGGGGAGAGGCCTTGAGCAGCCTTACCCATGATAATATCGACTGGATTGTTTTCACCTAAACGAGGCAAGGTAAAGTTAATGGCCACTGCTACAATAAAGGTTAAAAAATACCAGAATCCTTTTTGCAGGACATAGCGGAGGGTGGGATACTGTTTAAGCATTTATATCGAGTCCTTATTTTGAAAGCTGGAGATTCCAAAGAATTTTTGTGCCAGATGCAATCCAAGGCAACTGAGGAGGAGCGTAAGGATTTTCGGCTGTTGGCCAATTAGTCCAAACACGATCACTAAACTCATAAAACTGTTCTGGTAAATAAGTTAAAGGGATCGCAGGTTGATCTTCCATAAAAATTTGATTCAATTGACGGTAAGCCGCTTTAATCTCATCTCGATCTGTCATTAGAGGAATGGCTTTGATCAAACTATCTACTTCGGGGCGATATTCTGGAGTTCCGGGCTCGTTGTATCGTCCTATATTATTACCCGCCCAATCTCCAATTGGACGCCAATCTAAAGAAGACATAACGGCTTCAAAACGACTCCATGGTAAAGAGGGTGAAACATCGGCCACTGGCTTATGCATAATCAAGTCAAAATTTCCTGTACCCATAGCAGGCCAGTATTGCCCGTCATCAACAAAACCTTCTCGTACATCTATCCCTACTTTACGCATCCCTTCTACTGCAATAGTGACTATAGCAGTCCAGTCTGTCCAGCCAGCTGGGCATGTAATATAGAGTGTGGGTAGTTTTTCACCTTTTGCGTTTTCAAGATGAGACAATGAGCCATTTCTATTAAAAACAGAGCGAACTCCTGCTTCTGAAAGCATCTTTTTTACTTCTTCTGCTTTTTGTTCTTCGCTCAAGGAAAAATCCAAACCATACTTCGCATTGTCTTCGTAGTGGATATAATCTTTTTCAAGTGCAGTGGGCATAATCAAGCCAGAAGTGATATCGGAAGTATAATTTGAAACCGCAAACATTTTCACAGCGGCATAGTCGATTGCAGTGGCTAAAGCTCTGCGGAACACTTTATTGTTCAAAGGCTCTTTTGTGGTATTGACTACCAACATAGGCATGGCACCAGGTACAAAATAAGGTGGCTCATCGAACCAAGTTTTTACACCTGCTGGCTTTTTGTGCCAAATACGAGGTACAAAACTCATAGAAGCATCTAAAGAGGCTTCGCGAAGTGCAATGGTGCTATGCTCGTTACTTTTGTAAATAGGGTGGACGATATATTTTGGAGCAGGGAGCTTTCCACCGTGAAGGGCTTCATTACCCCAGTAATCGTCTCGGCGTTTTAAGATGATTTTTGTGGATGAATAATCACTTAAATTATAAGGACCAGAAACGACTGGATTTTTGTCCATTTTCATTTTCTTTACTTCGTCTAAAGAATTGCCATTTTCGGCTAAAAGTTTAGAAAATATGTGTTCTGGAACAATTCGAATGGCTTGAAGTGCATCTTTAACGCTCAGAGGATTATTTCTTTTTTTCTTGTCGATTATGAAAGAGACTCTTTCGTTGAGCACCGTCTTTTCTCCACTCACCGAGTCTTCAACAAAAACAGTGTCTACATTTACGCCTGTAATTTGTTCTGTGACAAAACTAGTGACAGCACCAGAAAAATTAAAACCTAATTCAAAGATGAACTTCACATCTTTAGAAGTAACGGGAACTCCATCACTCCAACGCGCTTTTGGATTAATATCTACTACAATACTATCGTTATTGGACAAAGAGTCTACAAGACTTCCTAATAAAGGCTCAAAATCACCATTAAGCGTATTATAAGTGATTAACGGTTCATAGATTAAGTTAAAGCGTCCACCCACTGGCCATGCAGCTTGCCAACTTTCGGCTAATGGGTTAAATGTTGCAGGAGAACCCCATTGCTGTCCAGAAAGATAGAGAGTTTCTTGACGAGGTAAAGATGCCTCAGAAGTGTCTTGTTGGTCACAGCTCACTAAAAAGGCTAGCAGCCCAGAAAATACGAAAGCCGTGCGAACAAACTGTTTAATACCTACCATTGTATCCTCTTTAAGAAATACGAAGAATTTAAGTGAATTCAAAACTAATATAATTTAATCAAATTGAAAATGCACAATAATTTCTAAAAAGATATAAAAAACTCTAGAAAAAACTAAAATCCTTTAGTTTTAAGCTTTTATTTTACTTTATAGTTTTTATTGACATATCCTTCATTTATAAGGAAGAGATAGGGTAGAAAAAGGCTAGGCGCTTCTAACTACCCCAAAAAAACAAAAGGAGTTCACTACAGATAGTAAACTCCAATGGCTTGTTTCAATTATTTTTGTGGGTTTTTTGCGTAGACTGCGCTCTTACCAAGCTCTTCTTCGATACGAAGCAAGCGATTGTATTTGCAAACTCTGTCGGTGCGAGACAATGAACCCGTCTTGATTTGACCAGCGGCTGTTCCAACAGCAAGGTCTGCAATAAAGGTGTCTTCGGTTTCGCCAGAGCGATGAGAAATGATTGCAGCGTAGTTTTTCTCTTGAGCTCTTTTGATTGCCGCTAAAGTTTCAGATACTGTGCCCACTTGATTGACTTTGATCAAAATAGCATTGGCAATACCAGCTTCGATACCTTCTTCAAAAATAGTAGGGTTAGTGACAAACAAATCATCGCCCACTAAGTTTACTGAATCACCGAGTTTATCGGTCAATACCTTCCAACCTTTCCAGTCATTTTCATCTAAACCATCTTCGATAGAGAAAATTGGGAATTTTTTGCATAGGCGTTCGTAATAGGCCACCATTTGCTTGCTTGTATAAGTTTTTCCTGTGGATTTTTTGAAAGTGTAAGTATTGTCTTCGCTATCTCTGTCATTGCCTTTAGTGTCACAAAATTCAGAAGAAGCCACATCTAAAGCGATTTGAATGTCTTTACCAAAATCGTAACCAGCTGCTTCGGTCGCTTTACCGAGCATAGTCAAAGCTTTTTCAAGGCTCATTACACCTTTAATGGTAAAGCCGTATTTTGCTTTTGGATCTTTTTTTAGAGCAACACCTGGAGCAAAACCACCTTCGTCTCCTACAGTAGTGTCAAAACCACCTTCTTCCAAAAGATTTTTGAGAGCGTGGAAAATTTCGGTCACCATTTGAAGGCCCTTAGAAAAAGAGCTTGCCCCGACTGGAGCAATCATAAATTCTTGAAAATCAATAGGTGCAGAACTGTGAGCACCACCATTGATTACATTACACATTGGACAAGGCAATGAAACTTTTTTTGTGCCGTGCAATTGTGCAATATATTGATAAAGTGGAATGCCAGCATCTTTTGCAGCAGCATCACAAACCGCCATAGAAACGCCCAAAATAGCATTGGCACCCAGTTTCTTTTTGAGCATGCGGTTTCCGTCAAGTTCAATCATTGCTTCATCTATTTCTAACTGCTTAGAAACATCCATGCCTACAATTTTGGGAGCAATCTTTGTATTGACATTTTTAACGGCCTTAGTGGTCCCTTTCCCTAAATATACTTTTGCGTTTCCATCGCGAAGTTCGCAAGCTTCTCTTTCACCAGTAGAAGCACCGCTTGGAACAGCGGCATAACCTTGAATGCCATTGGCCAAAGTCACATCCACCTCTAGTGTTGGATTGCCGCGAGAATCTAAAATTTGACGAGCTACAATAGCTTTGATTTTTGAAGCCATGTTTTAACCTTTTTGTTAGTAGTGAGTGTTAATTCTGTGAATAAGACTAATATAAAAAACTTTCTTTATATTGTATCCTAAAAATCAAAAATTTTAACATTATTGGGTTGATAATCAGAAGCGCCTATACTAAAAAGAGCTAAAATCACCTTTAAACTTTTTAAACCTAAATAAACATCTCTTTTTTATTCATATTTTCAAAACACTTTTAAATCAGGGCCTATATATAAGTTTATATTCTTTGAAATAGAAGGTGAACCGAAAGTCAAAGTTTTAGCATTAAATTCTCTTGACGACACTTAAATAGGCATTATTATAATAACATGTTTTTCGTGAAATTTCTTATGCTTTTAATTTTACTTTTTAAGTTTCGGTGAAAAAAAATCAAGATCCATATACACCCAATCTAGTCCTGTTGACTCAAGGATTAAAACAACTCTAAAGACGGTCTTCATTCTATTTTGAAAATCATAAAATCTTTGCCGTTACTTAAAATGGTATTATAAAACAATGATTTGCTTTATAACGGGTACTCCTAAGCAAGGTCATTCTTTTTTATGCCATAAAAAAACCTCTAAATTTATTTTAGAGGTTCATTTGAATTTTATTTTTTCTTAGGTTTATAATCTTTCTCGGGATAAAAGACAAGCCCAGTAGTCACTAACAAAGAAACTAATGGTTGCGTGTGATCCTGGCTTAAATCGTAAACTGCAATGCCAGCAAAACGATCTTTTAACTGAGAAGCAATGGCCTTCATAGTGGGGATACCTACGAAAACAATAGATTCTGTGGGTCCAACAGCTACTTCAGATTTAGAATTTTCATCAAAGGTCACTTTATAAGAATCATCTTTAAATACTCGATCCATTAAATCTTTATAAGGAATATACCCTTCGTTTCCACTCCCTCTCCCTTGATGGGCTGTTCCTAAACCCTTGGCACCCATAAAAGTTTTAGCATAAAGTGGAACAATAGGGACTATTTTTGAAGAAGACACTCCCAAGTCGGTCAATAATTGTAAACCCTTGGAAACATCTTTAGCACCGGTATTAGCTTTCAACACCGATTCTTCTTCTGACATTTGGTCTTTAATAAAAGCAGTGATGTAGTCAACTTTATTTAAAAGATCTGGATCATATACTTCTACGCCATCCATAGGATAAGTAGTCAAAGAAAGCGTGGTAGATTTTTTTGATTCTAACAAAGTTTCTACTATTTTTTGGAAGTTTTCTTTGTTTTCTTCATCTAAACCTTGCCAGTCTAACTCTACTCCCGCTAAGGAATACTTTTCAATCCAAGATTGGATGTTTTGAGTGAAATTAGATAAATTCGCATCTTCTGTTGCAATGGACTTAAAAGCTTCTTCTGTATCGTAGCCACCTATGACTATAATCAAATTGACTTTATTTTCTTTGGACAATTTTGCCAAAGATTCAAAGTTCACTTCGTCACTGGGGTCTGTAAAAGCAATATTACCATCTTCTGTCGGAGAGATTCCAACATAATTAATATCAGTTAATAAATTATAACGAACATCATTTGGTGTAAATTGAGAGTATTGCACCCAATAAGGATAAAAGCCTATAATTTTTGCTGGAGCAGCCCATAGAGATGCAACTAAAACAATGCTTAGTGAAAATAAAATAGTTTTAAATTTCATACTTTTACCTATTCCTTACTTGATAAGATAATTTATTTTAGAGTTCTTATCTTGACAGTAGCGATTGGGGCGAAAATCGGGAATATCCTTAGCGTTTACTTTCGCTTGATTAAGGTTTTGTTTAACAGTTTTTTTGTCGTCTTTGGTGCAGTATCTATAGGCCCTGCCGTTTAATTCACCAAACATGGAATAATGTAAACTTACCAAAGAATAATCCACATTTTTTAGCTCTTCTTTCACGATATTTAAATCATCATTAGGTTTTTTATTGAGTGAATTATAGGGTGTAAAAAAATCTTTATAAATATCGACTTTAATGGTATCTTTTATAGAGTCTGCTTGGGAAATAAACAAATCCCAAGCTTCATCATTAGTTTTATAACCTAATAAATCAAACAACTCTTTAATTACAGAAGTGTCAGTCAAAAAAGCACTTAAATCAGCTATAGAATCAGCAGCACTATAAGCTCCTTTATCTTTTAGTTTTTGATTAGACTCTTTGATTTTGGTCTCTACCTGAAAAGATACTACATCTGGATTAATTAAAGCATAATCCGTTACATTAAAATCACTAGGTAAAGCTGTTTCTATCGCATTATCTACTGCCATAGAAGAACATGCCATCATGATGCTCACCGGAATAAGCCACACTAAATATTTAATTTTTTTCATAGTTGCTATCTCCATTAGAAGTTCACCTTTAGACCAGCCATAATGATAAACTTATCAATATCCAAATCATTTTTTTTGCCAATCATGTCTAAGTAAGTAATAGAATTGTTTAAGACACCGCCTTGCAAGCTAAGGGATGAATTAGGAGCAATTTTATATTTAAGCCCACCCAAGGCGAAGAGCTCTTGAGTTTTTTGAACCGTTGCAGTAGTGACAAAGACCTCTGCATTTGGATCGTCTGGTGAAGGATATAATCCACCAAATGAAACTGGATCTTTTCCAAAATCTTTATTTAATATTTGAAGTCCTGCTAAAACACTCCATTTAGAAAGAAAACCGATATCTACCCCAGCATTTAATCGAGTTGTTTTTAATTCAGATTTAGATTCTTTAGCTTCTTCTGCAGAAAATGCAATATTTAAATCATTATGAAGAGCAAAAATCTCATCAACATTAGCCTTTAATCCAACTGCTATGGTAGTATAATCGATATCTATACTCTGTCGTTCTATTTTTGAAAAACGAGCATTGAGTTCAAACCATTTTTTATAGTCTGCATCTAAAGAAACTAAGACACCTTGACGATCTGGAGTAGCTAAACCAAGCGGAAGAGCCATATTCACAGATGGGTCTAAATCATCTACTAAAAACTCTAAGCGTTTCCAAGTATTTGCATTGTAAGCATTTTTATAAAAATGACCAAGCTTATAGTTGTTATACAAGCGAGACAAAACAAACCTACTATCAGAAGTACCATCGGATTCTAGAGTAGTGGAAGCATTAATTGTCATTAAATTTTGTCTATTGAGAACATTAGAGTTGTAAATTGAAAAATAAAGATTCTCTAGATTTCCGCTACGAAAAGAAGCGATTACACCGTCTAATAATTGGTTATCATAAAATGCGTCGGCATTTAAGATAGAGATGTTCCTTTGATAAAGAGGGGTAGATGCCATTTCTGCCCAAAAATTACTGTCATTTTGTAGGTAGGTAGCTTTTAAGTCTAAATTGAATCCAAATAGGTCTGCCTTCACAAAAGGTGTGACATAAAAAGCATTGCCATCCTCTTTTAACAAGGTTTTGAGCTTCCAATCTTTTGAAGTGCTTTCTGTTTTTTGAACATAAAAACTGCTTTCGCCTTCATAGCTATTGATACGACTGATTCCTTCTATCAAGGAATAATGAGTCTTTGTTTTTTGAGTCAAAGAATCTGCTCTATAACGCCAATTAGACATAGCGAACTCTCCATCCACTCCAAACGAAATAGGAAGAGAAACAAGATTTTTTGAATCGAAACCAGCATCTACAGTGAAAACTTTATTGAAGTCATAAAAATAGGCTGCTAGAGGATTAGGGCCTGCCACTGCACGAGTGGAACGTATGCGATCAAATGTATTGACATAGTTTAAACCCAAATGAGCTCCATAAGCTTCTAAACCAGTACGACCACCTGCAAAATAACGGTCAGACCAATCAAAATCAAAGAAGACTTGGTCGTATTTTTTTGCTGTCGCTCTTAGGCGAGCACCTGTAGCTTGAGCATAAATGTTATCTAAGACTCCGAGTTTACCACTATTGTAGTGAACATTTAAACCCTGCAATAAGCGGTTATTAGTAGTGTCTAAATTCCTATCTGCTAAAGCATCTACTCTATGTTCTTTAAAAATGGTGGGTTCTTGTAAAATTTCGGTTTGAGGAGTAAACAAAGTCAATGGAGTGTGTGAAACTCTCATATAGCCTAAATTAAAATCCACTTTTTTATTTAAAATTTTACCATCGTAAGAAAACCAACGACCAATCACTGGGTTAATCCCTTCTTCTTGCGCTTGATGCCAATCTTTATGAAGAGTAAGCTCTACTCGAGCATTAGTCTCTTTGCTTGGACGAGCATCTAAACGAAGCTTTAGATGGGTGTAAGCCTGGTTGTCTCTAGTTGGACTATTAGGGCTTAAGGGGTCAGAGGTTAATTTAGATGAAACAAAGCCTGCGGTGGCAGTACCTCCGAGTCGTAAACCCATAACACTATTATCTATAGAGTCTAGTTTCTGAATCATGACTTCTTGTTTTTGCACAAGAGAGTCTGTTGTAGCAAAAGCAGTCACAGCAAAAAATAGAAGGACTATTTTAAAAACCATTGTGTGCATATTCTTTTTCAATTTCATAACCTATACCTCTTAAAATCCTACATTAATAGAAGCTTCTATCAAGTATTGGGTGTAGCTGTGCTTATAAGAACCTGTTTCGTCGGAATCCGCAACATAATAACTCGGTAGATTTTTATATTCTGTCGAGCTACTTGTATTGTATGTATTTTTGACGCCTATTTGCCCTACACTCATATTCAACCAAGCATTTTCAGAAAATCCGTAGTCTAAACCAGCCATCCATTGCGTTTGGGTTCCCTTTAAGAGCGGCACATCATGACCAGGGCTAGTGACAGCTCTAAAACTGGCAGCGATGTCATTCATTTCTGTATTTATTAACTGAAATCCACCGCTAAGAGCTAAACGAGGAAGGAATGGAATGTATAAACCTGCGTTGATAAAATCTGTATTTAGGTTGGAATTTCCTACACTAATAAACTCCACTTTTCGTTGTGCGTGTTTATAACTACCAGAAATTGCAAGTTCAGAAAACGGTGTTTTAGAAAGTGCATTCACCCCTTTTAATGGTAAAACTTTGGCACCACCGCCATATTCTACATAAGAGGCTTTATCAAATGAAGCCATTGGTTTCACTTGACGATAAATGCTATATAAACCTTGAGCTTCAGCAAAATCACTCCAATTCACCTTCAGAGTTGCGGTTCCACCTTGTCTATTTGCTGTTGCAAATCCATTGGGTAAAGCCAACTGTAAAGCGGGATCTGATAGAGATTCTAATAAAGCTAATTCAGATTTTGTATATACGGTGGAAGTCCATGAGTTTTTATTAAATGGAGCTATATTGTAACTCTTTGTTTGACCGGATCCAATAGCATTGTCATCAGTCCCCAATGTAGTAGCTACAGGGGTAAATTTTGGACTAAAGTAGTATAAGGCTCCAAATGAACTGTAAAGAGGTGCATTTACACCGTATTTAATGTTATGCCCATCTTTGTCGGTATTTAATATGCGTCTTGCAAAAAACTGCGGAGATTGTGCTAGATTATTGAACCAAAGGCTATCATTTCGAATGACATTACTTTGAAGTGCGAGACTCCAAGAGGAGTTAATCTTATAGCCAGCATCTAGCGATACCAATAAAGCCGTTCCTCTTTCGTCTTCTTTTTTTAATTCAATAACTCCATTTTCAAAAGCTTTAAGGTTTAATTTTTCAACTTGATCGTTATCTGTAGCAAATTCTACCACAGTATTGAGTGTGAGCTTGTCATTATTTAAGATTTTAGCGACATCAACACCAGCACGAGCACTCATCACAGATGTTTTTTGTTCACTGAGATCAAAAGGATTGACTGGAGTGAATTGAAAGTCATCGTTATCATCCTTATGATAGGTATAGGTGAAACTTTTTTTGTCGTCAAAAATGTACATCCATGTGAAACCAATCAACAAGTTCTTATCTAAAGGTAGAAGTTCTATGTTACTGGACAATAAAAACTTATCCATATTGGATGCCTGAGAAGCACCAGGAATGTCTTTTTCGGTGGGGATAAGATTTTGGTCTGGATTAGGAAGGATATTACCAACAGCTCCAGTAAAATCTAAAACTTGAACTCGACGCAAACGCGCAGCAAGAGCTTCTGCTCTTAGCTCACCCACACTTTTATTAAAATAGTGTCTAAACTGAAGGTTAGCACCTTGTAATAAGCGTTGATTCCCGTCTAACATAGATTGCTCTTGAGCCATTTGGCGTTTTTGAGCAAAAACTAATGGTTCGTACATAACATCTATGCCTGGTGTATAAAGAGTCAAAGGAGAGTACTGTTGACGGAAATTACCCACTACCCAATAAAAACTCGAAGCAATATTTCCTTCAATATTTAACCAAGGGGTTGAAATACTCTTGGATGGCGAAGCAAAATAGTTTTGCATCCCTGCTTGCATTCGAAGTATTGCATTGACACGAACCGGTTCCCAAGGGCGAAATGTAAAAGCTAAATCCGCATTGACAAATTGCATCCGTTCTGTGTCTGGCATTCTATTGATTCCGTCTAAATCTTGTTTAGAAGAAAATGTGGAATTCAAAAGCACCGCACGAATATCACCTCCAACTTGTAAACCTCTTTTGGCTTCTATAGAGTCCACTTTTTGTTCGAGGAGACTTGTGCTTGCCGAAACCGAAAGAGCGATCAAGAGGATAGAAACTAAAAACTTACGAGCCATTCGTGCACCTTTAATTTTTTGTATAGTCAAATTCATATTCATTGTGTACCTCATTAAAACCACATTTTTGTTTCAGCAGTGATATAATGACCAGACCAATCGTTTTCAGAAACGGTTTCGTCGGAATGAGTCATCCATTTATAACGCATATGTAAGCCTACACGATCAGAAAAATCCCAGTCAAACCCAAAACCAACCGCGGTTTGAAGGTAGTTTATTGGAGCTTTTTCAATGTAAGTATATCCATTCAATAGCGAATAATAATCGTGAGATTTCCCGACACCATATCCATTGGAAGCATATGATTCTAAGTCACGAGCTACATAAGCATGGTTAGAACGCCATGTTTCTAAACCAAAAATTCCAACCATATGTAAATTTGGAGTGATAGCAACAGCTGGTTCAAACTGTCCGTAAAAACTCCACAAAAGCATACCAGATTGGGATTCACTATAAGCAAGTGGAGCTATAGTAGTGGAAACGCCAGAAACTGCAGCGTGCCCAGCCATCATGATGTCGCGGTCTGTATTAAACCAATGACCAATATCGTAACCAGCATCGATAGAGAGATAAGAAGACCACTTGGTATGTGAAGGGATCTTTTTTTGTTTCACTTGATCTATGTTTTCATATGCCACAAAAGTTTCCCACAATTCCCATGTACCCCCGCGAAGTCCACCTTGTTGACGATACATTTTAATACCTGTGTTGTCTACATCTTCTGAAAGGACTCCTACTCGTTCTACATAACCATTAGGAATACCATTTCCTGAGTCTGCCCAAAACAATGGATTGTGTTTGGTCCAAGAGTTGCTGCTCTCCCACATAGCACGACCATTGAGTCTATAGTTGAATAATAAGACATCGTTTCCTTCTTTAACTTGCCTGTGTTGACCATATTGAAGGTCTAAACGGCCTCGATTGAAGACAGGCTCTACTTTTAAGTTCAATCCAGTTAAATTTGGACCATACCTAAGGGATCCGGAATTCAAATAAAACTCATCTTTACGCCATCCGGGAAACCGAGAAGGATTGGTTATAGAATACGGAGAAAAGAAGTCTTTACTAAAGTATATACCTTCTAAAGTGATAGGGACATTTTCGATGTGCTTGGATTGAGCTTTCACATAAACACCGAATTCTGGAGAAGCTACAGAACGATCATAAGATGTCTTTTCGTAACTAGAGTCTCTTCTACCTGGAGGAGGAGGGACTTTATTGAAAAGAGAAGAATCGGTAATGCTTAGGGCCAAATCCGCCATTAAGTAAAACTTTGAATTTATATTACCCTTAAAATCTATGGAAGCCACATGGGTATTTAAAAGGGTAGGCGGCATGTTTTCTCTAACCCATTGACTGTTAAATTCTGGTTCATAAACAATAGCTTTATCAAAAGCCATGCCCAAATAATTAACACCAACAATCATATCACCCGCTATTTTTTCTTTGGCTAGGCGAGCATGATAAACATCTCCACGAAATGTATAGTCACCGAACATTTCTAGTTCACTGGGTTGACCACCAAACATAGTTAAACCGTCTCTGGTGCCTGGGTCCATATCTGCAGGTTGTGAAAGCATGAACTGAGCTTTTAAGTCCATAGGAAGTTGGTAAAAGTTTACAAAAACTCCACCAAATGAACGGTTAGTCCAAAAAGCCCTACCCCCTTCTTTTACTGGCTTAAAGGATTTCTCTTTATAATAAGTACTGACCGTTTTCTCTTCCTCGAAAAGCTCATATTGAGATAAGAAGCGAGGGCTAGTTTCGCGTTCCCACATGGTGAGTGGACTCGCATTTGCCCAAATAACACCTCCAGCGGTCACATAAGCTCCAAAAACTCCGGCGCGAATATCGACTCCTACATTCATTTCTTCGTTTACAGTAGGTCCATTGTAATCTGTGGAGTGGTCAAAAAGCACTCTTTCATATTTGTAAGAAGGATTCGAAGAAGGACGAGTGGAAAGGTGGTTAGCGTAGAAGCCACTCAAATCAAATGGAAAAGCTAAGTTTGTCCATAAAGTTAAGTATGAGTTGGGCATGCCTACTATAGACATTTGAAATAGAGCATCTACCGCGGTTCGAGCCAGGTCACTAGATTGTAGACCAGATGCTTTAGGATATTCAAAATTTTTCACTCGAAACACCATATACCCTGAAGCCGCAAGCGGGGCATCGTCTTTACCGATGAGCGTGGACTCCATATTGTTTGCCAAGGTGTCTAGCAAGCTGTCTACTTCTGCAATTTTTGCTTCGGTGCTTATGGCCCAAGAGCTTGTTAGTAAAGAAGCTATAAAGAAAGAAACTATTTTTTTACGCATGCAAACCTCTTAAATCTCGTTGCGGAATGGATAACCGGCAGGCCCTTGGTAAGGTTGCCCTGTCTTTTTGATCACAATATCATCTATCCAAACTTTAAATTCAGTGTTTTCATCTTTTCGAACTTCGAGTCTAAAACCCTTAAAGTTGGCCCATCCAAAAGGCATCAAGACTTCTCGTTGATTTTTTTCATCCCAATAAACTCCTGTTTCTCCAAAAAGCTTTAAGGGGATACTAAAATGAGTCCAGTCGGTGGTGATTTCACCAAAACTTTTGGAGCGAAGCTTGACTTGCAAAGATTCTCCACTACTTTTCACACCATCATCGACCAGCACAAACAAGGCATTTTCTCCACCCTTGTTTCCTTTGATCCAAAACTCGATAACCCCTTCTTCCATATAGGGAGTAAGGTCAACAGAACCAGCTATACAGATGGCGACTCCAGAATAATCATCGGCGATCAACTCAATTTCCATGGAGAGAGCCCCTTCGATGGCATGGCGGTCTGTCATAAACGGCTCTGGATTTTCTCGAGGGTATTGATAGGTGTAACCACCCCCTCTAGGAATCGATTCTCTCATCACTACGGTGACAATGTCTTTATCTGGACGAAAAGGCTTTGGTGTTTTAGGTGTGAAGCGATGGGCGTCGCGGTCACGATAATCCCCAAAACTAGCCATAGATATAGAAACTAAAAGCAATATAGCGAGCATATGACTTCTTAGACTTAAATACGGTGTTTGTTTCATAAGAATAAAAATCTCCAATTACCAATATCTGCAATATAAATTGTTTTTTAGCAATATGGTGTAATAATAAGTAAAAAAGAGATAACAAAGACAAGTTTTATTTTAAAAACCCTCATAAAAGCTTTTTTTGAGCATTAAATGGCGTTTTCTATAGTAAACACTATCTGAAAAAAAAAGATTCCTTTTGATTTTTATTGATTCCTTTCGTTCATTTTCATTGCTCTTTGAAAACTCACTTGTTTTATATTTTTTCACTTCGCTTCGTTTTTGGATAAAATGCTTTAAAACTCTTGAGTTCTACTAAAAAATGTCTAACAAAAACATGGCCTACTTTGTTTGGTGTAAATCGATACTTCTAAGTCTTGCCCAAAAAACTTCATTTTTTATAAAGTCTCACACACGCCTGGCTTTGGATTTCATAGTTTAATGCCATTGTGATGACACAGCCACCTTTATTAAGTGAGAGGCTTTTTTTGAGGCTTTTGGATTGACACAATAATACTTTACTTAAACACCTTTACTTGAAGTGGAGTTCAATACTTACAAAAAAAATAGTCTTGTGGTCGATTTTGCGTTAGGGATTGTAGCGAAAATCCTTTTTTGGTGGAGTGCTTGGATTGAAATTAAAAAAGATTGTAGCGTAAAGCCCGACCCGCCATTTTTTGTGTTTAATCTTTATTGTGGCGGGGAACGCCCATCATTTGTTTGAGAATGGTTCTATATGTGTACAAGTTTAAAAAAATGATTGAATCTGTTTTTTTAAATTATTATAGATTATACTTAGTTTTATTTTATTTTTGAAGGTTTATATGCATACTTTATATAAAAAATCAACGATGCTAATTATTTTATTGCTTTCTTTTGCATTTTTCGCTTGCGATAATGGAGGAGGGCTTAGCCACGATCCATCAGGTAATAATGGAGCTAGTTCTGCCGCTGAACCTACAAGCTCTTCGAGTATAAAGGTCGAAAAAGTGGACTATTCTAAGGCGAGAGCCATGAATAAAAGACTGGGACGAGGAATTAATTTTGGTAATTCTTGGGAAGCTCCAGGATTATTAGATAATGGATGGGGTAACAAAATCCAAGATGAATGGTTTGATATTGTGAAAGAAGCAGGGTTTACTTCGATCCGTTTGCCCAACCGATTTAGCCAAAATGCCGAAGAAGAAGCCCCATTTACCATTAGCCAAGATCGTTTTGAAGCTTATAAAAAACATATAGATAGAGCTCATGAACTGGGTATGCCCGTTATAGTGGATTTTCACCACTATGATGAGTTGCTCGACGATATTAAACAATCTACCATAGAAAGAAATCGGTGGAGTGCAGAAATTAAAAATTTAAATGCTGAAATTTCAAAGCTAAATTTAGAACTCACTTCTAATGAGCTGAAAATGGACCGAATTTTGACTTATGGTGCAGAGATTGCTCAAGAAATTGAAGCAGGATTTAGAGCCGAATTAATAGTTAAAGAAGCAAGAATAGTTGAGATAGAAGGGCTTATGAATGTGAAAAGTAAGGAGATGGAAAGATTTGCTGCGATTTGGGAGCAAGTGGCTGAGGCTTTAGATGTTTATCCCGATTCTATGCTTGTTTTTGAGGCTTTTAATGAGCCCAACGGTATTTCTAATGAGATGGTGAATCTAATCAATAAAACCGCTTACGATGCTATCAGAAAACATAGTAAGGGAAAAACTATTATTTTGAATCCTAATGAATTTGCGAAGTTTTATAAATTAAAAGATATGGTGATTCCTAAAGATGGTAATTTAATTATCACTGGGCACTACTATGAACCCTATGAATATAGCCACCAAGGGCATGGTTATAAATGTTTAGGAGATGAGGCCTGGGCCGGAGATAAAGAGGCTGTCCAGAAAATGAAGGCGGATTTTGACGAGTATGTGGCTATGGCTCAAGAATACTTTCCCGATGTGAATGGTGGGCATATCCCTTTGCATATGGGAGAATTTGGTGTCTCAGGTAAAAGTTGCAGGGGCGATGAAGAAGAAAACCCATCCGATGAGAGAAGAGCCCTCTGGACTAAAGAGCTGATTCAAATTGCTGAAAGCCACGATATTTCTTGGCACTATTGGGGTTTTGCTGGAGTGGGTGGTTTTGAAGCCTACGATAAAAAAGAAAAGGCGTGGTATCCAGGTATGCTAGAGGCACTTACTCAAGATTAAAGTTTTAGAAGAGTCCTGTTTTTGGATAGGACTCTTGATTTATTCGTCGATGCCAATAAACATTTGAAATAGCTGAGGATTATTTAAGGCCTTATTAAGTTTTGTATGTTTTGATTGAAGAAAGTGGAGAACAAAGAGTCTTCACTTTTTTTTATTTGTTCTATGCTTTCTTTGATGGGCCGTTTGGATCTGTATAATTCTCGATAAATTTTGTCTATGGAAAGGATCCTTTCTGGAGGGAATAGAGCGGGAAACCTTTTCAATGCATGCAAGTTGATAGAGGCCCACTTTAATGGATTGCCAAGAGCTTTGCTTGCTGGAGGTACATCTCTGTCTACTTTGAGCGTGCCCCCTATAAAAGAATAGGCTCCTATACGACAAAATTGATGCACTGCGGTGTTTCCACCAATGGTAGCATAGGCTCCAACCTCGACATGCCCCCCCAATTGAACACCGTTGGCTAGTACAGCCCCCTTTTCTATTCTGCAATCATGACCAATGTGAGAATAGGCCATGATTAAGACTTCGTCTTGGATGATGGTTTTTTGAGTGGCAATGGTTCCACGGTTCAATGTGCAATATTCTCGAATGACGCAAGACTCCCCTATTTCTAGTGCGGTGGCTTCGCCTTTGTATTTTAAGTCTTGAGGTGCCGCTCCTAAAACAGCTCCATCGTATACAATCGTGTTTTTTTTAATTTTTGTGCCAGAGACTACTCGAACTCGAGCTTCTAAAACTACCCCGCTTTCAATTTCTACGCCTTCTTCTACTATGCACCAAGGGCCTATTTTGGCGTCGGTATGGATTTTTGTGTGTTTGTGGACTAATGCTGTAGGGTGTATCATATGGAAGAATATATATTTAAAGTCTATGAGTGTATTTATTTTAATTGTGATTTCTGGATTTTATGCCTTCTTGATTTTGTTTTTTAGTGTTGGTATTTTGAAAACAAAAAAGAGATCGGTTGTTAAAACTTCTCCGTTGTCTGTTTCTGTGGTGGTGCCCATGCGAAATGAAGAGGAGTTTTTACCTAGAACCTTGAAGGCTTTGGCAGAGCAAGATTTTGAGGGAGATTGGGAAGTGATTTTGGTGAATGACCGCTCCACAGATGCTACGCCTGAGATTATTGAAGATTTTTGTAAAAAAAACAACTTGTTTCGATGCTTGCACTTGGATCATAGCTTACCCGATGTTGAAGGCCCCAAAAAAAGAGCCTTAGAGTATGGATTTAAAGAGGCTAAATATGAGGTGCTCTTGATTATGGACGCCGATTGCATGCCTTCTAAAACCTGGGTTTCTTCGATGCTCGATTGCTTCGACGAAAACATACAAATTGTTCAAGGGGCTAAAAAAAACACTGGGACTGCTTCTATTTTACATAGAGTGCAACAATTGGAAACACTGGGTTTTACTGCAATAGAAGCGGCTGGCTACACGCTAGGAGTCCCTATGCTTGCTAGTGCGGCTTCATTAGCATATCGAAAAGACTTGTTTTTTAAAGTGAATGGCTTTGAGGATTTAATGGGCTACTCTTCTGGAGATGATGATATGCTAATCCATAAAATGATACAAGAGGAGGGTGTTGGTTATTGCTATAATTTAGACCCAAATGCAATTATGAAAACTGCCCCCGTGGATTCTTGGAAAGCTTTATTTTACCAGAGGGCACGATGGTCTAGCAATGGAGCTAAATACCAAAATCCTTTTTATGTTTTGCTTTTATCTTTGATTTATTCTTTCTTTGTTTGGCTTTTTGTCAGTCCGTGGCTGGCTTTGTTCTTGAAGTTTCCATGGCAATGGTTTTGGGCCCCGTTTTTGATGAAATGCATGTTAGATTTTATTTTTTTAGGGATTGCAGCCTTTAAATTGGAGCAAAAGAAATTGCTTTTTTCTTTGCCCTTAGTAGAGTTCATTCAGGTGCCTATGATTGTATTGAGCGTGCCTTTTGGATGGTTGGGTTTGTTTAAATGGAAGTGATGACTTGACGCAACCAGTCTATTGCTTCTTTTTGAGTTTTAATTTTTCCTTCCAGTTGCTGTTCAAAGCATTCTTGTATATATACTCCAAATTTGGGACTGGGTTTTAGGCCTTCTGCAACGAGTAATTTTCCAGTCAAAAGAGCCTTTGGAGGCTTTTCAAATACATCCAAATCTTTTGCTTTTTGATAGAGTGCCTGTAAACACTTTTGAGACTGTTCGTTTTGGTATAATGGATGAGATTCCCAATAATATTTCGCTAAAAAAAGTCCATTGAGTTTGAGTGACAAACGGCGTACTTGTGAATCAGTGAAGCTTTGTTCCACTTCTAAATCCTTTCCCTTCCATAAGATTTCTATGTCTCGTATCAATTTCACCTCATTAGTGATTTTTGCTAAAAAACTTTGTAAATCTTGAAGTTTTTGAGTCTGATCTAATAATGCTGTGAAAAACAAAACACATCGATTGTGATCGATTAAATCTAAGGAATTTTCTTGTAGATGATCTAAAAACTCACCCAATAATGACCATGAATAATGAGTGGCTTGTATCTCTGGGAAAAATCGTTGTAAATCCATTTGCAAAAATGCGGCTAAACCATATGACGCTTTTCCTGGTTTCAAAAACCATTTTTTAAACTCTTCGAAAATTCGCTCAAATGAAAGGTCTTCTATGCTTAAAGAACGGCAAAGAGCTGCTGTTTGAATGTCCAGACTTAAACTAAATCGAGAAGCAAATTGAACCCCTCTTAATACTCGAAGAGAATCTTCTGCAAAAGACGCCCCGACATGCCTTAAGACTTTTTTCTTTAGATCCGATTTACCATCATATGGGTCTTCTAAACTTAAATCTGGAAGCCTCATCCCCATGGCGTTGATTGTGAAATCGCGACGGTAAGCTGCTTTTTCAAAACTTAAATCGGAATGAGTTTGGACCAAAAAACCACGATGCCCCTTGCCTATTTTATTTTCTGTTCTAGGGAAAGAAAAATCCAATGCATAAGTTTTGTACATCAAATGTATAACACCAAAAGCACGCCCGACTAAATTAGGACGCGCATATTGAGACAATATTTCTATGAGTTCTTCTTGACTTAACCTATAAACTTCTATGTCAAAATCTCGACTTTCTAAACCTAAGAGGGCGTCTCGAACCCAGCCCCCCACCAAATAAGAGTCACCACCTTTGGATTTTATTTTTTGAGAGATTTCAAACAATACTTCTGGAAAAACAGGACTAAAAAGTACACCATCAATACTTTGAATTTGTATATCCTGTTTCAAACACTGCTTTTTTATAGGTTTTGACATCTTCTCCCTTAGTGTATAATCAAAATCTTCCCTTTTTCTAACTTAGTGCCGTCTTTTATAAAATAATGATAAAGGCCAGGAGCTAATAGTTTTCCATTTTTATCCAATAGATTCCACTCCACACGACCACCCTCTAAATCTTGATTTTTAAAAACTTTGACCAGTGAACCGCCAGAGTTAAAAACTTGAATATGTGCAGACTCTGGGACATAGTCTATCACTATTTTTTCATGTTGTTTTTTTAAAAATGGATTAGGATAAACCAAAGGTTTTTGAGGGGCATCTGGTGTCATGAATTTTTCTGCACTTCGAAGTTCTTTTCTAAGCATTCGTGTGACTCCCAAATCATGAGCCACCCAAAGCATCCCTAAAACAGAATCAATCCCTATATCATAAACTTCATTGCTGAGCAAACCATTGCTTTCTTTAAAATGCAAAGTTTCTAAAGTATCGGGAGAAGCATTTTTTAAATGAAAGCGATAAAGACCTTGATTGCCTCCCACCCATAGATTCCCTTGCACATCGACTTGAATAGAAGAATTACTAGCACCAGAATAACTGTTTATTTTTTGTGGACTTTGAAACTCTGTATCAAAAGGCTCTAAATACGCCAAACTTCGGTGACCTAAACCCCAAAGACGGCCTGTGGCATCAAAATCTAAATCTACAATTCGTTCTTCATTAGCCATTTTATAGGTTTTTAGCTGAACCTCTGTGAGCCTTCCCCCTGATTTTGCGGGAGACCTGAAACTAAATACATCTAAAGCACCACTTCCTGTAGGCACTTGAGTGCTTGCCGCACTAGAATATAGCAACCATTCATTAGGATCTTCTGGTGAGAATCTCGCTTTTAAAACTCCTGAATGTGGAGTACTGCCTATATTGTTAGCACAACTGACATTGCCTTCTAAATCAATATATGCAAAACCATATTTCTCTTTTCCCCAATAAGAAACTAAAAACCCAGATTCATCGGGAGCTACGGTAGAACTTGTTGAAACTATATAATAATCCAAGAACTCTTCTATACAAGAAGCCTTTGGCTCTATCCACTTAAAAAATTCAAAACCATTGTTTCTTTGTAAAATGTAACCCCCACCCCACAACGAATAAATCATATTTCCATTTCTATCTACACTCACTGATTTTGTATGATGTTCTATAGCAGACAACTCAGAACTATAGGGAGTAAAATTAACTAGCACAGGATCTGCCCAAGATATTCCGTTACTATATGCGATAGAATCATGAGTAGAAACCGCTAAAACCCCTCCGCTTACCATAGGCAATATCTGAAACACCGCCCCTAAACGGTATTCATCCCAAGTTGAAAAATCTATATAGCCAGATTTATTTTTGAGAATCACCTTGTTGGGACCTATTAAGTAAAAAGCATCTTTATATTTAAGAACCCACTCTACCTCGCTTTTCTTGTCTGTGATAAATTGTGGATCTTTATAAGATTTACCTTCTAATAAAATATTTTCTAAGCCAAGAGCTGCTTGCGTCTTTTCTCCTTTTGGATTGAATTCAAATGTGCCTCTGTGAGGAGAGAAAACAAGAGAATCTCCTCCCCATGTCATAGCACGGACTGTGTCTCTAGGGTTTTGCCTCCACTTCTTCCATGAATCTGGATTAGCTAATAAAACATCGTTTGATAAATTCTTCCAATCCATTTTGCGAACAAATACATTTGTCCCCAATGCTACAAATAAAGAATCTCCTTTTTGATAAAGGGCTGTGATTGGATTAGAAGTCAATCGATACCCTGCAATCGAGTGGAGTGAAATAATAGACCTGTCGGTATTCAAATCAATAAAAGCAAGTTTATCATTGAAGCCAAGCACTAAAACCCACTGGTTCACAATCGCTATAGAAGGGATTAATTCACTAGAAAGACTCACAAAAGAACGATTCACTACCTGAAATGGCTTTAATGCCGCATCGGTTTTAAGAATCAAAGCGTTTTTTGAAATTGCATAGACAAAATCTTCGTTTGCCACTACTGTCAAAAATGAAGTTTCTTCTAAACCATCACTAGCAGTATAAAGCTTAGAAAAAACTTCAGGATTTAAAACTCGAATGCCGCCATCTGTAGCCAAAAACAAATTATCTTGAAATAAGCTTGCAGAATGTATGTTTTGCGGTATAGAAAAACCTTTTATCCCATTTGCTAACACAACAAACGGAATCCAGCACAGCATTAAAAACGCATAAAAAAAATTCTTTTTCAAAAACACCTTTTAAAAATACAAAAATTCATCTCAAATAATGTTAAAACCGAAAGAAGAACCCTATTTTTGTTGGATTGTGAAAGCAAATAGTTTTTTTTGTGAAAACACTAGTTTAATAGCAAATAAACCTTTCTTAACGATTTTTTGATTTTATTACTGATTGCTGAAATGGAGATCCCCAAATGCTCACTAATTTCACTTTGCGTTTTCCCTTCAAAGTAATACATATAAATCACTTTTTTATTCTTAGCATCTATATTTTGGAATAGAGAATTTATTAAGGTCATACAGTTTTTTTTCTCTGATAAATGGCTGTTTTCTATAGAATATGTACTAAAAAAATCTTTAAGTAAAAAATTGTTCCAGTTTTTATTGTTTTGTCGCCAACGATCTATAACTAAGTTTTTACAAGTCACCCATATCCAAGCCTCTATATTTTCATGTTTTGACAAGGACTCGGTATTTCGTAAAATTTTCAAATAAATCTCTTGCCGCAAATCTCTAGCATACTCAGGGTCCCTAGAAATTAAAAGACAAATTGCATAGACTTTATTAAAATATTCAGAAGAAAAAAGGTGAGACCTATCTAAGTTGGTTTTCTTTTCCTTAATTTTTATATTGTAGTGCATTATAAATCAACACTCCACAGTGTTATCATTTATAATTAACCATAGCGAGTAAAATTTATGTATTTTATAAAAAAAACAAATATTCTTTTTATTTTTGCAAGGTCGAGCTTGCAACACACTTTGTTTTTTAGTCTTTTTTTTGTTTTTAATCTTGTTTTTGCCAATTTATCAAGTGTAGAAATTAACACTTCTAGCATGCCGCCCCCACAATTAAAAATCCTTTACCCACCCCACTCATTAAAAATAAATGACACTCTTATTGTAGAAGTCAGTGTAGCAGAAAACTGGCATGTGAATGCTAATATAGTGAGTGATGAGTTTTTAAAAGCCTCTAGTATAGAAATTCAAGCCAATGGCATTTCTTTCGATGAAGCGATATGGCCACCTTACCAAAAAGATACGAATGAAATTTTAGAAATGGAAATCTATGTCTTTAACGGTGTTTTTGAAATTAAAATCCCTATTCAAGCTCTAGAAACTCAATACGACACCACTTCAACTAAAGCCGTTTTTCACTACCAAGCTTGCAGTAACTCCATATGTTTAGCTCCCAATCAAGTAGAAGTCACATTAAATCCATCTAATCCACCTCTACTAAACTCTGCAAATTCAAATTTAGAAACTAGCAACACATACACTCCTTTAAAAGAGCAAAGCGATATAAAAAAAAACACTAGTTTTTTAGTTTTACTTTTTTTTGCTTTTGTGGGTGGCTTAATTCTTAATTTAATGCCCTGCGTTTTGCCTGTTTTGTCTATCAAGCTCTTTTCTTTGATTAAACAATCAGGAGAATCTAAAAAAACTCTTGCTCTTTTAGGTTTATCGACCAGTGCTGGCGTTTTGGTTTCTTTTTGGGCCTTGGCCACTGTGATTAGTGTGCTTCAATCGGCAGGTGCTTTGGTGGGTTGGGGCATGCAATTTCAAAACCCCGGGTTTATTGCTTTTATGGTGGCTATTTTAAGTATTTTTAGTATGAATTTTTTCGGTTTTTTTGAAATCTGGTTACCGGGTAAAACCTTAACACAAATGGACACAGCCACTCAAAAAGAAGGGCTTATAGGTGCATTTTTTACGGGAGCATTATTAGTTTTATTGAGCACCCCTTGTTCAGCCCCATTTTTAGGTTCTGCTATGGGTTTTGCCTTTGGTGCAAGCACTTCTACTTTATTTTTGTTTTTTACTGCTGCTGGATTAGGTTTAAGCACTCCATATCTGTTAGTGGCTCTATTTCCAAAATTTCTTTCTGTGCTCCCTAAACCTGGAGCATGGATGTCTGCACTACAAAAATGGATGGGCTTATTATTGATCGGCACAGTAGTTTGGCTTATTTGGGTGATTTATAAAATGCTAGGAATTTCTGCTGCGTATCTTTTTAGTTTTTTCTCAGTTTTTAGCATGCTTCTTGCTTTTATCATCGGAAAAGTAGCCCCGCCTTTTAGCTCTTTTTCAAAACAAATCCTTAGTTTATTTTCTTCTTTAGTTTTGCTACTTTTATTTTGGTTTTTAATTGGAAACCCCTTTATCCAAATGCTTGAATCTTCAAAAAAATCCGAAACTTCGATGGAAATCGATGCCGATGGCTGGTATCCGTATAGTGAAAGCACACTGAATGACCATTTATCCAAAGGCAACACCGTGTTCTTATATATCACTGCAGATTGGTGCCTCACTTGTAAAGCCAATGAAACCGCTGTTTTATCAAGGACTTCCTTTCAATCCGCTCTTCAAGAAAGATCGGTGGTCAAACTAAAGGCAGACTGGACTCGAGAAAGTCTTGAGGTCAATACTCTTCTTAAACGCCTCCACAGGACAGGTGTCCCAGTTTATGCAGTTTATCATGCTTCTGAGCCCAAAACTCCAATTTTATTATCTGAATTACCAACTTCAAAATCAATATTAGAAGCTATTGATAAAAAAACACCCCTCACTACATTAAAAAAATAGCCGATATTCATAGCTCTTTTCACATTTTTATAAAGAAAAAGTTATCTTAAAGCTATGAAAATAGCTCTTTTAACCAATGAATTTCCTCCACATATCTATGGTGGTGCAGGTGTCCATGTCAAAAACCTTAGCCAAGAACTTCAAAAACTAGCCTTTATTGAAGCTCGTTTTTTTGGTCCTAATTCTGCCACTGAAGCTTCTATGCATTCCATTGGTTTTTCTGAAAAAGAATTTTCTCCCACTGACAATGAGAGCCCTTTTAAGAAAATTTTAAGCCCCTTAAACATCAATTTACAATGGGCTCATACACTCAAAGACATAGACATTATCCATTGTCACACTTGGTACAGTCATTTTGGTGGAGTATTGGCCAGTCGACTGCTATCTTGCCCTTTAGTCTTGACCACACATTCCCTAGAACCTCACCGTCCATGGAAAGTCGAAGCTTTGGGAGAGGGTGGTTACAACATGAGTTGCTGGATAGAAGAAAGTGCATACCGAAGTGCAGATGGTGTTATCGCTGTGAGTGATGGAATGAAGCGAGATGTAATGGAACTTTATGGAGTCCCAGAAGATCGCATTAAAGTCATCTACAACGGCATTGATCCTGATTTTTACAAGCCTACCTTTAACAAAGCATTACTTTTAAAGTGGGGCATCCATCCTGATAAGCCTTTTATTTTATTTGTAGGTCGAATCACACGACAAAAGGGAATTTCTCAACTCATTCAAGCAATACCTCTGATTGACCCTAATACACAAATCGTTTTATGTGCAGGAGCCCCAGACACCGAAGCCTTAGCTAAAGAGTGTAAGGATTTAATCTATGACGCTCAAAATAAAAGAAACGGGATTATATGGATAGAAGAAATGCTTCCGCACACAGAGCTTCGGGTTTTATACAGTCACGCTAGCGTATTTGTGACACCTTCTCTTTACGAACCTTTTGGAATCATTAATTTAGAGGCTATGAGCTGTGGGACTCCAGTGGTGGGTAGTGCTGTTGGTGGCATACCAGAAATCATTGTCGATTCTAAAACGGGTTATCTAGTCCCTCTAGTTCCACGGTCTAACACCGATTTTGAGCCTCAAAACCCAAGTGAGTTTCAGCAAAATCTAGCTCAAAAAATCAATCATATTTTACAAAACCCAGAATTAGCCAAAGAAATGGGAGAAAACAGTCGTCAACGGGCTGTGGATGTTTTTAGTTGGAAGAGTATAGCCAAGCAAACTTTTGAGTTTTATCAAGAGTGCATAGAAAGGTATAAAAAAGAAGGAAAAAAACCGTTGGTATAAGTCTAAAGCTTGTTACGGTGCATGCACAGTCGCCATAAACTCTGCTCTCGTTTTTTCGTCTGTTTTAAAACGCCCTAGTAGCTTGGTGGTCACCATCATAGCACCCGCTTTTTTAATGCCTCGAATAGTCATGCAAGTATGACTTGCTTCTAAAACAACGGCAACCCCTTTAGGATTTAGTGTCTTTTGAATCAAAGAAGCAATTTGATAGGTCATTCGCTCTTGAACCTGTGGGAATCGGGCATAAAACTCGACAACTCGGGCTAATTTAGAAAGGCCTACAATAGAGTCTCCCGGAATATAGGCCACATGAGCTCGTCCTGTGAAAGGTAAAAAATGATGCTCACACATACTTGCAAACTCAATGTTTTTTAAATACACCATTTCATCGTATTTTTCGTGGAATTGTGTTTTTAACAGATCCGATTCTTTTAAATCTCCAGAAAGGCCGCTCATCAGTTCCGCATACATTTTGGCCACCCTTTTAGGAGTATCCACCAAACCTTCACGATTCACATCTTCGCCCATCCCTTCTAAAATTAAGCGAAAACCCTCTTCCATTTTTTTTAGATCCACTACAACTTCTCCAATGGATAAATTAAAACTCTCGACTTACGATCTATGTTATACGCCTTTCTTTTACTCAAAGGCAAATCCGAGACTTCTCCATCTTCGAATCCAAACTGATAAAACCAATCTAAAGCTTGAGTCGTTAATAAAAATATTGTTTTATAGGATCTTATTTTTGCTGCAGACAACAGGTATCTGACTATAGCATCTCCTACGCCTGATTTTCGATAGTTGGCTGCCACCGCCACTCCTGCAATTTCTGCGTGAGTATCTTCGTAGGGGTGCAAAGCCCCACAACCCAAAATAGCATTATCAATCACATAAACCACATAATCTTTTAAATTCTTGAGGATATCTTCTTGACTTCTGGGCACCAAAAATTGTTTTTCTATATAATCTTGCATGATACGCAAAATATCTGCAATATCATCCACAACCGCAGGGCGGATAGAAAAATATTGCGTTGAATACACCATGGTTCCATCACCACGACTCGAAAAAACTTCTTGAAGCACACTCCCTTGAATTTCACCACTAATCAAATGCACGCGAGAAGCTCCTGCCTTGCAAGCCATAATCGCATTATTCAAATAATCTTTTTGAGCAAAATTTAAGCTGTCTTTATTTTCATCTAAAATTTCTCGAGCTTGTTCCACATCTAAAGCCGAAATAGCCCCTCGATCGGTAAGCTCTAAATATTGCGTTAATGGGCCAAATTTTAATGAAGTCGCCGAAATACCATTTTCTGCTCCAATAAAAAACAATTTAGCCACTTGCAGATACTTACAAAGTTCTGTTGCAAGCTCTGTACTCGATACATTATAAGCAAAACCTAATTTATTCCATCCTATAGGAGAAAAAATTGGAATAAAATTTTCATTTAAAAGCCGTTCTATAATATCTCTTTGGATTTTTTCTATACGCCCCGTACGCATATAATCAACACCATTCACAATCCCTAGGCTTCGAGCAGAAACCCAATTGCCTTGAATACCATGGCAACCAGCCGCAGTCAAATGGCTCATAATCCTTTGTGAAACTCCAAGAGAAGCTTGCTCTATCAACGGAAGAGCTTGCTCACTAGTCAATCTCACTCCATTATAAAACTCATATTTAATATTCCATGCTTCTAGTTGAGCATCGATACTATGCCGAGTTCCAGGAACGATAATGATTTTAATCCCAGCTTTGTGCAAATAAGAAATATCCTTGATGAGCACTGGAAACAAAGGGTGCTCCATTAGGCTATCTTCTACTTTTAAAATAAAAAGCTGGCCTTTGAACCGCGAAATATAACTAAAGACCTCGCGTATAAAACCAGCGACTTCTAATTTTTGTTCTTTAAAATCTGGAACCATAGACATACTCCAAATATAAGAAAGCTATAAAAAAAACAAGATGAAAATAAAATAAAAGAAAGGATTAGGGTAATCAGAAGCGCCTATACTCCGTTGGATAGGCTCAAAATGAAGTTTTCAAAAAAAAGACTGCCTGAGCAGCCTTTAAAATCTCACTGTTATTTTTTTTCTTCTGCTTTAGCATCAGCTTTTGGAGCGGCTTTCTCTGCTTTTGCATCGGCCTTTGGAGCGGCTTTCTCTGCTTTAGCATCGGCCTTTGGAGCAGCTTTCTCTGCTTTTGCATCGGCCTTTGGAGCGGCTTTCTCTGCTTTTGCATCGGCCTTTGGAGCAGCTTTCTCTGCTTTTGCATCAGCTTTTGGAGCTTCCCCTTCTGATTTTTCTTCAACAGAATCTGGCACAGAAGCTTCTAATTCTGGCACTACTGAAGGAATCACCTCTAAAAGCTCTACCTCAAAAATCAAAAGAGAGTTGCCAGGAATAATAGGTTCTGCTCCTGCTTCTCCATATGCGATATCACTAGGGATCCATGCCTTCACCTTCATCCCTGGTGACATATAAGTCATCAATTCTTGCCAACCTTCTATGACATTGGCCACTTCAAAGCTAAGAGCTTCCCCTCTTTTAATAGAACTGTCAAACTCTGTCCCGTCTAATAAAGTTCCAACATAATGAACTTTCACTATATCAGTTCTTTTTGGACTATTGCCTTCACCATTTTTTAATATTTTATATTGAAGGCCGCTTTCAGTGACCTTTACAGTAGAGTCTAATTTGTTTTTCTCTAAAAAGTTTGCTTGTGCTTCTTTGGCTTGTTGGGCCTCTTCTTTGGCTTTTGTCTCTCGCATTTCTTGAACCTGGATCAAAAGAGACTCTAAAGCAGCTTCTATCTCTTCATCAGTCATTAAAAGAGGTTTAGCTTCCATCTCATGGCTAACAGCTAAATTAAAAGCCTCCATGTCCATTTCGACGCCAATATTTTTTAGTGTTTGCCCCACATCTGCACCAAGAGCATAACTGTATTTTTGAACCATAGTGATCAACGAATCTTTTGTAAATTCTACAGCTACTGGTTCAGCCTCTACCGCTGGTTTTGGCGAACTGCTGCAAGCAGTCAGAACCAAAAACACGCCAAAAACAAACAATGAAATAATATGTTTCATAAATTCCTCTTTAAAAATGGAATACAACACTCCAAAAAAAACATAAGCACATCTAATGCCAAAAATTTCTTTCTCATAATCTAGTATTTTAAAAAGATTTAAAGTATAAAAACATAAAATTTAAACCCAAACAAGCGTGATAATTCAAATAAACCATCAGAAGAGTAAATTTATGTTTACAAATCACAAGTTTATTACTATAATTATAAATATTGAATTTTTACTTATCATTTAAATATGCTTTCAAGGATATCGTGTGGACACTTCATTAAAAAAAGTTATTCATTCTATAAAAGATAAAAAGGCATCCTTTCAAATAAACAAGGATTATCTCGCAGCTTATTTAAATAATTTAATACAAGAAGAAAATTTCGATGAGCAGCTTCCGCTCCAAGATGCTCTCTATAGGCCTTCCAAAACAGGGTGGATTCCGGGCGTTCTTTCTTATCCATGGATTTTTTCATTTTTATTTTTTTTGAAGCCATAGATTTTACTAAAACAAAATCAAACACTGTTATCCAATCTTAAAAATAAAATTTTATCTTTATCTTTCGAATCCAAGAAGTTGGAGGCGTTGTTTTTAAAGTTTTAAAGATGCCTTTTAGGAGTATTTATGAGTGCCCTTCCCTTAGATGGTAAAAGTTTAGCAAAAGAAATGGAGTCTATATTAAAAGAAAGAGTTTCTTTTTTGGCAGAATCTTTTAAACATGTACCCAAACTAGCTACTATTTTGGTAGGAGATGACCCTTCTAGCGCCACTTATGTGAAAATGAAAGCTTTAGCCTGCCAAAGAGTAGGAATGGCTAGCGTTCGTGTAGAATTGCCTCACAACACCACTACAGAGGAACTCCTTCAAAAAATTCATGAACTCAACCAAGATCCTCTGGTACACGGGATATTACTCCAGCATCCAGTCCCTAGTCACATTAATGAAAGGATGGCTTTTGAGGCCATAGATATAAATAAAGATGTCGATGGAGTGACTTGTCTAGGTTTTGGACGCATGGCCATGGGCGAGGCAGCTTATGGATCTGCGACTCCTGCTGGAATCATTTCTCTTTTAGAGCATTATAAAATTCCATTAGAAGGAAAACACGCAGTAGTGGTGGGCCGCAGTGCTATACTTGGCAAACCCATGGCTTTAATGTTACTCCAAAAAAATTGCACCGTCACTATTTGTCACAGTAAAACACTCCATTTAGAGAAATTCATTGCCGAAGCAGACATATTAGTAGGAGCGGTAGGAATTCCACATTTTATAAAAAGCAAATGGATCAAAACAGGAGCAGTGGTGATAGATGCAGGCTATCATCCTGGAGGGATTGGAGATATAGAAAACACAAAGCTTAGCTCCATTGCAAGTGCCTATACCCCTGTTCCAGGAGGAGTGGGCCCCATGACCATCAGCACTCTCATTCGACAAAGCATCGAAAGTGGGGAAACTCAAATTAAATCATTAAAAACACTTTAATATTAGTGTTTCACCTCTTTATTTGAGAACAAAAATAGAACACTTATATCACAGAAATAAAAATTTACAATACATTTAGACAATTACTATTTATATTAAAGTAGTGTTACATTAAAAAAACAAATAAGGTTTAATTTTATAAAGTTTCCTTTTTTGTTTTAGTGAAAAGCAAAGGTGAATGCCTTTGGTTTTTGGATAAGGAATATATTATGAAGTTTTATTTATTTAGTCTAACTACAGCAGTATTTTTATTATTTGGTTTTTGGGCTTGTGATTCTCTGGACGAAGAAGCAATAAAAGCAAACAATAGTTTAGCACAAGAAATATACCCTGTACTTCATCCCGATGGCTTCTTAATTTACCCAAACGGTGCTGTACATAGTCCTGCTGGAGAGCTACTCGGCTATTATGAAAATGGATCTATCTTTAGCGTAGACGGGATTCTATTAATAGAGAACATTGATAAAAAACACCTCAATGCTTATAACCCAGCTGGATTTATAATCGATGAAAATTTACAGGTATTTCAAAACGGTGAAATGGTCGGGGAGATGGATGCTGAAGGCAATATCATTTTAAATAATGGGGCTATTTATTCTGTTTTTGGAGAAATGCTCCAACCACCTACAACTATTGATCCAAATTTTCCAGTGGACCCAAACCTTCCTATAATTCACAGCAGCTCTTCCATCGTACCTCCTGTAGTTCATAGTAGCTCTTCTACAACTCCTCCTATAATTCACAGCAGCTCTTCCATCGTACCTCCTGTAGTTCATAGTAGCTCTTCTACAACTCCTCCTGTAGTTCGTAGCAGTTCTTCTGCAACTCCTCCCAACAACGGTGATGGAAATAATACTGGATCATGCCCTACTTTGAATCCTACTGGAAGTTCACAACAAGGTTGGGCTTCTCGCTATTGGGACTGCTGTAAACCCCACTGCGCTTGGACTGGCAACACTAGCAATCCCTGTAAAACTTGTGACCAAAATCATAATGAAATTGGCCTAGACGGTCAAAGTGGTTGTGAAGGAGGAAACTCTTTCGTTTGCTTAAGTCACGCTCCATATGCTGTTTGCGATAAAATTTCTTATGGTTTTGCAGCAGTGCCAGCTGACCTAGGTGGACAATGCGGCAAGTGTTTTTTACTCACCTTTGACGGTACAGGACAACACGGCACCAATGCTAACCATAGAGCCATTAAAGGCAAGCAAATGGTAGTCATGGTCTCTAATATTGGTGGTGATGTACAAAGTGGTCAATTCGATATAATGATCCCAGGAGGCGGAGTAGGTCTATTTGATGGCTGCAGTCGCCAATGGGGGGTGAGCAACGATAAAATGGGTGCACAATATGGTGGTTTACTCACGGATTGTGAAAACAGTCTAGGCTATAATGCAAGTAAAGAACAATACAAAAGTTGTTTAGAGCAAAAATGCCGTTCTTTATTTTCTGATTCCAAGCTCAAGCAAGGCTTAGATGGATGTTTGTGGCATGCCAATTGGCTAGAAGCCGCTAACAACCCTAAGTTTACTTACCAAGAAGTTGCTTGCCCAGCAGAATTAGTCAGTAAATACGCCAGCACCAAAAAATAAACTTTTCTCCTTGTTTAAGCGGCTTTTATAGCCGCTTTTTTTTATTGAAGCTAGACTTTTTTAGCAATAAAAATTCCTTTAAAGCAAAACATCCAGCTCAATCTTATAAAAACAGTCGAGATATTTCATTGCCTCCCTTTATTTATGAAGTCTCACAAACGCCTGGTTTTTAATGATGAAAGTGAAAAATTATTGATATTTAGAGATAAGTATCTTTTACGGGCACGCACTTCGACAGGCTCAGTGTAGCACATTTCGCATGGACTTGCCACGAGCAAAGCTCGTAAACAGGCTAAAAATTTTGCTATCTGGTGGCACGGAGCCTTTGTAAATAACAGTGAGAGTGCTCAATAGTTTGGCTTTTGATTTATCATTTTTTGACACGCATTTCGATTAAATTTTGCATGTTTTCACCTTTCAGGAGCATTTTTATCATACATTTCAAGCAAAGCATTTGTTTCAATTTTCGAAGAACACTCCCCAATTTTCAAACACTCACTTCACTGTTATAGCAATTCACCTACTCGTCATTGTGAGTACAACGCGGCAATCCATACGAGATGTAAAGATGAAGTTTGAAGTCGGAAGTAAAAAGTTTTTAGTATTTAATAATTAGCACCATATTTCTGGCACGCACTTCGACAGGCTCAGTGTAGCACATTTCGCATGGACTTGCCACAAGCAAAGCTCGTAAACAGGCTAAAAATTTTGTTATCTGGTGGCACGGAGCTTTTCAAAATGACAACTAATATCACAGTTATACTGTACAGTGATGGTCTTTTTTGTCGGCAGCAAAAGATTACTGAGAAACGCGGGTTTCTAACGCTGTAATCTTGAAATGCATATATGATATGCTGTGTTTTTAATCACTTCTATGAGCTTTCAAAAACACAGAATGGAGGAGAACTTATTTTTTATGCGTTAAGGGATAGCGTTTGGAGTGATCCCTTCTTTTCTAGCTTCACTCACATACACAATACGCGATTTTTCAGAATCGAAATTTCCAAGTTCGACTTCTTTTTCATAGCTTTCTACTGCAGAAGAAACAGCATCTTCAAAAGAGACAGGGGTTTCGTTCCACGCTAAAGTGGTTTCTAAAAAGTTTAATTTAGAAGACTCTTTTTCGGTTTTCCATGCTATAAAAGCGTGGCCTGGGACATCCACTATAGCCACATCTATCCCTATGGATTCTAAAATACTGGCAAACAAAAGAGCTCCTTCGATACAATTCGCTTGCTTTGTTCGCAACACTTCTATTGGGTATTTTATTTTTTGACCTGAAGAGCCTACTGTTGTATTGCTCACATATTGAATGCCTTTGTCTCGTAAAACTTCGTAAACGGTTTGTACTTGTTTGTTGATGCTTTCTTCCATGCTATCATAGCCAAATAATTGATAACCTCCATAACTAGGCATTATTTTGGACATCTCGCTATGAATGGAACTTATGGAGTCCATATTGGGTGTGACCCATACATTTTGCCACAGGGTTAAATCTACCCCTAAATACTCTGGGCCCATCAATTGCATGGGTTCAATATTGGCTAGATAGGATTCAGAAAAAATCAGTATTTCTAGGTTGTTTTCTAATACATAGGCTCTGACTTGAACTTGCACAGGAGTGCTGGCTGTAATTTTAAGGAGTTTTTCTGGGATAAAATTAATTTCAGGCCCAAAAGATTCCGTTTTCCCTGGATTGAGCACCAAGGTCACATTGCCCGTATCACTGTATTCTGGAATCCAAGTTTTTACAGTAATATAGTGCCATTGAGTGTCTGTATTTTTGACTCTGACTTCGAGCACAGCGTTAGAATCATCCTTATACATGATAGGATAATGATTGGCAAAAGCCCCATTAAAAGCCTCTTTTTTTCTATAAATATAGCTTTGAAATAATTTGTTGAGACTTTTTTTATAAATGTCGTCGTAAACGGTTTCGTATAGCGCATTATAGAGTGAATCATAAGCGTTGTCTAGTAAACTATCTACCAAGGCTTGTTTCGTAGAATCCATCCAAATTTTGTGAAAAGAACTGCTAAAGATAGTATCGTAAACCGAATCTAAAACAGCTTCGGATTGGATAGAATCCCACAACTCTTCCATGATATTATTTCGAATGTAAAGAGCCAAACTATCTGTATCGACTTCTTTTGCACTTTTGCCGTCGACTCCATCTACCCCTGATTTGCCTGTACATGCTACTAAAGCTATGATGAGGCTCAAAAACAACCATATTTTTATTTTCATAAAAATCCTTTAATACTATCCCAAAGCAAGCCACACAACCCTATGCAAGCCATGCTTGTGAGAAATGTTTCTCATGCTTTTGCCTTTGCTGAACATAAACTTTAGTCATGGCATAAAACACGCTTTAAATATTATTTAAAACACCCACTAGATAATTTATATATTTATTTTTGTGTTTTGTGTAAATATAAGTAAAATATATCATTTTTAATAAGCTTTTGTGACTGGCTTATCTAAATGATTGAATCACTTTGAATCTTGAACAGATACTTTGCCCTTTTATGAGTTTTAGTATAGAAGCCAAAAGGATAGGCGCTTCTAACTACCCATAAAATGAAAGGAGTGTTTTTTTGAATTATACGCTTTAAAGTCTTTATGCAAGTTTTTATATTTACGCATATATTGTTTTAGATTTTTTGATTTAGGAGTTCAATCGCATGGATTATAAAGTAAAAGATTTGAGTCTGGCTGACTGGGGTAGGAAAGAAATTGACTTGGCCGAGACCGAAATGCCCGGTTTAATGGCTCTTAGGGCTGAATTTGCCAAAGAAAAGCCTTTGCAAGGGGCTCGAATTATGGGTTCTTTGCATATGACCATTCAAACGGCTGTGTTGATTGAGACTTTGACAGAGCTAGGGGCCGATGTTCGCTGGGTTTCTTGTAATATTTTTAGCACGCAAGATCATGCGGCGGCGGCTGTAGTGGTGGGTAAAGAGGGTTCTGTTGAAAATCCAAAAGGTTCTCCTGTTTTTGCCTGGAAAGGAGAAACTCTTGAAGAGTATTGGGATTGTACTGCAAGGGCTTTGGCGTGGCCAGACGGTGGGACGGCTAATTTGATTTTGGACGACGGTGGAGATGCCACTATGCTGGTGGTGCGTGGAGCAGAGTTCGAAAAAGCAAGACAAATTCCTCCATTTAATCCCGATGTAGATTCTGAGGAGTGGGGTGTGTTTTTAAATTTGTGCGAGAAAATTTACAAGCAAAATCCGACTCGATGGACTGAAACAGCAAAAGCCATTGTTGGAGTTTCAGAAGAGACTACCACAGGAGTGCATCGACTTTATGAAATGGCGAGAAGTGCTCGCTTGCCTTTTGCAGCTATTAATGTGAACGATTCTGTGACAAAATCTAAATTTGATAATTTATATGGTTGCAGACACTCTTTGATCGATGGAATCAATAGGGCCAGTGATGTGATGATCGCTGGTAAAGTGGCGGTCATTTGTGGCTATGGAGATGTAGGGAAAGGCTCGGCTCAATCTTTGCGTGGACAAGGGGCTAGGGTGATTGTCACCGAAATCGACCCAATTTGTGCATTGCAAGCCGCCATGGAAGGCTATGAAGTGAAAACTTTGGAAGAAGTACTGCCTTTTGCCGATATTTTTATCACCACAACGGGCAATTATAAAATTATTAGTGCCGAGCATATGTCGAAAATGAAGCACCGTGCTATTGTTGGGAACATTGGACATTTTGACAATGAAATTGATATGGCAGGACTCAAAAAATTCCCCGGAATTAAACGGACCGAAATCAAACCCCAATACGATGAATGGACTTTTCCAGACGGTCATAGCGTTTTAATTTTGGCAGAAGGTCGTTTACTCAATCTTGGATGTGCCACCGGACACCCCAGTTTTGTGATGAGTGCTAGTTTCACCAATCAAACCATTGCTCAAATCGATCTTTGGCTGAATGCTCAAAATAAAGAAACACTTTCTCTCACAAAATACTCTCCTGGCCAAGTTTATACCCTGCCAAAAATATTAGATGAAAAAGTAGCCCGCTTGCATCTAGAAAAGTTGGGAGTTCAACTGACAACTTTGAGTCAAGAGCAAGCCGACTATATTGGAGTTCCAGTGGAAGGCCCTTATAAAGCCGACCACTATCGATACTAAAACTCTATCACAGCCATGCTAGAAGGTGGAAGCATATCTTTTGCTTCTGCCCTCACATAGCCCGCCGACTTATTATAAATCAAAAGTCCGGCTCGATCGTAAGATCGGTCTCCGATATAAAGAGACTGGCTATGCTCATACCAAAACACAAAACCGCTAGCGTCTCGAACTGTATTATGGTGCTTTAATTTTTCTTCTTTTAGACTCAACTCCATCACTTTAGTGTTGCCATCTTCTTCTGTGATACTTGCATAGATTTTTTGAGCTTTAGTGTCCATAGTAAAGCTAGAAACTCCTCCACCTAGTTCTTTGCCGGTCCATACAAAACTCGATTTTTTAGTTTTCACTTCTATTTTTTCGACACCGCGAGTGGAATCTGCATCACTTCCATATTTTTGATTGAATGCCCCCAAAGAAGATACCCATAAGGATCCATTTTCGATATACATTTGCGTTGGATTTTTACCTTGAAGCGCAATAGTGTCTAAAACACGCCCATCTACGGCATCTAGCAGCACCACTAATCCATTTAAAACAGGCACATAAGAGTCCAAGCGTTGTAAAAGAGCCCATAAAGTGTCTCCTTGAAGTGCTAGGTCGACCAAATTAGGGCTTAAATTATCCCCCACTATAAACGCACTTAAATCCACTTCTTTTATCACTTTTGCTTTTTCTTTAGGGTTTATTTTTAAGAGTTTGGGCAGTCCCTCTAAACCTAGCCAAGCTTCGGTCGGGCTTATCGACACTATGGAACTAGGGTTAGCCCCCTCTTCTAAAGCACTTTGATACAGCACAGATATTTTTAAGTTTTTCATTTTTTTTGCATCTAATTCTACAATATTATCGGCACCAAAACGCTCTAATATAAAAACCTGATCTTCTTGCACAATGATTTTTGAATCCGAATGAAAACTAAGCGATGTTTCTAGAAGCTTTCTTTTTTCGATGTCTAATAAACGCAATTCTCCGTTGACATAATCGCTGGTAAAAATTAATCCTAAGTGTTTTGAAGTTTCAGAAGCGCCTGGCTTGAAAGGAGTTTCAGAGGAACAAGCGTGGAGCAAAAGTAAAGCCGATAAAGCACTCCACAAAAGGACTTTTTTTCGAAGGCTACTCCAGTGGAAATACGAGTGTTTTTGAGTGTGTGAATTTGTCATGATATTCCTTTATGGGATAGGGTTTTGTGAGAATGAGATAGGATGAACAAAACTAAGAGAGTAAGTCCTACCCGGTAACGGGAAGGCTGAATAAATATTTTGATAATCTGAATCGCCTAAGTTTTGAATAGAAAAATAAAGTTTGCTTTTATTAAAAAGCCCTAGAGACCAGTGACTATGATAAATTGCTTGAGCAGGTATTTTTTGCAAATTGGCTCTATCCTTAAAAAAGTGTCCCCTAAACTCCATTTGAAAGGCCCACTCTATTTGATAAGGAAAAGACACCGTAAATTCTGCAAAATGACTCCTAAAAGCTTGATCTGGTAGTCTTTTGTTTTGATAAATAGGCTGAGAAGACTGGTCTAAAGCATTTTGAAAAGTACTTTGCAAGCGAGTGTGTAAAAATGAAAAAACTTGACTTTGCAAGCTGGCCTCCACCCCTCGAACTCGACTTCGATTCAAATTGTAAGCTTTGGAAAAAGAGTGATTGCTAAGCCAATACACTCCATTTTTTTGATGTGTTTCAAAATATTGTAGCGAAACTTTGGATTTTTGAGAAGGGCTTTTGAAGTCAAAACCTAATTCTGCAGTGATTCCAGTTTCTGCTTTTAAATGATGATTAGGAAGGGTGTTTCGATACACTCCATACAGCTGCATGAGTTGTGGTTCTCGGAAATAATGCCCCAAAGAGACAAGACCCTGCAAAAGGTGCTTGGGCTCGCCTAAATGTAACGCGAGCCTTTCGGAGTGCAAAAGGTAAAAAGAAGAGGAAGCATCGATGGTATCGTTTTGAATGGGTAAATACGAGACGCCACCGGTATTTTTATTTTTAAAAGCTTGGAGTGAAGCCTCGGTTTGAATATTCAAAAAAGAACTTGCTTGAATAGAATAATAAGGGACAAAAGAGAGTGTGGATCGATTCAGCCTCCAATCATATGCAGAAAGTATTTGATTATTGTCTCTTTTTTGCAGTTCCTCTATACGGCTTGATATGTGCACGCCGGCTTTCCATGAACTAGACTTTGACTGGAGTCTCTCTAAGTTTATTTTTGGTTCTAAAAAATAGTGGATGGCACCGTATTGCATAAAATGAGGGTGCGGAAAGCCTATTTTATCTAATGGATAATAAAAATGAGCCATCGATTTTTCTATTTGACCCGATAAACTCACTTGAAAAGTGTAATTTTGACGCCAATCTCCTTCTAAAGCATAATACAAAAACCCAAAATCTCGATCAAAACCAGCCACTTCTGTTTGATTGGATTCTTTGCCAGGATTGCCTCCTTTTTCGGATTTGTGTCTCAATGTAATCGTAGAAAACAAAGAATTAGAGTGGGTTTTGTACAAAGAGTGAGTTCCAGAAAAACTCCGATACCATGCATTTTTTCTCTTTTCCAAAAAATCATCTTCTGTGTTATATTCTGTCCCATTTCTATTTAAAAACTCATAGTCATTATCGCAATACCGATACGAGACACTGCTCGATGCTCTGATAAACGGTGATAAGGGATAAAACAAAGAAAAGCTAGCCCCTTGATAGCGATGAGATCCATAAAAAAGCTGTAAATCTCCGCCTGTATTGACCCGTTTTTTTGAAATCAAATGAATGGCACCCCCTATCCCATTTCCTCCTAAAAATGCAGGGACATATCCTTTATAGACTTCTATTTTTTCGATTAAAGCCAAGTCTATGGAGCCTAAATTAACAGCACCTCCTCCTGGATCGACGAGCTCTATTCCATCTATAAAAACTTTGATACCGTTTGCACTAGCCCCTCGAATAGAAATGCGTTCAAAAGAGCCCAAGCCCCCTTGTCGATCACTTTGAATGCTGCCATGACTAGATAAAACTTCACCTAGAGAAATGGCTTTGCCTTCCCAAGCGTCTTTAAAAATAACAACTTGAGGAGCAAAAGAAGAATCCTCGTTAGTCAAAAAGACTTCACTTTCTCCAAGGTCTTGGATTTCATTGCTATAGACAACGAAAAAAGACCCTAGTAATAAGGGCAAAAGGAGTGATGTCGTTCGCACCGGTACCTCTTTAAAATCTTACAGTTCTTCTGACTCGGGGATCTATCTACTTCTAGTTCCTTCACGCCTCAATGGCATTGGTTTTCCGGAAAAATTCCTCTTACTAGGTTCGTACTCCCATACAGCGGCGAGACCGTTCTTGATTTACACAAGATTATCTTGGTTTATAACCAGCTTTTCATGGCATAAGATTTTAATTGTATAAGGTCTTTTAATTCATTTTAAAAGACTCTCTCAAAATAGTAAATAAACTCTTAGTGTCAATGATATTGAGTTTTATGGGCAAGTTTAGAGACTAAATATTCTATGTTTTTTGATTTTGTTCGGCGCGCATTCGCTTTCGAGCACGGCTTCCAGGGCGATTTCTGGATGGACGAGTTTGCTTCAAGTCTGTTTTAGAGTTTTCCTCAAAATTTTCTTTGTTTTTGACTTTTAACTTTGTTTTTTTGCTTGCTTTTCTCTGCGTTTTTGGTTTTGGTGCCACTCGTGGAGTTTTTTCTTTTTCTAAAGGCGCTTCTGATTTTAATAATAAAGAGAAATCACCTATAGGTATTTTTTGTTGGGTGGCTTTTTCGATGCCTTTTAATTCGGATTCTTGTTCTGGACTGCAAAAAGAAATGGCAAAGCCAGATTTGCCTGCACGAGCGGTGCGGCCAATGCGATGCACATAGGTTTCTGGGACTTCGGGTAAATCATAGTTAAAGACATGAGAAACAGATTCTATATCAATGCCTCGAGCGGCTATGTCTGTGGCGACTAAGACGCGGATTTGTTCGGTTTTAAAATTTCCTAAGGCTTCTTGACGACGCGTTTGACTTTTGTTTCCATGGATGGCGGCACAGGTGATTTTCGCTTTTTCTAGTTGAGTCACTATTTTATTGGCCCCGTGTTTGGTGCGACTGAATACCAAAACTTTGTTCATTTCGGGGTGTTCTAAAAGTAAGGCTTTGAGTAAAGCAGCTTTTCTTTTGCGATCGATTTTATAAACCAATTGTTCAATACGCTCTACTGGCGTACTTTGAGGGACTACTTCTATGCGAATGGGGTCTTGGTTCAAGATGCTTTTGGCTAGAGAAGCAATGGTTGGAGGCATGGTTGCCGAAAAAAACAGGTTTTGCCGCGCAGGCGGAAGCCAATGGATGATTTTTTTGATGTCTTGAATAAAACCCATGTCGAGCATTCTATCGGCTTCGTCTAAGACAAAGGTTTCTAAAAGTTTAAAAGAGACGGCTTTTTGAGAGAGTAAATCCAATAAGCGGCCAGGTGTGGCGACCAATACATCCACTCCCCTTAAAAGAGCTTTTTTTTGGGGTATATCGCTCACTCCTCCAAAAACACATGCCACAGAAATAGCACTAAAATGTGCGTATTTTTCAAAAGATTCTGCGACCTGAATGGCGAGTTCTCGAGTGGGGAGCAATACCAATACTCTGGTGCATTTGGCTTTTCTGCGAGGTGGTTCTTTTAGCAATAAATTTAAAATGGGAAGGGCAAAAGCTGCGGTTTTCCCTGTTCCAGTTTGAGCGATTCCCAGCAAGTCTTTTTTTTCTAAGAGTGGTGGGATTGCCTTGGATTGAATGGGGGTTGGCTTTTGGTAAGACGCTGCTTTGATGGCTCGAGACAAAGTAGGGTGTAAAAGAAAATCATCGAAAGAATCAATCATAAGTCTGTAAATTAGCATTTAAATTGGCAAAACACAGCCCTATAAAACAAAAACTCACACTGGATAGTGTGAGTTTTGAAGCGGGAAGGGCGAGATTCGAACTCGCGATAGGATTAAGTCCTATACGTCCTTAGCAGGGACGCGCCTTCGGCCAGCTCGGCCACCTTCCCCTTTGTACCTCAATTTTAAATAAAAAAGCTCTATATTTCAAGCGAATTATAAAAAAAAGAGTAAAATACCGAATAACTTAGCCTTTTTTGTGTGAATATTATCAAATATCCTCTTAAATTTTTAAATTGATGTGCTGAACTCATGGATGCTGGAATTTTTAATGCGTTTTTTTAAAAAATTATTCTTTTTGTTATTGGCATTTTTTTTAATTGGACTCTTATGTTTGATCCCTGCATATATTGTAGTATTTAAAATATTGCCCCTCAAAGACCCTGATTTTCTATTCAATAGAAATACTATTATTAAAACCCTATCTGGAGAAACTAGAGTTTTTTATAACGATGCCCAAACTCATTTAGGGGCTTTTTTTGATATCAATCACCGTGTTTATGTGCCCTACGGTGAAATTCCAGAAGACATTGTCAATGCACTGGTCGCAGCAGAAGACGCTCGATTTTGGAAACACAATGGTTTTGATTTTAGAGGCTTTTCTAGAGCCATGCTTCACAATATTCGTCTTCGAAAGCTAAGGCAAGGGGGCTCTACTTTAACTCAACAAACAGTGAAAAACATTTTTGGGAGAGAAGAAACCTCGGTTAAAGAAAAATGGAAGGAGCTTATCAACGCCCTCAGGATGGAAAAACACTTTAATAAAGAAGATATTTTAGAGTTTTATCTCAATCAGTTCCATGTTTCTGGTACTGGAAAGGGAGTGGCTATTGCTGCACAGTATTTCTTTGATAAAAATGCAAGGGACTTGTCTCTGGCTGAATGTGCTTTTATTGCCGGTTCTGTAAAAGGACCATTCAACTACGATCCTTTTATTCAAAAAACTTTAGAAGCCAAAGAAGCTGCTATTCAAAGAGGAGAGGCTAGGTTAAAATATGTTTTAGATAGAATGGTTTCTGAAAAATATATCTCTGCCAAGTCCAGAGACTCTGCTCTAGCCACTCCATTGCAATTTAAACATGGTGACTTTAGGTTTAGCCTTTCTACCACTTTGGCTATGATAGAAGAACAACTAAATTCAGAATTTTATCACGATATTTTTGAAAAGTATCAAATTGAAGATTGGAAAAAAGCTCAATTGCAAATCATCACGACGCTAGATGCAGACTACCAAGATGCAGCCTCCAGAGCCATGCAAAATAACATCTCTAACTTACAAGTCCGGCTAGGTGGATTTACTTTGCCCAAAGCTGAATTTCCTAATCGAGCCACAAAAGCTAGAAAGGGAGATTATCTATACGGTTCTATTGATTCTGTAGCCTATGATACCCTTGGGAAAATCAATGAAATCACACTTTCTTTTGGTCAATTAAAAGGTTTTGTGGATTCTAAAGCTCTGGCTCAGTTTGGAAAATCTGTGCAAGGAGATCCCAATAAGATTTTAGCCGCCCATTTGGCTAGAGGGGCCATCCTGCTGGTGAGCGTGATAGATACAGCTAAAGTGAATGGACGAGTGCCTTGTAAAATAGAAACCGAACCAGAACTGCAAGGAGCCCTTTTGGCTATTCAAAATGGTAAACTCCTTGCTAGCCAAGCAGGATTTCATAATACTGGTTACAATCGTTCTTTTAATGCCTTACGACAGTTTGGTTCTAGCTGGAAACCTTTACTTTTTGGTTTAGCCATACAGCACCATTGGAACTATTTAGATGAGATAGAAAACACTTTTAACTTGTTTCAGTACCAAGATCAATTTTATTTCCCCAGACCAGACCACAAAGACAAAGGGGATGTGGTGAGTATTTTATGGGCTGCCACTCGATCCGAAAACATTGCCAGTGTTTGGCTATTAGAACACCTTTTGGACAAACTTTCTGACGAAGAATACCAATCTGTGGCCATGCAAAACAACTACCTTCAACTAGAAGAAGAATCAGATAGAGCTTATTACGAACGGCTTAGAGATGATTTGGGGTTGACATTGACTGCACAAGCCAAAAATGAAATTGAGTTTTCTAAAGCAAAAGCTCGTTTAGTCAAACACTACGAGTACGAAGGTTTTTTACAAAAAGCAAGGAATTTAAAACAATTGTTTTATGGCCGTTTTGTAGAAAAAGCTCTAAAACAAAAAACGACCACCGCCGATCAACGAAAACTCTTGAATCACAACTTTTTACGATACAAAGAAATTTTAAGAACGCGTTCTGCCAAAGAACTAGACCCTGATTTATATCTTACACTTCCACCCCTGGAATCTATCCAACTCTTTGAGCACTTTAACTTGGCCGACTTTAAGCGACTCACCACACTTATAGAGCCTACAGATCCAGAAGACAATTACTATGATATTCAAAGTTTGCGTCATTGGCCCGATTTTAATCGTTCTTTGGCCATGGCTGAGTTTGCTCGATTTTTGAAACAAATTGGTGTGCAGCAAAAACTACAAAAAGTGCCTAGCATGTCTCTAGGTGTTAATGATATTTCTCTTGCAGAGCTCACCGTTGCTTACCAGACTTTGCTCACAGGTAAAACATTTAAAGCCCTAGATGGCGATTGGAACGATGTTTCTTTGATCCAAGAGATTCGAGATAAAAATGGCAGGATTTTATTTAAAAATGAGATGGAAACTCAAAAAATTTTAAATGACACCACCACCGCTCAAATGGGAGTTCTATTGCGTTCTGTTTTTGAAAATGGAACAGCTAGGAGCCAAGTGCAAAACATAAAAGTATACTCCAAAGACAAACAGGTTTCTTTGCTGTACCCCGTGCTTGGCAAAACAGGAACCACCAATAGCTACAGAAATGTTGCTTTTGTAGGTGCTATCCCTACTTATAATTCAAACACCAATGGAATTACTCTGGATTCTGTAATTAGTGTTGGTAGTTATGTAGGTTTCGATAATAATAAGCCTTTACAATCTGGACGCACTCGTATTGCAGGAGCCTCTGGAGCCCTTCCCCAGTGGGCAGAGTTTTCACAAGAAGTCATTCAATTAAGAAAAGAAAGTGATAAAATCGACTTTTTAGATATGAAACTTTTAAGTCAAAAAAAGCTCCCCATTCAATTTGTGGCTGAAAAAGGCAGTATTCCTGTGTCTGCTGTGACTGGCTTAATAGACACTTCTAGTGGAGTTCGATTGATAGATATCCCTTGGATTGATATTTCTGGTTACTCACCCTATATGCTTATCACGCAAGCCGACACAAACTCAAATATGGATACTGCAGCTAATAGAGGGATAGACTCCTTGAGCTCTAAAATGCGAATCCTTACAGACACGAGTTTATTCCTCCAAAGCCAACTGCCTACCAATAAGCTCCTCCACTCTTCAAGTCCAGAAGAAGATTGGGAACTCCCCGCTGACTTTTCTGGTAAAGCACAGTTTGTGCCTATTGAACCCGATTTTGACAACCAATAAAAGGAAGCTATGTGGTATAATATTTTTTTAATAGGCTTTATGATGTTTTTGGCTTCTTGCGGAGCACAACAGGCAAAACTACAAACGACACCCACTCCGATTGATGGCCATTCAAAAGAACTTCCAGACGGTCCAGATTCTATTGCCAAAGAAACTCCCAAAATTGAAGAGCCAAAACGGGACACACTCCTACAAATTTCCACCGAAAGCATAGATTCCATTGCCTCCTCTGACAATAAAAAAGAAAGCTCTGTGATTCAAGACCCTTATACAGAACTTCCTCTTTTAATAGATCGAATCTTAAGCCACGCCGATTCTCTCTTGCTACACGGAGATTCAGATGCGGCTCGTTATTATTTGGAACGATTTATTGTATTAAAACCCCTTTGGGAAGAATGGCAAAACCAAGCCCAACAACAATATGAATTGATACTGCAAACACAAAATAAGAACGCTTTAGACTTTAAACCTTTGGTACTTCAAATTAGCAATATGGTTTCTGTAGGGAGTAGTTACGATTTAGTCAAAACTTTTACAGATAGTTTAATTCAAATGCACCCAGGTGATTCTCTGGTGCACTGGGCTCAAATGCAAAACAAAATCACGCTTCAAAAAAATCTTAAAAAAGCAAAAAAAGAGCTCGAACATATATTAAGTTCAAGTCAAAAAACGGGTGAGATAAAAAAAGCCAAAGAAGAGGTCTTCAAGTTAAAATCAAGAAGCTATTTTCTTTTAGATTCTATAGACTTTGAATCTGCAATCCTTCAACTGGAGTTATTTTCAAAAAACATTGAAGAAAACGATAAATTATACTGGAAATCTCACTCTCCCTCAAAAGCTTTAGAAGAAGCAAAAAAACAAATCGAGAAACAAAAGTTTTTAGAAGCAAAAAAAATGCTATTCAAACTACTTTCTAGCCCTCTTCGAAGCGAAGCCATGCAAGAAATAGAACGGTTATCCGATACATTTTGTATCATGAATCGAAAAAAAGCATCTGAATTATTCCTAAGCTCTCAAAAGTCAAAAGGGAGCAATAAAGAACAAAAAATCCAAAATGCAATCCGGCTTTTAGAGCAATGCTTAGAAGAATTTCCTAACTACACTCAAAAAGAAACTGTTCTAGACAACAAGGTGTTTTTAGAAAGCGAGTTGAAGAAGTAATCTATGGAATGGTGGCAATATCTTATTTTTTTCTTTTTAAGCATGCTGGTGAGTATCATTAATAGTTTAGCAGGTGGTGGAAGCACCCTTAGCTTGCCTATTTTAATTTTCTTAGGCCTGCCTGCTACAGTTGCAAACGGTACCAATCGTATTGGACTTTTGGTTGGAAACTTTAGCTCTATGCTCAACCTTAAAAAACACGGGCACCTCTACGCTCCAGTCTTTAAGCAACTCTTTTTACCTACTTTTTTAGGTTCTATTATTGGCGTCTTCGTTTTGGTACAAATGAACGACAAGCTTTTTCAAGCTATTTTAGCAATAGTGATATTTTTTGTAGTTATCGCCACTAATGTAAAGAAAAACATTTTAGGAAAGCCCCCTTCATCACCACCTCAAAAAAGAAGTCTCAAAAGTTTTGTGGGTTTTTTATTTATAGGTCTCTATGGAAGCATTGTTCAAGTAGGAGTTGGTTTTTTACAAATATTTGCCATTTCCAAATATAGCGGTTTGAGCTTAATTCAAGTCAATGCTCTAAAAAGTGCACTCACCTCTATTTTTCTAATCATTAGCACTATAGCTCTTTGTATTTCGGGTAAAGTGCTTTGGGATGTCGCTCTCACCATGGCTTTAGGGGCTTGGCTTGGTGGTTATTTTGGAAGTTCACTCCAGAGGAAACATGGCAATGAATTTATAGAAAAGTCCATTGCCATCATCAGTCTCATCATGGCTGCTTATTTAATTTATGACTTAATAAAATCTTAAATAGACCTATGCTCATCCATTAGATCAAACATGTTTTAACACTTCTTGGACTATTTGCATCGAAAGCACATTACTTAGCACAAATCGTTTCACTTCTGAAGGATTGATACGAGCATACTCACAGAGAGCCCGACCTATTCCATTTCGAATGTAAAAATCTTCGTCGTCGGCACAAGTGACGCAACACTCTCTGAGCAGCGACCAATCTGTTTTTTCTCTGTATTGCAATTGAAAAATCAGAGCACTTCGACGAATCCAAATATTGGGGTCTCGAATCCAAACTGCAATTTTTGAACGAACTGCAGGCAATCGCCACGCCAAATCCCCCAATATACTAGTCGCAATCACATCAACGGTATCACGCCAAGCTCTTGTCTTGATTAATTTTTTTAAAAACCCCAAATGATTTCCCATTAAGAGTTCTCGGTGACGGAACAGATAATCACAAGCCACATATTGAAGCTCCCTATAAGGTAGTCCCCACAGCTCTTCAACCCTGCGTATCAAGTCGTCACTATTTTTAGGAATATGTTTTTCAAAGATAGGGTATGTTAGTTCTCGCCGAGTGATAACCTTTACGCCCAAAAATTCAAATTGTTCTTTTACATTTTTGGCCATACTACGGGCTTCGGTTTCGTCTGCAACCCTTTTTAGAGTATAAAGTATTTCTTGAGTAAATGTAAGCATCTCTTCTAAAAATAACCTAGAACACTATTATTTTCTAGGTCTTGACAACATTATTTTTCAAGTTTTTCTACATTTAGCGTACTTTTTGTGCTTTTTTCACAAAAAACATGCTATTTATCTTAAAACTTACAAATTTATGACTATTAAAAAAAACGGTATCATAGAAGTTCCTCCCGAATTAAGAGGACTCTCTGACGAAGAAATTCTAGAATTAAACAAAAACAGAGAAAATAGGACTAGTGCCTCTGGTCGGCCTTCCAAAAAAGAACGACAAAAATTAAAAGAAAAAAAAGAACGAGAACATCTCCAAAAAATCGTAAAAAAAGACGAAGAAAAGCAGACACATAGAAATTATAAAACTGCTATGTCCAAAATACCCATGCCCAAAATCAGTGAATTTGAAGCACAATACAAGAGCACTCCTAAACCTTCTTTTCAAAAAAAAGAAACAGATATTTTATTTGACAACAACAAAGACACTGAGTCCATAAAAAAACCTAAAAAAGAAATGAAATCTCTTTTATCTTCTCCCCCAAAACCACACTCTGGACGAATATTAAAAGGAGTTTTTGGGGTTCCTTCTTCAAACTCTGTTAAAAAGTTTCCAACAAAAAGCAATCCTTTCAAAAAAAACAATCCCTAAACCTTGTAATACAGACATTAGTCTAAAATTCAAAAACTAATTTTATGTTTCAAAGGTTTTGGATGGCTTTGAGGGGCTTTCTTCGATTCCATCTGAACTTTTTTTATCAATCATAGAAGCACGGGTACTTTTTTTCTCTAGTTGCTCTTTTAAACCAAAAACAAAACGACCTCGTAGCACACAACCGGGTTCTCCAGGATCGCACTCTTTTGCTCTTTTATTGCAATAAGTCCCTCGTAAATACCGACACTCATAACTCATAAGCACTCCTTTTGGATTATTTAGAAACTTTTAATTCAAATCTTTCAAATAAGATACATATATACAATGCTTTTTTACAATAATAATTTATCTTTTTATTATGAGATATGGAAAATTTGATTCATTTGAAACAGGCGTTGCCATCCCTTTATTTAGTCTAAAGACAAAAAACAGCATAGGCATAGGGGAATTTTTAGATCTAATTCCTTTTGCAACCTGGTCTAAATTTTGTGGTTTCAATATCATTCAAATACTTCCTGTAAACGACACCGGTAACGAATCCAGTCCATATAGTGCCAGAAGTGCTTTTGCTTTACACCCTGTTTTTTTAAATCTACAATCCATAGCTGGGTCCAAAGAATTTAAAGATGAAATCTTAAATGCCAAACAAAAATTTGACAAGCTCCAACAAATAGACTTTGAATCCATTGTCCAATGGAAGCTTTCTCTTTTAAGAAAAATTTACAACCTAAACCATCGATCTATTTCAGAAAACAACACCATCGCTCAATGGATAGACTCCAATCCTTGGATAAAACCTTATTGTGTTTATGCCCTACTCAAAGCCAAAAACAAAGAATCCAGTTGGCAAGCATGGAGTTCTAACCAAAATCCCAGCGCTCAAGACATTGAAGAACTTTGGCAAAAGAACCTCAAAGAAGCTTTGTTCCATGCCTGGATGCAATTTGAAGCCGAGGCACAGTTCAAAGCGGCCGTGCAAAGTTTATCTAAATTAAACATTAAACTCAAGGGAGACATCCCCATTCTCATCAACGAAGATAGTGCCGATGTCTGGTATCATCGACATCTTTTTTCTTTAGAAAATCGGGCAGGAGCTCCTCCAGACATGTTTAGCTATACAGGTCAAAACTGGGGCTTTCCTACTTATCATTGGGACAAACTGGCAGCCGAAGACTATCAATGGTGGAAAAATCGTTTACACCAAGCCAGTAAATTTTACCATGCTTATCGCATCGATCATGTACTTGGTTTTTTTAGAATATGGACCATCCCTCAAAAAGAAGTCACTGGAGCTCTAGGATACTTCAATCCATCCATTCCTTTAAAAGTCGATGACTTAGTCTATCAAGGCATCCCCAAAGAAACGCTCCATTACTTAAAAAACCCCAATTATTCCACAGAACAAATCCTTTCTTTTTTTGACGAAACACCCTCGAAGGCTGTTTTAAATGAATTTTTCGAACTGTTAGCCCATCACAAAGACCGTTATATATTCAAAGAAAAGTACCAGTCCGAAAGGGCTATTTTAAACAGTCACTTTGAACAAAACATCAAAGATGCTTTACTTAAAATTTATTGGAATCGAGTCTTTATCCCACACCCATCTGAGCACGAACTCTATCCTTTTTGGTTTTGGCACGAACAAGCTGTCCTTAAAACCTTGCCTGACTACGAACAAAAAATCATCCAAAACGCCATCTACAAAAATGCAGAGTCTCAAGAAAATCTATGGCAAGAAAACGCCCTTCGGCTTTTGAGTGTCTTAAAAAACGAGACCGACATGTTAGTATGTGCAGAAGACCTAGGAGCTGTACCTCGCAGTGTTCCTTATGTATTAAACAAACTCAACATTTTATCTCTTCGGGTCGAAAGGTGGGAGCGCGACTGGGATCTTCCATACTCTCCGTATTACGATATGGACGCCTACCCAAGGTTATCGGTAACCACCACCAGCACACATGACACCTCTACCCTAAAAGGACTCTGGAATGAATCCGATTTTGATCGAGATTTATTTTGGTCTCACGCACATCAATTAGGAATTGCTCCAGAATCACTTTCTCCAACCCACATCAAAAAGCTACTCCAAAACACCCTTCGTTCCAATAGTTTACTCTGTATTATTCCTTTTCAAGACTATCTTGGATTGTCTGCACAATTTAATAAAATAAAGCCCGAAACCGAACGAATCAACATACCTGGCACCATTGGCCCTCAAAATTGGTCTTACCGAATACCTTGCCTAGTCGAAGATCTTCAACATTACAGTGCATTAAACTCCGATATTCGAAGTCTAATCGACGAAAGAAAGCAAAGACACACCCACAACTTGCTTTAATTTTGATAATGTTGGGTAGTCAGAAGCGCCTATACACATTAATATTCGAGCTAAACACACAAATATTCTAATATTATTATCTAAAAGCTTGGATAATTACTAAATTTGAAATCGACTTTTTGCTTTAATGCCTAAGGGATAACCATGAACAAAAAAACATTTGGCATGCGAGAAATGATTATTCTCGCCATCTTTCTTTTATCTTGCTACACATTGTGGCCTTCCATTCAAATCCACTCCAAATTTGGAGAGGAAAAGAAAAACTTCGTTAAAGACAACCCTAAGCTTGCAGGCAAGTCTATTAACTTTGGCTTAGATCTAGCCGGAGGGACAAGCATCACTCTTGAAATCGATAAAACCGGTTTAAAAGAATCCGACATCAGTGATATACAATCACAATCTCTAGAAATTGTGAGAAATCGTGTGGACCAATACGGTTTATCTGAGCCTCAAATTGCACCCAGTGGCAACAACCGCATTGTAGTAGAGCTTGCTGGAGTCGATGACTCCACAGCCAAAGAGTTAGTCGGTAGCACCGCCAAATTAGAATTCAAAATTTTAGCCGAAACCGAAAAGTTCACTCAAGTCATCTCTTTAATCGATAATTATTTAGGACGACAAAACACAAGTGACACTCCAAGCGACTCCGTAAATAAGTCTGCAACAGACTCTCTTGTTGCTCAAAACGATCCTACAAACACAGACAGCACTGAACCAGAGACTCCAGTCAAGCTTTCTGACGATGAACTTTTACAAGGCATCTCAACCACTCCAACTGCCTCAGCTGAAGCTGCCTCCGCCACAGAACAAGCATCAGAAAAAAACACCGAGTTTGACACAGCACCTCTCTCTAGTTACTACTTGTCTTATGGGAATGGTGGATTCATCTCTATAGATAATATCGAAAAAGTAAAACAAATTTTAGAACACGAAACCGTTCAAAAATTAATCCCACGAGACATTATTTTTGCTTGGGGCAGCGGTCTTGAAAAAGTTTCTCAAAACTCTGCTGTGACCGCCAAAAGACTCTACCTATTGAAAAGACGCGCCGAAATGAATGGTGAAGACATCACCGATGCCAGACCTCACCGTGTAGGAGACGGCACCAATGCCGGAGAAGTTGCCGTAAGCCTTAAGTTTGGTGGCATAGGTCCCAAAAAGTTTTCAGCAGTCACTGCAGCCAATGTCGGCAAACAAATGGCCATTGTCTTAGACGACCAAGTGATCAGTGCTCCAGTCATTCGTGACCGTATTCCCAACGGTGAAGCCCAAATCACAGGCATCGAAAGCATGGCCGAAGCCAACCGCTTGGCAGTCGTTTTGCGTGCTGGTGCACTCAAGGCCCCTATGAACATCATTGAATCCAGAAACATTGGAGCCACTCTTGGTGTCGAAAACATTAAAGCTGGCTTTGGCTCTGGAATCATAGGTTTAATACTCTGCTTAGTCTTTATGGTGGCGTATTATCGATTTGGAGGTCTTGTAACCTCTATAGCAGTCACTATGAATATCGTCATTACTGCCGCTGTTCTCTCCGTCTTTAATGCTACTTTGACTCTACCAGGTATTGCTGGTTTTATCCTTGTCGTTGGAATGTCCCTAGATGCCAACATTATTATTTACGAACGCATCCGAGAAGAATTTAAAAACGGTCTCAAAGCTAGAGCTGCTGTCGCTAAAGGTTACGAAAAAGCTTTTAGTGCTATTTTTGACTCTAACCTCACCACTTTTTTCACTGCCGCTATCTTATATAAAATTGGAACTGGTTCGGTCAAAGGTTTTGGTCTTACCCTTATGATTGGTATCGCCACCTCTCTATTCACAGCCCTTACCGTCACTCGTGCTATTATAGATTTCAAACTCTCCAAGCAAGACTCTAACCGTCTCAATATTGGAACTGGCATTCGAGCCATTAACGAAGTCAACCTCCCCATTATTTCTAAATCCAAACTCTTCACCAGCTTCTCTGGTATTTTAGTGCTAGCAAGCTTTGCTCTTTTTGCTGTCAAAGGTTTTGATTGGAGCATCGATTTCTTGGGTGGCCAAGTATATACCGTCCAATACGAAGATGAAATAAGCCACGAAAACGACTTAAGTCAGATCCTTTCTAATGCGGGTTTTTCTGAAGCTAAAGTGCGTCATTTAGGTGGAACCACCGCTAATTCATATCAAATTAGCATCAAAAATTTAGAAGAAGGTTCTTTTAAAAACCAACTCACTTCAATCCTAGAAAACGCTCAACAAAATGCAACCATTGTCTCAAGCGACAACATTGGCCCCACTATTGGTAAAGAGCTTCGTTTCAACGCCATACTATCCCTTTTCTTTGCTTGGTTAGCTATATGTCTTTATATCTGGTTCCGTTTTGGTAAAATGGGGCTTGGCTTTGGTGTAGGAGCTCTGGTCGGACTCCTACACAACACCATCATCACTCTAGGCTTTATTTCATTACTAGGCTTGTCTTTTGACGGTGCTTTGATCGCTTCTTTACTCACCATGATTGGTTATTCTGTGAACGACACTATTATTGTTTTTGACCGAGTTCGAGAAAACACTGCCTTCAGTGGTCGTCGAAACTTTGCCAGTGTTGTAAACAAATCCATTAACGAAACTTTTAGCCGAACAGTTATTACTTCTTTAACCACCCTCTTTGTTTGTGTTGTCCTAGCTCTTAAAGGTGGTTCTTCTATTAGAGACTTTGGTTTAGTAATGGTGTTTGGTATTATTGTAGGGACCTACTCTTCTATTGCAATTGCATCACCGTTTGTTGTATGGTGGTCCAAACGATTCAAGGGTGGCATATAAAATTTAATCCTTAAAGACTTGGGATTAACCAAGTCTTTTTAATAAATGGGCTGGTGCTCTATGCTCAAATACTACAAATTAGAAGCAGATCACATTGTTCTAGCCGAAGATGAAGACTCTTCTGATATCATCATGATGAGTGTTCCTACTTCGGAACAGCGAAGTGTTTTATTAAAAGAATACGAGATACCGGAACACACCATCACCTCTGCATTTGACAACGATGAGCTGTCTCGTATTGAATATGATGATGATTTTATGGCTATCGTATTTAAAAAGCCAAAAAATTACTCTGCCGAAGACAACTTCCAATTCAGTGTAGAATCTTTTGGTATTTTCATATTTGAAGACTGGATATTGTTATTAACAAGTTCTGAATTCCCTCTCTTAGACAGACGCCGTTTTTCTAAAATTAATTCTCTGAACACTCTAGTTTTAAAGCTATTAAACTATTCTATTTTTCACTTTAATGAACATCTCAATATCATCAATAGAATCAACAACGAGCTCGAAGAAAAACTCAAGTCGGCTATGGAAAACAAACACTTGCTTTCTATGTTTAGCTTGAACAAAGGGCTTATTTATTATACTAGTGCACTCAATTCAAACGGAATTTTACTCACTAAACTTCAACTAGGCCGTTCTCTAAAGTTCACCGAAACAGAGCGAGAACTTTTGGATGATATATTGATCGAAAACAAGCAGAGTCAGCAACAAGCCGAAATTTATGTCAATGTGCTTGCTGGTATGATGGATGCACGAGCAAGTGTGATCAACAACAATGTGAATTCTTTAATGAAGACCCTGAATGTGGTAACTATCGCACTCATGGGGCCTACCTTCATAGCTAGCGTTTTTGGCATGAATGTCACCTTTCCATTCACCTTAGGTGAATCGAATCCTAGCTCTTTTTGGATCATCATTATTATTTCTGTGCTTGCAATGTTGATTTCAGTGGTATCTGTAATTATCTTTATGTTCTTTTGGGAATCTAGACGATAAGCGGTTTTTGAATCAATTGGATCGAAAACTCATAGAAGCAAAGAAGTTTTTTAATGCCTCTGCAAACTTAGAATCTGGAAGTCCCTTTGCTAAACTTAGTGCTAGATCCAAATGGTCGAGAGCCACTTCTTTAGTTTGCTCTATACACGAAGTTTCTATTAATCTTTGGACAATTTTTTGTGGCACGCCCTCTTCTTCTACAGAAGCTATCAAAGATTTCATTTCCTTTGATTGAGCCTCACTACTATTCTTAAAGAAAAAGATTAAAGGAAGGGTGATTAGTCCATTATTAATATCGGTGAATTTATGTTTGTCTAAATCTTCGGCTCCCACACCATAATCTAACAAATCATCAATAATCTGAAAAGCAAGTCCAAAATGCACTCCCATTTCTGCACATTTTTCCACCATATCAGCCTCATAATCAGCTAAAATAGCTCCAATTCGAGCCGAGGCTTCTACTAAAGCGGCTGTTTTGTTTTTCACAATCAAATTATAACGATCATAAGACAAGTCCATATTAGAAGACTCATCTAGCTCCATGATTTCGCCAGCGATCAAATCATTGGCAGCATTGGAAAGGATAACCGGCAAGTCTCTTTTTTGTTCGTGTATCACGCAACGCATAGCCTGAGAAAGCACATAATCCCCTATCAGAACAGCAATCTTATTGCCCCATTCTTGATGGGCTGTTCTCACACCTCTTCTGATTTCAGTGTTGTCAATAATATCGTCGTGGACTAAACTTGCTAAATGCAAAAGCTCAATGCTTGCACAAGCATGAGCAATTCGATCTCGATCCACTTCTTTAGTTCCAGAACGGGCTATAAGGCAAAGCAAAGTCGATCGAATTCGTTTCCCTTTTCTAGAAAAAAGCTTTTCTAGTCGAGAGCTAATCCCTTGTGGTGCATTTTTAGCTATTCCTAAGATAATGTCTTCGGTACGAGCTAAATCCTCTTTAACTAGGGATCGAGCGTATTCTAAAACATCATTGTATTGATTTTTGGATACCTTCATATTTATACATCAAGGGTATTCATCACCTTATAGGCGTTGGATTCTATAAAATGACGACGAGGGGCCACTTCTTCGCCCATCAACATACTAAACACTTGATCGGCCAACACAAAATCTTCGACATTACATTGACGAAGTATCCTAGTCTCTTGGTTCATCGTGGTTTCGGCGAGTTGCTCTGGATTCATTTCACCAAGACCCTTGTAACGCTGTAAATAGGCATTTTTCTTTTCTTCTTCTAAACTGGCCATCATAGCATCTTTGTCTTCGTCACAAAACAAATAAGTGTCTTGTTTGCCTACCTTTACCTTGTATAAAGGAGGTTGGGCCAAATAAACATGACCGTTTTCGACCAAAGGACGCATATATCGAAAAAAGAAAGTCAAAAGCAGTGTTTGAATGTGTGAACCATCGACATCCGCATCGGTCATGATAATCACTTTGTGATAACGGATTTTTTCGACATTAAATTCGGGGCCAACTCCTGCTCCTATGGCACTCACTAAGTTTTGAATCTCTTCACTGATCAAAATTCTATCTAATCGTGCTTTTTCTACATTTAAAATTTTACCACGCAAAGGTAAAATAGCTTGAAAATCACGAGTACGGCCTTGCTTTGCAGAGCCACCAGCAGAGTCACCTTCCACTATAAACAATTCACATTCTTCTGGAACTCGACTACTACAGTCCGCCAATTTACCAGGCAAACCACCACCCTCCAACACATTTTTACGGCGAGCCAAATTGCGAGCATTTCGAGCCGCCTCACGAGCCACCGCAGCAGAATGCACTTTGTCCACAATCACTCTAATGATAGCTGGATTCTCTTGGAAAAACTCTTCTAACTTTAATGCAAAATTAGAATTCACATAACCTGCAATATCTGAATTGCCCAACTTTCTCTTGGTTTGACCTTCGAATTGAGGATCGCTGAGTTTAATGGAAATAACAGCAGTGAGTCCTTCTCGAATATCATTAGCTTCTAGCTCTATATTTTTTTTGTTTTTGGGCAGTAATTCTTGAGCAAATTTATTGATAGTTCTGGTTAAGGCTGTTTTAAAACCGGTGACATGAGTACCGCCGTCGTGGGTATTCACATTATTGACAAAACTAAAAAAGCTTTCTTGAAATCCATCATTGTACCACATAGCGATTTCTAAAGGGTGCTCTGCATTGTCAATATTTAAATGTATGGGCTCATCAAAAAGTGGCTTGCGAGATTCATCGATATAACGAACAAAAGCAGACAAGCCTCCAGGAAAATGAAAGGTCTCACCATGAATGTTTTCGGCATCTCTCCTATCTGTGATAGTGATTTTTAAATTGCTCATTAAAAATGCCATTTCTCTAAAACGAGCCGCTAGAGTCTCATACGAAAACACTGTCTCTGTGAAAATAGTCGGATCTGGGAAAAAACTAATCGAAGTTCCAGATTCTCCCTCTGAATCACCTAAATCTTGTTGGGCGGCAAGAGGCAAACCTTTTGAAAACTCTTGTTCTACAACACGCCCCTTGCGACGCACATTGACTACGAGCTTTTCTGAGAGGGCATTCACACAACTCACGCCCACTCCATGTAAACCTGCAGAAACTTTATAAGAATCACTGTCAAACTTTCCGCCAGCATGGAGTTTGGTCATCACCACTTCGATGGTGCCAATACCTTCTTTGGGGTGGATGTCTGTAGGAATCCCGCGGCCATTGTCTGTGACCTTAATCCCATTGCCTGGTAGAATATCTATTTCTATATGATCACAAAAGCCTGCTAAGGCTTCATCGACCGAGTTGTCAACCACTTCCCACACCAAATGATGCAATCCACGAGTATCTGTAGATCCTATGTACATTGCTGGTCTTACACGAACAGCCTCTAAACCCTCTAAAACGGTTATATTAGAACCACTATATTCTTGTGTCATAAATCCTCTAGTAAAACAATGCCAACTAAAACATAACCTAAAAGAAAAAGTCCTGTTTTAAAATCATCTCTATCACTTCTATAAGCCCTTTTAAAGAAAACGGATGTCTTTTATTATTGGGGCATTCAAAAGCAGATTACACTTAGTAATAATAGCTTTTTTTTGTAAAAATAACTCTGATTTCCACACCGAAGAGGCTACTTTTAAGTATAAAACTGAGTTTTCTAAACTAAGCAAACTCACATGAGGCAACAAAGCTTTGCCCACCAGCTCTTCAAAATTTTTAGAAAGGATCAAATAGCCCGAATGCATTCCAAATTCAGGACCTTTTAAATAATTTTCTAGCACCACAGAAATGTCAGTAGGCTTTTTTGCCACCGTTTTTCTTCTTTTGGGTTTAAACTGCAAGACACCTCACTAGACTAATAAAAGTTTAGAAAGTACAAATCCACCAATCAAAATACTAGTCATGCCTGCGACCACTGTAGCCTTAGTATTTTTCCCGACTCCTTCTGCTCCACCATGAGTTGTGTAGCCAAAAAAGCATGCATAACTAGATATAAAAAAACCATAAAGCAAAGCTTTAATCAAGCCCACAGCAAAATCCCAGTTTTCATAAAACATCCGCACCCCATAAAAAAACACATGCCAAGAAACATCTTTTGCTAAATAAGCCACCACAAAACCGCCCAAAATTCCCACGAAAATACTGAAAATAGTCAACACAGGAAGCATTATCATAGTCGCAACCACTCGAGGCACCAACAAATAACGAAAAGGATTCAAGCCCAAAGCTTTGTAGGCATCTAATTGTTCGGTCACCGCCATAGTCCCAAGCTCTGAACACATTGCAGCACCCACTCGACCAGCAAGCACCATAGCAGTCAAAATGGGGCAAAGTTCCACCATCACCGACTTGCCCACAGCCATGCCCACAAAAACCAAAGGAATCATATCTGCAAATTGATAGGCCAGCTGCCAAGCCATAATAGCTCCCGTGGCCACTGATGCCGCGAAAACAACAGGGATACTAGTCACACCCATCACATACATTTGTTCTACAGTCGTGTGTAAATTACTGATAGCAGCAGGAAGATTTTTGAAGATTTCCCAAATAAAATGAAAATAACTAAAAACTGTTTTTAAAAAACGCCGAATGTGTCGCCCTAAAGCTTCTACACTAGAATCAAAAGCTCTAAAGAATAAAACCATATTATTTTTTTGCTTTTTTACTTTTAGGTGTCGCCTTTTTCTTGGCTGGTTTTAGCACCTCATTGTAAAGTTTTGGGTTTTTTAAATATTGAATCGCCTTATTGACCTGATCATCACTTTTTATAGTAAAAGTAGTACTCAAAGAGTCTCCATGAAATGCAGTCAAAAACTCTCTTTTGATGGCATTTTTTATATACTGTTGATTTTTTTCAAATTGAATTTCTCTTTGAGCTTCTAAGGCTTTTTTTAGATCTGAAATCCGTTTGACTAGAACAGAATCTTTTAAAACTTCGGAAGAATCACCTAGGTATTTTTGCTCTCTAAGCAGCGTCTCTTCTAAAAGATCTAAGGTCATAGAGGCATTGCTTTTGATTTTAGTGTAATTGGTGTCTTTGTTTATAAACTCCTTGAACTCTGCAAGCATCTCATTAGAAACTTCCCAATCCAAATCCACCTTTACACCTGATTTTTCTAAGAGTGGACGAGCTTTGACAGCGTATTTAAAATACATGGCCATGCGTTCTTGAACTTGCACTATCCACGGAATGGCCTGCATCTCTATTTCTACATCGGGAGTGATGCCGCCTTCTCCAAACATTAAGCGACCGTTATTGGTTTTAAAAGTATCTACTTTGACGGTGTCCACTTTTGCTAACGAGTCTGGCTTGGAGTCTTCTTCATCTGCATCTTCGACTGGTTCTTTGTGACTCACTGCATTTTCTGGTTTGTTGACACAACGACCAAAAGGCAAATAATAAAGAGCTGTGGTTAATTTTAGAGCATTCCCATCTCTATCCAAAGGAAATATAGTCTGGACCGAGCCTTTGCCAAATGATGGTTTACCTATAATCACTCCTCTATCCCAATCTTGAATAGCTCCAGCAACAATTTCTGATGCACTCGCTGAACCCTGATTCACAAGCACCACCAAAGGGACTTCGGGCCCTAAAATTCCATTTTTTCGAGCAAAACCCTCTGTCTTTTGAGTGCGGCCTTTGGTGCTAACGATCAAGTCTCCTTGCTTCAAAAAAAGTTCAGCGATTTCTATGGCCTGATTCAAGAGGCCTCCAGGATTAAAACGCAAATCTAAAATCAGACTTTTCATCCCTTGTTTTTGGAGTTTTTTAATCGCTTGCTCTACTTCATAAGTGGTTTTATCTGAAAAAGTCGCCAACTTAATATAACCTATGGAGTTTTCTAACATACTGTAGTAAGGGACAGCATGCACCACTATTTTGGCTCGAGTGATGGTGAAATCCATGAGTTCTGGCACGCCTTCTCGCTGGATAGAAACGGTAACATCGGTCCCCACCTTGCCTCTTAATTTGCTCACCGACTCATCTAAGCTTTGCCCTTTGGTTTCTTTACCATTGATTTTACGAATACGGTCTCCGGCTCGAATCCCCAAATTGTAAGCAGGTGTCCCTGTCAAAGGAGAAACCACGGTCAAAACATTGTCTCTTAAACTCACGGTAAGACCCACTCCACCAAATTCTCCTTCCATAGAGACTTTAAGATCTTCGTAATCTTTGGGGCCAAAAACAACCGTATGTGGATCTAAAATAGTTTTCATGCCTTGAAGGGCTGCCTCAGAAAGCTTGGCGGGATCCACCTCTTCGACATACTTGCGATTGACCTCTGAAAACACTCGATTGAGTCGAGAAAGCTCTTCGTAAAAATCTCCTTTTTCTTTTTTGCTCTCAGAAGCAAAAGCAGAAACGCTTAAAAATAAGCTGATTAGCCCAAAAATGGTAAAAGCTTGTATTCTTTTAAAACAAGTGGAGCGGAGCTTTAATTTCAAATAAAAGATGTGGTTTAACATATGCGTTTTCGTTAAAAAAGGTGGAGTTTAATATTATAAAGTTTCTAATATAAAGATACTAAATTTAGCGACAAAAAAGCTCTAAATAAAAAAATCCAGCTAAAAACTGGATTTGTAGATGAGAGAAATTTGTGAATTAAGCGGCTTCTGTTAATAGCTCTTCGATGCGTTTCGCTCTAAGCCTTGCAAGAGCACTTTCTTTAACTTGTCGTACTCTTTCTTTGGAAAGTCCAAGGATGGTGCCTATCTCTCTTAAATTGAGATTTGCATCCACACTCAAACCATAATAAAGGCCGACTACATCTTGTTCTTGCTTGGTTAGATTTTCTTCTAAAAGCTTTTGAAACACCTCTGTTCGATTATTATCCAAAGCCAAATCCTCAGTTTTTTCGCCTTCTACTGCTAGGCATTCTCCTAAAGTGGTTTCTCCATCTTCACCAACGGGGGAATCCAGAGAAGCAGTTCGATAACCCATCATTAAGATTTTTTCAATTTCTTCTGCACTATAGCGACTCACGCCTTCTAGTGTTTCTGGATCTATCGAACTTTGCCCGCCAATCACTTGACGAGTTTTAGAGCCACTCACCCTATTGAATCGGCGAAGCACCAACTCTTTTTCGGCACTGATTCGAACCATACGGGCTTTTTCGGAAATAGCTCGAGTGATATTTTGTCTAACCCACCAAACAGCATAACTGATGAATTTAATTTTTTGTTTTGGATCAAATCGCTTGGCGGCCTCAATGAGCCCCATGTTTCCTTCGTTAATCAACTCATTCACATCTAAACCTTGGCCTTTGTACATATTGGCTACATTCACTACAAATTTCAAGTTAGATTTCACCAATAAATCCAAAGCATTTCTATCACCTTTTGCAGTTTTTTCTAAAAGGATTTTTTCTTGTTCACGAGTTAAAAGTGGATATTTAGAGATATCCTTTAAATATTGAAAATAAATATCGGTACTGTTCCTTGAGTAATTTTCACTCATTATAACCTCCTTAATGGGGTTTAGAAGTCTAAAAATTGGACTTCATTTTGTTTTCTTAGATAAAGATAACTTTAAATCAATTTTCAAGTGTCAGAAGATGGACCCTCTTTCGCAATAGTTTTATGTTTTTTTTGTCGGAAATTCACCGCCTTTAGTCAATAAAATGTCACAGACTGTCTATTTTTAGCATTTTTCTTCTTAAATTAACAAGAAAAGGCGAAAAAATCTGTAATAGCGTCACAAAGGGTCTAACATGGAATGCTCTGATTTATTTCAAACAGAAGTAGAAAACAAACAGGCGTTGTTTTTTTTAGAACACAATCAAGAATTTGAAAACTTAATCAAACACTTTAAGGTTTTTCAAAAACCTATCCCCAGCGGCCTTCCAATTTTATTGGCGTGGCTTTTTATTTTTATTTTCCCATTGTTTTTAATGATCGATTATAACACTAAACCTTTAATAGAAAATCTTAGCACTATTATTAGTATTTATGCCCCACTATTATTTTCTGTTTTCATCTTTTCTTTTAATCAACTCTTTTTAATCCCACGATGTTTTATACAAGGGCGTTTTAAGCTTTATATATTAAGCAATTTATTACTTGTTTTACTAGCGATTTTGTTTAGAGATTTTCTTTTATTTATTCTAAATACGCCTTTAGAAAGTTCTTTTTTAAGCAGTGTATGGATTTTTTTATCTGGCAAAGGGGCGCTCAGTTACAGTAAAGGAAACCGTATTCAAGAAGTTTTATTGTTTTTTGTTTTAGTTTTTTTGACCACCAGTATAAACATTCTATTTAACATCAGTATAAGGCAAAACAAACGAGTACAGTGGCTTCGGCATAGAGAAAAATTAATACTACAAACAGAACTAGCGCTTTTAAAAACGCAATTGAGCCCCCATTTTTTATTCAACACTTTGAACAATATTACAGCACTCATCGACACCAATGCCCCCAAAGCAAAAAAAGCTGTCCTTCAATTATCGAAACTTTTACGAACCATATTGTACGAAACAAAACAAGAGTTTATCCCTCTCTCTAAAGAAATAAAAATTATAGAAAGATACACCGAACTGGAATTATTAAGATTACCCGAAAACTTTGACTTTAAATTTGAATATTCCATCGAAAACACCGATACAAAAATAGCCCCTTTGATTTTGATACCTTTGGTAGAAAACACATTCAAACATTGCTTTTCCAAAGACAAAAAAGCTTTTATTCATATTCGAATTGAAGAAAAAAATGGTGAAATCATTTATAAAGCACAAAACTCTTACACGCCAATGAGCAAAAAAACTCCAAAAGAAGGTGGAATTGGGCTCAAAACCTTTAAAAAACGGATGGATTCATTTTATGTCGGTGATTATCTATACAAAAAAAAATCAGATGAAAGTGTCTATCAAGTTTATTTAAAAATAAAAAGCCCTAAAATACTAGAAGAAGTAAAAGAAAATAGTGAAGCTAAAATAGACACAACATTAAACGCTGCATTTTAATCCAAAGGATATGGAAGTTTCAGAAGCGCCTGGCTTTTTTGCAAAGATTGAATTCTTATAAAAAGGAGATAGACTACGCTCCTGAAAATGAACTAGAACTTAGGAAAACTAGGATAAAAATAGAGGGTAAATGCAAAAATTGTGCCAGAAAGACGGGGATGCGTGACAGAGATACTGTGCGAAAATCGTGCCAGAAAGGCGGGGATGCATGACAGAGATACTGTGCGAAAATCGTGCCAGAAAGACGGGGATGCGTGACAGAGATACTGTGCGAAAATCGTGCCAGAAAGACGGGGATGCGTGACAGA